>Ga0181520_10002502_pt1 | contig 33918 bp, 28 predicted proteins | sample PEATcosm2014_Bin_29_FD_132451 | JGI IMG/M metagenome (GOLD analysis project Ga0181520, IMG submission 132451) | Peatland microbial communities from MTU Mesocosm Facility, Houghton, MI, USA - PEATcosm2014_Bin02_30_metaG | ecosystem: Environmental > Terrestrial > Soil > Wetlands > Peat | place...
CTCCACAGCGCGGCGTCTCTACAAGTTGTTTTAGGCGCCGCGTCCCACCCCCCACTCCACTTCAATCGATGGATTCCTGCTGTTGCGTTGTCTCGGGGTTATGAAGTCGCGGGGAGGTACCGGATGCAAATCGAGCAGTTGACCAATGACCTTCACTACGCGGTTGCCCTCATGGAGGCATTCCATTTGACCTCCACCCCGGCGTTCCCCCAACTCAAGGACCTGGCGAGCGACCTGGAGCAATACACGCTCGTGCGGCACTCGCCCGACGGAGGCCGTTACGCGCTCGCTCTGCTTGACCGTCTCGCGACCATTCTCCGCGAGTTCTCCGGATGTACTACGTTTCAGATTCCCGAAGGCCAGTTGCTCTGCATCGAGGAAGACATCGCCGCCCTGTCGGAGTACATGAGGCTATGTGCGCCCATTGCGCGTCCTGCCAACTGACTGCCGCGGCTGGCTGTGGTCATGCTTTCCTTCCGGCCACATCTCATATCTGGAGATTCCTCCATGTCTACAGAAGACTTGCATACATGGTTTCTCGCCCGCACTGGACCCGTATGCGCTTGCCGGGTGGAAGACCAATACCAGCTCTTCTCGACTCGCCACACGGCAATGGTCAAGCTCGTCGATGCCTCTGACAAGCTTCAACCAGCCATCCTTGTCAGGAAAGCGGTGTTCGAGCGATTTCGTGATCTGCTCCCTGCTGTCCAGCGGGCTCAGTTGCCTTTGAAGAAGCGAGCCACGACACACGACGCAGCTGCTACACAGGCGGCCACGGCCGCGTCTTAACCACCTTGCCCGGTCCAAAGTGTCCGGCGCCATGCAGTCATGCAGCCGGCCTATGTACAGCGCCTCTTTGCCTTCCGCTACCTGCCCTTCGCGCAAGGTGATACATCCACACCAGACCCACGGCCCCTCTCCATCGGAGTCGATCATGTCGAAATCGTTCTGTAAGACTCAGCTCCTTGGATTTACGGGAGCTGACCCCATCCTCTCCACCCTCTCCAACGGGACTGCCACGGCCTCGATCAACATCGCCACTTCCGTGAACCTCTTTGACCCTACCCTTTCCCGGTATGTCGAGCGCACCATCTGGCATCGCGTGCTTGCCTTTGGTCTGCCAGCTGAGGATATCCGCAAAAACGTTACCAAGGGATGCCGCGTTTATATCGAGGGGACACCGTACCCCGAGACCTGGCAGGACCGCGACACCGGCAGGACCAATTACCGCGACCGGGTGGTCGCATTTAGCATCATCGTTCTCCAGACACCGCGAAGGCCTGCTGTGGGAGCCTCAACACAGTTGCCTCCACTACAGCCGCCAATATCGCCGGTCTCCGACGCGCCGCCAGACGTGGACTCCGAGTGGGATCTCCCTCTCTAGGGTCTCTTGCTTGTTGGCCGCCTGGTTTTTGATCCAACCGCACCCGGCACCACCCACCCCCCAACCCATCGCAAAACGTGAAGTTGAGGCTTCGGCCGGCACGCCCTTGCCGTGATCCACTATCTAGCTTCCATACCATCTCCATCCCGCACAAGCCCGGACACTACCGAATCACGCATACTTCTGCCACATATTTGGCAAAGTTATGCTTGATTTTCCACGTCCGAGTCGAGCAAGGAGCTCACCGTGAGAACAGCAGGCAGATTGCGCCTGGGATATTTTCCTCTTCCCGGCTCAGAAGGGCCGCGCATTCGCGCGCGCCTTACTTTTTCCCAGCAAGCAAGCGTGCTCGACCCGTGCGCCGGAACCGGCGCCGCACTGCTGGCCGTGACGGCGAACGCCCCCGTCACGCGCTACGCCATCGAGCTTGATACCGACCGCGCCGAGGCCTGTGCCGCGGCCGGGATCACCACCATCCATGGCAATACCATCGAGGTCGCCGGCAAGGTCCAGCAGGTGTCCCTGCTCTACCTCAATCCGCCTTACGACTTCGAGACAGGCACATCGGACAACAAGCGCCTGGAGCAGGTGTTTCTCCAACACTGCTACCGCTGGCTTGTGCCCGGCGGCATTCTCGTCTTCGTCATACCGGAGAAGGCCCTCGCTTACTGCTCACGCACATTGGCCGGCAGATTTGCCGACATCCGCGTATACCAACTGACCCACCCGGACTCGGTCAAGTACGACCAGGTGGTTCTGTTTGGCGTACGCAAGGACCAGACCGACAGGGCTGCCGAGCGTACCCAGACGTTCCTCAATGGCCTGTCCTGGGGGCGCCTCAGCATCGACCCGTTGCCGGACCCCGGCGACGGCGTCTGGACATACACCGTGCCGGCCTCTGGGCCTGCGGCGTTTACCCACCAGGGCATCGACTTCGATCTCCTCGAGGACCTGTTGCCTCAGTCCAACGCATGGCGACAGACCAGACTTGCGCTCCTGCCGGAAGCTACATTTACCGGCGGCCAACCTCTGACCCCCCTGCATGGCGGCCATGTCGGTCTCCTATGCACCTCCGGCCTCATGAATGGCGTCTTCGGCGAAAACGAAGACAGGCATATTGCCCGCTGGCGTACTTTAAAGGTCACCACCGCGATCAACGAGCCTCCGGACGAGGACGGCGCGGTTGTCACACGTTCGATCCAGCGATTCGCGAATGACCTCGCGCTCGTGTACGAGGATGGCCGCGTGCTGACCCTGCAGGCCGAGGCCCCCAAGGACGGCGATCCCGAACAGCAGGCACTCCAGTTGGATTGCGGCAATCGGCCTGACGAGGACGATTTTCCCGACGCTGGCCACTTCGAAGATGACAAGCCCGGGGGAGACATCGCCTCCTGCGAGAAGGTCACAGGCCACTTGTTCCCGCTCGGCCGTACGGTGATGACCCCCGGCATCCGTGAGCTGATTTCCCAGGGTCTCAACATCGCACCTCTGTTGCGGCGGCACGCCGACGGCGACTGGGGAGACCTGTCGAAAAGCGACCTCGCCTCGAACGACAGTGCACTTGAGTTCGATGACGACAGACTCCTGAGCTCCTACGACACCGACATGAGCCCCGATGGCAAGGTCTGGATCCTTACCGACGCCGACCGCTCTGTCACAACCGTGTTGCTACCCTCAGAAGATTAGCTTCCTGGGCAGCAACCCCAACCCTTCCCTGCCCCCGCGCCACCCCCAATACTCACATGAAAAACGGCCACCTTCGCTTCCTGCTAGTCGCCTTTCATCAGCAGCGGCGCGATTCCTCCACGCGCATCACTGCCTACTGCGACCGCTTTGCGGCGGATGAGGATAAGACCCACCTGCTTTCCCTCACCGCTAACGACTCGGTCATGGCCGCCTTCACCGCGGCTGTGGCCGAACAACTGAGCTTCAACATTTGTCTTCCCGGGCAGGCCGAGCAATCCATCTCCCTCGGCGAAAACGCCCACATCTGGAAGACCTCAATCCCCATGCCCGGTCGCAAACAGCCGCTGCGCCATGTTGTTGTTCTCTCCGAAGAGCTAACTTTCAACAAAACCGAGACCGGAGTCTTCATCCTGAACGGCAGGACCGACTTCGCTTGGGCAGTGCTGGCCAGCAAACTGGGACTGCCCGCCTGCCCTGCCTGGGGCAACTACATGATGGCGCGGCTTGAAGAGGAAAAGCGCATCGACGACCTCACCGGCTATAACTGCAACCCAGTGCGCATCCGCGCCAGCCGGGACGAGATGCTTCAGTGGATCGGCGTCGGCGTTCGCGAGGGATTCCTGGGCTTGCCCCCGGAAAACGGTCCCATCCATTGGCCCACCTATACCCTCGGAGACATCCTCATTCCCTCCACCCAACTTGCCAGCACCCCAGAGACCACCGAGTAAGTGGTCTCTGGCTGCTGCGCGGCCACCTTCGCGCCACGGCGGATTTATGCATCCCACTCATTCCGCGCCAGTTAGCCGCGCTCCACTTTTCTCGAAAACAATGCGTGCCAGTCCGAGACAACCGGCCCACGGCCGTGCTGTTCCCCGGCCCCGCACAGGAGCGTCCATGCAGCAGCTTCGCATCAGCCACTGCCAGGGCGGCTCCCTGCCTGTGCTTCTCTCCACAACCGATGACGGGCTATTCGTCGTCAAATTCATGCACAATCCGCAGGGGAACAGAACCCCGGCGAATGGTTAAATAACGATCACAGGGAACTTGAAGATCAGGAGAATCTGCTGGTCCGCCTGCATCACCGCCGCTCCCTCATCCGGCAACTCATCGCCGCTGCAATTGCCGCCAACCCGTCTCTTTTCCCCAACTGGAATTCCCTGGTCGTCATGGCCAGCACAGAGCCGAGCTTTTGCAGCATAGCTGCGTGAGCCCGCTCCACCACCACCCATCACTTTTCGAGGTTTCACCATGCCTAAACAGCAGCAGAACAGCATCTCCCTGCGCGAACTGGTTCGCATTGCAGCCGCAGCCTACAACATCGACGACGGAAACGAATCCTCCTGGGACGAGGTCATCGACAGCAACGGACGCCTGGTTGCGCGCGGCAAGCTCGGCGACACACTGGCAGAGTTCATCATCATCGAACTCGCAGAGACCTACGACTCGAAGGCGCGCCGCGAGGACCAGCTCAAGGAAGCAGAACGATGCATGAACGCCGCCATCATGCAACTCGACCGTGTGGCGCTGACTTTCGCAGAACTCCAATCCACCTAGTACCCACTCCACAGAGCGAGCACACCCCCATGAAGCCTCTACACACAATCTACGACTATATGCGGACCTACTCCGCAACGCTGTCCGACCGTATCCTCACCACTTTCCGGCCGCTGCACAGCCCCGCGGAGCCGGTTTCACCGCTGTTGGGGTTGCTCAAACGGACCCTGCTTCCCGCCCAGACAGTCGTGGTTATGGCGGTTGCAAAGTACTTGCGCAAGGCCAACGCCGCCAAAATCGTGGGCGAGTGCGGGACCGGCAAGACGTTCATGTCGCTTGCGTCCTGCTATGTTCATGCCGACGGCAGGCAGCACACCGGTCTGGTGATGGCCGCTCCACACCTGGTGGAGAAGTGGGCCCGGGAAATCTTCAACAGCATTCCGCACACCCGCGTCTTCCTCATCCACGATATGCGCAACGGAGGCGACCCCCGCAAGCCCCATGGTGTCACCGAAGTCAAGTGGCAAAACAACCGTCTGGTTCGGACCGGCTGGGCCGGGAGCCTTACCGAGTTGCGCCGCCTGGGACGTAAGGGCTGGAAGAAGACCTGTCCCGAACCCGCCTGGTTTGTACTCGGCCGTGAAAAAGGCAAGCTCTCCTATTTCTGGAGGCATGTCTTCACGGTCGCCAAATCCGGCCAGATCATGGGATCTCTCGTCAATCCAGACTCCGGCGAACGCGTCCTCAACAGCGACGGCGAGAACCTTTACACCAGGGACTTCCGCGACGCCAAGCGCAGCGAAGTCATTATCCGGGGTAGTAAGGGCAAGGACGGCGTGGTCAGCGGCTCCCAGCTGTTCGCGCCCCTCTGGTCCGCCGACCGCAGCAAGCTGCAGCGCATGGCGCCGCTGGACTACATCGGGCGCTACCTCAAAGGCTGGTGGAACTATGCCATCGCCGACGAGGCTCACGAGCTGAATGGGGACACCGCCCAGGGCAACGGCCTGGCCGTTCTTGCCCGCGCCGCAGACAAGACCATCGCCATGACCGGAACGATCATGGGCGGTTACGCAGACGACCTCTTCCGGGTTCTTTACCGGATGGATGGTCCCCGCATGGCTCGTGACGGCCTTGCATGGGGCACTCAGGGACAGCGCACCTTTCAGGAGACCTACGGAACCATAGAGGAAGTCCGCAAGGTCTACCCGCAAGACAATCGCTGCAGTCGTGCGGCCAAAGCCGAGGTGCGCGTGCGCCGCCGCCCCGGAGCATCGCCCCTGCTGTTCGGTACGTACCTCATGGACTCGACTGCCTTCATCTTCCTCGAGGACATCGCGGAGACTCTCCCGGCTTACGAGGAGCAGGTCATCGCCATCCCAATGGACGGGACGTTGGCCAAGGCATACGAGAAGCTTGAGGAACAGATCAAGGATGCCCTGCACGACAATCCCAAGTCCACGTCCAGCATCACGAGCCTCATGCTCAATACGCTGCTGTGCTATCCAGACCATCCGTTCGGCTTTGGTCCGCTGAAGGCACTTATCCGGGATGGAAACGGCGACTTGCACCGCGAGGAAATCGCTTGGCCCGAGAACCTCGACGAGGCCATCCTCTACCCCAAGGAACAGTGGCTCATCGACGACCTCCGCAAGGAAAGACTCGAGGGGCGCCGTTGCTTGGTTTTCGCCACTTACACCGGCGACCACGATGTCACACATCGTTTGGAGCAAGTGCTGTGCCGCGAAGGGTTCCGCGTCGCCGTCATGCGCGCCACCGTCCCCACCGACCGGCGCGAAGCATGGATCGCCGAGCGTGTGCGCGAGGGCGTTGATGTGGTTATCTGCCATCCACGGCTGGTGCAGACAGGGTTGGACCTGCCCGAGTTTCCCACGATCTATTTCGCCGAAACGGGCTATTCGTTATACACGCTGCGACAGGCCAGCCGAAGATCGTGGCGCATCGGACAGCGCAAGAATGTTCGTGTGAAGTTCGTTCACTACCAGGACACTGTGCAGGAGCGTTGCCTGCGGCTGATGGGCAAGAAACTCATGGTTGCCCTGGCCGTCGAGGGAAAGTTCACTGGCGAAGGCTTGCAGGACGCCGGCGACGAAGATGCCGCCGATATCCTCACGGCGCTTGCCCGCGAGCTGGTTTCCGAAGCCCGCATCGGAGAAACCGCCGATGCTGTCTGGGCCAGCCTGGCGCGCGAACGGGCAAAGATGGCGCCCGAAGCGCCTGCGGTCGATATGGAGTCCGGACAGGTCCAACCGGAACCTAAACTCTACACCGAACTTCAACTCGACGCGCCAGCCGTCACCGTTCTGCCCTCACCGCAAACTACCGGGGCCACGCAAGAGCCGGTCTATGCCTTTGCCGGCGACGTCCTGCTCTTCCCTGAGTCCTTCACACACACCCGAAAGAAGCGCGATTCGAAAGCGCCGTCGTCGGATTCTTCTCACTGCGAACAGCTGTCGCTGTTCGCAGACCTCGCAGGGGTGGCGTAAGCCACCTCTGCACGTTCCGCGGCCATCGGCGCCGCGGCGACCTAATCCACCATCCCTCCACACAAAGGACAACTGACCCATGTTCACAGAACTTCTGCCCATGGTCCGAAACCGCAAAGTGACGCTCATCATCATTCACAACCCGGATGACACATTGACCGTCAACGTGGTTCCCACCCAGATCCGCGACTCCGACAATCCCGCCCTCTGCACGCCGCTGTCGCCAACTGGTGTGACTGGAACCGCCGAGGAGCTCGACCGTGAGCTTCCGCAAGCTCTCGTCTCCTTCGTTGCCCAACACCTCTCCCTAGCAGCAGCGTTGGCTCACTCTGCCGCCGAGATGGAGACAGCCAAGAAATCCGCCGCCGATGCTGCCAAGCAGTCCTCCAAGGACGCCAGCGACAAGTGGAAGAAGACGAAGACCGGCGCGCCCCCGGCACCCACTTCCGCCCCAGCCCCGACACTGCCAGCCCCTCCCAGCCTCTTCGATGCGGCTCCGGCCGGGAGGCCTGTCGCATCCTCCACCGACGAGGGTTCCGACCCCGAGGACGGCGAGTACGCAGACGAACACGAGGAAGAGCAGACCGCCTGCGTTGCGTAAAGTATTCCCCCAGGGCTGCCGCCCAACAGGCGGTCCTGGGGCGCATCTCCTGGTCCCTCCCCCAAAAATTCCCACTCACATTCACAAGGAGAAACAACCGTGACCCTCCAAGCCAAGGCTCTTCCCAGAGCATTTTCGTACGGCGGACTGAAGCTTCCGGACCTCCCCGGACTGACCGTCGAGCAGGTGCGCGACCACTACACGACGCAGTACCCGGAACTCGCCACTTCCACCATCACCGGGCCCGAGGCCACCGGAACGTGTATGCAGTACACCTTCTCGCGGGCCATCGGCTCCAAGGGCTGACTCATGTCCCGGCGCCCTACGGCTCCACTCCCGGCACCACCCCCTGTGCATGACCTTCTGGGCGAGATCGACGAACTTGCCCAGAAGGCGGCACGGAAACCCGTCTCCCTCCTCGGAAGGCACCTCCAATGCAGAGAGTCGCAGCAACTGTCCCAACTCATCGCGCGCGCCGTGCAGGGAAACCGCTACAGTCAGTCGAGAACCCTGGCCCCACCCTCGGCGCTTCTCCCTCCACTCGCCTAAGCACACTGGCGCCGGCGACGGCCCTCTCTCTTCCCTCGCTCACAGGCGTTCCCCCCTCCTACGAGTACTACGACGGAGACGAGCGCCTATTCGCCTTCTTGCACCGCCTCGCCGAACTCGGCATCGCCAGCACAGCGCCCGCCGAGATTGAGAAACTGCGCACCTCGCCGCTGGCGTACGCCGAGGCCTCCCTCGCTTCCTGGGTAAACGCGCAGGGCGGCGACACTATCGACGGTAACATCAACTATTCCTTGGCCATCCAAACCGTGGCAGAGGAGATGCTCGCGAACAAGACCATGAAAGACTCGCTCTTGATTACCGCCGAAGCAGCGTACTGCGGTTACATGGTCGCCGGCGCGGCGCTTGATGCGCTCGAAGCCAAAGCCAAAGGCCTGGGAGAGGCGTTCTATCGCGTACTCTACACCTCCCTTGTAAAGTGGATGCGCATCTACGACTACAGCGATGCCCTATATTACGTGGACGGGATGAAACAAATGGCAGAGGGGGACAACGAGTCCGACCAATACGAATTCCCGGATGTCGAGGCTGCTATCCCCGCGCTTCTCCGCGACACTGCCTCTCCGGGCCCAGTTCACGAACACAACCTCGCATTGCTGCGAAAGCACCAGAAAGACAGCAAGATCGGTGGCTGGATCAGCCGGCTCTTCGAGATTCACCGGCTGGCCCAGCTTCCAGCCGCCGGCGATGTACGCGAACTCCTCGGCGCTTACTACGACCAGGCGTGCATGCCCTCATTGCTGATTGTCTTTCATAAGCAGGACACCATCGAAGGCTGCTTTGACGAAGAGGCTCAACAGTGGCCGGAAGGAAGCTCCGAACCCTGCTTCGCCGCCGCTTTCGACCCAGCAGACACCAACCAGACCTCTGCTGCTTTGCAGTTCCTTGCAACCTTTCTCCAGATCAACCGCGAACTCTGCCTGCTCATAAAGGACTTCGCCGCGTTGGCAGAATCCCTGGAGAAGAATGGCCGGCGACCCGCGCGGGGCAATAGCGAGTTGGCTGCCTAGCTCCAATTTCCAACAGCCACTTCACTGTCCACGAGCCGCCCATCAATGGACGGCTCTTTTCGCCCACGATATCCGAACGCAAAGTCGAGCAGCTTCGGTGTGGTGTAAGCCCCGGCTCGCGGCCAGCTTCCAAGGTGGCTATTTGGGGAAATTACTGGATTCTCAGAGGTAAACCGCTGTTTGATATTAGCGGAGGGCAGACTTTGGCCCTCCGCTGAGTGCTCATTTATCCATTTGTTTCAATTACTTACTGAGATTATTAACAACCCGTGCATTTAATCAGCACGGAGTAGACATATTACACGAGATGTAATATTCTATGTTTGGAGGTCGAAATGACTGGACAGACTCTTCGCCAAGCTAGAACCGATGTGGGCATGTCACAGGTCGAAGCAGCGGCGCAACTTGGTGTCTCTCAGACATTGCTTTCTCTTATGGAGAAGGGCGAACGTTCTGTCACGCCCGCGGTTGCTCAGAGAGCCGTAACGCACTTGCATGCAACTCCTGAACTGCTTCCTGTTTCCACAAAGACTCGTCACAGCGACGATCAACTTGCGGCTGATCTCGGTGCACTCGGCTATCCCGGTTACGGTTACCTCCGAAGTCAGCCACGGAATCCAGCCGAGGTTTTCTTTGATGCACTCGATCGGCCAGACCTTGATGCCCGTCTCGTAGAGGCACTACCCTGGCTGCCGCTGCGATACTCGAACATGGATTGGAATTGGCTTACTACACAAGCCAAAGTTCACAATCGTCAAAATCGTCTTGGCTTTGTCGTCGCTCTCTCCGCAAAAGTCGCTAAGAAGCATGCGAAACGCGACGTTGCGAAACGCTTGTCCCAGGTTGTGAAGACGCTGGAAGAAGGGCGCCTCGCGAAGACCGATACCCTATGCCAAGAGTCGTGGCCACCAGGCCAGAGAAAGTTCGCTCATAATCAGCGGTCTGTTCTTGCGGCTCATTGGAAACTGGATACGCGACTCACAGAGGAGAATCTTGCTTACTTTGCCGCCTAGTCCGTGGAAGGAGTTCCTTCAGGCTCTTGACGCGAAGATGACCGAAGTCTGTACGTTGCCATGCTTTGGAGGATTCGCTGTCACGCTGGAGTACGGTATCAGCAGAACGACGTCCGACATAGACGTTCTGGATGTCGCTCCGCCTAGAGTGGTAGATATCCTAATGAGGGAGGGGGGCAAAGGCTCCCCTCTGGCAATCGAGCATAAGGTGTATCTCGATTTTGTCGGAATCGCAAATCCCCCATATAATTACGAATCCCGGCTGCATCCCATGTTTCCAGGAGCGTTTAAGCATCTTCGCCTGATGGTCATGGATCCGTACGATGTAGCTCTTTCGAAGTTGAAGCGCGACAGTGATAAAGACTTTCAAGACGTTCTCCAACTCGCCGAGAAGATCCCCTTCGATCTCGGCTTGTTTGAGAAGCGCTATATAGAAGAGCTTCGCGACAACACCACTGGAAAAGCTGGAGACAACGACTTCACCTTCTATCGCTGGAAGGAAGCCATCCTGGAAGACCGCGCCAGGAAGAAATAGAGACTTTCCCTATCGTCTCTCCTGGACCAATCTGTGACCAGAAGATATTCATAGCGATAAGCAACGCTTGGGAACCCTGAGGACCTCTTGATTGGAGTCCGGCTTTCCGTTCCGCGCCAGAGTAGCCACTCTTCACCAGCCGTAATGCTGTTCACAAGCCGCCAATGGGCGGCTCTTTTCGCCCACGATAGGAGACCATCCATGAACGTTGACCTCCACATCGGCCAGAACTTCCGTTACCAGCTCGTCCAGGCCCTGCTGATCTACGCCGGAAATAGCGACGCACGTGGCGGAAGTTTCGTTACCCTGCATGACGTCCAAGGTGAGTCCACGCCCACCCTCGGCCCGGCTCAACGGCTCTCTACCGCCTTTCTTGCCTCCCTGGCCAACAACCTGCAGCGGAATGTCGGCGTCGAGATCCTGCCTGAGAATGTGCTTGCGCGCACAAACGACATGTTCATGTGGTGGACGCCAGCACAAATTCGCCCCATGTTCTTTGGCTCCCCCGATGGCAAGATGGCAGCACTTAATGGTCGCTGCTTCCCGCAACCCGCGCTCGTCTTTCTGGCCCATGAACACGCCCTTTCGGTTCGTGCGCTCAAGACAAGCCGGCGCCCCGCGGCAAACACCAAGCTCTATGTGGCGCCCTACTGGAATGTCTACGAAAACGGCTCCATCTGCCTCGGCTCGACGCCCATCCCGACATCCCCGTCCGTCTCGACCATTCCGCAGTGGGAACGCGCCTTTTTCCAGAGCGAGTTCACTCACCCAAACGGTGCGCAACGGATCACTGCCCACAAAGGCGGTTTCGCTGGTCTTTGGGAGGCCATTGCCGGCAAAGACCAATTCCCCGCCCGCTACCTCGTGGACGCCAAGCAAACTCTCGCAGCCTTTATTGAGAAACATCATGCAAATTGAACATGCGATTCAGGATCACCTGCTACGCAGCCGCGTGCGCATGCTGATCGTTGGCGCTGGAGGCACCGGCAGCGCCTTCCTGCTCAACCTTCCCTACCTCCACCAGGCACTCACCGCGTGGGGCCACCCGCGCGGCCTCGAGGTCACCGTCATGGACGGAGACACGGTTTCGGAAACCAACTGCGTTCGCCAGCCGTTCTCGGTCTCCGACATTGGCCACAACAAGGCCACCGTTCTTGTGTCGCGACTCAACCTGTTTTGGGGCCTTAATTGGTCCGCCGTCCCGGACTATTTCACAAGAAAGTGCCTCCTCACAAGAGGCGGCGGCCACGACAGCTTCGATATCGTTGTGGGGTGCGTGGACTCGCGCGCAGCTCGCAGAGAGATCTCGGCCGCTCTAACCAGCTCCACTTCCAGCACCAGCTATTACCTGGACCTGGGCAACAACAACTCCAGCGGCCAGTTCGTCCTCGGTCAGCCTCTGAACTCACGCAACCGTCGGCGTAAAGAACGGCTGCGGACCGTGTCCGAGTTGTTTCCGGAGATGCTGGACGAGGAAGAAGACCCGTTGCCAAGTTGCAGCGCCGCGGCGGCGATCAACGCCCAGGAACCGTTTGTTAATCAGACGTTGGCGGTCTCCGCGCTCTCCATGCTCACCCGCCTCTTCCGCTACGGCCGCATCCCCTTCCAGGGCGCATTTTGGAACGCCACAACCGGCCGCATGGTTCCCCTCGTCATCGACCCCGACCAGCGCCGCCGCCTCTCGCGCGCAACCGCGCGGCGAAGGGCGGTCTGAGCCGGAAGATTTTACTTCTGTAGACCTTCCGCTTGCGTTTCCTCTATGTCTATGATGCCCACAGGAGAATCTATGAAAAAGATACTTGCTGTATCTCTTCTACTGATGGCGTTTGCCAGTCCGGTATTCGCGGCTCACAAGCACCATCACCACGGCCACCACCATCATCGTCACCATGCCAGATGAAAGATCGATCCAATAGCGCCAATGGACCGACTACTATACACAGCTGGCCATGACGCGGAATGCGCGTGGTAGGGATGACCTCGCGCGTAAACGGTTCAAGCGCGGCTGCCGACGCAGGCAGTGCGGAACTTCCCAACTCGACAGGTGCTTACTCTGGCAGGGGCTTCCCATAGGCACACCAGTTTCGATACACCGTGCCCCGGCGGAGGAGCCAACTCCGTACTCTCCACCCTTCATTTCTCTTGCCCTCTCCGGTCGTTCATTGTCCAGATTGTTTTGGACCATTTCTACCCATTGGAGAGGTTCCAGTGACACCGAATTTCGTAATTAGCAAAAAGGAGCTTCATTTATGTCAAAGTCATTCGCGAAGGCGCAAATACTAGGCCACGCAGGCGGTGACCCTGTCTTCCAGGTCTCTTCCAACGGTTACGCGGTCGCAAAATTCTCCGTGGCCACCAATGAGCAGAGGAAAAACACGCAGACCGGTGAATACGTCGAACACGCCTCATGGCACAATGTCGTCGCTTTCGACAAGCTGGCCGAGGTGGTCCGTGATCGTGTTCACAAGGGCGACCGGGTCCTTTTTGAGGGGCGCCTCACCACCTCCAACTGGGAGGACAAGCAGTCGGGCCAGAAGCGGTACAGGACCGACATTATTATGACGGATATATCTCTGCTCACGCCGGCTCCGGAACCACACTCGGGCGCAACAGCGGAGCCCGCTGCTGCCAACGACTCTACCGTCAGGAACAACGCGGCCGTCACCCACGATCAGGAAGATGATATATCTTCAATCTTTTGAGGTATCTTGCACCACCACGATGGGGTGTGCGGAGCTGGGAGCCCGCGCTCCACTGCCTGCATCGCACCCTGTTGCTGTGTTGCTGCCACCTCGTAAGATATGGAGAAGAACATGGCCGCGATCCCCAATCTCGCATTCGACTCCGGTCTGCCCGCCAATATCGACGCCGAGAAGACCATCCTCGGCGCCATCCTGCTGGACAACGCGGCCCACGCCGAGGCCGCCGAAAAACTCTCCGAGGACGACTTCTCCCTCGACTCGCACCGCCGCATCTTCCTGCGCATGACCGAGTTGATGAACTCCCAGCGCGCCGTAGACATCGTCACCCTGGCCAACGAGTTGGCCCGCTTCAAGGAGATCGAATCCATCGGCGGCGTGGCTTACCTGGCCTCGCTCACCGAAGGTTTGCCGCGCCGCCCGGTCATCGAAGAGTACATCCGCATCGTCAAGGACAAAAGCCTGCTGCGCAAGCTCATGCTCATCTGCTCGGCGGCCATTGCGCGGGCCGCCGACCAGGGCGAGTCCGCGCTCGGGGTTTTGGACGAAACCGAGGCCAAACTGCTGGAAGTCAGCGAACAAGGCCTTACGCAGGGCTTTCAGTCGCTCGACCAGATCGTCCAGAACTCCTTTGGCTCCATCGACAATTTATACAAGCAAAGCCGCGAGGTCACCGGCCTGGCTACTGGTTACACCGAATTTGACCGCCTGACCAGCGGCCTGCAGAAGGGTGAGTTGATCATCATCGCCGCTCGTCCGGCCATGGGCAAAACCGCGCTGGCCATCAATATGGCTCAGAATGCGGCCGTCAGCAATCAGGCCACGGTCGCCATCTTCAGCCTGGAAATGAGCAAGGAGGCGCTGCTGCGCCGGATGCTGGCCTCCCAGGCCTGGGTCGACCAGCGCAAGCTCCAAACCGGCTTCCTGAGCCGCGAGGACCACGACAAACTACAGAATGCCTTGAACCAACTGGTCGAGGCGCGCCTGTTCATCGACGACTCGGCCAGCATCTCGCTGGCCGAGATGCACGCCAAGGCGCGGCGGCTCAAGCAGAACGCCGGTGGCCTGGACCTGGTGGTGGTGGACTACCTGCAGTTGATGTCAGCCACGGTGCCCTCGTCCGGCAAGAGGAACTACGAAAACCGCACCCAGGAGGTCTCGGCCATCTCCCGCGGCCTCAAAGCCCTGGCCAAGGAGCTGAACGTGCCGGTAGTGGCCCTGTCTCAGCTCTCCCGAGCCAGTGAGCGCCGCGGCGACGACAAGCGCCCCCTGCTCAGTGACCTACGCGAGTCGGGCTCCATCGAGCAGGACGCCGATGTGGTGGCCTTCATCCACCGCGAGGCCTACTACAACCGCGACGAAGAGATGTCCGAGAAAGACAGGGCCAAGTCAGAGATCATTGTCGCCAAACAGCGTAACGGCCCCACCGGAACGGTCCATCTGAACTTCCTCTCCCGGTTTACCCGCTTTAACAATCCGGACCCGGTGCATGACGTTTGATTTGACCCTTGAACCATTAAAGTTGCAGTTAATGCAACATTATGGTTCCCCACGTTCCTACACTCATCCAACTGAATACTGAGACGAGTCTGGTGTGTGTCGAAAGAGGAGCATGAGCAAACATTGGCACCCATCACGACCGCACGGGATTACCTTTTGATTTGTGTGGCCAGCGCGAGTTGAAGTACCTGGTCGCCGGGCTGGGCGTCTGGGCAATTCAAGGGCGGGACACGGGCCCCACGGAAAAGATCCGGCCGGTTCACATTTCCCGGTCCCTGGCCGACATTTCGTTACTAAACTCGGCACGACCTGTGCCGCGCTTCGGCAGAGGTCCACTCTGTCCTGAAGACGGGACACCGGCGTCAAGGAATCAAAGCGTCTCACGAAAACCATGCGTTCAATTCGGAGCGCGAGCAAATCGGTGCTCAATCCGCCCTACCCTTGAACCATCTTGAGGGCATCGCGATAGACAAACGGTATCGTACTAAATTTCATGCAACGTCCTCGGGTAGAAAAGGTTGAATTCCGCCAATGCTGGCGAGAAGTTCAATCCATTCTTCAACCAGAGCGCGAAAGGGTTCATCGATTTTAGGGAAGAGCTCTGGATTGCAGTACAGAGCTAGTCGAGAGAGCCCGTTCGGGTCTTGCGACAGATGGACCTTCTTCAGGACCTTCTGCTCTTTTTGAAGGGCTTTGAACAAACTGTTGCGTTTTTCCTTTTTGTCCGTCCAGACAAAAACGCCAACCCGGACTTGTTTTTCTTTGGGTCCATCCGTATGCCATATGACATGGTAATTCGTATAGAATCGGGCGTTTTGGCTCTTTTCCAACTCGATAGAACCGTAGCTCACAGACAGGTTCACATCGTCCAGCGAGGGGCGCTTTAGTTTGAGACCGCTGTCGATTCCCAATCCGAGATCAGAAAGACGAGTTGCGGATTCCTCGAGCACGCCCTGTAGCTTGAGACTAATAAGTCTGCGGAACTCCGAAACAGCGACAAGCGCCGGCGCGTAGCTGTGGAAGCCTTCTTGGAGGAACGTTCTCGTTTCATCGCTTTTTACAACCTCATCGTTTTCCATCGTGCTACTCCATGCGTTCTGCCCTTATCAAGTGGTCGAGCATTCGCGGCGCGTTGCCAACAGGCAATGACGCAGACTCGGGTGAAACAAAACCAAGAAGGTTTTGCTCTACCGCCCCAACGAAGGCAAGAATTAACGCGGTGCTAAGGACATGATCGGGGCCCAACCGGCTCCTAGCAAGCGATCTCAAGACCACGCACACCTCCGCCCACGAAACGAAACGAAAACCGTGCAAACCAGTATCGGGCGGATTGACCGCTAGAAAAACGAACTCCGTCTCGGACGAATCAATCGGTTCCGTGTAGCCTGCATGTTTCTCAAGATCGGCGTCTTCATACGCTCGCGTTTTTACCTCGACGACGATTAGCCGCCGAGATCGCTGTCTGAGGACGAGGTCGAGCCGTCCGGCCTGGCCAGCGTAGCCGTGCTCAACTGTGATCTCCCGGTCCACACTTACTGGTTCTTCGGGGTTCGCGAGTCGCGCCAAGTTGGGTGATCCGAGAATACGCCCAAGGGACCGTGGATCTGAAAACTGCTGAAGCACCCACTGAAGCCAGTCGGAGTATACCTCCTCCCTATCAGAGGAAAGCTGTCGGTGTATGGGGAACCGGGCATCGAGAGGATCCGAAAGCGGGAATAGACATTTCTTGGAGCGATCATAAGCGCCAGCCAAAGGCTTTAGTACCGCCTGGCTCATAGTGTGAAAGTCACGAGCCAGCTTCGACGCAGCCACCCATCCAGGGATCCGACGAGGCGCCCTGGAATCCAGTCGTTCGCAAGCAGTCACGAACCCGCGTAGGGCCTGCCACTTGGTAATCCGCAACGGTTTGGTCGTCTCCACCATACGAATTGAGCCGAGAACAGAAATTGGAGGCCGGCGATTTCGCCCAATTATAGCACCGGGCGACTGGCGAAATTTCCCGGTTTTGCCGACCTTGCACAAGAATTCCGGATCTTGCCTCAAAAGTGAGGAACCAGCAATTGGCCCGTTAGACGCTAAGGCTACAGCTTGAAACGAGCACCGGAGCAGACCACCCCGAACAAGCACGCCTAAACGCCACTCCGGCCGGAGATCAAGCGCCGGGAAGAGATGTCGGAATCCAGGACACTGGCCGACTTCAGGGGAGTGATCCCTGGCGACTGAGGCGTTGCTGCCTTCCCAGGTCTCAAAATCGAGACCTGAGGCACCCTCATGTTGTGGATCGATCAGCATTTTTCAAGAGCTGGGCCACCTGCCAAATTCCGGACAAATCCCCGGTCCCAAAAAGCGAGGGACTGGGGGCACCCTCATTGGGGTTTGGAAGGTCGGCGGGACCGGAGCCACCTGCCCGCTATAGTGTTATGCCTCCCCTCTTCCCACTCCGCCCCGTCCGGCTTATCCTCCATCCTGAGCGCACCAGCGTGTGCGCGCAGCCCAACAATCATCGGAAAGGATGCCTGCATGTACCTCCTGGAAGCCATGGCTAAGATCGAACGGGCCAATGTACACATCGGAGATGTCGAGCGGCGCGTCAACGCTCTTGAACAGACCGATACTGCTGTTGTCGAGACTCACTCTGAGCATGGAACCGAGCGACTCACCCATACTCTTGACGAATCTGGTTTCGACCAGATCGCTCTCGTCACTGGAGACGCCGTCCACAATCTGAATTGCGCCCTCGATTACACTTGGCTCCAAACGATTCAAAAGCTCGCTCCCGCCAATGTCAGCGATAGGGCCAAATTCCCTGTCCACAAAACCATCGAAGAACTTAAGGGCGCACTGAGAAAGGGAAACGTAGACACTACCTGCCCGCACCTCTTCACATTTATCGTTGACAAGATACAGCCGTGCGACGGAGGGAATCCCGCCATCTGGCCCATTCACTGCTTCGCAAACCGAGACAAACACAGGCTCCTTATCCCTGTTCTGGCAGAGGGCCATATTAACGGAATTGAGGTGCAGGATAAAACGGGCGAACGATGGCCAGGATCCGGCTTCAGCGCTCCCCAAAGACCGCCTTATTGCATCGACTTCGCAGATGGACTGCACGTCACAAAGAAGGGCAGGCTTACCGCGAACGTAATTGTCGAGGATGGGAAGTTTGGATGCCGCATGGACATACCGCAAGCACTCGTTATGTACTCTGGTGCGATCGCTGGCGTGGTGGAGGCATTCGAGAGCTTCCTGGAGTCGGAGGGATGTTGAAGATTGGGCGGCAGGTGGCCCGCTCATCAGTCCTGAAGAGTCACTATGAGTCATAAGAAGTTGTGCCCCGTTCATCGCAGTTCTATCGCGATGAGCGGCGGGTGCCCCATCCTTCCGCTGTCTCTTCGCGGAAAAGTGGGCGGGGAAACCCCTTTGATTCGCGATCAGTCCCGGTAACGCCCATGGCTTGAGCCATATCAGATCGACAGCCTGGCTATCAAGTTTCAGTCGCACCAAGACTTCTCAGTATCTCTCAGTACGCGACACCTTTGTCAGAAGCTTTCTGCTGTCGGTTGACCCTAGGAGTCCGCGGAGAGGTCATCCTCCTCTTCCTCTTCGTTCGTCTCATGAACGCCAAGTCCGGGATGCGGAAGTACGGGCAGTCGAGCCCGCGCCAGCTCCGAGAAGAATTCGTGCGCCATGCTGCCTTCAGCCCATTGCCTGCTCAAGAGATCCGCAGGTGAGACGTGGCTACTGTCTGGTGGTGGGGAGATCGAGCCCGCGTAGACCTGCATGCCGGGACCGCGCATGGCATTGGAGAACAGAACACTTCGCAGACCGGATCGTGCCTGTTCGCTGAGTTCGGCGCCCACACTTAGGACGTGCATCGCGAAAATGGGGTGGGACAGTGCGAGTCCCTTACTCGCCTCGCAGAGCAAGTAAATCAGCAGACGGATATCGGCATCACTTCCGCTGTGTAACAGCATGTCCAATCCCGAGAGTGTTGGCGTGTCCAGGGCGGCCATGTGCCAGAAAATGGGTGCGAGTCGATGATCAAGGTCTGGATACCGTCGCATCAGCGCTATGAAGGCCGCGATGGCTTCTGGATAATCACTCGCATCACGCGCTGCGGCGAAGGTCGACCAGGAGAAAGAGGATGGAATCGGCTCATAGTCAGATTCAGCCCCGCTGGCGTCCAAAGTTTGACGGCGCTCGATGCGCGTCTCGAAGAACCGGACAAGAGCAGTAGGGGCAACACCGCATAGACGAGCGAGCATTCCCCCGATAGCGTCCCTTTCCAACTCCTCGACATCGATCAGGTTCGCCAGAATTCGCTCGGCACGGCTCCTATTCAATAGCTGCTGCGGAATGGGGTGAAATCCAACCGTTTGGCAATAGTGGTTTGCAAGATTCTTGTCACTGCCAATGCGAAGATTCGCATAAAGTTCAGCGGCAACAGCACCGTAACTGGAAGTCTGCATTAGCCGTCGCAGCCCCACGACGACGTCACCGAGAACATACCCCTCCGTACGTTGCGCAAGCACAGTGAGCAGCGCCACATCCTCGGGGATCGGATGTTGTAGCGGCGGCCCGTAGGAGACCGACAGCGCCGCCGCGCGCGCCAGGCGCAAGTTTTCCGATCGCGCAAAGGCAACTCCATAATGGAGGTACTTCTCTGGATCTACGTCGCGCCATGCGTTCAGCGCGAAGTTGGCCTGAGATGCTAACAACGTGCCTGACTCTTCCAGCACGTAGTCCGAAAATCCAGCAAGAAACGCTCTGTCCTGGCACAAGCGCGTCAAGACGTTCTGCAGACTTTCCGGCTCGATCCCGGCGTCAACCGCGCTGCGGACAAGGCGGTCGATCTCATCGATTTTTGCGGACACCTCCGGGTACGAACGGCCCAATTCCTCAAACGCTCGATTCTCTATCTCTTGACGCCAAGCAGGAACGGCAATGGAGTCGTAATCGATAGCGCCGTCTTCATACTCGTTGGTACACGTCACATAGAAGAGATCGATGAAAGGAGGAGTCGGCATCTTCGCCAGCAGCACGGCGGCTCTCGACTTGATTGCCGCTGATTGATTAGCGCGGCGCATGACTCGCCCGAGCAGCAGCCGCAATGCAAATACCAAGGGCAGGGGCAGGCCGCCGGTTTCGATTCGTTGCTCGATGCACGCGAGTGCGCTCAGCCGCTCGTCATCCTGCCACGCTTGTTCTTCTTCGCTGGGGCCGGAGCGCATCTTGGGATGGAACTCCGCGACCACGCGCGCCAAAGACTCGGCAGCAAGGACGGCGACTCTCGGCTCGCTCGACTGCATCCTGTCACAGAGGGTTCGGAGTGCGCGCGCGCGCAGCGGGGCAATAACCGCGTAGTTGACCGGCAATGCGGTGAAGGAGAACGTTTTGCCTCGAAAGCTGTGATCGTCGACCTCCCTCTCAAGGATCTCGTCAATCAGCGTTAGCGGGGTGAAATTTCCGTGGTAGGCCACGCTATCCGTCGACTTCTCTTCGACAAGGGAAAGGATCCGTTCGTTGAAGTCGACGCTCTTGTATTTGCGATAGGAGATCGCGTCTTTGAGCGCCTTGCGCGCGGCGTTATGAACATCCGCGTCGCTGTGTTGCGCCAATCGCCACAGCCGTTCAAAGGCATCGCGCGACGTCGGCTCATGAAAGATCGTGACGCCAAGGAGAGGAGACACGTGGCGAAAGACGTCATCCTGCGTCACGCGCCGGATGCTCCAGAACCGGACTGATTCGACCGGTTCATCCATAGCGATTTGCGCTATCCGCTCCACTCTTTCCGGCTGGAACACGGCGATGGCGGCGATATCACCAAGGAAGCGCTCGCGTTCAATTGCGTTTTGGCTGCGGAACAGGGTGTAGAGCGAGTCCCAGATTCGGTCGAGCATTCTCGACTCCGGATCGCGTTGCGTGATCCGCCAATCGAGCTCTGCGAAGTTCTTCAAAAGATTGGACAGATGCGTTTCACCGAATGAACGGAAGACGGAATCCGCAAACCCCGTGGATATCCCATAGCGCGTCACCGATGCCGATTCGAGGAGGTAATCCCCAAATAAGTCAGGCGCAATTCGCAACCCGCCCCTCCCGCGCACCAGCACGCCGCGTTGCTCCAGATCATCCAACCCCTGCCAGACCTGGTCGGGACGGATTGATAGGAATACTGCTGCACGATCGGCAAAACGGTCGTCCTGTTCTAGTACGGGCTGGACCGCGGAGACAAGTTGGAGCAATTCCTGTCGTGTTCCCCCACCTGCAGGAAGATCGCCCTCGCAGTCCGCTGCGAACTTGGCGAACACGATGTTGCGGAAGTCGGTATCATTCGCCAGCAATTCCGGGCCGATCTGGCCGCGAGCAATGAGACGCCCGCCCACAACAGTGATCAACGGGGTGTCAGCCGAAACCCTCGCTAGTGCTTCAGCGAAGTGCGCGAACGCTGCTCCCAACACCTCTTCGGCAATCTCGAAGGTAGCAGTGGGACCGGGCTCCCGTAGCGGGTCGAATCGCTGGACGAAACTTTCGTCGGCTTCCCGCGCGATCGCCTCGGCGACGTAGGATTGGCCACTGGGCCGGGTTGCGATGACAAGTTTGCGCCTCGAACCAGCCGGCGCGTTCGCTACGTAATCTATGATGTGTCCGAGGTCGCTGTACTGGTGGGCATCATCGACGATCAGCACCGTATCGTGAGGCGGGATTTCAGTTGCTGACTCGTCCGACCACTTGCCATGGGGGTTTACCCAGAGTTGCCGCCAGCCTTCGAGCCCTTGTGCCCAGTCGAGCAGAAGCTTGGTCTTACCGACACCACCGCGTCCAGAAAGAACTGCGATCCGGGCCTCGCGATCGGCCACGAACGCGGTCAACTCTTCCAGACGGCGTCTTCGGCCGCGGAGCGTCTGGTTGAAGTCAAAGAGAATGCCGCGGCCGCCGCGACGCTGCGGAACGAAAAACGTGGTGACCCTGAAGCTCTCAGTCCTCCGCTCGAGCTCTTCGATGCGGCTCTCGTGATCTTCGAGCTTTGCGTCCACATACGCGATCCAGCTGCGCAGAGTCGAGGCTGCAAGATGGTCAGAGAGGACCATCGACGTCTCCGCAATCTCGCGGTTCAGCAGGTCTCGGGTAAGCTGCTTTTGCCCCTTTCGGCTCAGGAGATTGATGACGAAGCTAAAAAGGTTCCGGTAAAGAATCTTTGCCCGGGGTTCGAAATGATCCGGATCGCGAGCCTGGAGTTCTTCTCGGATTACCTGCTCGACCACTTCGTGATTACCCGATTCGGTCGCCCATTCAAAGGTATCGACGATCCGGCCGAACGTCTCGATGTCGGCGTCTGCGAGGACCCGTTCCAGTGCGGCCCAGATATCCGCAGAAAGCTCGGCCGGCTTCGGGCAAACGTTCAGGAAGTCGCGAAGCGCAACAAGGGCTGCCGGGCGTTCGGTTTTCGGCAAACGGCCCAGCCGAATGCCTTCCCACAGTTCAATCGCGGGCTGCGGCCTCCTCCACGGAGATCGCTCCTTGGTGACCGCAGCGGTAGTGAGGAAACGGAAGCGGAGCGAGGCGCCCGGATTGGCCTCCAGATGGCGGCAGTAGTTGGCGATCGCTTCAAGACTATCTGGATTACGCAGTGTGACGGTGCAGCCCTTCTGCTTGAGCTGCTCCATGACTCGTTGCTTCTCTTTGTCGCCCTGTCCCGAAGCCCCCTGAACCAGATCGATGTCCTCGCCGGTTTCCAGCTCTAGGTGGTCCTGTGGGGCTAATTCCAGCCAGCGCAGGATCGTCACGTTTACCTGGAAGACATAACCGGCAAACGTCGCAAATGCATCGCGCCGCGGAATTGTTTTGATCGCCATCCGTAACTTAAAGTCTACTCTCGGCGTTCCGCGCATTTTGCGGCAGAAAACAGCGAAACTGTGTACCGTGCGGCCGCAGAATCGGGCAGCACGCTGACGGCTCATCCTCGCCGCAGTTTGGGCAATCTAGCCTTGTTCCGCAATAAAATGGATTAGGCGAAGAGCAAGGATGGCGTGCAATGGATCCCGATAATTTTCAACGAAAGCGAGCGGAGTACCTCGACAGGTTGATCCTGAAGAATCCCGACCTCAATTTGCTTCAAAACCACCCCAAGGACCAATACGCATACTTCATCCTGCTTCTCGAGTCTCTGTTGCAGCAGATGGACGAGCGAGGCAAGCTCATTTTGCCAAACCTGAGTGCATTTACTAATAACTCCCTCGGAATTTTTTCAGACTACTCCGGAGAAGGCGCGGGCTCGAGTAACTACCTCACCTATTCTGTCCTCGTGTGTGGCTACGGTTATACCAGCGTGTTCCAAGACAAGGTGGCCCTAATTCGCAAAAAGTATCAGCTTGGGAAAACGGAAATCGCGTTCAAGAAGTTCCGCAGAGGAAAGCTTCGGGCAGCGCTTCCCGACTATCTCGCAGCTGCCAACGAACTTCCAGGATTTCTATGTACGGTTGCTGTCGACCGCAGAATCGCCACACTCTTCGGCCCACACAACGATCGAGCCGTGTTTCGCCGTTTGAAGGAGGCGCTACTTTTGGAGGGACTGGGAGATTGGGACCTGGCGGTAGTGGAAAAGCTTATGCGCGTCGTCCACATGGCCGCGTACCTCGCCGCTCTGCTGGCCGCTGACGGCCAAAGGATCTTCTGGATTAGCGACCATGATTCGATCTGCGCCAACGAGGAAAAGCATGGCTCGATGATGGCGATCTTTGATCGAGTTCTCAGGATATATACCCGCCCTGGTGTTGATCATCCGCTGATTGGTGGTGCGCGTCCGTTTGATCCGCCAAGCGTTGAGATGAATGATCTGCTTAGCCTTGCGGACGTCGTTGCCGGATCGGTTGCCCAATACCTTACGTTTAGTGATACTCAAAGTCCAGAAGAGGTTGTCGTGAAGGAGGGCGCCGAGAAGGTCTTCCTTTTCCTCGGGACTGAAGGTATCGGACTTCGAAAGGCCACATTCGTCATCCGTCTAAATAACAAAAGCGAAGTTGTCGTGGCCCCTATGGAGATTTCAGCCCGAATACCACGAGCCATCGATAGTCCGAGGGGTAACTAATGAAGCCAATGCCGCCACCAACCGCCAAGTGACCAAATGTCAACAAGGGCAACCTTAGTCGATCAGTAACGAAAAACGCCCTGTGTTTATCATTCTTCAGCCCCTACTCGGTCATGAAGATCGCGGAACATTGGCCGACATCAGGACTGACCAGCCCGGCCTAGCAGCGACAGTGCTTTGCAGAAAGGCTCTTGTAATAGCGTCTCTGTGAGGGGCTGGAGGTGCGAATTCTCCGGCCTACTCGACAGATCGGAGCCTCTTCGGCGCTCAACTGGACCAAATTCTGGACCACGTTTTTCAACCCATCCCGGTTCTCACTACCTGATCGTGGAGGAATCGGTAATTTTTGGAGAGGCCTGGTCGCCACGCATCTGTGCCCTCCGGTTGGGTCCCGTCAGTTGGCCGCCAGCGATTGGCGTGCGCAATCAATCAATGTTGCGACCCTTCCTGCACGGCAGAGTGTATCTCTAAACCAGCTAGGACGAGAATCCAAATACTGCCGGAATTCGACAATCGTCTCACGCGGAATGCCAGCAAGCCTGCCTCCGAAATTGTCTCCGTGTACGACACCTTTGATGCTCCTGCGCCACTCTCTACCATTCTCGTCGCTGACGATCACCTTCGAGTTCTCGTAAGCCATAAAGTCGGCAACCTGTAGTAGGACTGATTCCTCCCACGTCGAACGCTGCAAGGACATCACTCGTTTGTCGTACAAGGCAGGATCATTCTTCCGGAAAGCGTCATCAGCTTGTTCGAATACTGAATCGTATGAGCCTCGATCATGAATTAAGCCGACCACCCCACCGATTCCCGGCATCTCTTCCGCGCATGTCGTTAGGAGATAGCAGAGCAAAATGACATGAGCCATTGCACGGGCTCCCGATGTCGCTTTTGGGAAAACTTCAGCCACATCCGCAATCTTTACGGAGTACCCCACAGAGTTGATCCTGTATTTCTGCATTAGAGCTTGCAGCGACCGAATGAAGGGGATTTGATCCTTCTCCTTATCCCAATCCCGGAATTCTCCCTTGCAGGCATTGCAATCAGCCCCGTGGAAACGAGAGATTGGAGAGCGTCCGGATTTGACAAGTTCTGCATTTTTCTTTTGAATGACGGGCCTCCACTCGAGTTCAAGCCAGAACCCAGCAGAACTCTCGATAATGACGCACAAAAGAACAAGCGAGTCCCCTTTTGCACTGTCGTCAATGTATCCCCACGAAACCATAGCTTTTGTCCCATTGACCGGCTCTCGATGGCATCGGCGAGACTACGCCGATGGTCCGATCACGAGTTGGGCCCTCGTCGAGCCTTAGATTTTCTCGAACGTCGCCTCTGGGTAGTATCGTTGTCTTTCGATGATCTCTTGCGCGCTACTTTCAGGATATCTCTGAATACGTGCGGGGTACCACGGCGATTCAGCGGGTACAGATGCTCAACATATTCTGAGGCTACGATCGCCCAATTCTCCAGCATCTTGCGAAGGAATGAGTTTTCGAAGGGATTGGGGATCGTATCCGGGCCGAAAGTCAAGCCACAAAAATTCACCGGACCATCGATCGTAAGCACTTGAAGCCTAAAGTTCCCGCCAGAATTTCTGATCGATCCTCTAACAAACCACCCAGGACGGAGCCTCCGCGCTTTTGGCGTTGTCAGCTCGATCGTAGTCTGCTGCTCTTGCCGAAAATGACTCAGTAGGCGGGCGCCAATCTTCCCGGCCTCCCCGACATAGCAAGGGGTATGCGCGCTGTTCCCGTCGCGAGCCTCGGCATATATAAACCGATATACACCCGGATACCCGAGTTCCGTTGATACTCGCTTCGGAACCTGCTGACGGCTTACCCAATTCCGGATTTCGTCTGAAGAAAGCAACTCCCGCCAATGCAGATTATAAGCAACTCGAAATTGGCTCACGATTCTCTCCGCTCTCCGTGCACGATTCCATTGACCATCTTCGATGAGCTACAAAACATATTCGACCAACGCCACTTCAAATTTCAACCGACAAAACAACATCCGAGCACGGTGGGGAGATTCATCCCCCGATCACCGGCTTCAGGATCATGCGTGCCAAGCTCACACTGTCCAATACCGCAGCGTAGACCGCTTTGCTGGGCCTTGGGGATTCGACCGGCCTCGAAGCTGAAGGTCAACTCGTCAAATAGAACCTCGCGACTTTTCGATTGTCGGTTCGTTCCACCAAAACAATCTTTGACTCGTTCGTCGCAGTCTCCACAAATGTGAGGTGTGTCGGTTTCCACGCGATCTCGTTGAGCTCGCCGAGAGGAATGCCCTCGATCAGTAAGCTTCTTGGTTCTTTCTCGCTCCTCATCACATCGGCATCGGCTCGGACACTTGCTTGGTAATATGTCGCCGGAAGCTGCACGATCCCGCTGCAGGGAAGGGTCAAGGAATCCGCCGGCGCATTCATGTAGCGGGCTTCCACGGTGACTTGGCTGGTTGGCCAGCGAGTGAAGTCCTCAAGCAAGTCAGCAGCTTCATAGCCGGATGCCGTGAGCCGATAGAATTCTCCCTTCTGACCAACGATTTCGAACAGGCCGAACGAGACAAGGTTTTCGAGTGCACCAGTCCATTCGGCTCGATTCCGAGAGTTGTTGTCATCCAAGAATGAATGGCTCCCGATGGAAAGGCGCTCCCGATTGGCCATTCGTACGCGGAAAAGCTGTCCAGCCGGGTCTCTCGCTGCCAACACCAGAAGTTCGATTTCCTTGGGATTCAGCTCCGGCAAGAAGTCCAGGGATCTCCGATGCTTCAAAACATCGATGGTTGGCTGTGCCGTTGCACCGGGATTCTCGGGCTCATCCGGCTCAGAACTAGCTGTGTTCAACTGCCGGAGTCGATCGATGAGCGACGGAAGCGCTGACCTTAGATCGGTAACGATGATATTGAGTTCCATACTCCCAGCGTTGGGGTTCAGACCGCTTGCCACCACGTCGGCCCAGCTGCCAATGCGGTTGTACGTATTCTTAACCTCTAAATAGAGGTCTTGTGGAAGGGTGATCTTGTTTCGGTTCTCCAGCCATACCTTCGTTGAAGGTCTGCGATAGACATCGCCAGTGTTCGGTCGGGACGCGCAATCAAAGTTGTCTTCGAGCTCAGAGATCAGATCAGCCAGCAATTGCGAGTTTTGGACCGAAGAACCCGACGGTGTTGGCTGATTCCCAGCCGCCCGAGGCCGTTCAGAAAAGCTGGGTGGGCTCAAGTGACGCCGAACATCGTCAACAATTCTCGGCAGCTGCCGGGTCAAGTGGTCGCGCAAAGCAGAGGCATCCACGAACTCAAAGTAAAGTGTGTCCTTCTGGCGCTCTTTTTTGTAGGCTTCGAGGGCTACCAGCTGGACCCGATCCGCGCTTCGAGGAACGTCGGCGGTCGAAAAGTAGAGGGCCACGTACTTTCCTGCTTTGCGAAACTCCTCGATCTCTTCGATGGTTCCGGACTGCGCCTCTCCGGTGGGCGTGCCCAGCCTGTAGCCAAAAACTCCGACTAGGATATCGCCGGATTCGACGATTTGCTTGTTGATGATGGCCTGTGGACGGCCCCCTGACGCCGGATACGCATGGGATTCCCAGCGGACCGGATGCAGCATGACTCCCATGCTTTCAAAGTGCGACGCGTTCCATGCGTGGAGGACCTTTTCGACTACATCGCGCTCCTCCGTCACGTCAGAGGGCGAGGCAATCAGGATGTTCAAAACCTCGGCGGTGCGACGCGTGGCTTTACCCTCCCTGCCGGTCTCGCCTGCGGGCAGCGAACCATGTTGTGGGTCGTCAATCTTCGAGATCAACGTTAGATGGTCCGTTTCCTGGATCGATTCGAGCGTGGGCCGGAGCACATAGGATTCCCCGTTCCAGGCAACATATCTTTCGGTCGGCGGAACGTTCACAATCGTGGCCCCCGGGAGAACGACCTCCCTGGTGCCCTTCTTTGCCAACAGGCTAGTGAACCGGCCGCCCTGGCCATGGATATGCACCTGCCGGACGCCATCTACTTCCTCAGCGGTCGCGTAACCGTAAATCACCGCGCCAGCCGGAATTTCGATCCTTGCGTTCTCTTGTTTTGCCTTCGGTTTCTTCGGCACACGTATCACCGCCAGTACCAGGAATAACTTCTCTGCGCGATTCTCAATTCTAGTCGACGGGGATCGAGGAGAGTTCTCTCCGAATAGGAGATGGTGGGATAGAGGGGATGCGGGGGAGAAGAGGTACTGAACGATTGCCTACTGATTTTTCAAGGACTTAGAGTGTCTTTGTTTGCCATCAGGGCCCATAGTTTCAATGGGTTACGATCAAGAGCACTTCTGTCACGGCAGAGCTCGCCCGGATCACTCCCGGAAAACGCCGTTCAGACATGGATTCCATAAAGGTCGGTGCAGAGGGAACAACTGTGGATCAACTCGCAATCTCCAGCAGTCCGGGCTCGTTGTTGCGGACGTTGCCGACGCGTTCGCTGACGGGCCAGGCTTTCATGCGCTCGGCGGGGTAAGGGCGGAGCAGGTCGATGGGCAGCCGAGCCGGATCGCTGGTGTCGAGCCAGCGTTCGTAGTCCTTCGGCTCCAGAATCACTGGCATCCGGTTGTGCACCGGCTCCATCAGCTCATTGGGACCGGTGGTGAGGATGGTGAAGGTTTCAAGCGGCGGTGCGTCCGCCTGGTCCCTGGGCCGCCAACTCTCCCAGAGGCCAGCGAAGGCGTAGGGCTCACCGGAGGCTAGAGCGAAGGCAAAGGGGCGCTTGATTTTTGGGTCCAGGCGCTGCCACTCATAGAAGGCATCGGCAGGGATCAGGCAGCGGCGCCGTTTGAGCGCCTCGCGGAAGGCGGGTTTGGATGCCACTTCCTCAGAGCGAGCGTTGATGGTGGAGTAGGCAATCTTCACGTCCTTTGACCAGAAGGGCACCAGTCCCCAGCGTAAGAGCGCCATCTCGCGGCGGAGGGAGTCCCGGTTGAGGCGCACCACCGGCTGCGTGCTTTGGGGTGCGACGTTGTAGCTGGGCGCAAACCAAGGCATGTCTTCCAGCTGAAGGTTAAACCATTCTGCCAGAACCTCTTGCGTGGATTTTCGGGCAAATCGGCCGCACATAGTCTTCACAGGATAGCCAACAGACCGGCCGGATTCCCAGAGGGGCCTTTGACAAGAGTACGAATTGGAGCGAATATAAAGGCGAAGATATAGCGAAAATAGAGAGATCTGCCATGCCCTCTGCCGCCCTGCTGCGCCTGGAAATCGAACGCTCCCTTGCACACCGGTTCCCGGCTGCGCTCACCCCTGCACTGCGGACGATCCGGGAAGTTGCGGCTACCGGAATCGCCAAGGTGGACGAACTGCTGGAGGGCGGTCTGCCGGTTGGAGCAATCAGCGAACTGACCGGCCCGCAGTCCTCCGGGCGCACCAGTCTGGCCTTAGCCTTTCTAGCCCGGCGCACCGCGGAGGGACGAGTCTGCGCGTGGGTCGATGTGAACGACGCCTTCGATCCGGAATCAGCGGCGGCCAACGGAGTGGTCTTGCGGCAGGTGCTCTGGGTGCGCTGCCGGGAGGCGGAGGCGAACGCGAAGTCCAAAGTGCGGGAGCGCCCCTGGACACGCCTCGACCAGGCGATGCGCGCTACTGATCTGCTGCTGCAGGCGGGCGGCTTTGCGGCCATTGTTCTGGATCTGGGCTCGACGGCGCGCGAGCACGGCAACCGCATTCCGGCTGCCACATGGTTCCGCTTCCGCCAGGCGGCCAACCGCTGCCGGTGCAGCCTGGTGGTGCTGGGCAAGGCCGCTTACGCGCAGTCGGGTGCTGCGGTGGTGCTGGAGTGCGCGCGCGGGCAGGCGAGAATCGCGGGCGGAACGGTGCTGCGCGGCTTTGAATACACGGTCCTGCGCAAGTGTGAGCGGTTCACACCGGTTGAGATTGGTACGCGCAAGCCGCCCGTTTCTGCATGGGCCGCGCCCGCAGCCTGGGATGCGGAGAAGCACGCTTGAGCCGCGAACTGTATGCCTGTGCCCATGCCGCGGAGTTTCCCGCGCAGGCCCTGCTGCGCCTGCGCACTGATCTGCTTGCGGAAGCTGTGGCAGTGTTGGCAGGCCGCACGCCACAGGAGACGGTCTGCGCGCTCAACCAGAAGGCGCGCCTGCGGGGCGCCGTGCCGGGCATGACGCGGCTTGAAGCTGAAGGAATCGCGGGACTGAAACTGCTGGCGCGATCAATGGAAGGCGAAGCTGCTGCCCGCCAGGTATTTCTGGAATGCTCAGCACAGTTTTCTCCACGCATTCAAGAGGCGAGCGAAGGAACATCGTGCGCCTTCGTGCTCGATGTCGCTGGCTCTGACCGCCTCTTCGGGCCGCCGGAGCAGTTGGCTGAACGGCTGCGCTCGGCACTGGCGGCAGCAGGCTTTCGTGCCTCGATAGCCATCAGCGCAAACTACCACGTTGCTAGGATGAAGGCGGCTCACTGTCGCGGCATCACGATGATTGCCGAGGGTACGGAAGCAAACGCGGTGGCAGGCCTGCCGGTTGCCGCGCTGCGCATTGACGAAGAGCATACGGAGACCTTTGCGCTCTGGGGCATTCGTACCCTGGGTGAACTGGCCGCACTGCCTGTGTCCGATCTCGTTGCCCGGCTCGGCGCGCAGGCACGCACGTGGAGTGCGCAGGCGCGTGGCGCGGCGGAGCACGTATTTGAACCCATTGCATCTGCTTTTTCTCTCGAAGAGTTCTGCGAGTTCGAGACGCCTATAGAGCATGTGGATGCACTGCTGTTTGTCGGGGCTCGCATGATCGACAGCCTGGCATTGCGTGCTTCTGCGCGGGCCCTGGCCCTGGCTTCGCTCACGGTGCGGATGAAGCTTGAAGGCGGCGGGTGCCACGAACGCATAATACGGCCCGCATTGCCGTCCATTGATCGCAAGTTCTTGCTCAAGCTGCTGCAACTGGAGATCGCCGCGCATCCTCCGCAGGCCGCTGTGGCCGCGCTTACGCTGGATGCCGATGCAGGCCAGTCAAGCCAGGTGCAGCTTGGGCTCTTTGCGCCGCAGACTCCGGAGCCCTCGCGGCTGGATGTAACGCTTGCGCGGCTCAAGGCCATCGTTGGCGGCGACCGCGTGGGCTCGCCGGTGCTTGAAGACACGCATCGAGCAGACTGCTTTCGCATGGAAAGCTTCTCCGTCGGCGGAATGACGAAGGTGATGGCGATGGAGACACCGACTGCGCTCTTTGCACTGCGCCGTGTACGGCCGCCGGCGCCGATAAGCGTCGTGCTGCGCGCCATGAAGCCGGTAGCCTTTCGCAACCGGGAAAGCTGCTTCGAAGTAACAGCAGCCTACGGCCCATGGAGAACCGGTGGCTGTTGGTGGTCGATTGATGCATGGGACGGCGAAGAGTGGGACGTGCTGGCCGTCGAAAGCGGTGGCGCGACCGTGGCCTGCGTGCTCACATGCGAGCGGACGGGAAACGCATGGCGGCTGGAGGCGTTCTATGACTGACGGTGTATACGCAGCCGCGAACACACGCTCGCCGGGCACGCCGGTCTGCCACCCGAACGACGACTACCAGCCACGTGAGCTTCACCACGCCAAAAGCATTTCTTCAAGGCAGGAGAGCGAGTACGTAGAACTGCACGCGAACAGCGCCTTCAGCTTCCTGGCCGGAGCATCGCAGCCTGAGGCGCTGATTGAACGCGCGGCAGAGCTTGGCATGTCCGCGATTGCGCTCGCCGACCGCAACGGTCTCTACGGCACTGCTCGCTTCCACACTGCAGCCAAGCGATGCGGTCTCAAGGCCCACATTGGCGCGGAGATTGCTCTTGCTTCGGCCGGCAATCGGCTTACGCCTCCCGTGTGGCTGCCTCATCAGCTTCCGGCGGAGCCGCCGCGCATCACGCTGCTCTGCACGTCACAAACCGGCTACCAAAACCTGTGCCAGCTCATCACGCGCATCAAGATGCGAGAAGCAACCAAGGCTGAAGGCGCTGCCACATTCGATGATCTCGAAGTGTTCTCCGCGGGTTTGATCTGCCTCACTGGAGGCGAAGAAGGACCATTAGCCGCCGCCCTGGCCCACGGCGGCGAAGGCGAAGCACGCAAGAACATTGACCGGCTTGCATCCATATATGGCAGCGGTAATCTTTACGTCGAACTCCAACGCCACCAGGAGCGCGAAGAAGAGTGCCGCAACCAGTCTCTGCTTCGTCTTGCCTCCGCGCTCAACCTGCCCGTAATCGCGACCAACGGAGTGCGCTATGCCGTGGAGAAAGATCGCGAGCTGCTCGATCTCTTCACTGCGATCCGGCGTCACACCACACTGGACAATGCCGGCCGCCTGCTTGCGGTCAACTCCATGCGGCCACTGCGTTCGGCGTATCATATGTCCTCGCTCTTCGCTGATATTCCTGAAGCCATCGCCAACACGCGCATCGTGAGCATCCGCCTCGAATTCACGCTCAACAACCTGGGCTACGAGTTTCCGCATTACCCTGTGCCTGATGGCGAGACGATGGACAGCTTTCTCGCCAAACGTGTGGAAGAAGGAGTCCGCAAGCGCTACGGCTCGCCCGCCAAGCGGCATCTGCTCAGCAAAGCGCGCGCACAAGTCGCACATGAACTCGCGCTCATCTCGAAGCTTGGCTTTGCCGGCTACTTCCTTATAGTGTGGGACATCATTGGCTACTGCCAGCACCAGGGATTCCTGGTGCAAGGGCGTGGCTCGGCGGCCAACTCCGCCGTCTGCTACGCTCTCGAAATCACAGCAGTCGACCCGGTGGGCATGGAGTTGTTGTTCGAGCGCTTCCTCAGCGAGAATCGCGGCGAGTGGCCAGACATTGATCTCGATCTGCCTTCAGGCGACCAGCGCGAACATGTCATCCAATATATCTACGGACGCTACGGAGCGCTGGGCGCGGCCATGACCGCCAATGTAATCACATATCGGGGGCGCTCGGCAGCACGAGAGGTCGGCAAGGCGCTGGGTTTTGAGGAAGAGCAACTGCAGCGGCTCTCGAGCCTCGTAGGGCACTGGGAGTGGCAAGGCTCGAATGACACCATGGAGCGCTACTTCGCGCAAGCCGGATTTGATATTCGTCATCCGCGCATCGCACGCTATCTCGATCTATGCCTGCGCCTCAAGGATCTGCCGCGCCACCTCGGCCAGCACTCCGGTGGCATGGTTATCTGCGCCGGCCTTTTGAATCGTGTAGTCCCCATCGAGCGCGCCTCCATGCCAGGTCGCACCGTCATCCAATGGGACAAGGAAGACTGCGCCGACATGGGACTCATCAAGGTTGACCTTCTGGGTCTGGGCATGATGGCCGTGCTCAAGGACTCGATCGAGATGATTCCGCGCTACTACACCAAGCAGGTAGATTTGGCCACGCTACCGGAGGACCCGCTCGTTTACGAGACACTGCGCAAGGCTGACACGGTGGGCATGTTTCAGGTAGAGAGCCGCGCGCAGATGGCATCCATCCCGCACAACGCGCCCACGCGCTTCTACGATCTGGTTGTACAGGTAGCCATCATCCGCCCCGGCCCCATCGTGGGCAAGATGATGCACCCCTACATGCGCCGCCGCCAGGGGAGGGAAGCGATCACTTATCCGCACCCTTTGCTCGAACCCGTGCTCAAGCGCACCCTGGGCGTGCCGCTCTTTCAGGAGCAGCTCCTGCGCATGGCCATGACCGTGGCCAGCTTCACTGGCGCCGAGGCCGAGGAACTGCGCCGCGCCGTGGGCATGCGCCGCTCCATGCAGCGCATGAAGGACCTCGAAGGCCGCCTGCGCGCCGGAATGACTCGCAACGGCATCGGAGCCGAGGCGCAGGACAACATCGTGCAGGGCATCTCCTCGTTCGC
>Ga0181520_10002504_pt1 | contig 33912 bp, 24 predicted proteins | sample PEATcosm2014_Bin_29_FD_132451 | JGI IMG/M metagenome (GOLD analysis project Ga0181520, IMG submission 132451) | Peatland microbial communities from MTU Mesocosm Facility, Houghton, MI, USA - PEATcosm2014_Bin02_30_metaG | ecosystem: Environmental > Terrestrial > Soil > Wetlands > Peat | place...
CGATAAATCAACTAAAGCTCCGCCGCTATTACCCGGATTTATCACTGCATCAGTTTGTATAAAATCTTCAACACCGTATCTATTCTCATTATTATTTATCAGGTTTAAGCTTCCCCTTCCAAGCGCGCTGACAATACCGGCCGTTACAGTAGAAGTAAATCCAAGTGGATTTCCAATTGCCATAACCCATTGGCCGACTTTTAAACTGTCTGAATCACCTAAATAAGCAACCGGTAAATCATGAGCGTTAATTTTAATAACGGCAATATCTGTTTGCGGATCGGTACCTATAACTTTAGCTATAAAGTTCCTGTTATCGGAGAGTCCGACTTTTACAGAGGTTGCTTTATTTACAACGTGATTATTTGTTACAATATAACCGTCGGATGTTATTATAATCCCGCTTCCTGATCCTTCTTCTTCCTTTGGCATTTCCTGGAATGGATTGAAAAAGAAATTGCCGTGCGGATTTTCTGTTTTAGCAACAACAGTTATCTGAACAACTTCTGGAGTAACATCCTTTGCCACTTCAATAAAAGCTTTACTGAAGGATGTTGCATCTGCATTTAAATCTACCGGCGGCATTGCAGCGCCGAGTTTAATATCTGCAAATCCAGGCCTGACTAATCCAAATCCTGATACCAGTACAGCCCCAAAAACAATTCCAACTATTACCAATAATATCGCACCCCATAAACTTTTTGATTTCATATTAACTCCTCCGGTTTATTCCTTTTTTATATCATTATTAAAGCAAAATATTGTTTCATTTATATATCTGGAAAGATTGAATTCCTTTAAAATCGGGTATATGAAATTTCAGATACCTTTCTAAAAATACTATGGCTCTTTCCGCTGCGGCCATATTCACTAATTCTATTTTTTTACTGTATTTTAGACAGTTTAAGTAGCTAAAAAGTTCCTGATTTATAGAAAAAAAATCTACGTGAGTATGGCGGCAATCACTACACAAAATACCTAATTCAAAATTATGCGACAATTCCATATTTTCAAGGTTTGTTCTACCGCATACAGCACATTTTTCAAACTGAAGTTCATACCCGAGTTCAGATAGAAAGAAAATAAAAAATCTGGCAAATAGGACTATGGGATGTTCGGTATTAGAATTAATTAAAGTTAATATTCTAATAACACCCTTAAATAATCTATCATTTACTTCGTGTTCAACTGTAAGGTTTTTTAAAAGTTCTAAAATAGCTTGTGAATATTTTAATTTATCAAGATCTTCCTTAATAGCTGAATAAAAGTTTATTAAATCCGCACTGGAAATTATTTGAAGTTCACGCGTATCTTTTTTATAAAAAACAACCTGGATATGATTAAGCGGATCCACCATCATACCCATTTTTGATTTAGAACTCCTGCCCCCTTTTATAATAGCAGAAATTTTACCAAAATCTTTCGTATATAGTGAAACTATTTTGCTTGTATCGCCATAGTCCATTTTAGTTAAGACCATAGCCTCGGTCTTAATTATTTCGCTCATTGTATAAAATTATATGGGAAAAAATGAATTTTCTCTTCGGTAATAATACCTGAGATAAGATGAGAAGGTGTAACATCAAATGAGGGACAAAATGCCTGATAGCTATCAGGTGTTACAGGAGTTCCATTTAAAGTTAAAATTTCACTTTTATTTCTGAATTCAATTTCTATCTCGTCTCCGGTTGCAATTTCTCTATCAATAGTCGTGGTTGGAGCAGCAATATAAAAAGGTATATTATGATAATTACACAGGATTGCTAAATTATACGTACCTATTTTATTGGCAGAATCTCCATTCAGAGCAATACGGTCGGCACCGGTAATAACTAAATCGATTTTATTCTGCTTCATAAGAACGGCTGCCATAGAATCGGTTTGGAGAGCGAAAGGAATTCCACATTTTTCCAATTCAAATGCGGTAAGCCGTGAACCCTGAAGTAAAGGTCTCGTTTCATCTGCATAAACAAATTCAATCAATCCTTTTTCAAAACCTTTTTTAATTACACTGAATGCAGTTCCATCGCCGCCGGTAGCCAGTTTGCCGGTATTACAGTGGGTTAATACGGTTGATTTTTTTTTAAAAATCATTAATCCGTTTTCACCGATCTTGCAGCATTTATCAATGTCTTCCTGGTGAATTTTTTTTGCTTCTAAAAGGAGAATTTGATAGATATCTGCCGAGTTTTTATTCTCGTTAAATATTTTTTTTACGCGGTTTAAAGCATTAAATAAATTTACCGCAGTCGGGCGGGTTCTTTTTATTCTTTCAAAAGCGATATCAAAGTTAATTTGACTATTCTGAAGATCATTATTTTTTTGTGAGAGCGCTAAAGAGTACGCTGCGGTTATCCCGATTAAAGGTGCGCCTCGTACTTCCAATTTTTCAATGGCTTCGGCAATCCTCTGAATGTTATCTGTACCAATATAAATTTCTTCAAAAGGAAGTTTAGTCTGATCTAAAAAGACAATTTTATCATCCTGAAATTTAATTGAAAAATACTCTCCGCTCATTTGGAACTACCAGCCGTTAAATTAAAAGCCATTATTCTTTTTCATCGAACCTGGAGAGATTCAGGAATTCCCTGTACCTGTCATGGACACGAAGATATTGTAAATTCTCAAATCCCTGTGTACTAAATTTTTCAACGCAGAATGAAGCCATTGCGCTTCCATAGATAACCGCGCGTTTCATATTTTCAGAACTTAAATCCTGAGTTTTATGAAGGTAACCAATGAATCCGCCAGCAAAAGTATCACCTGCACCGGTAGGATCATAAATCATTTCCATAGGATAAGCAGGAGCAGAAAAAACCAATTCATCAGTAAAAAGAAGAGCTCCATGTTCACCTTTTTTAATTATTAAAATTTCAGGACCCATAGCACGGATAATTTTCCATGCTTTAATCAGGTTGGGCTCTTTGGCAAGAAGACGCGCTTCAGAATCGTTAATTATAAGCACATTAACGCGTTTTAACAGTTCCATCAACGTATCCTTTTTCCCTTCAATCCAATAATTCATCGTATCACCGACAACAAAATGGGGATCTTCCATTTGATCTAAAACTTTCAACTGCAGGCTTGGATCAATATTACCAAGGCAGATAAATTTTGCTTTTTTGAATTTATCCGGAACAATAGGATCAAATTTTTCAAATACATTAAGTTCCGTTAAAAGAGTATCGCGAACATTCAGATCGTAATGATATTTACCTGCCCAGCGAAAAGTTTTACCGCCTTTTACAACCTGTAATCCTTCAAGATCAATATTATGATTTTCCAGGAGACTAATGTACTCCTTGGGAAAATCTTCGCCCACAACACCAACTAAATATAGAGGCCCGCTAAAATAACTTGCCGCCAGTGAAATATATGTTGCAGATCCCCCCAAAGCATTATCAACTTTATCAAATGGCGTTGCAACACTATCCAAACCTAATGAACCTACTACTAATAATCCCAATTTTGCTCCTGATATTTTATGGAAAATCCGTTCTTAAAAATATATAAATCGCCCCTTAAACCATAATAAATAATCAGTTTTTTTTCTAATTGCAGGGCGAACAGATATGTTCGCCTGTTTTTTCCTTTTTGTTGACTGGTCGGGCATATCTGCCCGGCTTACAATTGAATTTCGACAAAATTCAGGAAACTTATTTCTTTAGTAAAATATTCCCGAATTATCTCAACTGACTGCCTCTGGCCCGCCCATGCCAGCATTCTTTTTGCTTTTTCAGGATTTACCCATTTATATTCCGAATGCTCATTACTTATTATTACTTTAGATTTTGAATCAACTAATGCAGCAAAAACCGGGAGTAAAGAGATATAATCTTTTTCAGGATAATAAAATGAATTTACATTAGGCGCTACCCAAAATTTATCAGGAATCAGACCCGTCTCTTCCTTTATTTCTCTAAGAGCAGTTTGATATGCTTTCTCATTCACTTGTATTTTCCCCGATACCATTTGCCAGAGACCGGGATAAATTTCAGTTTCGGATCTTTTCAATAATAAAAATTCTATGCCGTTTTTAGTTTTCCTAAAAATATGAGCTTCTATGAGATTTGTAATTATTTTAGCCATTTTAAAACCAATATTTTCTAATTTATTTTTTTATTATTTACTAAAATTTTATTGCACTATTCCGGAGAAACTCCTGTTTTTTAATTTTAAATTCTTTCGTTCGTATTTTTACAATCAAAAATACGCTCTGACTTCGGCCTTGGCCGTATGAACCGCCTGCGAAGCGGCCTGAAGTCTTCCGGTATAACTTAATGTTGACTGTAAATTAGCAGATAGTTTATAATCAAAATTAAGACCCCAATAAAAGTTTTTACCTATTAAATTACTTTCCGTCATTTCAAATGGTATATAGTTAGTTGTATTATTAAGGACAAGTTCATCTCTTTCAAATTGAATTTTTAATCTTCCGGTCCCGGCAAAAGAATAAATAAAACTTAAAGTTTGAGAGTTCAAATTAATTATTGTTGGATTGACAGGCAGGTCATCTTGTTTCTGTCCCGTACTTAATTTAAAAGCAAACTCATACTCCTGCACAGGATGATAAGAAAAATTTGAAGTAATTATGTTACTTTTAATTTCCCTTTTATCTATTGATGTAACAGGTGCTCCTAAGTTATCTGTCCCGTTTACAATATCTGTTTGATTGCTGATTTCTTTAATCAATTTAATGTTTAATCTAATGCTTCTTTCCCTGGTGTAAGCACTTTCAAGACCGCTGCTATATTGATTTAAACTTTTTGTCTGGTTATAGCGAATACGGGAAGAAAATTCAGGATCATTTTCAAATAGAAACAAGTCATGCTGAAAATAATTTGTGCCATTAATTGTCTTTGCGGGATTCTGAAAATCAGAGAAATCTAATAAATAAATTTTTGCATAATCCTGCTCTTGTGTGTTTTCTTCAACTTTCCATTGAATTTCTGAAGTAAAAGGTTTTAATATTCCACCCAATAGAGAATTTTTATCAGCCATTTCCCTATAATTCAGCCTCCAATGCGAACTTGTTTTAAGATCAATTACTGGATAAAGTTGAGCCGTAGGTATCGTAACCATAACATAGTTGCCGTCATAAAGAGTTTGTTGAAAATCATTTACATCCAAAAGGCCATCATGATTTAAATCGCCAAGATAGATATAATTTCCTGCACCCTGGGCAACTTTAACAAATACCTGCTGCAGTTTTGCTGATTTTTGCGTTGATACCTGATAATAAAAATCTCCTGAAATAGGACTCCAAAAATTAAACCGTGATTGAGAATTTACAAGAATTGTTTGGCTGTTAAGATAACCTTCATTTTTAAATGCTTCTTCATAGTCTTTATTAACAATAGTAATAGTTAATGTTGAATTTACCGCTTTAATACCATTATATGTCAGCACCAAATTTTCACCGGTAGACGTTGACTGTTTCATCATGACACCGTTTAACGGCAGGTAATCGTCCCTCAGAGTATATTTTACAGTAAGTTTAATACCGTAAAAATCAAGTAGATTTAAATATGGATCTATTTCATAATATTTTAAACTTGTGGAAAGGAGGGTATCTGTATTACTTTGAGTATCAAGTTTATCTTCCGCAAGGAAATCAAATCCCGGTTTAAAAATGCCTACAGAATAATAACCTGAACCTTTTTGCCTTAACCAGCTGCTTTGATAAGTTGAATCATCCGAGGATACATAATCAAGATTATAATTAAATGAATAATTTTTGCCGGATAAATTCACGGTATTATTAAACCGGCTTGAGCTAAAATCTTCACCGCGTTTTAATGAAGAATAAGTAGAACTGATATTTAATTCATTAACCGGAATTAATGTAAGGTTAAATTCACGCAGCTCTTCATTTTCCGCAGAAGCGGTATCAGAAATATTATAATCACGGTCATATTCAATAGAATCAATCCTGTCAAGTGAGGTAAATGTACTTTCAATATAGCGGTCTTTATAAGAGAATCCAATTTGGCCGAGATTTAAGTTTCCAATTTCAACATTTCCCGGATCCATTTTAAAAAACAAATTTCTTGCATAACCGCCGTCATCTTTCTGATCGAGAGATGAAAAAGTATTTTGGTTCCATAAACTTCCGGCAAGTTCAATTTGGAGGCTCATACCTTTTTCCAGCTTATAATTCAGTGAAAGATCCGCAAGCTGTTTAGATTCGGGCATGGGCAGGAATATAATCGGAGCATAACTCCCCTGGTCTATACCCACAAACTTAAAGTCTCCAATACTTATATTGATATAATCCCCGTTCCCCTGTCCCACATAACTAAATGTAACGGTATAAACTGAATTTGTGTTTCCGGGATTATAAAGATAATAAATGTAATTCTTATTATTGATTAGTGTATCAACGGCCTGGTAGGTACCCTGAACTACTCCCTCCGAATCTGCAGTTGCCAGAGCAACACCTGATTTAGTTGCTTTGAACCTGTTATTTCCGGCAGCGGCCAGTATTGTCTTATCCGAATCAGAAAGAGAGACATCAATGGGAGAAGATTTATCATCGCCTTCCTGCAGGTATTGAAAATTAATACCCAAATTATTATTCATTAATTCAGATTGAATTCCTGCACCAAAAAAATTTCTGGTATATTGCATATCTGTATACTGAAAATCTACTGTAATCCTGCTTGCTGAAGTGATTAGTTTATTGGTGGTAAAAGTAATCTGGGCGTTTGTGTAATCAACTGTATAATCATTCCTTTCACCTCTTTTAACCTGGATACCGTCTACATAAACATTTTCGGTTCCTGCAATTATAATGATACTATTTTCACCATTAGCACCGTATAATTGGTATGGCCCCTGAACACCGTCTGATCCGGTAAATTGACTTGTTGTAAACTTTCCTTTGGCAGTAGCAACTGCAACGTAACCTTTTTGTCCATCGTAATTAAATTCTGCCATTAGTCCTTCTAATTTTCGGGTAATCAAACCAAACTCGCCTGAATTCTCATGGAGATCATAATCACCAAATGTAGCAGTAACATTTGGATGTTTCACCTGAATAAAGACTTTATCCAATTCATCAAGAGTGGCTGTATTGCCCTCCGGCTGAATTGGAGTATTATCATCAGTAATTGAAGCAATAACATCAATATCATTTGATAATTTGCCTGATATTTGCAATCGCAGTCCGCTGGTTAGGGTTAAGTCCTGGGTTGTTCCTACGGTAAATCCTCTTACAAGTGTTCCACTTTTTTCTATATTACTGCCAAATATAGCCTCTGAAGATAATGGATTGCTTTCATCTTTAGCAATCCTTAAGGTGTCTCCGGACTTAGATTCAAATTTATACACAATGCTCCGGTTTTCATATTCTTTTTTAATTGAAAGATTTACAGCAAGATAGGTAACGGTTATAGTATCAAATACTGAATAATGAATTGAATCTGCTAATTTAAAAGAAGCTGTTGAATAATAAACAATAAAATTGTTTTTATTTAATAATTTGCCGTTTACTTTTATTGTTTCAGTGAAAGGAATAATGGCGGGTTGGGAAAGTTTATATAAATTTTGAAAATTCACATGTATAGTATCCGTAACAATGCCCGTATAATATTTTTGCTGAGCAAAGATTGAAGACTGCAGAATGATTAATGCTGTAATCCAAAAAAGGGAATAATATTTTATTGTCAAACTATGAAATTAGTTTTGTGAAGTCCAAATCTAAATGTACATATATCTTTATTCAAGTCTATAAAAAACAATCTAACTGATTATATCATTTATAACTTCTGAAAAAAGAAGGCTGGCTTAGTAATTGGCACAAATTAATTAGTAAATTCTATCGTTTTGGATACATCAACCTGATTCCGGATATATTTCCAAAATGGTTTGGCAGGTCAATATTTATCAATTACCTAATCAAATTAATCAGTGTTGTAATTAATAATTACCTATTTGAAGCAGCAGACAAAAGTTATTCGTATCTAAGTGCTTCAATCGGATCCAGATTGGCTGCTTTATAAGCCGGATAAGTTCCAAAAATAACTCCAACAAATAAGCACATTGATAAACCAATGAGTATCCATTCATATGGAATAACGGCATCAGCAGCTAAAAAAGAACCGGCGATATTTCCCACTCCAACCCCCAGGATTATTCCGATAAATCCGCCAATCAGGCATAGAATGACTGCCTCAATTAAGAACTGCATTAGAATATTTTTTTTCTTAGCACCCACAGCTTTTCGGATACCTATTTCTCGGGTCCGTTCGGTTACGGAAACAAGCATGATGTTCATAATTCCAACTCCGGCTGCAAGAAGAGCTATAATAGATATAACCATTGCACCGATTTTTACTCCGCCGGTAATATTATTTATTTGAGACATAATCGATTCATTACTGAAAATTTCGAAGTCATTGTCTTTGCCGGGAGGTACTTTTCTAATTGTCCTTAAATAGCCAATAGCTTCATCCATATTTTCCTGGTAATCCATATCAGAATAGGACTGCACTGTAATACTTACAGTTTCATTTTGTGAACCATAGAAAGATTGATATGTACTTATAGGAATTATAACAAAATTATCCCTGCTTTGTCCGAAAATAGGCGGACGCTGTTCCATTAATCCGATTATTTTTACAGGTTGATTATCTATTCTAATCTCTTGTCCTATAGGATCAATCCCTGAGAATAATTTGTCATAGACATCATGACCAAGCAGACAAACCCTTGCTGAATAATCAATATCAGTCTGCATAAACTCCCTGCCCTTTTCAATTCCCACATTATAAGTTCTGAATTCGCCGATCGTTAATCCGACTACGGCAATATTAGGATTAGTTTGTTTGTCTCTGAATTTTATTACCTTGGGATAATCTTCCTGAGATGCACCGACATATTTTGCCTGCGTCATTAGTTTTTCAAACCTATAATAATCTTCCAATTTGATATTCTTCCGGTTCCTGTATTTATCAAAGTCACTATGGTCCCCGATAGCTGGAAATTTCTGTATCTCGAAAGTATCTTTATTTAAAAAATTAACGCCGGTTTCAATGCTGGTTTGCAGCATTGTAATAATAGTCATAATTACAATAATGGAAAAAATCCCTACCACAACACCCAGAATAGTAAGCAAAGTTCTCAGCCGGTTGTTTTTCAACGACTGGAGTGACATAATAAATATTTGGCTAAACTCCATTTATCTTTCCCCGATTAAATTAAATTTAATCTTTGTTTAGTTTTTAATTGATAACAAATACAACCGTGTAACATAATTCATTCATATCTTAAAGCTTCAATAGGATCCAGGTTGGCAGCCTTATATGCCGGATAAGTTCCGAACATAATACCTACCAGCAGACAAAGCGAAAAACCTATAATAATCCAATCGACAGGGATTGCCATCTGGGCATTTAAAAAACTTCCCGCAAGATTTCCCACGCCCACACCAAGTACAATTCCTATAAATCCGCCTATAAGACAAAGTGCAACAGCTTCGATTAAAAATTGAGACAGTATTACCATTTTACGAGCACCTATCGCTTTCCTGATACCAATTTCACGGGTTCTTTCGGTAACTGAAACAAGCATAATATTCATAATTCCAACGCCTGCGGCAAGTAGAGCAATAATTGAGATAACCATTGCACCAATTTTTACTCCGCCTGTTATTCCGTTAATCTGTTCAATAATTGAATCATTACTGAAAATATCAAAATCGTTATCTTTACCTGGATCTACTTTTCTTATAATTCTCATATAGCCTATTGAAGCATCAATTATTTCATTATAATCAAGTTTACTGTATGACATTACGGTAATATTAATACTTCTGGAATATTTTCCATATTTATTTTGGAATGTAGTTACCGGCATAACAACAAAACTGTCATTGCTTTGTCCGAAAATTGCAGGTTGTTTTTCTAATACTCCTACAACTTTTAACGGCAAACCGTCCACTCTTATTATTTGATCTAAAGGATTTAGATTTGGAAAAAGTTTATCAACAATATCCTGACCGATTACACAAACTCCGTTTGCATACTGAACATCCATATCATTTATATCCCTGCCGCTGGCGACAATCCAATTGTTGGTTTTCATTGCGTCTGATGTAATACCGGCAACTTGGATATTAGGATTTGTTTCTTTATTCCCAAACTTAACGACGAGGCCAAATTGCCATTGTTCACCACCTATATACTTTGCCTCTTTAAGCATGACTTTAAATCTGTAATAATCATCAAGTGTAATGTCTTTTCGATTTCTAAATTTGGCAAAAGCACTCGGGCCTCCCGTAAAGAATGCGGGAAATTTTTGGATTTGAAAAGTGTTCTGCCCAAGCTGAGAAAATCCATTTTGAATGGTATCCTGAAGCATTGTAATGATTGTCATAATAACAATTATAGAAAAGATACCTACTACAACACCAAGGATAGTAAGCATAGTTCTTAATTTATTCCCTTTAATGGATTGCAAAGAAATATTTAGTATTTCGGATACTTTCATATTACTCAAACCTTAATGCTTCAACCGGGTCCATTTTGGCAGCCGTATATGCAGGTGCAAAACCTGAAATCAGGCCGGTAATTAAAGAAACTAATATCGCGATTACAACAGCCCCGTATTGAACTGATGTAGGAATAAACTGATTTACTACAAAGCTTAACAAGATTGCGGCAATCAATCCCGCAATACCACCAACAAGACAAATAAAAGAAGACTCTAATAGAAATTGAGCTAGTATTGTCCTCTTCTTTGCACCTATTGCTTTGCGAAGCCCGATTTCTTTAGTTCTTTCCTTAACAGAAACAAACATAATATTCATTATACCAATAGCGCCAACAAAGAGAGATAAACCCGTAATAAATAATCCTGCAATTTGTATTACCCCGACAACTTTATTGTAATTATCAATCATTCCTTCCTGCTGGTTAATGGAGAAATCGTCTTCCTGGCTGTAAGCAAGCCCCCTTACTTTTCTAAATGCTTCTTCAGTTTCCTCCTTAGTATCTTCCAACAAAGCGGTACTTTTGGCACGCACCTGAATGGTTAAACTACTGTGCGCTTTATCCGAAAAATATTTGAATACGGTAGTGATGGGAACAAACGCCATGTTATCCGGATTGAAATCTCCAAGTAAGAAACTTCCTTGTTTTGTGAGTATGCCTATAACCTTGTAGGTAACCGGCCCAACTTTTATTTCATTATCCATTGCATTTCCCAGAGGGAATAAATCGTTGGCAATTTCACTGCCAAGAACTATTACATTTCTTGCGCTTTTACTTTCTGTTTCTGTAAAAAATCTGCCCTGGTCAAAAGCAAAATTTCTTTCTTGTATATAATTCTGGTCGGAGCCATCTATAAAAATATTATCAACCGACCGGCTTTGATACTTTAGAGATTGTTGTACAGCAAGCGTGGGAGAAGAAGCAAGAGGCAGTTTAACCAGGTCTTTAAACCTCTCAAAATCTTCCATTGTAATCGGCCGTCTGTTTCTCATTTTCCACCAGTCATTACCAGAAAACCAGGCCCATTTTTGCACATAAAGTACATCGGATCCTAAAGAACTTATTCCCTGCTGGAATGAATTATCAATTCCTTTAATTGCAGTTGTCATTAGAACAACCACAGTTACACCAATGAATATCCCAAGCATAGTAAGTGACGATCTTATTTTATTAGAGCCAATAGCTCTTAATGCGATCAGCATACTCTCTTTAAATTCATAAGATAAAAGGGCGAATCTTGACATAATATCTTTCCTTGTTACTTAAAGAATTTTATTAATTTACTTCTACCCGCAGTTTTGGTATATATCTGTTAACTACGGGTACATCCGCTTCAATTAGCCCGTCTTTAATTCTAATAATCCTTGCAGCATGCTCTGCAATATATTCTTCGTGAGTTACAAGAATAATAGTATTTCCCTTTTCATATATTTCATTAAAGAGTACCATTATTTCTTCTCCGGTTTTTGAATCAAGATTCCCTGTAGGTTCATCGGCTAAAATAATGGAAGGTTTTGTAACTATAGCTCTTGCTACGGCAACCCTTTGACGCTGTCCGCCTGAAAGCTCATTCGGTTTATGATGCATTCTGTCTTTCAAACCAACATCAATTAAAGCCTGCTCAGCACGTTCTCTTCTTTCAGCAGCAGTAACTCCGGCATAAATTAACGGAAGTTCAACATTATGAATTGCATCAGATCTTGCAAGAAGGTTAAATGTCTGGAAAACAAATCCAATTTCTTTATTCCGTATTTTTGCCAGTTCATTATCACTCATTTGACTTACACTTGCGCCATTAAATTCATACTTGCCGGTGGAAGGTGTATCAAGACATCCAAGCATATTCATTAAGGTAGATTTCCCGGAACCCGAAGGCCCCATTATTGCAACATATTCATTTTTATTAATTTTTAAAGAAATATCGGCAATTGCATGTACTTGTTCAGTACCTACCTGATAAACTTTAGAAATATGCTCAATATTAATTATATTCATTTTTTCATCCAGTTTAATTTTATTTACTTGCAGCTGTAGTTTTTCCGTGTTTATCCAATTTGACCGTTGATCCATTTTGCAAATCCTTTGATATTGCGCGGTACGGCCCGCTTACAACTTCTTCATTGCCTGTTAAACCGCTTGTGACTTCAATGTAATTATCATCGCTAATTCCGGTTGTAACATCAATTGTCTTCACTTTATTGTCTTTAACTGCAAATACTATTTCCTTTAACTTCTCTGCTGTAGCCGGGTTTTCTTTCTTCTTATTTGAATTTTGGTTTGCATCTTCATTCACCGGTTTCGGAGCTTCATTATTATTTCTGGCTGTTATAGATTGTATTGGAACACTGAAAACATTATATAAAGTTTTTGTTTCGATCTTAGCATTACATGACATACCGGGCCTGAAACCATCATCAAAATCAATAAATTTAATTTTAACTTGAAAATTAACAACCTGTTCCTGCGTTCCGGTTCCTGTTGTTTGAGCGCTGTTGCCAATTTCATAGACAAGACCTCTGAAAGTTTTATCTCCGAAAGCATCTATTTTCACTCTTACCGTATCATTCTTGGTAACAAGGACCACATCATTTTCATCAACGTTAACTACGGCAAGCATACTTTTTAAATCGGAAATTGTCATTACATCAGTGCCCTGGCTGTAACCGCTGCCAAGCACACGGTCGCCGAGATGAACATTTAACTGGCTTACTGTTCCATCCATAGTAGAATATATTGTTGTTTTACTCAATAAGTCTTTTTGAACTTTTAATGCGGCTTCCATCTGTGCAATCTGAGCCTGTGCCCCGTCTATGTTTGCTTTAGTGCTCAGATAGGCGCTTTTTGCAGTTTCAAGATCGGAATCGCTTGCTAAATTCTTTTCGTGCAGTTCTGTTGTACGTTTATAATCTGCACTAACTTTTTCAAGTTGTGCTTTGTTCATCTCCAGGGTAGCCATTGCATTCCTTAAACCAGCCTCGGATTGTTCTACCTGGGCTCTGTAAGCATCCGATTTTATTCTTATCAGCAGATCTCCTTTATGAACATATTGGCCTTCCTTAACCGGAAGTTCCATAATTTCACCTGTTACTTCTGGAGTAATTACAACTTTAAATTCAGGATCCAGTGTCCCTGTTGCTGTAACACTTTGGGTAATTGTTCTCTTCGCAACTTTTTCGGTTTGGACCTGTATAATTTCTTCTCTGCTGCTTCCAAGAACCATAATTACTACAAGAGCAATTATAAGCACACCGATGCCAGAAAATATATAAATTTTCTTTTTTGATTTCTTTTGTTTCCCGTTAGCCATTTTTATTATTCTCCTTTGCTAATTTTATTCAAAACTTTTATAATCAAGTTCGCCAAGATAAAATTTCATTTGTGCATTAAGTACTATATATTGAAATTCGGAATTAATGTAGTTGGTTTTGGCGGAAGTATCTGTTGAGTTTGCAGTCAGAACATCCAGTAAAGTAGCTGAGCCCAGTGTATATTCTTCCTGTTTTATTCTAAGAGCTTCATCAGCGGACAAAACATTTCTCTTATTAACTTCTAAACTTTTTTCTGCAGCAAGTACTGCAAGATAAGTTTGCTGTAAATTTTGTTTTATCGTCCTTTTCAGGTCATCCATATCAATCTTTTTATTCATCTCAGCTACTTCTGCTGCTTCAACACTATTATCAGTACTAAAACCATTAAAAATCGGTATATTGAGAGAAAGCCCTAATCCAAATGTTCTTGACTTGGTAATATCGCTTAATTTATTCGCATTAAGATCATACCCTGTTTGTGATGTAGTTATCGATGGGTAATAAGCTCCTTCAGCCGAATTAACTCCGCTTTTTGCAGCTTCATAATCAAGGACGGCACTTTTATAATCACTCCGGTTTGCTAAAGCACTTTGTGCAAGGTCATTCAAATCGCCAAATTTCGAGGAAATACTTGAATTTAATATATCATGTTCTTTATCAGTCAGTGTATCCGTATATGTGTAGTTAGTTAATACATCAATACCAAGATAATATAATAGATTGCTCTTAGCTGTTTCCATATTATTTTCAGCTTGAATTTGACTTAATTCGGCATTACCCTCCTGCACCTGCTGTTGATATACATCTGCAATCGTAACTGCGCCAAGTTTATTTCTTTCCTCAATTGTTTCTAAGCTCTTTTTATTCCAGGTTACGTTATCTTCCTGAACCTTTAGTAGTTGCTGGTCATCGGCAACTGCATAATATAACGTTATGGTTTGAAAAACTATATTTTGTTTTAAATTTTCAAGCTGCATTTTTGCAGATTCAAGTGCGTCTTTACTTTGAGATATATTAGCTATATTCGAAAGCCCATCGAATAATGTCCAATTAGCGCCTATGCTTGCATTATAAGTTGTGGTCTGGGTTGTACTGCTTGGTACTGATATAACTAAACCGCCATATGTAAAATTACTTCCCGCTTGCACTGAATTTGACCAGCTCCAGGTACCATTTGCGCCAATACTCGGTAATAATGCACCAATTGATGCTTTATAATTTGATTCACTTGATTTTATACTATTAATGGATTTTTGCAATGTGGTATTTCTTTTCAGTGCAATATTAATGGCTTGGTCCAAAGTCAATACATTTTGCCCGAAAGAAGTAATAGAAATAATCAGGACTATTAGAAGACTGAACAAAAAACGCATTATTAACTCCGATTATTATTATTTAATTATGCTAAGTAATCTTAAGTTTAGACTTTGCCTAAACAATTTAAGTTACAACAATAGATATATTTAATTTATTTCAAAATGTTATAATTCCTATGCAAAAATAGAAATAAATTAAGTACATATACTAATTACTATATAAACGGCGGCAAAATTAAATGAACGGCAATTTAAGTATTATAACAAAAGACTTAACTGATATGAATCAAATTTTTTTATTTAAAATAATTCCGGATCTTGGAATGATCCCATTAATGTATTAGTGAGTTTATAAAGGCTGACTGGAAATAATATTAATGTTTATGCCGATCAGGACTTTAACAATGAATCTTTTATACTCAATAGGTATTGATAAGCTTCTTCGTAATTATTCCCGATTTTACCATCAAGAATAGCATCTTCAATAGCTGATTTAATTTCACCAACTTTTTTTGACGGCTGCAAATTACACAGCTTCATTATTTCTTCACCCCTTACCGGTGACTGGAAAGCTCTGAGTTTATCTTTTTCTTCAACTTCCCAAACTTTTTTCATTACTCTTTCATAATTATCAAGATACTTAGAAACCTTATCCACATTCTTGCTTGTTATATCCGCACGGCACAAAGTAATCAAATCTTCAAGATCTTCTCCTGCAGAAACAATTAATCTTCTTATCGCCGAATCTGTTACCTCTTCCTTAGCTAAAGCAATTGGCCGAAGATGAAGCCTGATAAGTTTTTCGACATATTCCAACTTACCGAAGGGTAATTTTAATCTTTTGAAAATATTTTTCATCATTCGGGCACCCAGTTCTTCATGCCCGTGAAAAGTCCATCCCGTTCCTTCAACAAATTTTTTAGTCTGCGGTTTGGCGATATCATGAACTAGTGCTGCAAAGCGAAGCCAAACATTATTCGATACTTTTGCAATATTATCAACGACCTGGCAGGTATGAATAAAAACATCTTTATGATGAAAATCCTGTCTTTGATCAACTCCCGAAAGATTTGCAATCTCTGGAAAAATAATTTCCATTACGCCTGAAGAAAATAACAGCTTTATTCCAATAGATGGTACGGGAGCTGAAAGTATTTTAAGAAATTCATCCGTTATACGTTCGCGGGAAACTATTTTTAATCTTTCCCGTAAAATATTCGCTGCATCATTAATTGATTCGTGGACATTAAAATCGAGCTGAGTCGCAAACCTGTATGCACGCATAATTCTTAGAGGGTCGTCATCAAAAGTAATCATAGCATCAATAGGTGTCCGGATTAAGCGCTCATGAATATCCTGCAAGCCTTTATATGTATCAATAAGGCTTCCAAAAGTTTCTTCATTTATCGAAACTGCAAGTGTATTTATAGTAAAGTCCCTTCTTTCTATATCTTCTTCAAAACTTCCGCAAACAACTTCAGGTTTACGGCTGTTTCTGGAATAAGATTCCTTCCTTGCCCCTACAAATTCAAGGTCATAATTCTGATACCTGAAATGAGCTGTACCAAAATTTTTAAATATATCAATTTTACTTACCCCTAATGTATTGGAATATTTTGATGCAAATTCAAGCCCGTCACCTATTACTAAAAAATCAATTTCATTTTTTTTCCTTTTAAGCAAAATATCCCGGACAAACCCGCCGACAATATACACTTCCACATTTATTAGTTTGGCAGTTTGAGTAGCTGCCGCTAAAAACGGAAGCTCTTTCAATACACTGCTAATATCTATTTCATTCATTAAGTTCAATAATTATATCCAATCGTTATATTATTCAATACGCTTTTGTAATTTAAATAGAACCAATTTATTTTTTCATAATTTGCCTGCAGCATCAAATCAAAATTTTTATCTGTCTTAGCACGCAAAGCAAGCGCTGCTACTTTTCTGGCTCTTTCAATGTCAAGGTGTTCCAGCATATAGTTAGATAACTTAAACAGAGCATAACTTTCAGAAAAATCAACTGCATCAAAATTTTTATCAAATATGGTCATAAACAAATTATAATTTTCTTCAAATCTGTTTGACAAATCAATTAATACAGGAAAAGCCGTGTAATCATATTTTCCGGAAATATATTCTTTCAATATATTAAATTTGTCAAAATCATTACCCTCAAGATAACACACTATTAAACTATCCTTGCCCAGCAAATGAATACGCAGATTTACCAGATAAGCGTAAACCTGGTTTGGATTTTGTGCCGCTAATAAATGATAAACTGAATCAGCTTCCTGAGTTCGATGATTTAGAGACAACATATCCCCTAATTTCATTTCCAAACTATAATAGTATGCAGAGCTTTTAAATTGTTTCAATTGGCCGGATAAAAATTGAACTGCCTGGTTTGTTGAATCAATTTTTTGAAAACAGCCGGCATATCCAATAATCGCAGAGTAATCATTTGTAATTTTAATTACATCATTGAATATTTTTTTTGCTTCCCAATAATCTTTATGATTAAAGTGATCCCAGCCTTCCGCAATCCTCTCCTGTACATAACGTGGAAATGCTTTATAGAAAATAGATTTTCTCCCAAAATAATAATTTGCTTCATCGGCCCTTGTAACAAGTGTTGTGTCTGTTAAAACCGAGTTGTATTCAAAAATGACTGAATTTAAAGACCTGCCATAAACACTATTAAAATTACCTTCTTGATATAACTTCTTAAATTTCTCTATTCCATATTTATTAATCAAATACTTTGAAAATGACCCGGCATAAATATATGATAATGAAGAAGCTTGGTTAAAAAAGCTGAATCTGTCAAAAAAATCATTAAGATTCACGTTGTATTTATTATTATATGCCAATGATGCCAGATAATCTACATTATTATCATCATGAACAGGATCGGCGGCCACGGCCAGTCCTTCAATTAAATAAGGATTTATTCCTGCCGCAAGCTTCAAAGGGCCTTCTCCGATAACCGAAGAGAAACAATGAGCAAGTTCATGCTTCAATGTTGAAATATAGTCGGTACAAGTTATAAAGGAACTGTTCATCCATGGTTTAGCAACATCGGCGTTTTCAGAGCCGAATAATTCTTTCTTCTGTTCGTTATTCAGAAATAAATATGAATTTATTTTTTGCGGGTAGTCGTAACCAAAAAAATCTCTAAGCCCGGTATAATAATATTCATGATAAATTATAATTGCTTTTACAAAATCTTTATCCAATTGAGGCGGAAAATGAATGATAAAATGTTGTGTAACAGCCTTTCCGCCGAGTTCACAATTTAACCGTTCAAAAGTAGTTGAAAAGCCGAAGAGCGGCGAGATATAAATGAACAATGCTGCAATAATAACGACAACAGAAAGTATTAATAGCTTGGGCAGTTTTAATTTACCTGAGAAATATCTATACGATACAATCGCTATGGTACCGAAATAAAATACATTTAATATCCTGTACAGGACGAGATTGAAACTTATTCGTAATCCTTCATCATATATAGTTCCAGGGAAATATCCAAAAATCGGATTGTAGAAATAAATCTGAGGATTAAAATAAAATTCAGCAACAGGGATAAATAAAATGATCAGGAAAATAAATATGAATAATAATTTATGAAATTTCTTAATAAAGTTAACGCAAATAAGAGAAAGAGAAAAACCAATTAGAACAGAAGGAAAAGTTATTACCAGGTAGAAAAGGATTCCATCTTTAACCGGGGATCCGGGAATATACAGAGAGTGAGTAAGTGAAACAGATACCGGCAATGCCAGAAATAAAGTAAAGGAAGTTAAGTACTTCCATCTGGAGGTTATTTTCCTATCATTATTTTTTTTAGAATGATCCAGCAAAGAAATGGAATACAACCCCGATAAAAATGTTAAAAGAACAGCGTTAAGCGAAGAAAACTCGTATCCGAAAATATTGGCTAAAGGAATTTGAAGAAGGAAAATATTGAATAGTAATATAATAAAACAATAAATTATTATGTAATTATAAAAGGACAATATTTTTTTCAGGAAAGGCACTATTAATATTCTTTTCCTTCAACCCGCTCTATATCTGCACCCAGTGTTCTAAGCTTTTCTTCAATTTTCTGATAACCGCGGTCCAAATGATAAACTCTAAGGACTTCGGTTTTTCCTTCGGCGGCAAGACCTGCCAGAACAAGACTCGCGCTGGCCCGGAGATCGGTAGACATAACTTTAGCTCCAAGTAATTTTTTTACGCCCTTAATAACTGCAACATTGTCTGTAACTGTAATATTAGCTCCAAGTCTTACTAATTCAGGAACATGTTTAAATCTGTCGGAATAAATTGTATCTGTTACTGTTGATGTACCGTTTGCCAAAGCCATGTAAGCAGTCCATTGTGCCTGCATATCAGTTGGAAATCCCGGATAAATAGCTGTAGTTGCATTAGCCGGCTGAATGCCGTTGTTGACTCCATTTAAGTAAACATTTCCATTAACATTTTCTATTTTACAGCCGGAATCTTCAAGTTTTGTAATGATCGATTGGATATAATTCGTGGAAATATTTTTTAATGTAATTTCACCTCTTGTAATAGCTGCCGCAATTAAGAGAGTTCCCGCTTCTATCCTATCCGGGATAGTTTTAACCTCTGAGGGCTTTAATTCATCAATTCCTTCAATTTCAAGGGTCGAGCAATTTAAACCATTTATTTTAGCGCCCATGCTTATTAAAAATGAGGCAAGATTAGTAATTTCCGGTTCCATTGCAGCGTTATTAATTATAGTAGTCCCTTTGGCAAGAACAGCCGCCATAAGAATATTAGCTGTAGCGCCAACAGATGAAACATCAAAATTGATCTTTGCACCGGAGAGTTTTCTGCTTTTAGCAATTATATACCCTTCCTCTAAATCAATTTCCGCACCCATTTTTTTCAAACCTTCTATGTGAAGATTTATTGGTCTAGGACCCCAGGCACAACCTCCCGGCAGTGAGACTTTTGCACTCCCGAATTTGGTCAATAGTGGACCCAAGACATATACTGAGGCCCGCATTTTTTTTACATACTCATAAGGTGCTTCCTGGCTTACTATTTTTTCGGTATTAACATTAAGTACATGATTATTAAAAGTAGTTTCAGCTCCAAGAAAATTCATTAATTTAATCATGGTATATACATCATTCAATTCAGGAGTATTATACAAGATTGAAGTTCCGGAAGTTAAAATGCATGCCGGTAATATAGCAAGTGAAGCATTTTTCGCACCGCTTATTTCGACTTCCCCTGATAATCTTTTCCCCCCATTAATTACAAATTTATCCACTTTTCCTCTGGTAATTGCTGAAGTTGGCCCTTTCAAAAATAATGGGCCTAAACAGGTTTTCTTGCTGTTTAACTTCAGCCGGTTTTAATAACATCATTGATTAATTAATATAAAATTAAAGAATCAAACGAGTAAAATCAATTCGTGATAACAGCACCGTTATTAGCCGAAATAAATATTTTTCTAGACGGAGTTTCGGTAATTGATGTCAATGAAGAAAAACTTCCCGAATTACTACCATTCCAACTTTTCCCTGAATTTGTTGAAATAAAAATTTCTCCTTTGTTGCCCAATATATAACCGGTATGACCGTGTGAGAAATATACAGCCCGAAAAGCGGTAAATGAATTTGAACTGATCTTACTCCAGTTGTCACCACCGTCATCTGTCCTTAAAATTTCACCTGATCCCCCGACTATTATTCCAACATCACTATCCTCAAAATAAATATCTCTTAAATATGAATCGCTCATTTTTTTTTCTTCTTTCCATGTTTTTCCCTGGTCGGAAGTTCTTAATATTGTTCCATTCCATCCTGTAATTACACCGTTATAAGCATCGGCAAAAGCTATACTGTATAGCAATTCACCGGATGGAGAGACAACAGGATACCAGTTTGCACCTGCATCATTTGATTTTAATATTGTACCATGCGCACCTACTATAAAACCGGTGTAAGTATTTTTTAAAAAAATAATTTTAAATAGTGAATTTGTACTATCTAAATTAATTTTTTGCCAGGATGTGCCGCCATCGTTCGTAGATAAGATCAACCCCTTTTCGCCGACTATATATCCTTTTTCAGGTGAAATAAAATCTATATCGTTCAAATCAGTACCGGAACTATCACCAATGTTTATCCATGAATTTCCACTATCAGATGTTTTAATAATTATGCCCTGGTTACCGCATGAAAATCCAATCGAATCATTTATAAAAAAAATAGAATTCAGGCTGCCTGAGCCAACAGCCGCGATGCTTTTCCAATGATAACCCATTACAGAGCCGGAATTATTTTCAGAGCTAAATCCATTAGCAGATTCAGAACTGCTCCAGAACTGTGAGACCGTGGAATAAACGAAGTAAAAAAGTACACCGAACAAACAGAAGAAAAAGCAAGCCGCTGTGTAAAAACGAATTTTTGATTTTCGCGATATTGAATTTCCCCTGACTTCTTTTTTAAAAACAGTTTTTGCCTGTTTGTGTTTCTCCTTTTTTATAGCCTTATTTTGTGAAACGGGACTAACCTGTAAATGGTCTATATCGGATAAAAACTCTTCACAAGTTTTATATCTTCTTTCAATAGATTTATGAAGCGCTTTACCAATTATAATGTCAACTCCAGGAGGTATTTGTGCAAATTGAGCGGAAAGCTTAACAGGATTCTTTTTTAAGTGCGCTTCCATTATTTCATATTCACTGTCGTAGTCAAATGGAGTTTTACCGGTCAGCATTTCATAAAAAGTGATCCCCATTGAATATATATCACTCTGGTTTGTGGGTTCCTGTGCATGAATTTGTTCGGGACTCATGTAAAGTATCGTACCGATTTTTACTCCGGTTTTAGTAATTGTTTTAGATTCATTCATGGATTTTGAAATTCCAAAATCCATTATTTTTACAACTCCTTCATTGTTTATGATTATGTTGGAAGGTTTAATATCGCGATGAACAAACCCCTTTGAATGGGCATAACCGATTCCAATTAAAATTTGTTTTAAAATTAAAAGTGCTTCATTGAGTTCAAGATTTCCCTTACGCCTGATTAAATGTTCAAGAGTTTCACCTTCAACATACTCCATTACTATACCAAATGTATTATTATCTTCACTAAATCCGTATACAGTAACAACATTGGGATGTGTTAACTTTGCCTGGTTTTTTGCTTCCCGTTTAAATCTGGCAATAAAATTTGGATTAGTAAGGGCTTGTGTGTTAAGAATTTTTAGAGCTACAAATCTTTCAAGTTTCAAGTCAAATGCTTTATAGACAGTTCCCATCCCACCTTCACCAAGGATGGCAACTACTTTATAATTATCTATTATTTTTCCGACCATTTAATCAGTTTTCGTAATTAAAACAAAAGTGTAATTATCCGGCGCTCCCCGTTCTAAAATAACCTGAGATAATTTAGTTGATATGGAATTGATATCTTTTAGCCTTAGTAATTCCTGCAATTCAGAATCAGACACAACCGCCGTAACCCCATCCGAACAAATAAAAAACTTATATTCATCTCTGGCATGTAATTTTTGTTTGCTCAAATCAATTTCGATATCCGGATTATCTCCGAGAGCTCGCATTATTATATTTTTATTCGGGTGGCGTTCAGCTTCCCTTAGTGTCAGATAGCCCTCGTCAACAAGTTTTTGAACAAGGGAGTGATCCTTAGTCAACTGCTTCAATTTATTATTTTTAAGATTATAAATTCTAGAGTCACCAATGTGCCCCCAATAAGCATTATCTTCATTTAAATAGAGCACTTCAACTGTTGTGGCCATCCCATTAAGCGCAGATTCTTTAGAAGATTTTTCAAGTACCTCATGGTTTGCTTTCTGAATTGCCTGCTTTATCCGCTCAAGGTAATCAATATTTTTTACCTGAGTAAACACTTCCCTTATAGTATTAACTGTAAGCTGTGAAGCTATCTCTCCGGCTTTATTGCCTCCCAACCCGTCGCATACAACAGCAAGTAATCCGTCTTCAATTTTAAATACCCCAAAAGAATCTTCGTTATCTAATCTTTTTAAACCAATTTCAGATAATGAAGTATATTTAAATTGCATTTAGCCTCAAATTTAAAACAACACTAAATCAACTATTATCTAACCAGTACAATTGTAAAAATAGAAACAATTCTTTTCAAAATCTTTAATTATTTAAACTTCTCATAAATTATTATTGTCCAAACTTTGCTAAACTTTAGCAATAACAAACAGATAAATGCTAAAGTGAATATATTTTATTTTTTATAATACCGTAATATATAATTAACAAATCTATAACCTTATTTTCTAAGGCATAAAGGATGAATTATTTAGATAAATGTTAATAAAGAAAACTATTGCTATAGAAGAAAGAAAATTTTACATTTATCTAATAAAATATTTAATTTCATATAAAAATTTAAAGTACACCGGGCGGGTAAATTACAATTTCCTTTGACGGACGGTTCAGTTATTCAACTTTTTATTATGAAATTATTTTATTTTCTATTTCAATTAAAAGGTTAAAGATAGATTTTCTAACAATAATGTGGGAATACTATGATCAAATTAAATCACTTGGATTATTATAGGCTGCCATGGAATCTTTGCGATAATTCTATATCATGGCTGGAACCTACTGCAAAATGTAACCTTAGCTGCGATGGATGCTACAGGATGAATGAAAATAACAGCCATAAATCACTTGAGGTTATCAAACAAGAATTAGATGTCTTTACGAGCTTAAGAAAATGTGACGGAGTTTCAATTACAGGAGGAGATCCTCTTACCCATCCTGATGTTGTTGAAATTGTGAAAGAGGTTAAAAGAAGAAATCTTAAACCAATATTAAATACCAATGGTCTTGCATTAACAAAAGAATTACTTGTGGAACTGAAAAAAGCAGGTGTATACGGCTTTACATTCCATATAGACAGCAAACAAGGAAGACCCGGCTGGAAAAACAAAAATGAAGTTGAGCTAAATGAACTTCGTTTTCACTTTGCACGAATGGTTGCAGATGCAGGTAATATTTCATGCTCTTTTAATTCCACTGTTTATGAGGATACAATCCAATATGTTCCTGAAATGGTAAAATGGGCTGAAAAGAATATAGACATTGTGCAGGTAATGGTGTTTATCCTTTACCGTGCCGTAAATAATAATCTGGTTGATTTTTATTTAGGCCCGAAGAAAATAGATATGGGTGAACTTGTGTATAATGAAGAACCGGTAGAGAGAACTGATATAAAAGCAGAAGAAGTTTGGGAACTTATTAAAAAAGATTACCCGGATTTCGATAGCTGCGCTTATTTAAATGGTTCCGAAAAACCGGATTCCTTCAAATGGTTATTAAGCGGCAGGTTGGGTATTAAAGGTAAAATATTAGGATATATGGGTCCTAAAGCCATGGAGATAATCCAGGCAGGCCACCATATGTTGTTTGACAGGTATCTTGCTTATTCAGAACCAAGATTAACCCGTAAGGGAAAATCAATGCTGCTACTTGGCGCATTTGACAAAAAACTGAGAAAAACTGCTAAAAACTTTTTTAAGAATCCTTTTAACATTTTCCGAAGACTTCATTATCAGTCATTAATGATAATCCAGCCGGTAGATTTTCTTGAAGATGGCCGGCAAAATATGTGTGACGGCTGCCCCGATATTACTGTATGGAATGGCAAACTTGTTTGGTCATGCAGAATGGAAGAACAATTGAAATACGGTCAGAATGTCCGCAGTTATCCTAAAGGATATACAGGACATAATTAGAATAGTATTAATATTTTAATAAGTAATAAGCCGTCTTAGAGCTAATCTCTTTGAGACGGCTTTTTAATTCATAATTTCAGCCGATTGTTCGATTTTAATATTGGGATCATTCCTTTCGTAAGCAAATTAAAGGATAATAAACGATAAAATTGTATGCTTTTAAATTTTCAAAAAAAAATAACGATGATATAGTATTGTACAGTCCTTTATAATAATTCTTAATTAAATATTATAAATGAGTGTAAAGTTTGGTTAAATAATTAAAAGCATAATTTTATCAATAAAATGCAACATTTAGGAATTATAACTAACTATATAGATGAGCCTTCATTTACCGAGGATTTTGAAAATATGGTAACAAACAGAAGACAAAGCCTGATAGTTTCATATTTAACAATGAGAAGATTAATAGGTGTGATAGGTATAGCACTTCCTATAATTGTAGTATTTGGTGGTTTTATTCAGAATGGATTTGTTATTCTGGATTCGATAAGTAACTATTATTACACAAACATGCGCGATTTCTTTGTGGGATTGCTTTTCGGAATTGCACTGTTCCTGATATCTTATACCGGTTACGAAAAAATTGATAATATCGTGGGAAATTTGAGCGGATTATTTGCCCTGGGTATAATTATGTTCCCTGATTCTATGTATACTGGAAAAGATGTAAAAGTCGGAATTTTTTTATTAAATGATACGTTGTCAGGATATATCCATTTGATCTTCAGCGCTTTATTTTTCCTCTTATTGTCATTCAATTCTATATTTCTTTTTACTAAACATGGGCCCGGACCTATAACTAAGGAAAAAAGACATCGAAATTTAATATATCGCCTTTGCGGTATTGTTATGATCTTTTCAATGCTTTGTATCATTACCTACACAACTTTTTTTAAAACAACAATTATATGGAAAATACATCCTGTTCTAATTCTAGAATCTATTGCATTATTAGCATTCGGTATTTCATGGCTGATTAAAGGACACACCTTCTATAAAGACAAGAAGATCTGACTTCTAAACTCAATTTCCCAAAATGTTGATATTAATTAACTGAAGTTACGCAAGGTTGTTTAAAGTAGCCCCGGCATTTGTGCCGGGAACTTGAAATTACAAATCAATGTCGGCTTTAGCCAAAATGATTTGAAAATATTGGCTAAAGCTAATAAAGTCCGGGCTTCATTATTCCCCCGAGTTTCACATAGCGATGGCTGTGCCAAAAATCAGGGCAACCTAATAAAATTTTTAATATCTACGTAACTTCAGTTAGCTAACTAACACTGCTGAGTACAGTGTTAGTCCCACAAGAAAACCTACTATCCAGTAATTAAAAGAAACTCCTTATTGGTTATTGTGTACTTATTCCAATTCCCAATCAAATGTAATTCTTGGTACAACGTCCTGGCTGTAGCCGCTATTAGTCGGGGCAGCCTGGTACCTGGTAATTTCTATATTTGGTGTAATATTTATAGTTTTAGAAACAGTGAACTGAATGCCTCCAATAATAAGGCTTTTGGCATCTGAAATTGAAGCCGGATTAGAGTTCGCAGTATTAGCATCATATCCATCATAGCGGAAAACCAATTGAATTTTATCTGTTAAATTAGCATATGCCCAAACAGAAATTCCGTCACTAGTTTGGGTTGCCAGGAGTGATGTGGAGTTTAACAAATATTCGTTTTGCCATGATCTTAAGAATCCTTCAGTTCCAATCCCAAAACTTCCCGGTTGCTTATATCCTAAGAACAGTGATCCTGTAAAAGCGCCGTTATTTTTATAGGCGCCGGCTGCCTTATCTAAAACTTTAGCTGCAGCAGCATAATCACCATAAACAGTGAATGCTAGATTGGGAATAGGGAAGAATTCCAAAAGGCCGTAAAATCTTTTATATTTATTGACTAGAATACCTGTTTCATTTTCGTTATTTCCGATTTTCAGCCAATATTGAACTATACCGTCATCATCAAATTTTCCTTTTAGATCTACACCAATATCGCGGGAATTAACTACGCTATTCACATCTAAAATAGTTTTTTCCAGATAACGGTGTCCCCAGAAGCTTTCAGACACCTGGAAAGCTGGTGTTGGTGATAGGCCGAATATAAGATCCGAACCTGAAAATATTCTACCCCATTTTAGATATGCGTCATAAACATATACACCAAGTTTACCACCAGCGGTATTCGAGTTTGCAGTTCCATCTGAATTTAGGCGAAATCTTGCTGAAAATGTAGTATCTATCTGATAATCGGTTGTAAAATAAATTCTTCTGAAATCGAAACCGTTCAAATTATTATTAACACCGGAATTTGCTTTTACATTATAAAAATAGTCACCGAAAGTTTGAAGACTAAATTTTACAGAACCCGGATCTTGTGCAGCTCCAAAGCCGGCAAAGAGTAACAGCATTGAAAAAAGTAATGTTAATTTATTCATAGGTCTTTCCTTTGTTTGTTTGTTGATATAGTGATTTATTTGATCTCAAATTACAATGCCCCAAAATAGATTCTAATTCATGTAAGCTTTTTAAAATACACAGGTAGTCATAAATCAAATCGAAATAATTGATTCATCTATAACTTTTTTATTACTTAGAAATGAGTGGTATTCCGTAATCCGGAAATAAATATCACTTCCTTCGGAATATCCACTTGAAATAAATACTCCCTTTGGTATGTGAGCAATTATTCTTTTCCCGGGTTCAATGAGAAGCTGTAATTCAATCAAAGCTCCTTTGAATTTTGTCTTTGAAATTATGGCTTTTGTACTTTCTATGTCACTCCTTGAATTTACCAATACATCGTTTGGCCTGAAATAAATTTTAACTTTCTGATTAAGCGGGTAACCATTAACTTTAAAGCTTAACGGACCCCATCGTACTATACCGTGCCCGGTAACTTCAGATTCAATAAAATTATTTTCACCTACAAACTCAGCAACAAACTGAGTTGCCGGTTTGTCGAAAATTTCAATCGGAATGCCTGATTGTTCTATTATTCCTTCATTCATTACAAATATTTGGTGAGCAATTTCCAGTGCTTCATGTTGATCATGTGTAACAAATAATGTGGTAATCTGTGTTTGTTCATGAAGCAGTAAAATCCACTTACGTAATTCCTCTCTAACTTTTGCATCGAGCGCTCCAAACGGTTCATCCAGAAGCAGTACTTCCGGCCTCGGAGCAAGTGCACGGGCTACAGCAACACGTTGGCGCTGGCCCCCTGACAGTTGAAAAGGATACCGCTTTTCCAGTCCGGTTAATTGTATAAGATTCAATAATTCTTCAACACGAAGTTTAATTTCTTTTTTGGGAATCTTTCTTATTTTTAATCCAAAAGCTATGTTTTCAAAAACATTCATATGTTTGAATAGTGCGTAATGTTGAAATACGAAACCTATTCCCCGGTCTTTCGGAGATACATTTGTTGTTTCTCTGCCTGTTAATTTTATTAATCCGGTATCCGGTAATTCCAAGCCGGCGATCATTCTTAACAAAGTACTTTTGCCAGAACCGCTGGGACCGAGAAGTGCAACAAGTTCACCGGTTTCTATTTTAAAACTAACCTCTTTAACGGCTCTAAAACCATTAAATTGTTTTGAAAGATTGGATACTTCAATACTCATATATTTTCGCCAATTGTAATAATGCTTGATTGTTTTATTTCACTACGTATCTTTATTTCTGCAAATTTCTTGATTGCAAGAGTTATCACTGCAAGAAATGTTAACAACGATGCAACTGCAAAAGCTGCATTCATTTGATATTCATTGTATAAAATTTCCGCTTGCAGCGGAATTGTATTAGTTTCACCGCGGATATGGCCGGAGACGACGGACACGGCCCCAAATTCTCCCATAGCCCGGGCGTTGCATATTATCACACCGTAAATCAATGCCCATTTGATATTCGGAAGGGTAATGCTGAAAAAAATTTTCAGCGGTCCGGCGCCAAGAACAATAGCGGCCTGCTCTTCTTCGTTACCATTTGACTGCATTATGGGAATTAACTCGCGGGCAACGAAAGGAAAAGTTACAAATATTGTTGCGAGAACAATCCCCGGTACTGCAAAAATAATTTTAATATCGTTATTGAAGAGCCAGCCTCCAAACCATCCGTTTCTGCCAAAAAGCAATACAAATACTAACCCGGATATTACAGGTGATACTGCAAATGGTAAATCAATCAATGATGTTAACAAACTTTTACCATGGAAATTAAATTTGGCAATCAGCCAGGATGCGATTATACCAAAAATCATATTGCAGGGAACAGCAATAACTGCTGTTAGCAATGTAAGTTTAATAGCTGAAAAAGTTTCCGGCTCAGTAATTGAATTGATATATGCTTCCCATCCTTTTGCAAATGCTTTAACAAATACCAGCAAGAGAGGTACGAAAATAAATATTAGTATAAAGAAAACTGATGTTGTAATAATTATCATTCGCACAATAAGTGGTTCAGAAAGTTTGGAAATTTTCTTATTGTCCGTTTCCTTAGATTTGAAAAAGCTATTAAATTTTTTTTTCACGCTGCTCTATCCTTTCGATTTACACGCGACTGTAATACATTTATTGAGAATAGAAGGATAAAAGAAACAACAAGCATAACAACCGCTATAGCCACTGCTCCGGTATAATCGTACTGCTCCAGCCTTGTTATAATTAAAAGAGTTGTGATCTCAGTTTTCATCGGCATATTACCTGCGATAAAAACAACTGAACCATATTCACCGAGAGCACGTGCAAAAGCGAGCGCAAATCCGGTAATTATTGCCGGACGTATGACCGGGAATATTATACGGGTAATTGTGTACCACCTGTTTGCGCCAAGGCTTAATGATGCCTCTTCAACATCTATATCCAGTTCTTCGATAATAGGTTGAACGGTTCGAACCACAAATGGAAGGCCAATAAATATTAACGCAATGATTATTCCTAAGGGGGTATAAGCAACTTTGATCCCTAATAATTCCAAATATTTTCCGAACCATCCGTTAGTTGAATAAAGCGTAGTTAAAGTTATACCTGCTATTGCTGTTGGTAACGCAAACGGAAGATCGACAAGTGCATCAATAAATTTTTTACCTGGAAAATTATAACGTACAATTGACCAGGCAATAATCGGCCCGAATATTAAATTTACTATGGCTGCTATAAATGAAGCGCTGAATGTTAGATAAAAAGAAGCGAGTACCCTGGGGCTCGTAACGGAAGCATAAAATTGTTCCCGGGTTAAACTAAATGATTTAATAAATAATGTTGAAAGCGGAATTAGTACTATTAAGCTTAAATAAAACATTGTAAAGCCGAGTGAGAGCCCAAAACCGGGCATTACACGCTTATTATTTTTACTAAAGAATTTTCTAAATGGCATATAGATTCTTTTATTATCATTTAATATTTATCCCGTCAATACTTAAATATCACAGGGTAATGCAAGTTAATCTAAATTTATTTACCTGAAGGGACATATAATTGATCGAATAATCCGCCGTCGGCAAAATGTGTTTTTTCAGCTTTCTGCCAGCCTCCAAAAACCTTGTCAATAGTTATCAGATTAATTTTTGGAAAATTCTTTTCATACTTTTTAGCAACGGATTGTAAACGCGGCCTGTAAAAATTTTCGGCTGCAATTTTTTGTCCGGCTTCTGAATAAAGATATTCAAGATAGGCTTGAGCAACTTTACGTGTTTTATGTTTATCAACAACTTTATCAACAATTGCAACAGGGGGTTCAGCAAGTATGCTAAGTGAAGGTGTTACAATTTCAAATTTATCGGCACCAAATTCTTTTAAGGCCAGGAAAGCTTCATTTTCCCAGGCAATCAAAACATCGCCTATACCCCGTTCGACAAATGTTGTAGTAGAACCACGCGCACCGGCATCAAGAACGGGCACGTTTTTATACAAACGCTTAATAAAATCTTTTACCTTAGATTCATCGCCGTTATACTTTTTTAATGCGAATCCCCAGGCTGCCAGATAATTCCAGCGCGCGCCGCCTGAAGTCTTCGGGTTGGGTGTTATAACAACCACATCTTTACGAATCAGGTCATCCCAATCCTTAATTTTTTTTGGATTACCTTTTCTAACTAGTAATACAATTGTTGAAGTATATGGTGTACTGTTATCCGGAAGCCGTTTTTGCCAATCTTTCGGAAGCAGGTTAGTGTTTTCTGAAATTGCATCAATATCATAAGCAAGGGCAAGCGTAACTACATCCGCTTCCAGTCCATCGATAACAGCTCTTGCCTGTTTTCCGGATCCGCCGTGTGATTGGTTTATTGTTACTGTTTGCCCGGTTTTTTCCTTCCAATATTTAGCAAAACTTACATTAAAAGCTTCATAAAGCTCGCGGGTTGGATCGTAAGAAACATTTAAAAGTTTTATTTCTGCTTGCGGGTTTAAACCAGGTGCTTCATAAATCATTTCCGGGATACCGGCGAATGTTAATTTGGTCGCAGAAAATAATATTATTAAAGCCGGCAATAAAATTATAACGTATAGTTTTTTCATTTGATACCTCATATCATTTATTAAAATTGAAATTAAAAAATCCTTTATAGATTTAGAGTCTTGAATTAAATATTAGTACTTGAAAAGCAGGATAGATATTTTAGCGGCTTTAACAACAAGAAAGTGAATATGAAGAACCAGAATAGTTAATCGAGCTGTTTTTCTCCCTTTTGCTGGAATCAACGTTCCATTGCCTTTGAGATTTTATAGATGCTTCATGAACTAAAAACCGTTGTCCTGGCATAATATAAATTCCTTATGAATAAATTAGATTTTAAATAATTGATAAATTCTTTTCTAAAAGAACTACCAAACATCATGTAACAGTATTTCGATTAAATTGAATCCGCAAATAAAATTATAGGGTAAGGAAAATCCTTATTTGAGGTGCCGACCGGATTCGAACCGGTGATGAAGGTTTTGCAGACCCACGCCTTAGACCACTTGGCTACGGCACCATTTATTGCACTCAAAGGCTTTATTTACAAAAAACAAAGACTGCTTAAAAGTTTTTCAAAGTTTAGATATTTTCAGATTTTAGAACAGCCACATAACAAAAAAGCCCTTCACAAACGGAAGGGCCTTGAATAAAACTTTATTTACAAATATAATTCAGGTAACAACCTCCAGTTGTGCATAACAATAAAAAGTACAGCAGCAACATTCTGCTTTTACTCTGAAGTCGCCGTTTATATTTGTTTTAATATTTTTCATAATTATGGTTACGAATGTACATTATAAAAGAAGTTATGTCAAGTGTTTGATCTCCTGCTCAGTTGAATTTATTAAAATCTCTACATATTTAATACGAATCATGAGACTAATCACGTCCTTTAAATTTTTGAGGATCATTCAAATTTTTTTTATCAATTATTTTGGGTCGTATCAGGCAAATGAGATTATTAATATATTTAGTATTCAACATACAAATATGATACTGGAAAAGAACAACTTTCTAAAACATTCTTAAAGTATGCTTTTCTAATTATTCTTAAAAACTTTTAAAAATTGAGCGTCATAGGTATAATTTCATGTATTTATCATCATAGGTTTAAACCGAATAAGACATTTTGTTTTACTCTATATCTATTTATCCCAAATACCCGGTAACAGATGGCAATTACATTTTTTTGTTTTCAGTAAATTTTCTCTTAATTTTACCGTTTGAATTTATCTATTTATGTCATATCATCTTATGCGGAAATCATTAAAATAAGAAATAAAATCAAGTTTCCGGGAAATAGAAATTAAGACAACATAGTAAAAGCGAGAATGGCGGAATTTGGCAGACGCGCTAGACTTAGGATCTAGTACCTAACCGGTGTCGGGGTTCGAGTCCCCGTTCTCGCACAGGACTTAATAAACTTAGAAACAGAGGCTAATTTGGAATATAAAATAAATGATATTTCATTAACAGAAAGAGAAATAGAAATATCTCTTCCTTTCGATGAAATTAAAACTGATGTTGAAACTGAGGTAAAAAAACAAACAAAGAATATACAAATTGCCGGATTTAGAAAAGGAAAAGTTCCACCGGCATTAATAAAAAAGATGTATGGCGATGCTCTTGAATATGAAGCTTCAGAAAAAGTTGCAAATCACCAATTTTGGGAGATCGCTAAAGAAAATCATCTCCATCCTATTGGCCAACCGGCAATGACTGATATAAAATACAAACCCGGCGAGGATCTATTCTTTAAAGTAAAGTATGAAGTAGTTCCAAAACTTGATGTTGTGGATTACACCGGATTGACTATCGAAATTCCTAAATTTGAAATTAAGGATGATGAAGTTGACGCTGAAATAAAATATATTTTAAAAGCTAACAGCACAAATGAAGAAGCTGAGGAAGTTGGAGACAGCAGGAACTTCATTCTTGATGTTGAAATGAAAAGAGTTGATGAAAACGGCAAAGTTTTTGAAGGCACAAAACCTGAGAATATCCAGATTGACTTAAACAATGAAAGAGTTCAGCAGGAAATTTTAGAAAACTCCAAAGGGAAAAAGGTTGGTGAATCCTTCGGTTTTTCATTTACGGATGAACGCACTGAAAAGGATGAAAATGGGGATGAAAAGAAAGTATCGGAAAAATATATTTATTCCGCTTTTATAAAAGGAATAAAAAAAGTTCTAACGCCTGAATTAAATGAAGAATTGATTAAAAAAGTTACAAAAGATAAAGTAACAAATGAATCAGATTTAAGAGCTGAGATCAGGAAAGATATTCAGAGTTATTATGACCAAAAAACCGAGGAGATGACCCAGGATAAACTTATCAACCTTATTGTAAAAAACAATGATTTTGTCCCGCCGGTTACCCTTGTTAACAATATCCTTGATGAAATGGTAAAAAACGAAGAGGAAGCATCAAAAAAACAAGGATATAGGAATTACGATAAAACCGAAGCGGCAAACCGGTTAAGAAAAAATGCCGAATTCAATGTGAAATGGTATTTAATTAAAGATTCTATTCAGAAGAAAGAA
>Ga0181520_10002505_pt1 | contig 33899 bp, 20 predicted proteins | sample PEATcosm2014_Bin_29_FD_132451 | JGI IMG/M metagenome (GOLD analysis project Ga0181520, IMG submission 132451) | Peatland microbial communities from MTU Mesocosm Facility, Houghton, MI, USA - PEATcosm2014_Bin02_30_metaG | ecosystem: Environmental > Terrestrial > Soil > Wetlands > Peat | place...
CCTGCAAACCTGGCGGTGCAGAACATTGATAGCAAGGACATCGGCCAACCCAAAGTTTTGGCGCAGGCCAGCAAGCTGCGCCTCATCAATCCGAGTCTGGAAGTGATTGCCCTGCAAGAGCGCATTGAAGATGTACCGCGAGGACTCTTGCGTTGCGACCTGATGGTCAGTTGTCTTGACAGCCGGGCGGCGCGGCAGCACATCAACGAAATAGCCTGGCGACTGAATACTCCCTTCATCGATTGCGGAATCCTCGGCAGCCAGAATCTTGCGCGAGTGAGCGCCTATGTTCCCTCGTATGGAACACCTTGCCTCGAATGCAACTGGAGTTCGGCGGAGTATTCGGCTCTGGAAACCGAATACATATGTGGTGCGAGCAGCGGAACAGCCTATCCATCGATGGCTTCCTCGGCCCTTGGGGCTCTGGCGTCTTCGCTTGTGGCGCTGGAGATTGCCAAGCTCATGCGAGAGAACCCTCCCTACCCGATGACAACGAGGGAGATTCTCGTGGATGCCGAAAACCACTCTGTACATACCACGGGCAGCAGGCGGAATCCCTGGTGCAGGTTCGATCATTGCGACTGGGTTATCGAGCCGTGGCGCTGCCGGCTCGGTCAAACGACGGTTGGAATGGCGTTGAGCACAATTGGCAGCATTCAAGTAGAAGGGCATCGCTTCGCCTACGAGCTGACGTGCTCAGGCTGCGGCAGGGCAGAGCGTTCACTGCGGCTGAACCGCCCCCTGGCGCGGTGCCCCGTGTGCAACCGCCGGATGGTGACGTCCGGCTTGGGCTTGCTGGAGCGGCTGGGTCCCGAATTGGCCAGACAGTACCGCGACCTCACCCTGGCGCAGATCGGGTTGCGAACCGGGGATATCGTGAGCAGCGCAAGACGGCACTACCAGATCGAGGAAACGTCATGAGCGTGGAGAAGTTCAGCCGCACCGATCAAATCTATCAGCGCTTCATGGAGCGCCAACTGGCCGAGGGCATGGCGTTGGCGCAGTCCAGCGACCTTCTGCGGCTGCATGCTTCACCCATGGCTCCGCCGCACTTTATCGCCGAATATCTCTGCAAAGGACTGGTCAGAGATAACTCCGGTGAGATCAAGGAAGGGAGCGGGTTTCAAGTCGGAGTGTGGTTCCCATCCGACTACCTTCGCCGGGCCGACCCGTTCGAGATGTTGCGCCTGTTTACACCCGGCGTGTGGCACCCCAACGTCAGCAACGACCTTCCACTGATCTGCATTGGGAGGCTCACGCCGGGCACCTCGCTGGTGGACATTCTCTACCAGGTTTACGACATTCTCACCTACCAGAAGTACAACCCCAGAGAGAACGATTCGCTGAACAAGACCGCCTGCGCGTGGGCGCGCAACAACCAGGATCGCTTTCCCGTCGACCGTCGGCCATTGAAGCGCAGTTCACTGAATCTGGAGGTCCATGCCTTATGAGGTTAGCCAGCCAAGCAGCAGAGTCGGCGTACCGGGTGCTGGACAAATGTACCCGCGAGTTGGAGCCGGATGGCCCGTGGCGCTGGCGGTGCGTGGTGCAGAACGGCACTCGGCTACCCATGACGGCCTCGTTGGATGAAGGCTTTCTCCAGCTCACCTGCCGTCCCGATGGGATTCGCAAAGGAGCCCTTGCTCTGGAGCGAGCATTGCTGGGAAACGGCGCGCTTGCCGGGGGCGTGAAGCTGGCGCTCAACGCGGCCAGCCGCGATCTGACCCTGTGCAGCGACATCGTGCTGCTGGATGAGATTCAACTGTTGGAGAGGGTGCGCTGGGCATTGCAGGGATTTCATGAGGGAGACCGGCTGTTGAAGTCTCCCGGCGCCAGTAGCGTGCGGGCAGCAAAGCAAAGGGTCGACGCGGGCGGAGCGAATCTTGGCGACCTGCTGCGCGAATCCTCCTGGGCATTTACGGAGCGCGGCCCAAATGATTTCTCTGCGGATCTCGATGCCGTCTCCGCGCCTCCGGCCAGGATCGCCGCGATTGACGGCCAACTCATGTTCGGCGTGGAGCTGGCGCGCTGTACGGCGGCGGCTGAAGCCACCCGGCAGGCGCTTGCGATCTTCCTTCTGACGGCCAGCGGCGCGCTGCGCCTGGCGCGAGCCCATGCGGTGGAAGCGGATGGCGAATGGAGCTTCGGGTTCCAGGTCTGCCTTCCAGGGGCGGCGGTCACGGAAGAGATCGACCATGCCTTGGCGGCACTGTCCATCGCGCACCGGATGTGCGCGCGGGAATCGAGTGTTCTGCTCGATGAGGCGGCGGCCCGGTGTTACATGGCCGCGCGCGATCTTCCACCTACACACGACCAGGAAGAAATGGAGAACTGACGATGGGAAAAGCAGAAACCACACTGGAGATACCGCTGGAGATCAGCGATGTCTCAGGCCAGAAGGTGTTCTCAGTAGCCAACGCGCCGGCCGGCAACACGGTTGGCGAACTGGTGCACGAGATGCTGGGAAAGATGAACCTGCCTCGCAACGACGCCAGCGGGGCGCCCCTGACGTATCAGGCGCGACTGGAAAGAGAAGGGCGTCACCTGAATGCTTCGGAACGCATCGGCGATGCGCTGGAGCGCGGAGACAAACTGACGCTTCAGCCGAACATCGATGCGGGCCGGGGTCGCTGATATCGAGAGACGAGGGACTCATATGACGCTGATGTTTCCATATCGATTTGCCGTCGCGCTGTTTCGCGAGGACGGATCGAGCCTTGGAACCGTGGCGGCGGCTCGCGACTGGGAACCGGTTCACGAGTGGACGCGCTTCTACTTCCAACGCAGAGGAGAACTGCCTCTGGGCGGCGGCGGAAGCGCGTCTGTCCTTCCACTTTGGGAGCACACCCTTGGGGAGCCCTACTGCCGCGGCTACCGCGTACAGATTGAGCAGCCGGGGCGCCGTCCGGTGGCTTCGGATTTTCCCACCACGCACTTTCGCGATTTCGCGAGCCTGGTTGCGGCCCGCCTGGTGGAGCGCAAGAAGCTCAACGCGGGAGACCTCTACTCGTACATGGTGGTGGCGCATCCGGCTCCCCGGGAGGCGCCAAGCCATGGCGGGCTGGAGGTTACCAATGCATCGCCGAGCCTGCCAGCGCGAGATGGCTCGCTCACAGCGCTCCTGGCCAGAGCAAAGCCGAGCGGCGTTATGGACCTCGACGACATGCCGGTGTTTGTCTCCCGCCGGGTGCTTGAGGAAGCGGCAGAGCGAACTCATGCCGAAGAAGGAACGGAGACGGGAGGCGTTCTAATCGGCATGTTGTGGCGTGATGGGGAGACAGAGGAGATCTTTGCCGAGGTCACCGCACAGATTCCCGCGGAGCATACCAGCGGCAACAACGTAAAGCTCACATTCACGGCGCAGACCTGGACCGCCGCGGAAGCGGCGCTGCGGCTGCGCGGGCGGGGAGAGATCTACTTGGGATATTGGCACTCTCATCCCGTGCGCACATGGTGCAAGGGCAAGGAATGCACGCCTGAGAAGCAGCTCACCTGCCATCTGGCGAAGGATTTCTTTTCTCCCGACGACGAGGCGGTGATGCGGGCGGCTTTTCCGCGCGCCTACAGCATCGCCATCGTGGCCAATGACACGGCCTTCACCGATTTGACATTCAGCATGTTCGGCAACCGAGAAGGAACGACACAACCCCGAGGTTTCTATGTTCTGGAGGAGAGAACCAGTGACTCGCAAATCAGCAGAGCAAGGTAGCATTGCAGGCCGCATGTTGCAAGAAGTCATCGATGCCGGGGAAAGCGGCCTTCCGCTGGACGAGCGCGTGGCTGTTCTGGCGCGGCTGCGCGAGAGCGGAATGGAGAACCCGGCTGCCATCGACCGCTTTCTAATCGAGCGGATTGCCTGCCTGCACGAATCGCTCTCCACGGTTGGGGAGGAGCAGGGCAAGCTGCGCGGATTGATCGACAATCTGACCTCCCCGCCCTATTTCCCGGCGGTGTTTCTGACCACCACGCATGTTCCGGGGATTCAAGGAGCGCTGGTGCAAACCGACAATGAACGGCGGGTTGTGAAAGTAGGGGATGGAATTTCATGCAGCGAGCTGGTTCCGGGGGACGAGGTGTTCCTCACGCACGAGCGCAACTGCCTGGTTGCCAAGTCCGACATATCGAGTTTTCTCACCGGCGAGATCGCAAGTTACAGCCGCAGCACTCCGGATGGGCGGCTGGTGCTGCGCTCCCGCGATGAAGAAATGGTTGTTCTGCCCACCGCGGCGTTGCGCGCTTCCGGCTTGAAGGCCGGAGATGGCGTGCGCTTCAGCCGCAACGCGGCATTGGCCTTCGAGCGGATTGAGGCCTCAAAGGGCGAAGAGTATTTCCTTGAATCGACTCCCAGCGATTCCTTTGAAGAGATTGGAGGGCTGGACCGCGAGATTGAAACGTTGAAGCGGACACTGACCCTGCACATGTTCCACCAGGGAGCGGCTTGCCGGTACAGGCTGCGCCGCAAGAAGGCGGTGCTGATGGAAGGGCCTCCGGGCAATGGCAAGACCAAGATGGCGCGAGCCACCTGCGCATGGCTGGCAACCCTGTCGGGCAGCGGACGCGCGCACTTTATCAACGTGAAGCCGGGAGCGTTGAACAGCATGTGGTACGGGCAGACAGAACAGCGTTACCGCGAGATCTTCCGCGTGGCCCGCGAAGCAGCGGCCGCAAACGAGAATGTCCCGGTGGTGATGTTCTGGGACGAGGTGGATGCAATTGGCGGGAACCGCGGCGAGTCGACCAACCGCATCGACGATCGCATGCTGAATGCCTTCATGGCGGAGTTGAACGGGCTGGAAGAGCGCGGCAACATCGTGATTCTGGCGGCTACCAACCGCCGCGATGCGCTGGACCCAGCACTGGTGCGGCCAGGACGCCTGGGGGACCTGGTGCTCTACTTTCCGCAGCCCAACAGCAAGGCGGCGCGCGCCATTCTCGGCCGGCATCTGCCCGCGGATATTCCCTATGCAAGCAACGGAGAGGGCCCGGCCGCGGCTCGCGAAGCGCTGCTGGATCAGGCGGTGGCGCAACTGTTCACCCAGAACGCGGATACGGAACTGGCCAACCTGACGCTGCGCGACGGCAAGCGGCGGATGGTGAGGGCCGCCGACCTGGTGAGCGGTGCGCAGTTGGAATCCATTGCCCAATCGGCCATCGAGCGGGCCTGCGCGCGCGAAGCGGAAGGCGGGCCTGGAGGCGTGAGCACCGCGGACATGAACGCGGCGATTTCGGACTTCTTTGTTGTCGCGCCGCGCGCATTGACTCCGCGCAATGCCCGCAACTACCTGCGCGACCTGCCCCAGGATGTGGATGTGGTTCGCGTGGACCTGGTCGAGCACAAGGTAAGCCATCCTCACCGCTACCGCGTGGAGGCGGCGTGAAATGACTAGACGCCCAACTCCAGATGAAACTGCCAGCGCCCTGCCCAAGCTGTGCGGCGCCGACATTGAACTGGGCAATTTCATTGTCGGCATGGAACGCGCCGGTGGGACCGGCTACGAGGCTTCGCGCGCGCTGCTGGCCGAGATCAAGGGACTGCCCGTCCGGCAGAGCGGATCCGTCGCGAACTGGTGGGCAGCGCCAACCGCGTCACCGCGTCCAGCGGCTGACTATCGCACCGTGAATTGCGGGTCGGCAATCGAGCCAGCCTACAATGCGCAGGATGTGAGCCGCCGCTATCTGGCAAGCAACGGTGGATGCGCCTACATCGATCTCGATCACGTCGAGCTCTGCCTGCCGGAGGTGCTGAGCGCGTTCGATCATGTGGCGGCGTGGCACGGCATGTTGCGAAACATGAGAGCCGCGCTGGACAAGGCCAATCATAGCCAGCCGCGCAATCATCGCATCCAGGTGCTGGTGAATAACAGCGACGGGTTGGGGAGTTCCTACGGCAGCCATTTGAATTTTCTGATACGCCGCCGCACGTTCGACAATCTGTTCTGGCGCAAGGCGCACTACCTGCAGTTTCTGGCTTCGTTCCAGGTGTCGAGCATTGTGATGACCGGCCAAGGCAAAGTGGGCGCGGAGAATGGCCGGCCCGCAGCGGCTTACCAGCTCAGCCAGCGCGCGGACTTCTGCGACACCTTGCAGGGCGTACAGACGACGTACAACCGCCCCATCGTCAACTCCCGGGACGAAGCGCTGTGCGGCAGCGCAAAGACCGACGATCCACTGGCGCCCGCGCGGTTGCACGTGATCTTCTTCGATAGCGCGATCGCGCAGGGCTCCTGCCTATTGCGCGTGGGTCCGATGCAGCTGATGTTGACGCTAATTGAACAGGGCCTGGTTGATTCGCGCCTCATCCTGGACGATCCGCTGTCGGCCTTGCAGAGCTTCAGCCACGATCCGACTCTGCGAGCCGATGCGGAACTGATCTCAGGAGAGCGGCTCACGGCTCTCGAATTGCAGAGCGGCTATCTCGAAGTGGTGAAGCGCCATGCCGGACAGGGCGTCTTCGAGGGCGTTGTGCCGTGCGCCGAAGAGATCATCTCCTTATGGGAAGACACCATCGGCAAGCTTGCCAAGGGCGATTGGATGGCGGTAGCGCCGCGCCTCGACTGGGTGATGAAGCTGATGGCCATTGAGCGGGCGATGGAGCAGCGTCCCGCACTCGAGTGGGATTCCCCCGAGGTAAAAGTCATCGATCACATGTACTCGAACCTCGGCAAGGATGGCTTGTATTGGGCCTACGAGGCCAGCGGCATGACCGAGCAACTGGTTTCGCCGGAACGCATTGCGCATTTCGCCACTAATCCGCCGGAGGACACCCGCGCGTGGACCAGAGCGATGCTGCTGCGGCGCGCGGCTCCCGAGAGCATCGTAAGCGTGGACTGGGACCGCATTACTTTCAAGCTGCGCGGACGGTACACCTGGCCGTCGTATCGGACCTTCGACATGACCAACCCTCTCGGATGCACCAAGGCCGAGGCTGAGCCAATTTTCGACAGCTCCCTGGATTTCGCGGATCTTCTCGATGCGCTGGAATCGGTCTCCCAAGACGGGGTGCTGCCGGTAAATTCCCTGCAAACGAACTGAGCAAGAAGGAGAGGACAATCATGCGCTTTCTTCAGCGAAACAACGACCAGCAACCGCAACAGGCCGGCGACGACGGCGAACCGGATTCCGGCGATCTGTTGCAACAAATGCGCTCCGAGGGAGATCGTATGCTCGCTGCCGGGGACGACGCGATTCAACGCGCGCTGGCGGGCAGCAATTCGGAAGCATTCCTGCGGGCCGGCAGGCAGCAAGGCGGAGAGTAATCATGGCGGATTGCCTGCTAGGGGTAGAGACGGAGTATGCCATCGGCGGCATGGCGGGACAGGAGGCGCACGATCGCCAGTCGATCGTGCGCCATCTGCTCAACCTGGCGCATAGCACTCTGCCTCATGTGAGCGATCTCAGTTCATCCGGGATGTTCCTGGAAAACGCGGCGCGCCTGTACCTCGATTGCGGGCTGCACATGGAATACTCGACGCCGGAGTGCGCGAACCCGTGGGACGCGGTCCGCTATGTTGAGGCAGGGCACCAAACGATGCTGAAGTTGATTGAGCGCCTCACCGCGGAGTATGCCTCGGAGATAGAGACCGGCTGCTATCGGATCAACGTGGACTATTCAGGAACGGGCTCAACGTGGGGCTGCCACGAGTCCTATCTGCATCGAATGGATCCGAGCCTTTTGCCTCCTCACCTGATCCCTCATCTCGTGACCCGCATTGTTTATACGGGCGCGGGAGGGTTTGAACCCTTCTCAAGGGGGCTGCGCTTCACGTTGAGTCCTCGCGCCGCGCACATCGAGCGCACCATCTCCTCTGACTCCACCAGCGATCGGGGCATCTTCCACACCAAAGACGAACCGCTGTGCGCGGGGCATCACCGCCTGCACGTGCTTTGCGGGGAGAGTTTGTGTTCGCACACGGCGATGTTTGTGAAGTTCGGCGCAACCAGCCTAATCGTAGCCATGACAGAAGCCGGTCTGTGCCCCGGCGACGCTGTGCAGCTAGCTTCGCCTCTCGCGGCTTTGCGCACTGTGGCCGGTGATCCAACATGCAGCAAGCCACTGAAGATCAAAGGTCCGGGCCGGATGACTGCCATCGAAATACAGAGGCATTACTTGGCCATGGCCGAAGCACATGTCAAAGACGCCTTCATGCCGCCGTGGGCGCCGGTGGTATGCGAACGGTGGCGCAGGGTGCTCGACATGCTCGAGGCGGGCGCGGCCGGAAGCGCCAAAGTGCTGGACTGGCCGGCAAAGCTGGCGCTGTTTGCCAGCCATGCGGCTCATCGGGGCCTGGACTGGGAGCGGCTGCAATTCTGGAACGACGCGGTGGATCGCATGAAAGATGCCATGGCGCTGCCGCCGGCCGGTGGAGAGTTCCCCCTGGAGCTGATGATTGGCATCGAAACGCCGATTCCCGCGGAAATCTACGGAGTTGAGGCTCTGATGCGCAAGAAGGGATATGTGTGGGATGAACTCCGACAGATCCTTGCATTGCGCGCGGAGTTTTTTGAAATCGATATGCGTTTTGGGCAACTGGGAAGGCAAGGGCTCTTCTCCAAGCTGGACGAAGCTGGTGTGCTCGATCATCGCGTGAGCGGCATCGACAACATCCAGCACGCGATTCTGAATCCTCCGAATTTTGGACGAGCCAAACTGCGCGGCGCGGTGGTGAAACGAGTGGCGAGAGACAAAGAAGGTGATTGGTGCGGCGACTGGCAGCGTATCTTCAGCCCAAGGTACCGGCGGTCTCTCGACTTGTCTGACCCGTTCGCAAAAACGGAGATATGGCATGACGATCCCCCCAGAGAGCGTGCAGTCTCCCTTTAAGAGTCCAAAGGAGTGCGGTTGTGGTTAAGGCCGCACCGCGGTTGCAATCCTCACCACGTTTGCGGAGATCAAGAACGATCATGACAAAGGAATGCAACATCGAGCCCTCGCTTGAAGCAAAGCTGAAACGCATGCGCCTGCGGATGGAGTTGCCAGACCAGGACACGGTGGCGATCAAGCACGTTCCCGCCAATCAGCGCTGCTTCAACAAAGCAAGGACCAACCTCCTGATCAAGCGTGCCACTGAAGGGATGCCTTGCGTTGTTTGTGTAGACGAGGATCTGGAGTACATGGGACAGGATGAAGCCCTAGCTCATGCCTTCGCTGCCGGATCCACACAGCAGGGTTGGCGCGTGTTGACCTTTGGCGGCAGTCTGCACGGAGATCTGACCGCTGCGCTGGAGTATGCGCTGGACATTCTGGGGGCAGACGAAGAACCTGGAAATGACCATGCGACGCCGGTTGCCGCGAAAAGAGGATTGCTTGCCACATGGGCTGAGAGTCTGACGGACAGGATCGCTGCGGACCAGGCGATTCCGACGCTATGCCGCGGCGAGGAGATGGAACAGGTTGCGGCTTGCGTGCTCGGCTGGCAAGGGCGGCTGCCGCTTGTCCTGGGCGATGCGGGTACCGGAAAAACGAATTTGCTGTACGGTGTGGCGAGCCTGTTGGCGCCGCGTGAACGGAACGTGCTGGCGGTGAATATGGGCGCGCTGATGGCAGGCACGCTCTTTGAAAGCGAGCGGGAGGCGTTGCTCGTGTCGTTGCTGCGCGAGGCGCGCGACTCTGGCGCAGTGCTGGCCATGGAGCAAGCAGAGTGGGGAGTTATCGGCGTGCCCCGCAGCCTGGTGCTGCTGCGCGAGGCTCTCGACCATGGAGTCCGGCTTATAGCGACCTCTGCGCAGGAGTACGGCAGCCGATTCCAAGTTCATCCGCTCGGTTCACGGCTCGACGTTGTACAGCTCAAGCAACTCTGCAAGTACGACACTTGCCTTGTCTTGGAGTCGCTGCGCCCGTCCATCGCCGCCCACCATGGCGTTGTGCTCGATGCGGAAGTGGAGAAAGGCGCCGTGGATCGCTCACTTTCGATGGACGGCTCGCTGCCGGGCAAAGCGGTGGGGCTGCTCGACAACGCCGCTGCGCACGCCAGCCTGACTGGAAACGCGGCGGTCACCCTGATTGACGTCTATCTGGCTGCCTCTAGAATGTCTCGGGAAAGCGCTTAGCCCGGGCATGCCGGCAACTATTGTCTTTCTCTGCGCTTCTCGCCTCTTACGAACGGGGCGATGAAGTTGCGGACAGGTCCTTGGAACCGCTCTTATATGCCAGGCGGATTCCTTTCTGGCGGTGGGTCTGTATTAAGCTGCGGTCGTAGCCAGCCTTGCGCAAGGCTTCCTTCAAGAGATGGACCATGCCGTTGACGTAGCTCTTGCGGAAAGGTTTGCCGGCGCCCGCTTGCAAGAACTTGGCGATCTCATCTCTCGACCGCCAGGCCACAAGCGGGTCCTTTCCGCTCGAGTCCTTTCCGCCGGCAGCCAGGAACTGAAAGACCTCGGCCAGCCTCGGGCCCAAAAGGAGCTTTCCGCCGCCATCGATAGCGACCTCCAGGGAGCCGTCGGCGCGATGCCGCATATCCAGGTTGTGCGCCACTTTAGCCGACCCTCCCCCAGGGCCCTTCACTTCGAATGGAGCACAAGTCTGCAGGAGAGAAACCAGATCGTATTCAATGCGGTCCAGACGAGCCATCTGCGCGGCAAGATTCGCGCGGGTCACTCGCACATCGTGGACCAGCATGCGGATGGATGCGTCGTAGTTGATTCGCGGCTTCGCCACAGGATTACCCCCGCATGACGAGAGGGCATTCCTTATTCCAAACAGCAGACATAGCAGATTCAACAAGATAGAAGTCGTTATTGCTGCGCGCGTTGAGTTATATGGTTGAGTTTCGACGAGAGGTCGATTTATCGCAGCCTGAGGCTTGTGGACGGGAGGGCTGTAGCCTTGACTGCGCCCGCTTCGAACGGCGAGATCGCCCCGATAGCAGGCAAAACCGAGAACAATGACACTTCGCTAAACTGCAGCGACTTATCTGGGAGAGTCCTGCCCCGACAGCCGGAGCATTCTCTGCAACTCGTCGAAGAGTTGAGCAACCGCACTCTGGATGCCAGGCGCCAACGTGTTCCGCAGGAAGCGCGAAAGGGCGGCCAAATCGTCTTGCGGCATAGCCAGCAATCGTCCCAGATTCTCCTCCACCCGTGACACGGACAGATAGGCTGCCTGGCTGCCAAAGTAAAGCCTGTTCCGCATCAGCGCCTGAATCTCCGCGTGGATTCGCAACAGCGAGGCGCGCGCCGGGGCAGTCAGCGGATGTCCTCCCATCAGCGGCTTCAACGCCTGCTCGCAGGCATGGATCGCCTCATCGGATCGCTGGATCTTGCGCAGGCATTCCATCTGCAATAAAGCAGGCTGATCCGCATCAGCCGTGCGTTGGCCATAACCAGCCACAAGACCGAAATGCTGAAAGACCGCATTCAGATGTTCGCGGCGAAGAGCGGTCGCGCCAAAGAAAGTGTTGAGAGAACTCAGCACCGAGCGCAGCTCACGGACGTTTCCCGGCCAGCGGTGCCGGCAGAGATCGTCCAGGATCTCCTTTGGCAGTTTGGCATCCGTCTTGGCGATCTCGTGCCAGAGTTCCTGGGCAATCAGTTTCAGATTGTGGGGATCGTCCCGTAACTCCGGTGTGATAATCACAAATTGCCGAAGGCGGTAATAAAGGTCCTCGCGGAACTTGCCGGCTTGTACCATGCCCCAGAGATTGCGATTGGTGGCGGCAATGACTCTGGCTTGAACCTCGGTGGTCTCGACAGCGCCCAATCGCCTGATCTTCGGGTCTTGAAGTGTATGCAGAATCCTGGTCTGATGGTCCAAAGTCAGATCGCCGACTTCATCCAGGAAAAGCGTTCCGTCTTTGGCCAGCTCCCATTGACCTGCTTTCCCGCCCTTGAGAGCGCCCGTGAAGGCGCCCGGCATATACCCGAATAACTCCGATTCAAACAGCTCACTGGGAATAGCGGCGCAGTTAACCTCGACCAATGGTCTTCCCGGCCGGCCCAATTCGTGAATTGCACGGGCAACTACGCCCTTGCCCGTGCCTGTCTCTCCCAGGATCAAGACAGTTTCGTCGATGGGAGCAGCGCGCAAGATCAGTTGCCTGACCATGTGGTGCGCGTCGGAGTCGCCCCAGAAGGTGCGGCTAAGCTTGTCCTCTCCCGGCAGCGACCTGAGCAGGTGCGAAAGGCCTCGCGCCGGGGAGGCGGGCAATGAAAAGGCATTCTCGGCCGGCGTGCCGTGGAATATCTCCTGGAAAGTCACGTCGTCGACCCCGAGGACATAGATGCCCCGTTCACCCTCGCTCGCCGCATTTTCGAGCAACTTGCCGATCGCTTGTTTCAGGCGTCCCTGGGAAGAGACATTCGCGTCGATAAACGGGATTCGGCCGTCTTGCCTCAACAACAATGCCGACAGCCCCTTGCGGCGATCCTTGACTCGGCGATCCTTGAACAGCTCGCTGCCTTCGCGAAACAACTCCAGGTCGTCGGCTCGCACCACGAAGGCGGCAGGCAGCCGGTGATTGCCGACAGCCTCGCGAAGGCCGCCTGGAGCGTCTATATTCATCCGGGCCGGCGACTTGTCTCGGCTGAACAGTGCGCCTTCGATCGGCATGTTCATTTATCCTCGCTGCGATTGTTTTGCGATAAGCTTATCAGCCCACGGCGCGACCGGCGGGGTTCCGGGAAGTCATTCTTGCGGGCGGCGTGACTGGGATGTGGCGTTTGACCGTCGCCCCTGCTCGCGGGCAACCTGCCCTGGATCGCGCGGCTTGGGTTCCAGGGCAGTAAGGGGCGGAAATGGGGATGGCTTGAAAGCAGTTGGCTGCAATCCATCGTCCATCCCTGCCAGTGAGATCGAGGCGAAAGAGTGCATCCAGTTACGGATGCACAAAACGCGGGGCAACCATGCGTCATGCGTCTACTTAGGAACGTAAATCTCATATTCCCCAGCATTAAGGAACTGCGGCATTTTCCGGACGGTCGCTCGATCCTTATCCTTGATCTCCTCGGTTAGATCTTTCCACGGGAAGATGCAATTGTGGAGGCGCAGGGTGTTATTTCGGCTCTTATCGTCAATAGAAGGCGCTGCAATCCAGCCATTGCGGCGCTTTTCAGCGACCCAGCGGTCATGCTCGAGTTCTGCCAGGGTTTCCATCATCCTCTCCAGGCTCTCCGCCACTTCCGGCGAAGGGATTGCCCCGGGGACAATCTTGCGGAACCACATGCCCGCGGCACGCAGCTTGACGGCGATATGATCGGCCTGCTCGCGGTTCGATTCTCTCAAATACGGAGGCAAGTCGTTCCAGTTCCGCACCGATGGATTCGTTTCAGGATCGTTCTTTTCCGGGTCCTTCATCTCCTCCATCACATATGCGAGATGAATGGCCTTTGCAATGTTCTCGCGCTCTGCCGGAGGGAATGGATAGTCGGCAGCAAGAAGCTGCATGAGGTGGTCAGCATTGGCGTGCAAAGCGGCATGGCCAATGGCCGGCAGGAGCGATGGCGTGAATTTTTCCGCGCCAACCAGATGGCTCATGTCCAGCAATGCCTCGAAGGAACGGTTGCCATGTTCGAATTTAGGCAAATGGATGAGCGCGCGGATGATGGGCGCGCTCACCTGAACCACTTTGTCTCCATCCACCAGATTGGGGGCCTTCTGCTCCAACTGGAATTTGAGTATGTTGGCGCGACGGAACAGGATTGCCGGTTCGCAAGGAAACGCCTCAGTTGGTCCATAGGGATCGAATTTGGCATCCAGGTCGAGCCCGGGAATATCGAGAGTTCCGCGAAGGCGGGAGAGAAAATCCGGGCCTTTTACTTTCTTGAAATCCTTGAATGCTTCCTGGTCCTCGTTTCTGTCGATGAAGGGTCGTGCGAACTCCCTGTAGCTGTTGCATGTGCCCCCGGCAAATACAAAAATGCTCTGGCCAATCGGGTGCGGCGTGCCGCGATCCACAAACTCCGCGTCCTGCATCGGGCTCAACAGGTACCGTAGCCATCCGAGTGGCAGTCCCTCTAAAGCGGTGTCGAACTCGTCAAAGAAGACAAGCGGGATCTTTCCTCGCAAGACCACATCGCGGACGAGATGAAAGGCGGCTGCAAGGTCGTCCGGCTTCTGATATTGCGAAAGATTGAAGGTCAGAGTTTCAGTGGCTCGCAACCCGCATCCCGCCAGGGCTTCGGCGACCTTCTTTACACCGAAGGACTTGCCCGCGCCCGGCGGGCCAAACACGGCAACGCTGAGCGGGCGGGATGGGGCAGTCTGGCGGACATAGTCGAACATCAGGCTGTACAGCGCCCGATAGCTCTCGATTTCGCTGCGATCATAGGCGCGGAGCGCGCCCGCGAAGATCGCTACCGGCACTTGGTCCAACAGGTCTTTGGCTTTCTTGTCTTCGTTGTCCTTGGGAAGTTCGGGCGGCTGAGCGCCGGTAGCCATCATGCTGACAGCCCGGTTCAGGTACTTGGCTCCGCCTTGAAAGATTGAGTCGATCAGACGCCAATATCCACGGTCCGGAATTGCCGCGCCGGGGATAATCGGGATTTGCTGACAGGCAAATGACTCGCTCTTCGCCCTTGGCGTGAAGAGCGAGTCACCCGGATATACCGGATTTCCAGACACCTTCCCGAATCCGTTCTGGAGCAGGCGCCGGCTCGCCACCAAACCTGTTCGGATGCCCTCAATCAAAGCGGGAGGAGGCCCGGCTTTTTCACCTTCCCGATGCTCGCATTCGAGCAGATTCGCGTTGTTTCGTCCCACAAGCTCTTTGATCAATCCCGCTGTAAATGCCGATCCGTAACCAACCATGCTGCCTTCGAACGAAGTCTCCCACACTCCCTCGATGCCTGTGGGATCGTAGACGAGCCAGGCTTTGAAGGGATGTTCCTCGTCGCCAACATCGTGCCGCCAGTAGATGGCTCCATCCAGGCCGAGACGAATAATCAGGTGGCGAGCGTCCTTCAGCGTCTCCCACTTCGGAACATTGAGTAATTGCCAAACCAGCTCCATTGCCGTTCGTTCCCATGAGAGTCCACGGCTGATTGGCGTGTCATTGTTGCGCAAATCGTCGATCGAAAGAACAACAATGCGCCGTTCGGAGTAAAGGGTGACGAGCAGGTTCCACAGCGGAGAAGCGCAGGGCACCTGCGGCGCCCCATCTCCACTTGCGTCTGGGGGCGCTGTGATTGCGATGGGTAAAGGCCGATGCAGCTTATGCACGACCAGGGGCAAGTTCACCGGATCGGGATCGGTAAGAGCCGCCGGCCAGTGTTTCGGTGCGCGGCGAAAGCTATTCCCTGTGTCGTCTACAACCAGAATGTCGGCTCTACCCGATTCCGGTGGCACGACTTCCAGGGTCGGATCGCCCTGCGCCGGCCCGGAAAAGCCCTCTGTGTGTGAAACGCGCAGAGTCTTATCTTTCTTGTCTGCTTTTGGGCTGGACTTGAATAGATCGACCCGTAGCACGGAATGGACAACCTCATCCCGGGTCAAGCGGGGGAGGAGGCTCTCCTCCAGAGGGCCGCAGGCCCCGCCGCGTGACAACGACGGCGGCGCCAAGAATTGGGGCCCATGCACTTCGGCCACCGGAGCCGCCGCGCGGATCATGTCCGCTAGCAAGAACACGCCACCGTGCAGGTAGTGAGTGCGCATCTCACCCGTCAATCGCCAATTCTCTGTCGCGCCGCCCGATTCCGAACCATGGCGCGGCGTCGGCACACCAATCACGTCAAGACACACATCTCCAGCTACGGCGATCTTCGTTGGACTCATTCTTGAAGCCTCACAGTGCAACCCCAGAATAGTTATCGCATAAAACTACAATGAAAGGTTGCGATTGTTTTATCTCAGACGGCAGACTTTGGCAAGGTTGGAGCTGATTCTCATGGACTGGGGGCCTGCGCTGGGGCGTGCTCGCAGAGGATGCCAACGACGAAGTCAATGAATCCAGGGCCCCCCGGGCAATGGATCGATCGCGAAGAGCCGTCTACGTCTGAATGCTCGAACGGCGCCAGCAGGTTCCGCAGTGCAAGCTCGAAGGTATCTTGAATCCCTTCTAGATGTTGGAAATGCGGCAAGTATGCTGCTTTCTGGCTGCCGAGTGATACAAATACTCATCGGGGAAAGCTGTCATGAATGACGATCCCAATCGGTGTCCGACCTGCCTGGAGCCGCTGACGCAAGTCGGCAAGTTCTGGATATGCCAAGAGCATGGCCAGGTCGAGCCCCGGAAGCCCTCCGGGCCGATGCGCATCTTCCTCAGCTACGGCCATGATGCCAATGCGGAACTGGTTGAACGCATCTGCGCCGACTTGCAGAGCCGCGGGCACGACGTTTGGTTCGACAAGAGCGAGATCCGCTTCGGCGACGACTGGCGGCGCAAGATCACAGACGGAATCGTCGGCAGCAACCGCGTTCTGTCGTTCCTCTCGAAGTACTCAACCCGCGATCCCGGCGTCTGCCTGGACGAATTGGCCATCGCCATTGGCATCAAGGGCGGCAATATCCAGACGATCCTTGTAGAGAGCGAAGCGGAAGTGAAGGCTCCGCCCAGCATCGGCCACATCCAGTGGCTCGATATGCACGATTGGAAGCAGCGACGAGTAACGGATGCGCTCGCATGGGATGAGTGGTACCAGGCCAAGCTCGCTGAGATCGTCCGCGTCGTCGAAAGCGACGAGAGCCGGCGCTTTGCCGGCGAAATCGCCGAGCTTGCCGAGTGCCTCAAGCCCATTTCCTTTGATGCGCGCTTGGCCCGCCTACTCAAGAACCCCCTCGTCGGCCGCACCTGGCTCTTCGACGCCGTGGAGGAGTGGCGCAACTGCGTGGACCGCAGCTCACGGCTCTTCTGGATCGTGGGCGCTCCCGGAGTGGGCAAGAGCGCCTTCGCCGCTCATCTCGCGCACTTCCGAGGAGACAGAGTCATTGCCGTTCAGTTCGTCGAATACGATCAGCCCGACCATCGCAAACCCGAGAGCATTGTCCGCACACTGGCCTTTCAGCTTGCCACCCGCCTGCCCGACTACCGCAAGCTGCTGCTCGCGCTGCCTGAAATATCCGAACTGGATCGCAAGAACCCCGCCGAACTCTTCAATTACCTGCTCTCCAATCCGTTGAAACTCTGCATCGGAGGCGGTCGCGAACGCTATCTCATCCTCATTGACGCGCTCGACGAAGCCGGTGACAGCGGCCGGAATCCGCTCGTGGACATGCTGGCCCGCCATGCGCAGAATCTCCCTGAGTGGCTCGGTATCCTCGCGACAGCCAGGCCTGTGAGCGATGTTCTCGCGCCTCTCCAGGGACTCAAACCACCCACACCTCTCGATACGACAACGGAATCCAACCGCGCCGACATTCGCGAGTACCTTAAGCGCGAACTTGCAAAGCAACTCGAAGGCCGCTCCGGCACGGACCACATAATTGAGCAGATACTGGAAAAGAGCGAGGGCGTCTTCCTCTACGCCGAGCGCCTCTGCGAGGACCTACAACAGGGCAATCTCTCGCTAGATCACCTTGAGCAGTTCCCCCAAGGCCTTGGTGGGGTGTTCTACCAATACTTTCAGCGTCAGTTTCCGGGCCCGGAGAAATACTGCAAAGAGGTTCGCCCAGCTCTCCGGGCCATCCTCGCCGCTCGATCACCACTGCCCGTCGAGATTCTTCAGCGCCTCTTCAACTGGCAGGATGAGGAACTGAGGGATTTCTTAAGGCAGCTCGCTTCGCTCTTTCCGGTAACCACCGAGCGCGGACACGAAGTCCTTAAGCCCTACCACAAATCGCTAGCGGACTGGTTGGTAGATGAGGCCAAATCCGGTGTCTTTTTTGTGAGTGTGCTCGAGGGGCATCGCGCGCTTGCAGATTTGGGTTGGGAGGAATTCCACAGATGCCTTGGCACAGTAGGGAACTTGAGCCGATATTTCTTGAATTACCTTGCCACTCACCTGCGTTTGGTCGAGGACCGGACAAGGTTGAGTGCGACAATGAGCAACTTTCCATTTTGGATCGAAAAATATCTGAGGGGGCGATGGTGGGATGTATCTGAGATCGAGGTCTTAAACGATCTGCCTCGACAAGACACTCCGCTTAGGTATTTGAGCGGGATATCCAGCTATATGTCGAGCGACTTTCGGAAGCTGATGGCGCTCGTACCAAAGGAAGCACGCCAATCAATGGCGTCCGAATCCATTGCTGAACGGCTGAGTTCAGTTCGCTGGGAGTACCAAGCCTCCACTCCTTACGATGACGATTGTTACTTGATGGCGCAGAGCCCGTTCGACGGGAAGTATTATGTCTGGGCATGGTTCACATCGATGCCGGATAGTCCCTCATTGGTTCTGACCGGTCGCCCATCGTTCTTTGACGAGTAATACTGACGCGGCCCATATAGAGTGCAACGTTGATGGCCGATTACCCGTCTAAGTAGGCATGGAGAAGATAGATTCACGTTGTTTGCCGGGGTCGGCGTTGAATGAGCGTCGGCGGCGCGCGGCGAAGATGCGCGAGGCTGCGCGGCAGTGCGAGCGGTCGACGCACACGGTGGGAGTGGAGCTTCCGCAATTTCATGCGCGTTTTCGGATTTACCGGGGCGCGCTATCGCTATCGGGGCTTGAAGAAGAATCACGATTCGTTGTGCGCGGCCGTCGCGCTGGTCAATCTCTATCAAAACCGTAAGCGGCTAACCAAAATCAGGCAACGGCTGGCCCCACTGGGGGGCGTAGTTTTTCCGCCGGAGGCCATGCGAGGCCTCCGGTGGAAAAACCGAACAGCGGAATCCTAACCAAACGCGGATTTTGTCTCAATAAAATGAAGTCCCAGGGGCTGGCAGTCATAACTCGATGTTATTCATCGGTTGCACAATACTCACTTGTTAATAATCGTTTACTCGAAGTTCATGCCCTTCTTAGCAACCGAATGACCTGCTCCGCAAGCGCCGGGTCTTTGGCCGCGACGAACGGCGTGCGCTTGGGATGCGTGGAATCCTTGCGGAAGGCAGCGAAGATCTCGGCTAAGTCGAGGTTGGACGTGATGGGATTGCCATCTAAATCGAGAATCGTCAGGCCGGTCTTCAGGCCGATGAAGAGGCCGGGAAGAATATCGTAAGTTGCGAAGCCCTTGGCGAACTCGATGGCCACATCGGCATAGCCCGCCGCCACCTGGATGATGGTGTTTGATCCCCACGACAGATTCACGCGGCCGTCGTGTTCGCGGATGGCATCCATCAGAGCGGTTTGCTCGCTGAGCGCACGGTAGCGGTCCACCTTGGTGGTGAGTACGTTCACCCGCGCTCCGGCCAGGCTCGACTTGGGCTGCGCGCCGCCATCCAGGCGAAACCAGGAGTGCGTGATGAAGTCCAGGCACTCCGCATAGCCGCCGGCCGAGGCCCAATAGATGCGGTCGAGAAAGATATCGCCAGCCACGGCGGCGATCACGTCGCTGACTCGCTTGTCATAGACGGCGATCAGCGACCAGCCGCCCTGCAGCGCCTCGACAAACTCTGTGCCGTCGATAGGATCGATGAAGACGACCAAATCGGCGTCGTCCTCGCTGGCGCCCTCGGGAAAGGTCTGGATGCCCAGTTCCTCTGAAAACACCGTGTAAGCCTTCACGCCGGGCAGCTTGACGAGCTTATGCTGCAGCGCTTCGAGGATGAGGTCTTCTGCCTCTCGATCGATGGCCTTGGTGACGTTCAGTTCGGACTTCTCTATGTGCGTGTTCTTCACCTGCCGCTTGAGGGCGGGCAGGTTCTCTTCGCGCATGCGGCTGCGCACATGGTCCATGGTCTGCATGATGACTTGCCGGCAATAGCGCAACACCAGATGATCCAGCGTAAGTTCTTCCATTCGTTCCTCGCCACTTTTGATCATCATAGCCTGCCGCACGGGTGTGCGCGGCGATTCCTGCCTGACAGGCAATGCAATCATGAATGCTGAAGTATACTCGGTTGCGTGAGCCAAGAGATTCCCAATCCATGTCTTGTCCCTTTCCTGATTGGCGTGACAGGCCACCGGGATATTCGCGCAGAGGACACCTCCGCGCTTGAGGCCGCTGTTGAATCGGTCATTCGAGGTTTTCGGACGAGGCTCCCTTCCACGCCCATCATCGTGCTCAGCGGCCTGGCGCAGGGCGCAGACCAATTGGTGGCGCGTGTGGCTCTGCGGTGCGGCGCGTCTTTGGCCGCCGTCCTTCCCATGTTGGAAGACACTTACCGCACAACGATGGACGTCAGCGGGAGGGATGGCTTCGACGAATTATTGCCCCAGGCTGCTCTGGTCGTCCGGCTTCCGCTCGTGGCGGGAGTCAGCGAAGAGATGCTGCGGCAGTCAGAAGAGGCGCGAGCTGAGCAGTACGAAGCCCTTGCGGTGTTTCTGGCGATGTATAGCCAGGCGGTGATCGCGCTATGGGACGGGAAAGCCTCCGATGCCAAGGGGGGAACCTACTGCGTCATCGAGTATGCTCTGGGGAATCCTCCAGGATCGGCGGATTCGTGGGCAGAACCGCAATCGGGGATTGTCTACCAGGTAGCGACGCCGCGCCAGCGCGATCTTGAGCGCCTGCACAAACCCTTTGCCGTCGTGATACGGACATCGCTGGACCCCGACAAACAAGACGACGACGCGGATCGCCGTTCCTTGGAGATGATGTTGGAAGCGTTCAATCGGGACGCGATCGGCTGTATCTCCGCCGGGAACGCATCGTGGGGCGGCCTGTTGCCCGGCCAATGTACGGCATCGCCGACTTCCTTTGCGTGCCGGGTGGGAACGGTCTATGGGGCGGCAGACATGCTCTCCATCCGTTTCGGCAAACAGACAAAGAGCACACTGATGTGGATATTGGGCTTGGCGTTGACTGCGATTGGCGGATTCGAAATCTACGCCCATGTTCTCAGATCGCACTTTGGCTTGTGGCTCATCTATCCGGCAGCGTTGGTGGGGGCCTGGTTTGTCTACCGATTGACGAAGGAGCGCAGGATCGAGAAGCGCTACCTCGACTACCGGGCATTGGCTGAGGCGTTGCGGGTTCAGTTCTTCTGGAACCTGGCGGGCATTCGCGAATCGGTCGCCGATTATTATCTCGTGCATCACCGCACCGAACTCGACTGGATCCGGAATGCTCTGCGGGCGATCCGCCTGTTTCAGCTTGCGGAAGCGGACCCGCTGCGCGGGGATGAGAGCGACATGCGGCTGGTTCAGGAGCAGTGGATCGAGGACCAGAGGAGCTTCTACGAGAAGACCTCGAAGCAGCAGAAGAAGGCACTAGAACGGCTGGAATTCACTTCGATCGGTTCTCTGCGCGCTGTTTGGATCTTGTCGCTGCTGATTCCAGCCAGCCTGCTGGTTCCCTGGGATGGCCTTAGTGCCTGGCGCAACTTTGCATCGGAAGAGCCTTGGCTCGGCATCCTCATTCTCTTGACCTCGCTGCCGTCGATCGCGATCGGGCTGTTTCGCGTCTGGATCGAGCAGGGCGGCTACGCAGAGCAAGTGCGGACCTACCGCCGCATGGCAGACGTTTTCAAACGGGCCGACGGCCGGCTTGATACAGAACTGAGCCCGCAGGATACTGAGTCGCGTGTAACCAGGTTGAAGAACGCACGCGAGGTGATTCTTCATCTGGGGATTCAGGCCCTGGAAGAAAACGGGGACTGGCTGTTGTTGCATCGAGATCGTCCCATCGAGATCGTAGGGAATTGAGTGCCGATGGATCGTTCGACCACGGGACGCGTTGTTGGTGAACAGTGAAAAGCGTCCGATGCGATCCAGTGCTGGGCGCCCAGCAGCAATTTCACGATCCCATCCTCGCCGCTGATTCTTCTTGTATGTCCGCCTGGCTCGGCGCTAGACTTATCGCGATTTCTTGACATCAAGTTTCTCGCGCAACCTATGCCGATGTTGCAGGTCGCTGTCCGGTTTATCTTGCGCCATGTTGCTTGGAGATGGGCCCATGCCAATCGCGACACGCACATTCCGGGTCTTTGTCAGCTCGACCTTTGAAGACCTGAAGGCCGAGCGCGACGCTCTGCAGCGCGACGTCTTCCCCAGGCTGCGCAAGCTCTGCGAGGCGAACAACGCGCGCTTCCAGGCCATCGATCTGCGCTGGGGTGTGCGCGACGAAGCGGCGCTCGACCAGCAGACTATGGAGATCTGTCTGCGCGAGATCGAGCGCTGCCAGCAGACCGGCATCAAGCCCAATTTCATCGTGCTGCTCGGGGAGCGCTACGGCTGGTCTCCGCCGCCGGCGCGGATCGAGGCGGCGGAGTTCAAGAGGGTTTGCGGTCGCGTCGCAGATACCGACAAGCGCCTGATAGACGGCTGGTACGAGCGCGATGACAATGCCGTTCCGCCGGAGTTTCTGCTCAAACCGCGCACAGGCGAGTTCGCCGATAAAGATCGTTGGGGAGAAGTTGAGCGGAAGCTCCATCGCACCCTACGAGAGGCCGCTCAGGAGGCCCGACTGGCGCAGGAATCGCTCATCAAGTATGAGGCCTCGGCCACGCATCAGGAGATACTGAAGGGCCTGGGCCAGAGCGCGGCGGAGTGCAAGCATGTTTTTGCGTTCTTGCGCGCATCCGCCGAGGGCGCAACGGAAGACCCGAAGCTTGCGGCGCTCAAAGAGGAGTTGAGACACAAGCTCCCTGAGGGAAATGTCCACTCATTTCAGATTGGGGAGATCGAGAAGCTCTGCACGAATGTGGAGGAGTCGCTCAAGAAGGTGATTCTCGACGAGACCAGCAGGTTCACATCGCGCGATGCGCTTGAGCTGGAGATTGAGGCGCATGACCGCTTCGCCGCGGACCGCTGCCGCATCTTTGTCGGGCGCGGGGACGCACTGACGGCAATCTCGGATTATCTCAGTGGGCCGGAGCGCCAGCCGTTGGTGCTTCATGGCGCGTCAGGCTCGGGCAAATCGGCGGTGATGGCAAAGGCTTCGGACCAGCACAAAGGGCCGGGCCGGGTGATCAGGCGCTTCATTGGTGCGTCGCCCGAGTCGGCGAGCGGCCACGCGCTCCTGACCAGCCTTTGCAAGCAGATCGCGCCGGGGGAGACGCCAGTCGATTACTACCAGCTTGAAAAGGCGTTCCAGGAGCGGTTGGCCGGGGTGACCGAAGAGCAGCCGCTGGTTCTCTTCATCGATGCGCTGGATCAGCTTTCCGCCAGCGATCCGGCGCGGGCTGCAATCTGGCTCCCGGCGGAGTTGCCGCCGCACGTCAAGCTCATTGTCTCGACAACCGACGAAGGGGAACGGAGGCCAAAAGGTCTGCCGGTTCGGCTCCAACGTATGACGCGGGCGGAAGGCGGTCACGCTCTGGATGAACTGCTGGGGGAAGCCCGACGCACACTTCAGCCCTGGCAGCGCGAGACGGTCTTAGCGCACTTCGACCGCTGTGGTCTGCCGCTCTATCTCAAGCTAGCGGCGGAGGAAAGCCGCCTCTGGAAGTCGTTCTCGTTCCCGGATGCCTGCATGTTGGGCGAAGGCATCGCGGCCATCCTCGACACTCTGTTTGATCGGCTGGCGAGCAATACCAATCACGGCCAGGTGCTCGTGGATCGTAGCCTGGGCTATCTGGCCTCGGCGCGCTACGGACTCACCGAGAGCGAGATGCTCGACGTGCTCACCTCCGACGACACAGTCTGGAACGACTTCGATAAGCGCAAGCACCACGAGGTCAGCGAGCGCAGGTTGCCGGTGGTGGTATGGTCGCGCCTGTCGTTGGATCTGGAGCCGTACCTCACGGAACGCGCGGCGCCGGGCGGCACGGTGATTGCCTTCTACCATCGCCAGTTGGCTGAACAGGTTGCCGAGCGGTTCCTTACCGGGACCGAGACGCAGGCTCGACACGCCGGTCTGACTCGCTATTTCTCCGGCAAGCCCGCATGGCTGGATCAAGGGCACAAGATGCCCAATTCACGAAGAGCCGTGGAGCTGGTTTTCCACCAGCGGGGAGCAAAGCGATGGGTTGAGGCTGAGGCGACACTCTTCGACTGTCCGTTCCTCTTTGCCAAGGTTGCGGCCGGCATGGTCCAGGACCTTGACGACGACTATCGGGCGTTGCTCAGAGACGCTCCGGAGCGCGAATTGCGAGATCGCGATACGCTGCAATTGATGCAAGGTGCACTGCGGCTTTCCCTGCATGTGTTGGCAAACGATGCGGCACAGTTAGGCTCGCAGATGAGGGGACGGCTGATCGGTCATCAAGACAAACCGGGAATCGCTACATTCTTGGATAATCTCGACACGTATACTCCCCGTCCGTGGTTGCGGCCGCTGTGGCCGACACTCGAAGCCGCAGGGGGTCCTCTGCTGCGGGTGCTGGAAGGCCGCACGGGTTCGGTTGATGCCGTGGCGCTGTCCGCCGATGGTAAGCGTGCTGTCTTCTGCAGCAGACGCGACAAAACCCTGCGAGTCTGGGATTTGGAGAGCAGTCGGCCGCCCCGCGTCCTGGAGGGCCACGCGGGTTGGGTCGGGGCTGTGGCGATCTCGGCCGATGGTAAGCGCGCAGTCTCCGGCTCGAGCAGCAGGTTCGGCGCCGCCAGCGACAATACTGTGCGGATATGGGATCTAGAGGGCAACCAACCACCAATTACCCTGGAAGGCCACACGGGTGATGTCAACGCAGTAGCGGTTTCGGCGGATGGCAAACGCGCCATCTCCGGCTCCTGGGACAAGACCGTACGGGTCTGGGACCTGGTGAACAACCGGTCAATTCGTATCCTGGAAGGCCACACAGATAATGTCACTGCTGTGGCGCTATCGGCTGATGGGAAACGCGCCGTCTCCGGGTCTTGGGACAAGACCGTGCGGGTCTGGGATCTGCGGAGGTCCCGGCCGCTCTTTGGGCAATTCCAAGAAAGTCAACCTACCGGGACGATGATGCCTCACGTCGTTACTCTTTTGGTAAATTGCCTTGACGCGCTTGCCCTGCAGCCGTCACGCATTCTGGAGGGCCACGCGGGCGTAGTCAGCACGGTGGCGCTGTCGGCCGATGGCAAGCGCGCCGTCTCCGGCTCAGACGACCATACCGTGCGGGTTTGGGATCTGGAGGGCAACCAGCCACCCCGTCTCCTCGAGGACCACACTCTTGATGTCAAATCTGTTGCGCTGTCGGCCGATGGTCAGCGCGCTGTCTCCGGCTCGGGCGATAAGACCGTGCGAGTCTGGGATCTTGGGAGCGATCAGCCGCCCCGAGTCTTGAAAGGGCACACGGATTGGGTCCATGCCGTGGCGATATCTGGCGATGGCCGGCGCGCTGTCTCCGGCTCAGTCGACACAACCCTGCGGGTTTGGGATTTGGAGGGCAATCGGCCACCCAGTCCAATGAGATGCCCTTCTGGTCCGGTCATTGCCGTGGCGCTATCTGGGGATGGCAGACGCGCCGTCTCGGGCTCATATGAGGGATCCTTGCGGGTCTGGGATCTGAAAGGTAACGAGCCGCCCAGCGATCGAATTCTGGAAGGCCACACAACTTCGGTCAGGGCCGTGGCGCTGACTGCCGACGGCAAGCGCGCTGTCTCCGCTTCCCGGGATAACACCGTGCGGGTCTGGGACCTGGAGGGAGACGAAACTCCCTGTGTCCTGGAGGGCTTCAACGATCTGGTTGGGATCGTGGCGCTGTCTGCCGACGGCAGACGCGCTGTCTCCGGCTCAAGCGACAGGACTGTGCGAATCTGGGATCTGGATGGCAACCGGCCACCCAGTCCATTGGGATGCCATTCAGGTCCGGTCAGTGCCGTGGCGATCTCTGCAGATGGCAAGTGCGCCATCACAGGCGCATTTTCGACCCTTAACGTCTGGGATCTGGATCGCTTCAAGCCGCCGCGCATCCTGGAAGGGCACACTGGATGGGTCACGGCTTTGGCGCTGTCTTGCGATGGGCAGCGCGCCATCTCCGGCTTTGAGGACACGATGGTGCAGGTCTGGAACCTAAGTGGCAACCGGCCTCCGTGCATTTTGGAAGGCCATACCGAAAAGGTTAACGCGGTGGCGTTGTCGGATGATGGCAGGCACGCCGTCTCCGGCTCGGGCGACCAAACGCTCCGCGTCTGGGATTTGGAGACTCGCAAGTGCCTGACAGTATTCGTCTGTGACGCTGCAGTCGATTCCTGCGCCTGGGTCGGGGAGCTGATAATGGCCGGCGACAGCATCGGCCATGTCCACCTTTTCGCCTGGGAGGAGTGAAGGCGGGTGCCCCGCGAGCGGAAGAGCGAGAGCTTCCTTCCCCGAGCGGGAGCCTCAGTTTTCGCCAATGCCAATGCCATGGCCGATTGCACAAGTAGCATCTGCTCCGGCTTTCAGGTCATCGAGGTAGTCTGACCACTGCTGACAAATCCGACCCCGCTCCGGCAAGAAGTGCGTACGGTTGTAGGCCCGTCCATTCGGGTCGAGCACGTTGTGAGTAAGTTGATGCTCGATGTAGTCCGGGCGAATCTTGAACACTTCGTCGAGGACGGTCCGCGCAACCGCGCGGAAACAGTGCCCGGTCATTCGGTCCGATCGCCGACAGCTTTTTCCGCGTTGGCGCGCTGAAAATCGTCGAGGGTGATTTCTTTTCCGCTCCTCCGAATGATGTAGCGTGAACCTCCCAAATTGTCCCGGTTCACCAAGTGCTCCGGCTCCCTGACTCCGTCCTTTGGTGATTTGCTCACCGCGGCCTGTCGTGTGGGCTTGGCAGCTATTTCTAGGCGGAAAGCCACATCGAGATGAGGCGATGCCGTTCTCGCGCGAATATCATGTTGTCTGGGAAAATGGATGAGGGTTATCGCCGGAGCTCGACAGGAATGCTTGGAACTGTTCCAACGGCAGCGGCCTGCTGAAAAGGAATCCTTGGAATGAATGGCAGTCGTGGTTTTCCAGAAACTCTCGCTGTTCCACCGTCTCCACGCCCTCGGCGATCACCGACAAACCCATTGCGTGGCCTAGAGCAATAATCGTTTGCGCGATTGCACCACTGGTCGCATCCACAAGGATGTCGCGCACAAAAGCACGGTCGATCTTCAACTGGTCCAGAGGCATTCGCTTAAGGTAGGTCAACGAAGAATAACCGGTACCAAAGTCATCCAGCGAGAATCTCAGGCCATGAGACCTGAGCGCAGTCATTCTGACAATGACCTCCTCAATCTTGTCCACCAGCATGCTCTCGGTGATTTCGAGCTTGAGGTTCTCAGGATTGGCTCCTGTGCGCTCCAGGACTTCCAAAACGTTCTCCACGAAATCCGGCTGGCGGAACTGGCGGGCACTTATATTCACCGCAACGACAATGCCGGCTGTTTCATCCCGATGAGCCCAAGCGGCAATCTGCGTGCAGGCGGTCTCAAGTACCCAGTCTCCCAAAGGCAGGATGAGTCCCGTTTCCTCAGCCAAACCAATGAACTCGCCCGGCGCCAGGATTTCACGCACCGGGTGATTCCAGCGGACGAGCGCCTCGGCGCCAATCAACCGGCCGCGGCTCACTTGAGGTTGATAGTAGAGCAGCAATTCATGATTCTTTACCGCGCGGCGCAGTTCCTCCTCGAGCGTAGCGCGGGCATTGGCCGCAGCCTGCATGGCAGGGGAAAAGAAGTGAATTGTGTTTCGGCCCGCCTCCTTGGCCTGAAACATTGCCATCTCCGCATGTTGCAGAATCTCGGCTGCGATTCCATGCTCATTGCCGAAGATCGTGATCCCGATGCTGGATGTGCTGTGGTACTCGTGGCCCTCAAACAAGTAAGGCTGGCTTGCTATGTTCAGGATCTTCTCTGCTGCGATCTTCGCATGCACCGCAGCCTCCTCGGCGGTGTCGCTCAGGTTGTCGAGCAAAATTGCAAACTCATCTGCACCCAGGCGCGCCACGGTGTCGGATTCACGCACGCAGGAGCTAAATCGGCGAGCTGCCTCCTGTAGCAGAGAGTCTCCAATTTCATGGCCCAGCGTTTCGTTCAATGCCTTGAAGTTATCCAGATCGACATACAACAGCGCCCTCTTGTGGTGACTTCGGGAGGCGGCGGTGGAATGGAGCTGGTCCAGCAGCAGGCGGCGATTGGGCAGGCGAGTCAACACGTCGAAGAAAGCGAGATTCTTGATCTCTTCCGCCGCTGCCCTGGTATCGGAGGTGTCCCGCGCGACAGAAAGGACGCAGCAAACACCGTCCAACTCGATCAGAGATGCCGACAAGAGGATCCAGAAGACTTCTCCGTTCTTCTTCCTAATCGGCACCTCCCAATCCCGGCAGTTCCCGTTTTGTTGCAGCATTTCACGCAGTTGAGTTCGATCGCGGGGATCCACCCAGGTACCCAGTTCCACTGTCGTTCGCCCAATGACCTCTTCGCGCGTGAATCCTGTGATCCTGAGGAATGTCTCGTTGACGTCGATGAACGTCCCGTCGTCCAAGCGGTTGATGTTTACCGAATCGAGGCTCAGCTGGAAGGCCGTCCGGTAACGCACCTCGCTTGCCCGAAGCGCCTCCTGGGCCGCGGCAAGCCGCTCCTCCGCAATCTTGTGGGCATTAATATCATGGAGCATGGCGATGAAATGCAATGGGCGTCCCTGTCCGTCTCGTTGAAGCGAGACGGTCACTCTTCCCCAAACCACACTGCCGTCCCTACGGACGTAGCGCTTCTCCCAACTGGCGGACGCAATCGCGCCCTCCAAAACCGGTTGCCCCATGCCAGTGCTCTCGCCCAGGTCGCCGGGGAACGTGATCTGTTGAAAGGTCAATCCTGGGATTTCCTCGATGGGGTAGCCGACGATTTCGGCAAAACGGGCGTTGCAGCGCATGAAGCGTCCATCGAACGACGTGTGAACAATGCCAACTCCGGCCTGTTCGAATGTGGCGCGGTACCTTTCCTCGCTGTCGCGCAATTTCAACTCCGACTGCTTGCGGCCGGTAATGTCCTGTGCAATCCCCAGCATCATGGTGTGACCCGTTGCCATATTCCGTAATGGCGCTGCGTGAATCTCCAACCAGCGCAGCGCCCCTTTCAGCCCCTGGACTTCGCACTCAATCATCCCCGATTCGCCGCGGCAGACACGCTGTGTCAGTCCGCGAAACTCGCCGCAAAACTTCGGGGCGACCGAAGAGTAAACGCACTGGCCAACAATCTGCTCGGCGCGGTCAGCCTCGAATATGCGTAGGCCCGCCTCGTTCATCGTCAGCACAATCCCGTCGGAGGCAATCAATGTGATGCAATTCGGACTGTTTTCAATGATCGCCCTGAGGTGTTCCTCGCGCGCAGACAGGGTGCGATTCGCCTCCTCCAACTGGAGGGCCTTAGCCTCGAGTTTGCGGATCAGCACCTCGCTGTACTGGCGAAGCAAGACAGCTTCTTCGCTGGCCGGAGGTTTCGCGGGAGACATATCTCCGCGCCTGGCTTTGGCCAGCGCCTCGCGGATTTGGAGCATGAAAGGAGCGGGTTCTGTCGGTTTGACGATAAATGCGTCCGCTCCGAGGTCCAGCGCTAGCTGTTCGTCCTTCGCGTCGGTATAAGTAGCCGTGTAGACGATAAACGGAATTCCATTGAGCCGTGGCTCCGTCTTCCATTGCCGCAGTAGCCTGAAGCCGTCCATTACCGGCATAAGCAGATCGGAAATGACCAAATCCGGCGGATCGGGCAAGGCCGCGTCCAACGCTTCGGCCCCGTTCGTCGCCGAAGTTACCTCGTAACCAGTGGCGCTTAACAAGGCCTGCAAATAGTAGAGGTTCTCGTCATTGTCGTCTACAATCAGGATCTTCTGCATGGGCCCGTTTCGCTTTCTTCACGGAGTTAGCCGATTAGGATGGCAAGTGTTTAAGGATCTGGTTGACAAAGGTGCTGGGATTGATCGGCTTCTCGATATAGTCTGTCGCCCCGGAAGCGAGTGCTTTGTCGCGGTCCCCCACCATCGCATAGGAAGTCACTGCAACGATGGGCGTATTTCGAAGGGCAGGATCCTTTCGGATTTCCACGGCAACGGCATAGCCATCGAGCATGGGAAGTTGAATATCCAGCAGAATCAAATCCGGCCGCAATTCGCTCGCCATCGTAACTCCTAGCCGTCCATCTCTGGCTTCATGGACAGAGTATCCGTGCGTTTCCAGCAGAAAGCGCACCAGATAGAGGTTCTGCTCGTTATCTTCAATGACCAGAATTGTCTTTTTCACGAATCTTGTCCCATTCCAATGGTAGTCGAACGGTGAACGTACTGCCCTGATCGAGAGCACTCTCTACGGAGATAGATCCTCCCAGTAGGTCTACCAGCCGTTTGCAGATGGAGAGGCCCAAACCGGTTCCTTCACGCTTGCGTGCCAAGCCGGTGTCCGCCTGGCGGAAAGGTTCAAAAATGCTCCGGTGATGCTTGGGGTCAATTCCGATGCCTGTGTCCCGAACGGCGATAACGATCCATCCATGGTCCCGCCTGCATTGAACGATCACTTCTCCGTGATCGGTGAACTTGACGGCGTTGCCCAGCAAATTCAGTAGAATCTGTTCCGTGCGCTGCTGGTCGCTGGTGATCTCGCCCACTTCCGGTGAGACTTGTGTCCGCACCGTGATTCCTTTCCTATCGGCCAACGGCAAAATGGCTGATACGGATTTCTGGATGCTGGGCAGCACCGGGAACGGTGCACAATATATATCGAGTTGCCCCGCTTCGATCTTGGAGATGTCGAGAACGTCGTTGATTAACGCCAACAAATGCCGCGAACTGCTCTGCACCATTCCCAACTGCTTCTTCTGTTCCTCGTTCAGGGGCCCCGCCAGTCCCTGAAGCACAATGCCTGTAAACCCGATAATCGAATTCAGCGGAGTGCGCAGTTCGTGCGACATGGTGGCGAGAAAGGCGGACTTCAGCCGGTCGGCCGATTCCGCTGCGTCTCTGGCCTCCACCAGTTCCGCAGTGCGCTGGCGCACTCGATCTTCCAGTTCGCTTCGCGCGCGCTCCAGAGCCGCAATGGCTTCGGCACGCTCCGCTCGCGCACGCAACGAGGCGATTCCATGCGCCAGGTCTTCCCCCAGTTCCGTGATCAGCCCGACTTCCGACGAGTCGAAGGCATCAGGTTCCCCGGCATAGATGGCCAACGCTCCGTATGCGGAGTCTCCCTGGTATAAGGGCACCGACATAATCGACTCAAAATTGCGGGGAGCCAGTTCATTGCGCCACGGAGCAAATGTTGGCTGTTCCCGAAGGCGGCGCATCACGACCGGTTTTCCGGTGCGAATCGCTGGGCCGATGCTTCCCTGGCCGTATTCGTTGTCGGCCCAGCTCACATGGATGCTCTCCAGAAATCCTTCGGCGTTGCCCGCCGATGCAACCGGACGCACGGTGCATGCTTCGTCGTTGTCGGCATAGCCCACCCAGGCGAACACATATCCCGCCGGTCCGACCGCGATCCGGCAAACCTCCTTCAGCAGCGCTTGCTCCGCGGTCGCATGAACCACCGCGGCGTTGCATTGCGACAAGACTCGGAGCGCCCGGTGCGTTTGCCGCAGAGCCTCTTCCTTGGCCTTGCGTTCGGTGATGTCGGTGCTGATCCCGCAAAGAGCCTGAAACTCCCCGTCGGCATCCTTGAGCGCAACCTTGATGCTTCGATAGCTGTGCGGACCCTCCACATGCAGTGACTGTTCTTCGAACTCCTGTGTCTGGCCGCTCTCGACCACTGCCCGGTCATTGGCGGTGAACTGACGAGCGGCAGCTTCGTCGAACAGCTCGAAATCCGTCTTCCCAATTGCGTTTTCGGCTGAGATTTTATGCGTCTCCGTCCAACAGCGATTGACATAGAGGTAGCGGCCGGCCTGGTCTTTCATATAGATCAGCGCCGGCGAGTTGTCGAGCAGCGCTTCCAATTCGGCACTCTTTTTGCGGATTAGCTCTTCCGCGCGCTTGCCCTCTGTGATGTCGGTCACCATGACCAACATGCCATCGGCCCCGTGCTGCTCATCCGGAATCGTTGTCGCCGAAGCGATGGCCCACACCTCTTCGCCGTCTTTTTTGCGCAAACGGAGTTCGCTCGTGCCAGCTTCCAGCGGAGAGGCGCCACACGCTTCAGAACAGAATTCCCGGGCGCTTCTCCCTTCCATTTCCTTTGGCTCATACGCGAGCATCTGGGCGAACTGCCGGTTGGCGAAAGTTGTCCGGCCCTCGGCGTCTAGGGTCCAGATGCCTTCATTGGCCATCTCCACAATCCGGCGATACCGTCTTTCACCTTCTAACTCGGCTTCTTGCGTTGCCTGTTCCCTGATGAGAGATTCCCGCTCTGCCTCGGTCGCTTTCTGCTCGGCGATCACCGCTGACAAGATCAGCCCGGAGACGGCAACGGTGGCAAAGAAGAACTGAAGCAGCAGAGAGTTTGTGAATGGCAGATCCTTCGAAAAGGGTCCAAGACCCCGCGCCGTCGCCAACAGCGCAACCGTGGTAATCAAGGCATTGACCAACGCGGCGCCAGCCACTCCGAACCGGATTGCTGCCCACAAAACGAAAGGGAGAACCAGCAACCCCAACACGGTATGTCGGCCCGCAAAAAAGGCGAGTTCATTGAACAGCATCAGACTCACGGCGGTTGTGAGCAGAACCAGTCCAGCGAGTTCAACGATCCGCACCAGCGAGCGCACTTTGACCAGCTCACTCAGCGAAAGCAGCAAGGGCGCAACCAGCAGAATGCCCATGGCGTCGCCCAGGTAGTACATCAGCCACACGGGGGCCTGCTTGGCCCACGGTTCAAGGCCGGAGAGAAGGAGAACACCGGTTCCAATGGATGCGCTTACCGCCGAACCGAGCACCGCCGCCAGCGCAATCAGGCCAAGCACGTCCCGCAGGCGGGTCAGCGAGGTGCGGAATCCGGGAATACGCTGAACCAGGAACATGCCTGCGAGCGCCGCGGCGGTGTTTCCTCCAGCCAGGCCAAGAGCAGGCACAAGAGGAAGATTGGAGAGATAATTGACGAGAAAAGCTGCCAGATAGATGGCGGGCCAGCAACGCCATCCGAAGATGAGCAGACAAGCCAGAGCAACCCCGGAGGCCGGCCAGACCGGGGAGACATTGCCAGCGGTGAAAGGCACAGCCAAACCTGCCATGCCCGCCAGGAAATAGAGCGCTCCTGTTCCGGCCAGGTATTTATAGAGCGGGATCTTCATTTCGACTCTTGGACAAATCAAATGTACACCTATTTGTAAAGCCTCAAGAAATCACCCAAGCCAAGGGATAGCATTGGAGGAAAATGGTCCGCAGACCCGCGATTCATCATCGAAGCATCGCAATCGGGCTTAAGGCAAGCGAAGATCGAAAATGGAATTCGATACAATCTGTCGGGAACGAGCCAGATGGAACTTGCTGGAAACGACGGTCCACCCTGTATGAGCTTCGGAAGAGTCACTCTTGATTCGCTATTGGCGAATCTGAATGAACGAGTGATCGCACCGGCTCAGGAGAAGGTTAAGGAACTCAGAAGTAAGAGCTGAAGAAGGAGCGACGATGCCACGGCGCGGGCGGCCGGATCACTCCCAGAAAGCGCCCTAGTGTTCTGCAGACGGCCAGCTTCTTCGAGATCGCAGTTCGGAGAGTGACCCTGAACTCCAAAATCTGGAGTGAAGATCCGCCAACATGGGCAAACGGAGAATTGCGACTTTTCTTTCGCTGGATTCGTGGCGGCGGCGCCAAAGTGCCCCCCAGCCCTCTTCTCCGTGAGTGTTCGCGACGGTTGGCGGTGCTGTGTCAAGTTGCCTATGGCGCGGTGCTCTCTCAGCCTGACCGGATGGAAAGACGAGTTTGAGCACATAAGCCACGGTCAGTGCGGCGGGCAGGCTGATCCATCCTGAAACATTGTTTGGGCAGTCTGTGTACCAAACTATGTACCACGGAACGCGCTATTTGTGCCGTGGGAGCACTTCAGCGATCTTCAGGCAAAGGAAAAGCCTGCTGATTTAGCAGGCTTTAGCGGAAGATGGCTGGTAGCGCTACCGGGAATCGAACCCGGGTTTTAAGATTGAGAATCTCACGTCCTAACCCCTAGACGATAGCGCCACACACTTGC
>Ga0181520_10002506_pt1 | contig 33888 bp, 21 predicted proteins | sample PEATcosm2014_Bin_29_FD_132451 | JGI IMG/M metagenome (GOLD analysis project Ga0181520, IMG submission 132451) | Peatland microbial communities from MTU Mesocosm Facility, Houghton, MI, USA - PEATcosm2014_Bin02_30_metaG | ecosystem: Environmental > Terrestrial > Soil > Wetlands > Peat | place...
CGGCTACCGAATTCCCTGCCGGTCCCTCTGTTTCTACAAGGTTTACAGCTTGCCACATCGAATGGTTCCCCACCCGGTTCCCCAGGTGCCACGGGTTCGAAGGAACCGCTGGTCCGAAGCAGTCCCTGGAAGTCCAGAAACTCACTTCGAAGCCTCGCAATTCTCCTTCAGTTCCCGGCCCCTTGCCTGTACAACCTAGGAACGGAGCAACCAAATTGCAGTGATGTGGCGCTTCCATAGTAGGTATCGAAGCGATCGCATTCATGGAACTATGCTACGCCAGATCCCAGAGCATGCGCATTCACAGTTCTCGGAAGAAGATTCCGGAATTGGTTTCCCCAGTTCGGACAAAGGCTGGCCCCATAGAAGTGACAGATCCGGCCCGGCGTGAGAGGGACCTTCTCGCCAAAATCATCCAACTTGGCAGGCATTTTCTTTCGACCGATGCCTCGTATAACTTGTCAGCTCAAAAAGGAGTACCGAAGAATTTCAGGTCTTAGGCTCTTGCTGTGGTGAATTCGATGGCTTTGCCGATTACCTGCATTTCTTCACATCGATGGGAATTGCTACAAAGCCGTCCAACAAATCACCGAAGTACCGATTGGCTACAACGCGGCTACCGACAGTCGTGTGCAGGGCGGTGCAATGTGCATCGAAAAGCTGGAGTGTGGGAAGTTCGGGGGCAAGTAGCTTTGGGCACGATTCTGGAGTTTGTAGCTTCGTAACTTGTCGACTTCGGTCGACACTCGCTCACGCTTCGGGACTTCATTGTCCGACGGCGCTCAATGTATGGGCGCCGTCGGACTTCTGTTAGAAACTGGCCGGATTATCCACCGAACACGCTCTTGCGATCAGAAGTTGATCTTTGCGGCGAGTTGAATCTCTCGCGAGATTCTTTGAAACGATGTCGGGGAGCCTGCCGAAGAGATGGTTCCGTAGGCTGAACCAGGAGTGATATTTGGCAGGAGCGCAGTGCTGCCCGTAGCAGGTATTGGGGCTGTTGCGGACGGATTGTTGAACTGCGGTGTGTTGAAGAGGTTGAAGAACTCCGCACGCAATTGCAAGGTCTTCGACTCAGTCAAGTGAGTGTTCTTGAAGATTGAAAAATCTATGTTCTTCGTACCCGGACCTTGAAGGATATTACGTCCGGAATCGCCCCACTGCCCGGTAACAAGGGGCGAGGTCGCGGGGGAGAGGGGGATGCTCACAAACGCTGAGGTATTAAACCATTCCGCGATCGAGCGCTTGCCGGACGGCAAAGACCCGTTGCCGTTGCCGGACACCAATTGTGCGCGTGGCGTAAGACCATCGCCCACTCCGCTTGATGAGGTTACGGAAAACGGCAAGCCGTCGGAGTAATTCAGGATGGTGTTCAACTGCCATCCCCGAACAAAATGACCCAGCGTTCCCGTTCCCTTAAACGGAAGTTCATAATCCGCGCTGGCCACAAAGCGATTCGGGATATTCAAGTCTGAATCTCCGTAGTCGGCATGGATATTGTGGGGATTCAGAACGCTGCCTGGGCTGCCGGTGCCTTCGTCAAGAGAGTGACTATAGGAGTAAGAGGCTAGAAAGCCCAATCCATGTGCGCGACGCTCGGCTGAGACTTGCAGAGCGTTGTAATTGGAGATCTGTCTGGTTTGCAGTTGGTTGATCTGCGAGAAGTAGGAATACGGCCGGGCCGTGGTGACATGCGTTGTGCCTGGCGAACCCGCGTTGATGTCTACCAGATTGTCCAAGTGAACGCCGCTTGTTCCTACATAAGTAACCTTGAGAACGGTAGAGTAGGGGATCTGGCGCTCGATGGTTGCGTGCCATTGCTCGCTGTAGGGCGTTTTAGCATTTGGATCGGTGGCCAAGAGAGGCAAGCCAACTGGCAGCGCACTGGCGGAGGTGACGGCGGCGTGAACAAAACCATCCGAGGCAAAGTTGAAAGCACTACCGTTAGGTGCTTTGGCTCCATAAGCGGTCGAGTTGTTAAATGCCCAGTAGTCCTCTCCAGGAGCGTTGACCGACATGCCGGACGAATTCGCAACGTTCGGCGCCGAGTAGTAAATGCCGTATCCCGCGTGGAAGACAGTCTTGTCGGTCAATTTAAAGGCAAATCCCACGCGAGGCGCGAAGTCCATTTTGTTGTCGTTGACACCGCTTCTCGGAATGCCTTGCGTTCCAACCTGCTCCAAAGAAGTTGTCGAGATGGAAGGATCAAAGGCATACATCCTGTTGTTGACTTCAGTCCACGGCCAGCCAAGGAAGTTTTCATAGCGAACGCCCGCGTTGACTGTGAGCCTGTTGTTGACCTTGTAGTTGTCCTGCACGTAAAAAGCCAAGTCACTCTGCCGGAAGCCGCGCGTACCGTGCTGGTAAGCGTATGTTCCGCTGACGGGTGCCCCAAAGAGCAGATCGGTCCACGCCAGTCCGCTGTATGATGTGCCGAAGGACATGGTGCCGTGCTCCGCTGAGGTCTGGAACATGTCGTACTGAAGGCGGACGAATTCACCACCGATATCCAGCGAGTGCTTGCCATGAACGAGATTGAAGTTGTCATCCAATTGATAATTGTTGGTTCCGATTTGCGTTGGGCTGTTCGCTGCATCTCCGAGTGCTGTATTGCCGGCAAACGTGAGTACCGGGAGCCCATCGGACAGAGGATCGCCGGGAACCTCAACGCCCGGAATCCCAAGTTGCGTGGGAAGATCCAATCCGGCGTCCTTGTTGGTAGCGATGACAAAGAAACGAGACCAGCCGAAGCGCACGGTGTTGAGCCTGGTTGGCGAGAAGATGTGCGTCTCGCTGAGCACAGCCTGATGCGCAGGGTCCGACGCAGGCCCGCTGATGACATCTCCCACCAATGGCCCAGGGAGAACGCCGGGAGAGATGATTGTGTCATGGGCCTGGCTATAGCGAAGGAAGTCGTTGTCATGCGCCGCAATCTGATGATCAACCCTCACGTCAAAAGCATTCTCCGTCAACGTCTTGACAGGGTTATAAAGAAGGTTGATGGCGGTCGTCGTACCCGGTATGTTAGGCGCCGCATACTTTTGATAGAAATTCAGGATGTTCGCGCCGGTTGAGTTGATGTTCGGGTCAGTCAAAGGAATGAAATTATTAACGTATGCGACTCCTGTCTTGGGGTTCTTGATTTTTTGCGCATAGGCGGAGAAGTCGTACCCGGTGCTGGTCAAATTGAAATCCGGTACGGTATCCACGTCCGTAAATCCCTGAACAAGCCGTTGGCCGGAGTAATCAGCAAAGAAAAAGGTCCTGGGATTGGCTTGCCGCAAGAAAAGGGGACCACCAAAAGTGCCGCCAAACTCGTTCAGCCGGAGAGGTGGCTTGCCTGCAGTGTCGAAGTAGTTTCTTGCATCAAGCGCCGAGTTGCGAAGAAACTCGAAGGCTTCGCCGTGAAAGTGGTCCGTGCCGGACTTGTAAACCAGGTTGATGGTGCCGCCGTTCCCGCGTCCGTAGCGCGCGTCGGCATCCGTGGTCTCTTCGGAAAACTCCTGGATGGCGTCAATAGGTGGGAAAATGATGACGCCGAGCCCATTGTGATTTTCGTTGTCGCCAATACCATCCAGAAGCAGGCGGTTCTCCTGATAGCGAAGGCCGGCGAAGGCATAGGACGACGGTCCGCGTTGTTGTACGTACGGAACATTTGCCAACTGAGTTTGCGCCGGTACAACACCCGCGCCCAGTCCCAGCAGTTCCGTGAAGTTGCGGCCATTCAGCGGCAGATCCTTGACAGCTTCCTCGGTGCGGAGGTTGCCGACGTTCGAACTCTCTGAATCTAACAGTTGACTTGTATCCTGGACCTCAATGGTCTCAGCAGTGGTGCCTACCGCCAGAGTTATATCGGCATTGACACGCTGACCGACTTCCAACCTGACATGCTCGGCCACCTTGCTAAAGCCGGGAGCCTCAACGACTACGTTGTAGTCGCCAGGATGCAGCGGCGGCGACACATAAATTCCTTGCGAATCGGAGCTTGTGTTGCTCTTTAGACCGGTATTGGTGTTAAGAACAATCACATGAGCGTTCGGGATCACCGCACCTGTGTTGTCCTTCACTTCGCCAGTGATGATTCCAGTTTCAACGATCTGCGCTTGTAGTGCCGAAGCAATCAGGACGAAAAACGCGACGGTCGACAGCCACGAAAGCTTTTGCTTCAGGAGAGTTTGAAATAAGAAATGAACAGCAGACATATGACCTCCAAGGATGCGATCCTTTTTGATTGCTCAAGAAAATGGCCCGTGCGATCCCCATATGGCAGCGCTGTGCGCGCAGGCGTACCTCTTCCCCAGTTGATGCGGCTCGCGTCGTGGGCAAGTGCATCTTGGGACCTTGCGATGTACGCCTGCGCGCACAGTGCTTCTACATCGACACTGCGCTCAGGACATGTGGTTGATGAGAAACCTCAGGCAGATGCTGACGATTTCAGTCGTGCCGTGACCTACACTTGTCACGGCTAGTCCGAACAGAATAATCAGGCCAAGGTTATCGTCAATTGTGAGAGGGAATACGCAGGATCAACAACACGAACACCAAGGGGTTGTTCTGGCAGCAGGCACTGGGAGTGCCGAGATCTGAATGAACTCCTGCATATGTCGTATTAGGACATAATGACGGAATGATGTCAAGAGCGACTATCGATTTCCATCGCAACCATGCCGATGACAAAATTGCCAGACTCTTACAGGGTATAAGTTTGCCATCGATTTAACGGTCACCCTCAATGGCGCTGGCGTAACCACTGATACGCTGCAAATCCAATGCCAGCCTGGGGGCCAATTCATTGAGTTCTCGCGCGTGATCAATCGAGAGTTTTCTCAAAACCTTCTTTCCTTTTGGCGTGATTTGAAGTAACACTCGCCGTAGATCGTCGGCGTCCGGCGCGCGCAGCAAGAACCCTTCGCGCACTGAGCGATTTACCAGTTCAACCACACTGTTATGGCGTAGCTTGAGTCGCTTTGCAGCGTATGCAATTGTTACCAGAGTACCCTCTTTTGCCCCTGCAACCTGAAGCAAAAGCTGATGCTGCTGCGGTTGGAGCCCGGCTGCTTCCGCAGCCTCCTCGCTGAAATGCAAGAACTTTCTCAGCTCAAAGCGAAACTCCGCCAGGCTCTCGAGGAGGGAGCTTGGATCGGACGAGGATGACGAGGATAGTTTGGTAGCCACGCGTACATCGTATAAAGATAGAAATGAATATGCAAACTCGTAGATGCGACGCATCCGATGATGGACGTAGTGGGTCGCCGCCGAGCGCCCTGTATTGAAAATCCAACTCAACGCCCACAGCACCATAGGTCGAGCTTGACATTTGACGGAGCGAACCTTACTCTCGGGGAGTGATCCACATCACATCCATCTCGTGTTGTCCGCCCGAGTCATCTGCATGGCGAACCGGGATGCATCTCATCCTCTAGACCTTCATCGCAATCTGTGCGCGTGAAAAAAGGTCCGTTCGCCCGTCACCGGGAACAGACCTTTTTCGTTTATTCCTTTTGCTCTGGACATCGATGCATCTCGATGCGTCGCATTTCTTGGAAAGGATTCCGCACATGTTTAAGATAGTGGTCTTTGCGCTGCTCGCAACGGTTGCAGTTGCCCAGCAGGTGCCCTCTGCGGGGGCCGGAAGCAACGGACCCACCCGTCAGGAACCGGCATACAAGGCAAAGAAGCTTACCCGCACGGAGTTCGATGCGCTGCTGGCCCACCCGGAACAGATCCTTCTCGTCGATGTCCGGAGACCGGACGAGATTTCGTCTATCGGCGGCTTTCCCGTTTATCTCAGTATTCAAATCGGGGATCTGAAAAACCACTTGAATGCCATCCCCAAAGACCGAACCATCATTACCGTCTCCAACCACGCGGCGCGGGCGGGTTTGGCCGCCGATCTTCTCACCGACAATGGATTCAACGTGGCCGGGGCCGTGGGCGCACAAACCTATGAGTCAGACGGCGGAACGCTGCTTCGGGTTGCGCCGCCGAAGCCTGCCGCAAATTCCAAATCCAATTGAAAATAAGGAGAACCAAGGATCATGAAGATCCCTTCCTCGTTTCGTCGCTCATTCGCGCAGCTTGTCACAACGGCGTTGCTGCTTTTTGCCGGCCCATCATTGAGCAAGGCCCAGGGGCTATTGACCCAGAAGGCGCTTTCCGAGCAGGCGGCACTTGCCGTCGCTCAGGGCGCGCTCGACAAGTGCCATGCCGATGGTTATCACATCAGCGTTGTCGTGCTCGATGCCAGTGGCCTGATCAAAGTTCAGGTCCGGGGTGACGGCACTGGCCCGCACACGTTTGAGCACGGCCGCCGCAAGGCATACACAGCGCTCACATTCAAGCGGACCTCCGCGGAAACAGCGAAGGCATGGGCATCGTCTCCCACGCCGGTTCCGGTTATCGAAGGAACTGTGGGCGCGGCTGGCGGCGTGCCCATCAAGGCTGGCAACGACGTCATCGGCGCAATCGGCGTCAGCGGCGCTCCTGGCGGTGACAAGGACGAGGCCTGTGCGTATGCTGGAATCGCCCGAATCCAGGATCTTTTGAAGTGATTGCTCCAGTAAGCCCGCGCGAGTCGTGTTGATCGTTTTTTGCGTCTTGACATGAAACACAAGCGATGATATTTCTGAACTTGGATCGCAAACATTGTGATCCAAGACACTGCAAGAGATTCGAATGGTGAACAAGAGAGTGACTTTGACCTCGCATCCCGGAACTTTGAGCGCCTCGCTTCCTCAGCAGGCAGCGCGTCTGGGTTGTTGTTAGTACACCTAACTTTTCCTTTCTAAAAACATTTCTCTGGCTTAGATCAGCATGCATTGCCTGCACGGGTATTGTGTGTCTGGCTGGTTAGGGTTATCAACCTCCTCTCGCCGCACAGGCGCATTTTCCTGCAATCCAAGGGTTATACATGAAAACGAATTTCAGGAGAGCCATGCCGGTTTATCCGGCTCTCATTGTTGGTAGTTTGTTGCTTGGCGGCCTGACTCTTCCCAGCCTCCTCACCCCTGTCACCGCGGCGCCCTCAGGCCAGCAGCCGGCAGCAGCTCAACAGGCGCCAACGCCTGAGCAGACGACCTTCTTCGAGAAGAACATCCAGCCGATCCTTATCACGCACTGCTACGACTGCCATTCTGCAGATACCCGGTCCGCTGGCGGGTTGCGTCTCGATGATCGCGATGCCATCCTGACCGGCGGAAAAACCGGCCCGGCTATTATCCCAGGTGACCCCGGCAATAGCCTTCTCATCCATCGCATCCTCGCCGATGATCCCACCAAAGCCCGCATGCCCAAAGGCGAAGATGAACCGCTCTCCGATAAAGAGATCGCCGATCTGAAGACATGGATCGCTCAAGGGGCTCCGTGGCCGGCTGGCAAAGATACACCCGCTTCCGCCGGTCAGGCCGCACACGCCAAGGCCGCAACCAATCGCATCGCCAAACCGATACCCTATCCGCGGCCTGCCACGCCGGAGCAACTCGCTTACTTCGAGAAGAACGTCCGTCCGATTCTTGTCAATCGCTGCTATAACTGCCACTCCGACGCATTTAAGGAGGCAGGCGGCCTACGCGTCGATATTGGCATTGCGATCTTTACCGGCGGCAACGACGGCCCAGTCATTGCTCCCGGTAATCCGGAGAAGAGCCTACTCATCGAACGAGTCAAGATCTCAGACGTCAAGAAACGCATGCCCCAGGAGAGCACTCAAGCTTTGCCTGCCGATGAGATTGCAATTCTGGAAACATGGATCAAGAACGGCGCAGCGTGGCCAGATGAGACCGAGAAGCTTCCGCAAACTCCAGCACGCATCGCGGAGAACTACAAGAAGCTCAGAGCCAAGTGGTGGTCGTGGCAGCCCCTTACAAATCCAACCGTACCCGCGGTAACAGACGCGGCATGGCCTCAAAGCAATATCGACCATTTTGTTCTTGCAAAACTGGAAGAGAAGAAACTGGCGCCGGTCAAGGACGCGGATCCGGTAACTCTGATTCGTCGCCTGAGTTATGACCTGACGGGGCTCCAACCGACCCCGGCAGAAGTCAAGGCGTTTGAAAAAGATCATTCGCCTCAGGCCTATAACAAGCTTGTCGATCGCCTGCTTGCTTCGCCTCAGTACGGCGAACGATGGGGACGTCACTGGCTTGATGTAGCCCGCTACGCCGAGTCCTCCGGCCCATCGCGCAACATGCCCTACCCCAATGCGTGGCGCTATCGCGACTACGTCATTGATGCGGTGAACAGAGACGTTCCGTATAACCGCTTCATCCAGGAACAAATCGCCGGCGATCTGCTTCCCGCCGCAACACCAGCCGAGCGCGACCGCCTGTTGATTGCCACAGGCTATCTCGCTCTGGGCCCGAAAGATGTAAATCAGCGATTCAAAGCCCGCTTCAAAATGGATAACGTCGATGACCAGATCGACACGGTCACACGTTCCACGATGGCGCTGACGGTTTCTTGCGCCCGCTGCCACGATCACAAGTTCGATCCCATTCCGACCACGGATTACTATGCCCTGGCCAGCATCTTCACCAGCACAACCGATGCCGCCGGTCTGGGAAGCAAAATGGGCGGCGCCAGCCTGCAGTACTACGAGCCCAAGTTACTTGGCTACCTGAGCGCCTCAGAAAAGGCTCGGAAGGTTCCGCAGGATCAGGTCGACAAACTTAAAGCTCAGGCGGACGTGGCAAAGAAAGCTCTGGATGATTTCGACCAGAAATATGAAGCGGAACTGAAGGCCAGCGCGAGCGTTCCAACAATGGGTGACGAACACAAGAAACAGCGAGCCGAGCTAGCGAAGAACTACATCCATCTCAGCGAGGAACTCAAACTTACCAACGATCTGGGCGAGCTCGGATACGGGGTTCACAGTGCACGCGATGGCGTCATCACCGACACCGCGGTGCGCATTCGCGGCATTGAAGAACGTCATGGGCCGGTCTCGCCACGTGGGTTCCTCTCTCTTGTCAACTATCCAGGTGAACCGAAAATCCCAGCAGATCATAGTGGCCGCCTGGAACTGGCGCAGTGGATTACCAATCCTGAGAACCCACTCACGCCGCGCGTCTATGTCAACCGTGTTTGGCAGCACCTCTTCGGCACCGGATTAGTCAGCACCGTAGACAACTTCGGCTCCATGGGCGACCAGCCAGCCAATCCACAACTGCTTGACTACCTCGCTCAGGACTTTATCCAGAATGGATGGTCTACCAAGAAACTGATTCGGGAGATCGTTCTTACCCGCGCCTATCGACTTGGTGCCGAAGTCCCTGCTGGTTATCGTGACATCGATCCCGCAGATCGCTTCATCTGGCGTCATGCCCCACGCCGCCTTGAAGCCGAGGAGATTCGAGATAGCATCCTTCAATCCTCCGGCAAACTCAATCTCGATCATCCCAGCGGCTCCCCGTCAATGGCACTGAGAGTCATCGAAATGCGCGACGACGGTCCCGCCGTTCATTCCATTCTGCAGGCAGCCGATCGAAGTCCGTATCGGAGCATCTATCTTCCGCAACTACGTGGTGAGGTTCCGCGCCCGCTTGCAGCGTTCGATCCCGTCTCGCAGACTCTTGTCACCGGCCAGCGCGAGGAAACAACCGTTCCAACACAGGCACTCTTCATGCTCAATTCACCCTTCGTCCGCGAGCAATCGTTGGACCTGGTCAACAACCTGCTCGCCGCCGGCCACGCAAACGATGCGCAGCGAATCCGCCAGGTATACGAACGAACACTCGCTCGTGATCCCTCGCCTCAAGAAATCGCGAGAGTTAAAGCGTTCCTTGCACAGTACTCAACGTCATGGCTCAAAGCGCATCCTCAAACTTCCCCGGCCACTGATAACCACAGTGTTCAAGCCAGTGAGACGGCAAGTACGCTGCCCAATAACCAAGTGTCCGATATTACCGCTGGCATTATCCGCTCCGACAATCTAGGCCAGGACGATCCCGACGATACCAGTAAGCAATTCGCAGACGATGCTCCCGTCACTGTCTTCCCGGATACGGCGAAGAAGGCAGCTTGGGCAGCCTTTGTGCAGTCGCTCTATGGCTCCGCGGAGTTTCAATTCGTTCGCTAAAACCAAGATCCAGCACCAAGAAAATGGAGAACACAGAATATGTCTGAACAGAATCCTTTCGTCGTCTCTCGCCGCAGCCTACTGCGTGCCGCCGGTGCTGGTTTTGGCCAGGTCGCCCTGGCCGGACTCCTCGGCTCGATTGCGAACAAAGCCGCTGCCCAAGAATTGAATGCCAACAATCCGCTCGCTCCCAAGCGGCCGCCCCTTCCCGCCAAGGCCAAGCGCATCATCTTCCTCTTCATGGAAGGAGCCATATCGAGTGTCGATACCTTCGAATACAAGCCAGAACTGGAGAAAAGCAACGGCAAGGCCGGCCCAGGAGGCGGCACCATCACTGCTTCGAGATTCAAATTCAAACAATATGGCAACTCCGGCGCTCACTTCTCTGAGTTACTTCCTAACATCGCTACGCATGCAGACGAGCTTTGCTTTCTGCGGGGCCTTTACACCGATACCCCCGCCCATCCTCAAGCTGTTGTGCAGTTACACACCGGAAGCGCCAACGCGGCTCTAACCCGTCCCAGTTGGGGATCGTGGCTCCTTTATGGCCTTGGCACCGACAATCAAAATCTGCCCGGTTATATAACTATCAATCCGCCCATCGCGTTTGGTGGGGCGGCGAACTATGGCAGCGCATTTCTTCCCGCCTACTATCAGGGCACCGCAATAACCGATCAGGGCTTCATGCCGAATATCAAGCCCGCAACGGAGAAGGACCTCGAGCGCCAGCAGCTTGACCTCATTCAGGACTTCAACCGCGAAGCCGCATCCGAGCCCGGAGCACCGGATGCCGTCGACGGAGTGATCAAGTCCTATGAGTTAGGCTTCCGCATGCAAGACTCTGTTCCGGAATTGCTCGATATCTCGAAGGAGCCGCAGCACGTCCTTGATGCCTATGGCGTAAAACCCGGCATCGAAGGCTCTTTCGCCCGCCAATGCCTGATGGCGCGCAGACTCAGTGAAGCCGGCGTTCGCTTTGTCGAGATCAGGCAGGGCGGCTGGGATCACCATACCAACCTGCACCAGGGTCTGATCGATCAGTCGCGCATGATCGACCAACCAACCTCAGCATTGCTCACCGACCTCGCGCAGCGCGGACTGCTTGAAGATACTCTTGTGCTGTTTGGCTCCGAGTTTGGCCGCCTGCCCACTGCGCAGGGTGCGGATGGCCGCGACCATAACATCACCGGCTACGCCATGTTCATGACCGGCGCTGGAGTCAAGAAGGGCTTCAGTTATGGAGGCACCGACGAGCTCGGCATGACCGCCGTCGAGGGCCGGATGCATATCAATGACCTGCACGCCACGTTACTCGGACTAATGGGAATTGACCACGAGCAGCTGACCTATCGATATGAAGGGCGCGACTTCCGGCTCACCAATGTCGCCGGAGTTGTCCAACGTCAGGTCTTTGCCTGATCAGCTTTTCATCCCAAGCTATACAGCAAGGATCCTCCGCCGCAATCAGTCGCGCCTCTTCCTGATTGCGGCGAAGGACTCGGCTTCGCAGAGATTCTCCATCAGCGATCAATCGTCGCCGTCGAAATCTCGACTTTAGGGTTCAGCATCCTTCGTGTCGCTGGCACACATTGCTCTAGCTAGATTCCGGTCAGGCAACTCCTGGATTGCGGCCTTGGCGCAGATCCCAAAGCGCCGCGACGAGAGCATCGATCTCTTCGCAAGTGTTGTACAGCGCCAGCGTTGCGCGGAGCGTGCTCTCCACTCCGAATCGGCGTAAGATCGGCTGCGCGCAGTGATGGCCGCCGCGTACGGCGATGCCCTTGCGGTTAAGGTAGTCGCCAATTTCCTCTGTGCGAAAGCCATCCATCACGAACGACAGCACGCCTGCTCTTTCCTTCGCCGCGCCGATGAGGTGCAGGCCGGGAATGCGCAGCAGCGCATCCGTAGCATAGCTCAATAGAGTGTGTTCATGGCGCGCGACATTGGCAATGCCAACCCGATCGAGATAGTCAATCGCGGCGCCCAATCCAACTGCATCGGCAATATTGCCGGTGCCGGCCTCAAAGCGCTGCGGAGGCGGTTGGTAGAGCGTCTTCTCGAAAGCCACGTCCTGAATCATGTTGCCGCCACCTTGCCACGGCGGCATGTTATCCAGCACTTCGGACTTCCCGTACACCACGCCGATGCCGGTGGGTGCGAATACCTTGTGCCCGGAGAAAACGTAGAAGTCGCAATTGATCGCCTGCACATCGACGCGCATGTGGGAGACGGCTTGCGCACCGTCGACCAGAACGCGGGCTCCGTGGCGATGCGCGGCATCTACCATCTCCTTCACGGGAACGACCGTGCCCAGGGCATTCGAGACGTGCGTGATCGACACCAGCCGCGTCTTTGGTCCCAGCAGTTTCTCATACTCATCCAGCAACACCTGGCCGGAATCGTCGACCGGAGCCACGCGAAGACGAGCGCCCTTCTCCGCGCAAAGCATTTGCCAAGGGACGATGTTAGCGTGATGCTCGAGCCAGGTAATGACGATCTCGTCGTCCTTCTGAACGTTGCGGCGGCCCCAGCTTTGGGCAACAAGATTGATGGCTTCCGTAGCTCCGCGAACAAAAACGATCTCACGGTTGGAGCTTGCATTGAGGAACCGGCGTGTCTTCTCTCGCGCTGACTCATAGGCATCGGTAGCGCGCGCAGCCAATTCGTGTGCTGCACGATGTACGTTGGAGTTTTCGTGCTCGTAAAAATACGAGAGCCGGTCGATCACCGACTGCGGCTTCTGTGTGGTTGCGCCGTTGTCGAGCCAGATGAGCGGACGGCCATTGACCACTTCGCGAAGGATGGGAAAGTCGCGGCGAATCGCCTCCACGTCGAAGGCATAAGAAGACAAACCGAGATCCTGCGGAAGCTCAGGCTGCTCCCCAATGGGCGCGACTACTGGCACTCCGTCGAATGTGTAGAGTGGACGAGGCCTTTCTGCGTCATGAGCGGGCGCAGTCGCGGCGAGTGCGTGGGCCACAGTGCCCGGCAATTGAGGTGCATTCTTGTCGATGGGAGTTGCGAATGGGTTAGCAACTCTTGAAGTGGCATCCGCGGGAACCGGGCCTGGCAAAGTTCCAGGTTCGGAAAAAAGCGGTCGCGCGTCTTCAAGAAAACTGAACGTGGGGATCGCGGATGAATCAAGCACACCGAAAGTGCCTGGGATGGCCGGAGCGGGCGGCTGCTGCGCTGCTGCCGGTCGCGATTGCGAAATATCGGCGAACAACGAGGATGGAATTGATGCGAAGCCCTCTTCGCTGGGTAGAGAGCTGCCGAACGCGGAAGCCGGGGTGTTCTGCGCCGCGGGTTCGTCAGCGGGCGGAACAAAAAGCGGACGGGCGTCGGCAAGGAACGCAAAGGCCGGATCGGCGGGAGGCGTGGGTGCTGCTGCGCGGCCGGCTTGCGAACTTACTGGTGTTACGGGAACCGTGGCGTTCGATCGAGAATCCGGCGGCAGGCTGCGGTCCGGTGTCGCGACGAACGGACCAGGCTGCAACTCGATTAGACCGCCGAGAATGCCGGGAACAGCTGGCGCCGTGGGGCTGGGCACTGCGGCGTAGGGATTTCCGCTGAATGCGGAGTTCGCCGGCAACACTACACGCGCTGCGGTAATCGCCGGCTGTTGGATTTCGTTCGGCAATGCATTGAACAGGTCATTGGCCATGCGCGCCAGTTCTGCGGGAGAGAGAATGCCGGCGGAGAATCCTTCACCCGCATGCAATCCCGCAGCCTGAGCATTCACGTCCGGAGCCCGATTCGGGGCGGCCCCGGTGAGTGCCGGCTCATTGGTACTCATGGTATTGTCCTACGTCCACACCCTCAAGCAGCGCAACGGCATCGTCTGTCAACACGGCAGCCGAGCAGTAGAGCGAGATGAGGTAGGAAGCCAGCGCGCGCTGGTCGATCCCCATGAAGCGGACGGACAGCCCCGGGCTTTGCTCACCCGGAAGTCCGGGTTGGAACAGTCCGATGACGCCCTGCTTCTTCTCTCCGACACGCAACAGAAGAATCTTCGACGTGTGGTCTTTGCTGCGCACGGCAATCTTGTCAGAGGGGATGAGTGGCACGCCACGCCAGGTGAGGAATGGAGTGCCGAACAAGGTCACCGTGGGCGGAGGAACTCCGCGGCGCGTGCATTCGCGCCCGAAGGCGGCAATTGCGCGCGGATGGGCGAGGAACAGGGATGGCTCTTTCCAGACTTTGACCAGCAATTCGTCAAGATCGTCCGGTGTGGGCGGGCCTTTGCGTGTCTTGATCTTCTGCGATTCGGCGACGTTATTGAGCAGGCCGTACTCCGCATTGTTGAGTAGTTCGCTTTCCTGTTTTTCCTTTACGCTCTCAATCAGAAGTCGCAGCTGCTCGCGAACCTGGTCGTACGGATTGCTGTAAAGATCGGAGACGCGCGTATGAACATTGAGCACTGCATTGATACTGCTGAGCACATACTCGCGAGGATTTTCTTCGTACTTGATGTACGTGGAGGCAACGGGTGACTCATCTTCGTGGCTGCAAACAGATTCAATGGGCTTGTTTTCATCCACCTTATTCAGGCGAAAAATTCCCGACTCAAGCGGCTTCCAGTCAAGCAGTCGAACCAGCCATCGCGGTGTGATTGCTCCATACTGCGGAGCAGTCTTGGTGACATTGGCAAGTTGATATGCCGCTTCTTCGCTCAGTGAGGCGCGGACGACTTCTTCAGCCACTGGGTGGTCTCCTTGTGTGATTGCTAGGAAATTCTAGAACCTGTAGATGGACTGTGCAAGCAGGCCAATTGTTCTTGAAAAGGGAGTTCGGGTGCCAGAAAACAGCCATTTAGGCGCGAAAGTTCAAAATTCAGAATTGAAACGATGGGCCAATCCTGGATCTGCTAGTACTTCCGAACTCCGTGATCGACACGGTCCGACCAGGCGTGAATGCCGCCGGTGAGATTCCACACGTGGTCAAACCCCGCTTTATTCAGCAGTTGCACAGCCTTAGCGCCACGCGGGCCCATTTTGCAAACTGCAACGATGTTCTGTCCTGGGTCGAGTTCCTTCACTCGGCGAGGCAGTTCGGCGAGCGGGATAAGATAGCCGCCAATGTTCGATGTCTCGAATTCGAATTCGTCACGCACGTCGAGTAAAAAGAGGTTTTCACCTGCATCGAGCCGCTTCTTGAGGTCTTCGGCTCTAATTTCCGGAACGCCCATTTTATTCTCCCTTTGAGGAGGCAGTTTGGCGAAGCTCTTTCTGGCCGCACCCGCCTCGATTTCAATCCAAAACAAAAAACCCACCTGCCAGTTCAATTCTGGCGGTGGGTCCAATTGAGGTGACGGCTCGTAGCTTACTCTAGCCCTGCCATTTCCTCACGCCAGATGATATGTATACGCAACACATCATTGCGCAACAACATGCTCCGGCTCTCTTGGCGGCGAAACTAGTCACGGAAAAAGCATAGCATTCGCGTCTCGAAACTGCAATCGATTATCTGGAAATCAGCCCCATTGCCTCCCCGTGGCGCCAAAAACAACGGGAGACGGTGACAAGCGGCCAGATGGGCAGGCACCGCGCGCCTGCGCCGGCCCAACCCAAGCATGCAGCGCTCTTTCGCGTCGAAACTTCTGCTTTACTCGGTTTGTCGGCTAGGTGGAACAAGGTGGCAATGGATGATTTCCGAGAAGCAGCCCGTCATTGACCACAGCCCGATTCTGGTTTGGAGTCATTGCGATCTTTCGAAACCAAATCGAGAACAAGCTGTGATTTGGTGCACAGGAGTAACAGCACAAGGTCTGTCAGCACTCTGTTTCGCATGGGAGAATGCCCTGAATAAATGGAACGCCAAGTCTTAAGGAAGAATAGTGACATGCTATGTTTCCAGCGCCCACTGCGGTCCCGCTCGAATGGCACTGCGTTCGAAATTGCCGAAGCTATCTTCCCTCCAGGAATGCGGAAGGAGCAATCAGCTCCGCAAATAAGCGCAGCTGACCGCTCCAGGAACGGGGGAGCTCAAGACGGGTGGGAGCAAGACTGCGAAGTTGACATGGCTTCGACGAGGTTCTAGTCTGATCCAGTTACAAAGAACATCCAGTTTCGACTGCCACCAAGATAATGACAGGCGCTCCCCTAAGTAACCTCTGCACAAGTTCGCAAGCCGCGTCACTGTTAATTAAACTATAACTATGAAGCGAATGGCGCGTTTTCAGCAAACACTGGCGTCGCAGTCGAGTTTTGCGAGGTTTGGCCGTAAGAGCAAACGGGAGCTGTTTCTTGACCAGATGAACCAGGTGGTTCCGTGGCCTGAGTTGCTGGCGCTGGTAGAGCCGGTTTATCCCAAGGCAGGCAATGGCCGGCAGCCGGTGGGCCTGGCGATCATGCTGCGGACTTACTTTCTGCAGCAGTGGTTCGGGTTTTCCGATCCCGGCATGGAAGAGGCGTTTTACGATTCTCCGGTGCTTCAGCGCTTTGCCGGAGTGGATCTGGGCGTGGCCGCCGCGCCGGATGAAACGACGATCCTGCGCTTCCGCCACCTGCTTGAACAGCACGATCTTTGCGGCGAAATGCTGATGACGGTGAATCGCTATCTGGAAACGAGGGGCATTCGCATCTCGACGGGCACCATCGTGGATGCGACGATTATCCACGCGCCCTCGTCGACGAAGAACTCCAGCGGCACGCGCGACCCCGAGATGCATCAGGTCAAGAAGGGCAACCAGTGGTACTTCGGCGCCAAGGCGCACATCGGCGTGGACAGCAAGGAGACGGTGGTTCATTCGGTGATCACCACGGCGGCCAGCGTGGCCGACAAGCACATGCTGCCCGACTTATTGCACGGCGACGAAAAGAAGGTGTGGGGAGACGCGGGTTATCAGGGCCAGAGCGAGGCGATTCACGAGGCCGCCCCGAAGGCGCAAGACATGACTTCGCGCCGGACAAAATACAAGGGCTATGTGGATGAAGAGGCCAGGCGCAAGAACACCACCAAGGCCCGCGTGAGAGCCAAAGTCGAGCATCCCTTTCGCATCCTCAAACGGGTTTTTGGATTTACCAAGGTGCGCTACCGGGGCATCTGGAAGAATCATCAATGGCTGTGCGCGGCCTTCGCGCTGGTGAACCTTTACCAACACCGCAACCGGCTGGCCCCGCAAGGGGCGTAGTGTCTCCGGAGGCCGAAAAAACGGCCAGCAGAGATGAAACAGACAATCGGAAACGCGCATCTCCCAACCATTTTCGATTCACAACGGAAGAAATCAGCCATGAACGCATCGTCGTTGTGAAATCAGGACCCTGCGCAGAGATTCCCTAATCCGCATTTCACTCTTTTTCTGTCGCAACGGCGCAGTGCGGGGGTGTGTTTAGGGGAATCGAGCCAGTCTTCGACCATCGCCCAAAACCCACCCGCCAGCAGGCCGGTGGGTTTTTCATTTTTAGGGCCCGATCCACAAACGAAAACCGAGGAAATATTTCAGGAGGAAATACTCGAATGTCACTGCGTATCAACGATATTGCTCCAGACTTCACCGCCGAGACGACACAGGGTCCAATCCACTTTCATGAGTGGATCGGCGATGGATGGGCTGTGCTCTTCTCGCACCCCAAAGACTTCACGCCCGTGTGCACAACTGAGCTTGGCGCAGTCGCCAGGCTGGAACAACAGTTTGCGCAGCGAGACGCGAAGGTTATCGGTCTCAGCGTCGATCCGGTTTCGAACCATAGCAAATGGGCCTCAGACATCCAGGACGTCGGCGGCCACGCCGTCAACTATCCGCTCATCGGGGATCCCGAGCTGAAGATCGCCAAGCTCTACGACATGCTTCCGGCTGATGCTGGGGAGACGTCTGAAGGACGCACCCCCGCGCTCAACGCCCCCGTGCGCACCGTCTTCGTCATCGGGCCCGACAAGCGCATCAAGCTAACCTTGGCCTATCCCATGACGACCGGCCGCAACTTTGATGAGATTGTTCGTGTCCTCGACTCGATTCAGTTGACCTCGAAACACCGTGTGGCAACTCCAGCGGACTGGCGCCAGGGAGATGACGTGATCATTACGGGAGCTGTCTCCAATGAAGAAGCAGAAAAGATCTTTCCCGGCTATAAGACGGTGAAGCCTTACCTGCGCACTACGGCGCAGCCAAAGTAAGAGAGGCTGCGTATAAACCAACTCAGTGCTTCTTATTCGCCGTGCGAGCCGTACGGCGGATGAGAAGCACTGCGACCTTGGGTTTTTCAGTTCGTGCTCCATTTCACCTCTGCGCCGTAGCCGCCCTCGCCTCCCGGGCTTGCGCGCCCCCGGCAATCGACGGAATGATGGACAACGTGTCCGCAGGGGAAATGGCCGTAGCTTCCCCGGCTGGCAGATAGCGCACGTCTTCGTCGTTCAGATACAGGTTCACAAATGCGCGTACCTTGCCCTCGCTGGTGAACAAATGCTTGCGCAGTTCAGGGTGTGCATGCGTCAGCTCATCGAGGGCGCTCGCAATTGTGGCGGCCTTTACTTCCACAGCGTCCTTACCCGCCGCGAAGGCGCGCAACGGTGTCGGTATGTAGATAGTCATTCTCTTCAACTCCTGTCTTACATCTTCTCGAATTTACTCTGATGTGAAATCTGCGCCGCGATGAATCCTCTACTCGCTCACCTCGACGGACTCCGGCTGGAATCGCTTGCTCTCTTCGGTTTCTCCTGCCAGCAAAAACGAGTTGGTGAGAACTGCATTGCCCTGGGCCACCGCCGTGATGACACACGAGCAACCCAGCCAGTGCGCCTCAGCAAGGTCAGTCTGCGACCATTGCGCAGGATGGTCCGGATGCGAGTGATAGAACCCGCCGATACTCAACCCCTGCTTAAGTGCCTCACGTTCTATCTTGACCAGTTCACCTGGAGAAATCTGATAGCGGTTATGAGCTGAGTCGGTGCGTGTATTACCTGCCTTAATCGACGAGTTGATCGACCAGCCCTCAGGCGTTGATCGTCCCAGCAACACCCCGCAGCACTCATGCGGATAAGTCTCCTCACCGTGGGCGCGAATCGCATTGAAAACTGCCTTGTTCAGCCGCAGTACGCTCATGCTTCCTCCCAGAACCGCTCGCTTAGATACTTGTCCGCCGAATCCGGCAACACCGTAACGATCACTGCATGACGTCCGTTCGCGGTTTCCTCGCGGGCAATCTTCAGGCTGGCGGCAATCGCCGCTGCAGCCGAAATACCCACGAGCAATCCTAGTTCGCGGCCAAGTTGTTTCGCCATTGCGTACGCCGCTTCGGTTTCCACCGTTACCTCGCGATCGGCAAGACGTGGATCGTAAATGGCTGGCACAATTGATGTGGCCATATACTTGAGCCCCTCAAGGCCATGAAACGGCGAATCGGGCTGCATACTAATGGCCTGCACAGCAGGATTCAGTTCCTTGAGCCTGCGAGTCGTCCCCATGAAGGTCCCGCTTGTGCCGAGTCCTGCGACAAAATGAGTCACGCGGCCTTCGGTCTGCCGCCAGATCTCTGGCCCGGTTCCCTCGTAGTGAGCCCTCCAGTTCGCGTCGTTCGAATATTGATCCACATAGCAAAACCGTTCAGGCTCGTTGCCCGCCAATTCGCGTGCGTAGCGGATAGCCCCATCCGAGCCCTTGTCGGGGTCGGTCCAATCCACCTGTGCTCCATACGCTTTGAGAATGTGCTTCCGTTCAGCCGAAACATTGGAAGGCATTGCCAGCCGTACCGGAAAACCCTGCGCGGCGCCCAGCATGGCAAGCGCAATTCCGGTGTTGCCGCTGCTCGCGTCCAGAAGAGTTTTGCCAGGGCTAAGCTCTCCCTCCTCCCGCGCCCTGCGAACCATGGCCGCTGCGGCGCGATCCTTAACGCTGCCGCCGGGATTGAACCATTCGGCCTTGGCCAGCAACGTCACCCCCTCAAGCCCGCGAACCAGCTTGTCCAGTCGGATGAGCGGAGTCCCGCCGATCTGCGTAGACAGCGCTATCCCCGGTTCGATACTCGAGCATTCTGTTTTCATTGGTGGAGGCCACCGCTCTTGGATGTTCGAATTGATGACTCTGGCGACTCACCTGCCCGGAGTCAGCCACAAGGGGAGACAGAATCTGTATAGCCTGAACGCTTGTCTGTGACGTGGTGAAAGCCTGAAGGATCAGCTGACAATTGCAGTTGGTGCCACGGCACTCAACTCCGCAGGACAAGCCCGGAAGGAGCGACAACAACAAAATTGGCGCGTCAATTGCATTGAGAAAGTATAGGAGACCATGGAAGTAGCGTCAATTTCGAATCGATGTGTTGGTCTTGCAAGGCCTCAGCGGCGACGGCGCCCAGATCGGGGCGCAATGAGGCTCCCAGGTGGGCCAGTGCTTCGCAAAGGCAGAGTTGACGGATTCTTCATTCGTCATCCCACTATGAAACAGATACTACAAGCGAACGCATTCAATTGACGTTGATCCTCACTTCTCGAATGCCTATGGCCATGCGCACCCGAGATGGTCTCAGGCCAGCTTCGGAAGCCTGGGTTCACACAGCGAAGCAGCCAAATCTAGCGAGGTGTCTCTTCGAGCAGAGCTTACTCGGCTGGATTGAGCACCACAAATCCGCCCGTGTGGCTGATGTAGATACTTTTGAAGATCCATACCGGCAGCAGGCCTACGGCATCGAAAGCAACCCCACGGCGGGCCTGAACGACATCCACATCGCGGACCACGGTTGTACCAACTTTTATTGTGGCATGCGAATGGACGGAGGTGCCATTTGGTCCGCTGGTAAATGCCATGGAGCCGGCCCAGGGTTGCGCTGAAATTGAGTCACTACGGACGGGGAAAAGCTCCGGCATTTTTGCTCCGGTGTCCAACTGCAGCTGCACCTTGCCACCGTTTGCATCCATGAACTCCGCCTCGATCAGCAGACGGTTGGTGGTGGTTAAGCCGCGATACTGGCCCATCGTTTCGATTCGGCATCGTTCGCCGGCGGGAACGGCTCCATTGAAACGCAGTATGCGCTTCTTATAGTCGAGAAGAATGTCGAATTGGGAGAGAAAATCTTCGCCCAGCACACCGCGAACGCGGGGAGCCTTGAGCTTGACCAAATCCATCCTATCGATCACTGCACCCAACTCGGAGACCGCAGAATCGCCCACGCGGACTTCCTTGAGACGGGCCAATTTATCCATCCGCACATCCGAAACGGTGGTGAGTGAAGCTTCGCCGATGACCGGAGCCTGCAACTGCCGCGCAAGGCTGGGGTCGATCACGGTGTGCGTTGAGCCGGTATCCAGCAGAAAACTGAAAGGGCCCTTCCCATCGACCGTCGCCTCAACCACAACCAGGTATTTGTCGCGCAGATGGAAACTGACTAAGCCTTTTGATTGTTGAATTTGCGCAGCCAATGCTGCGGGCAGGGAAACTGTGAGCAGGAAGATTAAACATCCAGCGGTGAGACGACATCGAAAGCAGCGACAACATCGAACCAGCAGGAGGCAGGCCGTCAGCATGATTTCCACCCAATCGGCTTCGCACGCAAATCTTTTCAGCGATCTCTGACCCTGCAATTTACCTCAAGTCACGGGAGATTGTCCATGCAAGACAACACTGCCGCGCTTTTTGGGTTCACGGTGTTGCGATCACACTGTTTTTGCGGGCATGACTGCGGTAGGAGGAGAGCTGTGCAGGATCGTCGAAGCAGGAAACGAGGTCCCAAACTCCTTCCGGTGCTGGGACCTGGTTCGAGTTGACGATTCCGTAGCCTGGACTATGCCTGGCTCGGCCGATGAAGCGGTACACAATCCGCACCCGCGAACGCGACGCAGATAGAGTTCACTATGCAGTCGATTTTGCCTCTGCAGGGAACCTGAGCGAGTTATCCATGCTTCGATACAGAGCTTCCACCGCCTGGAGCAGCGCGAAAACTTCCTCTTCAAGTTGGTTCAGGCCCTCGGCGTCCTTGTGCTTTGCTCTCTCGATCACGCTCTCGAATCGCCTGTCGATCAGCCCTGCTTGAATGAAATGGCGAGCGAAGCACTCGAAGACCGCTGCGTCCGTCGGCGCTCCGATGCCGCGCGTGATTAGTAGCGCGCGAGCGCTGCGCAGGCTGATGGCGTAAAGCAGATTCTTCCTTTGACAATCGCCTGAGCGAAGCTCTTCGCGCATCTGCCTTGCTCCGTTGAGGTCAACCTCGATCAAGTCGAATAATCCGGCCGAACACTCGCCAGCGCCCTTTCCGACCAGAGAAAAGGATTCTTTTGCTCCCCAGTGGAAGTAGTAGCTCTGGTCCTCACTAAATGCGGGAATCTGGCGAAAGCGTCCTGCAATGCTGCGAAGCTCCTGCGCTCCATCTCCATCCACATAGGCGGCGAATGAGGTATGGTGATCCTTCTTCACGATCCATAGCTTCAACACCTCATGAACGAATTCCGGGAGATCGCGCGCGCTTACGTGATCGATCTGCCTTGCCAGACGAGCCTTGCCTCCGCCAATCTCCGCTCCCGCAACCACCATGTACGCAGGAAACATATTCTGCCCGTTGCGGCCGACATTGCCGTAGAAACCGAGATCGGCAATCATGTGTTGTCCGCATGTGTTAGGGCAGCCAGACAAATTGAGCCTAAAATCAGCAATCCGATCAAGGTCAAGGTTAGAGCCCTTTAGCCTTTCAGCCGCTGCAGTCAAGGCTCCTTTCGAGAGACAGATGCCGAGCCTGCAAGTGTCCGCGCCCGTACAGGCAATGGAATCGCTTACAATCCGCGGGCCGGAAGAAGGTCCCGATATTTCGCGCGCTAAATGGAAGACATTTGCCAGATAGTTCTTGGGAATATTGCGCAGTCGGAGATTTTGGCCAAAGGAAGCGCGCACCACGTGGTCTCCGAAGGGCGCAAGAAATTTCGCTAATTGAATGGCATGATCGTTCATGAGATTACCGAGAAAGACAGGAATCCGCACAGAGACCATTTTGGATTGTGTCTGGTTCTCGACATAACGATCTTTCCATCGATAGAACTCCTCAGAATAATCCTGTTCAGGTGCAAACGGAGGAAGCGTGCTGGACTGCGGCACTTCCTCGATGGTTAACGGCGCCGGATTCTCGCTGCGTACAAGTTGCAACTCCTCGTCGTACAATTCACGGAATCGTTGCTCTCCAAGGGTGTTCCACAGGAAGCGCAGGCGTGCCGAATGGCGGTTCTTGCGATTGCCGTGCATGTCGAAGAGGCGCTTGACGGCGCGAGTGACAAGGTATACCTCGCTCGCAGGAATGAATTCGTGCAACAGATGCCCGACCGCCGGTTTGGCACCCAGACCTCCGGCAACATAGACGCGAAATCCCTCTTGCTCTTTCTGAATCTGGGCTACGAATCCGAGGTCGTTGAACTCCGCGTACGAGCTATCCGCGGGAGAATTGGAGAATGCGATCTTGAACTTGCGCGGCAGCAGCCACGAGTCCGGCTCCGCAATCAATCTGCTGGTTAGGGCAAACGCATACGGGCTAGGATCGAAGACTTCGTCAATGCCGACGCCTGCATCTGGAGATACGAGGATGTTGCGAACCGTGTTCCCACCGCCCCCGCGCGCAGCCAGGCCGGCCAGGAGCAATTCGCGCATGACCGGAAGGACATTCTCCAGCGCCACGTCATGAATCTGGAATTCCTGCCGAGTTGTGATGTGAATCGCATCGCTGCCGTAGCGCGCCGAGATTTCTGCAATCGCGCGCAATTGAAGAGGTGTGAGTGCCCCTCCGGTTGTCCGAATGCGCACCATATAGGAGCCGTCCTGACGCTGCTCATAGCAGCCGAAGGGAACCCGGCGCACCTTCAGAGTTGCGGCATCAATTTCGCCTTGCCTATAGCTCGCGATATACGAATCCAGTTCATCAAGCTCGGCGGGAAGGTTTGCGGGAATCTTGTAAAACATGTCCATCTCCATTCAATCGGATGCGGCGATATGCTACAGGCGATCCAAAGCACCATGGTTGTCAATTGCGCCCGCCCGTCATAGACTCATGCCGGGCGGGCTCGGTTAACCTCACCCAGGCTACTGGTTCGGACCGGCCTTGGTTATATCTTTCACCGCGTCGAGAAACGATTTGGACCCCGGGGTGCGGTGAATTCGTCCATTCAGCACATCATCCCATGTGATGTAGGGATAGAGATGATGTGCCTTGGCCTGTTCCTCGAATTCGGCCTTCAGCTCAGCCAGTTTCTCGGGGTACTTCTTGGCCAGGTCAATCCGCTCTGTGTAGTCCTCGTTCAGGTTGTAAAGCTCCCAGGCATTTTCATCTAAGGTTGGTCTGCCTTGCAGGTTTCCGGTTATGAAGCTGCTCGGGTAAGCTAGTTCGGCCTTCCATCCTTTGTCGTAGATCGACCTCGAGCCGAAGATGTAGTAATACTGCAGTGTGTGACGGGTGGGCACCTTGGCATCGTCAATTGAGTATGCCAATGAAGTTCCCTCGATGGGCTGCTGCTTGATTCCTCTGATCTCATCAGGCGCCTTGACGCCCACAAGATCGAGTGTCGTCGGAAGAAGGTCAATCACATGGCTGTACTGGGTACGAATTCCGCCTTTGTCCTTGATCCCTTTCGGCCAATAGGCAATCAGCGGATTGTGCGTGCCGCCTTCGCTGTTCGCATCCTGCTTCCAGAACTTGAACGGAGTGTTTGCGGCCTGTGCCCAGCCGAGCGGATAGTTCCCCTCAGTAGCGGCAGCCGTACCGATTTCCCCAATCTTGTTCAGGTTGTAGTTGATGTTCTCTTGCTCCGTTAAAGGCTTTCCAAACAGGGGACGATCGATATCTCCGTTCAAAGTGCCTTCTTTGCTTGCGCCATTGTCACCGATGGAGATGAAGATCAGCGTATTATCGAGCTGTCCGATCTCCTTCAGGTGATTGACAAGACGGCCAATCTCAAAGTCCGTGTAGGTAAGATAGCCCGCATACACCTCCATGAATCGCGCATAGAGCTTCTGCTCTTCCGGGGTCAACTTATCCCAGGCCTTGATGTCCGGGTTACGATCGGGGAGCTTCGCATCGGCGGGAATCACGCCGAGTTTCTTCTGGCGTTCAAAGACTTCCTCGCGATAAACATCCCAGCCCCTGTCGAACTTACCCTTATACTGATCGCTCCAGTACCTGTCGACCTGGTGCGGAGCATGAGTGGCGCCCGGCGCGTAGTAAAGGAAGAAAGGCTTACCCGGCGCGGCTTTCTTCTGACGGTCGATATAGAAGATCGCCTTGTCAGTGATCTGATCGCTCAGGTGGCGGCCGTCGGGACGCACATGCGCCTGATCCTCCACCAGGTCTGGCCTGTATTGGTCGGTTTGCGAGCCGAGGAATCCGAAGAAGTGATCAAATCCTTTTCCGGTTGGCCAATGATCGAAGGGGCCGGCGTCGGTGGCCTCTTCATCCGGAGTCACACCATACTTGCCCACCGCAAAAGTGTTGTAACCGTTGTCGCGCAGGATCTCGGCGATCGTACCGGCCGTGGCTGGCAAGCGGCCGTCCCAGCCAGGGAAACCAGCAGACATAATTGTGTGTGAGAATCCAGAAACGTGCACGGATGCGCTGTTTCGGCCCGTTAACAGTGCCGAGCGGGTAGGGGCGCAGATCGCGGTTGTATGGAAGTTCGTATAGCGCAAACCATTGTTGGCTAGAGTGTCGAAGGTGGGAGTCTGGATCAGTCCGCCGAAGGTGCCAGCGGCACCATAGCCCACATCGTCGATCAGTATCCACACGACATTCGGTGCGCCGGCAGGTGCTTTCACGGGCTCTGGCCACCACTCTTTTGACTCGGCGAGGGTTCTGCCAACAACTCCCTGATACGGCTGAGCCTCTTGAGCATGCAGTGTTAGCCTCGCACTCACCGCAAAAATCAGCGTCGATGTCAACGCCGTCAGTACGCTTTTCTCGTTCATAAATCTCCTGTTGGTTTCAATCATTCAGAAATGACTCGATCAAAGGGTCGCTATTTCAGTTCGATTTTCGAACCTGCCGAGATCGGCTTCCGAAAATGCGATTGCCGCTCAGTCCGCGTAACGCCGGGCATAGGCGGCGGCGCGTTCGGCCAGTCGAGCCTTTCGCTCCGCCGGGGTTAGCCGCTTTAGCTTTAGTGCGGTGTCGAGTTCGACAGCCTTGATTAGCCGGACCGATCGCACTCCTTGCGCATCGGCATCGAGCGGCTCCGGCAGCTTCTGCCAGCGAACAAACAGAGTGCCCTCGTGCAGACCGGTCGTATCCAGCCAGTTAGCGACGCCAGGGTCTTTGGGCGCCACCACCAGGGTCACGGTGCCGTCTGGATTGGGTGCCAGCTGCGACAGGTTCAGCGATGCCGTATGGTGCAGGTAGTCGAGTGAGCTAAGCCAGCCGCTGGCCAACTGCACGGCCAGATATTTGGCGCCGATGGGGTCGAGTGTGAGGACAAGCGCCTCGTCGTCGGCCAATTGGAAATGGCCCGACGATGAAAGACCCCACCGTCCGCCCTCGCGGACTTTCGGTGAAGTCAAACCGTTAGCCGGCCCTTGGTAGAAACCCGGTGAGTTGGCAAAGCCCCCACCCTTGGCCTGAAGAATGCGGGGAGCGATCTGGCGGATGACTGCGGCGGCCTCACGCGCCACGGTGGGGTCGTCGGCCGAGGCAGTGGATGCGGGACCATCGAGGAGGGTGAGTTCCATCCGATAGGGCGTCTGATGGCCCCAGTCCTGGATGGTGTCGCGGATCAGGATGAAATGGGCGTCTTGCGTGGTGGCGATGTGGTTGACGAGCCCCGCCGCTGGTTCCGGGCCTATGGTCAGAGTGAAGGAACCGTCGGCCTCCGTGTGGATGTCCTCATCCACTACTTCCTGAATCACCTTGCTCCATCCGTCCTCCCCCGGCAGCCTCGGCAGGAGTTGAAATGACTCCTGGATTGGCGTCGGTCCCGCCGGGTGAGCGGTCAGACGGTAGTGGTGGAGATTGTCTACCGGAAAGATGCGAAAAACGTTGTCCACATTGGGCATCAGCACCTTACTGGCCGGTACCGCAATCCCGGACCAGGTGTGGGTGGGCGCCCACAGCCATTGCAGGCGGGGACGCGCGGGATCGCGATTGATGGCGTCGACCACACCGGCATAAACGACCTCGTCGACCGCCCGCTGCAGGATTCCCCTTCCCTCCACGGTGCTGGCGTAAGGATCGGCGGCAAAGGTCTGTGTGACCAGAGCCTCCTCTGCTCTTACCGGTTGGCTGGCCAGCAGGCGCAAGGATTGACGATCCAACTCGCGTTGGTCGGTAGTGGCCAGTGGCGACTGGGCCGTGGCCGCAAGTGAAGTGCTCAAGATCAGGCCTGCCGTCAGTGTGAGAAGGGAGCGATGCAACATGGGAAGATCCTTTCCTGGGGTCATGTAGTTGCCAATTGAGCGGCCGGCCCTGGCGAAGCACAACTCCTACTGAATTCTTTTTGGCGCTGCCGCCACCCGTTCGACTTGCATTCGCGGATTCTTTTCGCCTGCGGTAACCGAAAATGCCAAGCGGTTCTGCGAGGGCGAAAGCGAGCAAGCTGTATATGGATTCACGGCGCAGGGTTGGTTGGCCGCCTGATTGAAATCGAGAATCACCGCATCGCCGACTCCCTTTTCGATTTGCAGCGTTCGGCCTCCTCCATAGGTAGACTTTCCACTAGTTTCATCGGAAAACAGAACAACCAGGCTATTGTTCACATTGCCAACTTCCAGCCGATATTCGCGCCCGTTCCTGGTGAACACCACATCGCCAGGAGAATTCGCGATATTGCTGCCTCCCAAGGCATTTTCATAAGTAATTCTCTGCGGGTTTTGATGAGGAACAAATTTCCCCTGGATACGCCAGTCCTCGTCAATCGGGTACCAGTCGAGTCCATGGAAGCTCGCGAAATTCGGGCTTTGCGGATCGCTGATGAATACTCTGCGCTCCAGATCGGCGGACAAACGATAGAACAGTTGCAGGCGTCCCACTGACAGCTTGGCGGAAGGGCGCGATTTGTTTGCATCAAGGTCCGCCGTGCTCACGGCTTGGCCATTGAGAGAAACCAATCCGGGTGTCGACGACGTAAATGTCACGCGGCCGTTCGTTAGAATGAACTTTCCCACTTCAGCGGGAGCTGAACCAGCAGGCAGTAGGATCTCATTCGCAGGATCGGAGCCGACCCGATTCTCTCCCTCCTTGAGCCGATAAGAGCCAATGTAGGACAAGAAGCCATCTTTCGATTTGATATCAGTTTCTTTTTCAATCCGTCCGGCTTGAATCCGTTGCACATAGGAATCGTTCGTGCCATCGGCATACGCCGATGACAGAAGCAATGTGATTGCTATAAAGGTTGACGGTATTCTCATGATCGCTCCTCCATGATCTTCAGTTAAATGCTGGTCCCTGTCGTTGGTTGAAATCTCCGATTGCAAGCATGCATAGCGTTGAGCAAGTGAGCTGCCGGAAGGTCAGATTCAACGACGAGCTAAACTTGCAGTCAGCCCTCCTTTGCGCGTACTGACTGCAATCAAGGCCGCTGTGGTTGATGGTTCGGGTTGGTGCTGGAAGGCCAAGCCTTCCAATGCCAGCCCGAACATCTTCAATAGCGTCGAGCCAACATCACACCGGCAAAACTACTTGCTGTTGCTGCTCTGAGCAGCCTGCTCCTTTTGCCGATCGATATACCACTGCGGCAGGTAGGTGTGGTGAGTGTTCTTCATGTCGTCAAAGGTGAGGTAGGGGGCAAGATGATGCGCCTGGGCCTGCTCTTCGAATTCGGCCTTCAACTGCGCCAGCTTTTCCGGATTCTTCTTGGCCAGATCGATGCGCTCGGTCGGGTCGTCGTTCAGGTTGTAGAGTTCCCAAGCGCTTTCGTCCAGTGGCGGATTACTGGCTGCGTGTTTGGTCAGAACGTCGTTGGGATACGCCAACTCGGCCTTCCATCCGTTGTCGTAGATCGACCGAGAGCCAAAGATGTAGTAGTACTGCAGCGTGTGGCGGGTAGGCGCCTTGGCGTCGTCAATCGAGTAGGCCAAAGATGTTCCTTCAATCGGCTGTTGCTTGATGCCGCGAATCTCCTCGGGAGCCTTGATGCCAACCAGATCCAGTGTGGTGGGAAGAAGATCGATCACATGGCTGTACTGCGTGCGAATTCCACCCTTGTCCTTGATGCCCTTCGGCCAGTAAGCAATGAGAGGATTGTGCGTTCCGCCTTCGCTGTTGGCATCTGATTTCCAGTAGCGGAAGGGTGTGTTTGCGGCCTGTGCCCAGCCCAGCGGATAGTTGCCATTCCTGGCATCGGGCGTTCCGATCTTGTCGATCTTGGCCAGGTTATAGGCGACATTCTCCTCCTCGGTGATCGGCTTGCGCTGAATGGAACGGTCGATACTGCCTTCTTCCGATCCTTCCTTGCTGGCACCGTTATCGCCGATGGAAATGAAGATCAGCGTGTTGTCGAGTTGTCCGATCTCCTTCAGGTGATTGACCAGGCGGCCGACCTCAAAATCCGTGTAGGTGAGATAGCCCGCATAGACTTCCATGAAGCGCGCATAGAGCTTCTGCTGATCCGGCGTCAGTTGATCCCAGGCCTTGACGTTCGGATTGCGCTCGGGAAGGATCGCATTGGCTGGAATCACGCCAAGTTTCTTCTGCCGCTCAAAGACCTCTTCGCGAAAGACGTCCCAGCCCTTGTCGAACTTGCCCTTGTATTGATCGCTCCAGTATTTATCGACCATGTGCGGGGCGTGCGTGGCGGCAGGCGCGTAGTAAAGGAAGAACGGCTTGTCCAGAGCGGCCTTCTTCTGGCGGTCGATATAGAAGATCGCCTTGTCAGTGATCTGATCGCTCAGGTGGCGCCCATCGGGAGTGGCGTGCGCTTGATCTTCCACCAGGTCCGGCTTGTATTGGTCGGTTGCCGAACCAAGGAAGCCGAAGAAGTGATCGAAGCCTCTGCCGGTTGGCCAGTGATCGAACGGGCCGGCGTCAGTCCCCTCCTCGTCCGGCGTTATGCCGTACTTGCCAACTGCAAAGGTGTTGTAGCCGCTGTCGCGCAGGATCTCAGCGATGGTTCCGGCCGTTGCTGGGACGCGGCCATCCCAGCCGGGGAAACCAGCGGACGCGCCAATATGCGAGAAGCCCGATTCATGCACAGACGCGCTGTTGCGGCCGGTCAGCAGCGCCGAACGGGTGGGGGCGCAGATGGCGCAAGTGTGGAAATTTGTATAGCGCAGACCTCCCTGGGCCAAACTGTCGAAGGTGGGCGTCTGGATTAGCCCGCCGAATGTGCCGGCGGCTCCATAGCCCACATCGTCTAACAGAATCCAAACTACATTCGGCGCGCCCGCAGGCGCTTTGACAGGTTCCGGCCACCATTCCTTTGACTCTGCCAGAGTTCTTCCCACAACTCCCTGGTACGGCTGTGCTTCTTGAGCATGCAGCGAGAGTCTCGCGCTCACCGCCAATATCAGCGTCGATGTCAACGCCTTCATTACCCTTTTCTCGTTCATAAATCTCCTATGGTCTAAATCTGTTGTGCCTCGCTGAAGTGCATAAGAGCTGATCTGTCAAATTCAATCAATGATGTTTGCCGACATTCGGTCTTTCGAGAAACAAGCTACTTCAGCTCGATGGTGACAGTGTCGATCTTGCCCGTGAATCGATATGGAGACTTGTATTCGAGGCTGACCGACGAGCCAAGATCGCTGCCGATGTCGAGTGTTTCGCCGGATGCGTAGACACTGGAGAAACGCGACTCACCGGCGGATGCGCCGTTGATCGACAACTTCACTTCGCCCGATACTGGACCGCGCGCTGTGAAGCCCGGTGGGCCGGCTGCAGCCGTTTTCGCAAGCGCCTCAGGATCGGGCGTCACTCTCAACTCAATGTGCTGCAGGCCGGGACGAAGAGTGCGGCTTGCAATGAGCTGGTCAGAGTGATCGTTGGCTACGTTCACCTCGTAGTAAACGCGGCTGCTTTTCACGTAGAGGCTGAGCCCGCTCAGTTCACCGCCTTCAGCAACAATCACGCCCTCCGCCCCGTCTGGGGGAACAATCACATCGGCGTCGATGGTGTAAGAGTGACCGTATAGACCAGGAGCGTAGCGCAATGGCAAACGCTCAACGCCGGCGCGATAGGTGAAGACCGTCTTATCCTTCTGCTTTGCGTCGAGCGGCGAGGAACGAGCCGGGAGAATCGGATAGGCGTGATTGCGCGTCGCCTCTTCATCGAAAACCTTGACTAGTTCCTTCAGTTTCTCCGGGTGCTTGTCGGCGAGATTGTGTGCCTGGCTAAAGTCCTCGTTCAGGTTGTAGAGTTCCCACGGGTGAGCATCGAGATCCTTGTCGGTGGCTCCCGAATAGAAGTTCGGCTCCCATGTGGAGTGGAAGCGGTTACCCGCCCACCAGCCATCCTTGTAGATGGCGCGATTGCCGCTTGTCGTGAAGTACTGAAGAGTGTGGCGGGTGGGCGCATCGGGATGTTCGAATGTGTAAACGAGGCTCGTGCCTTCGAGTGGAATCTGCTTCACGCCATCTACTTCGTCGGGCAGCTTGATGCCGATGATGTCGTAAATCGTTGACGCGATATCGTTGACGTGCGAGAACTGGCCGCGTACTCCGCTCTTGATGTGACCTGGCCAGTAAACGACGAGCGGATCGGTGGTGCCGCCCAGATGGCCCGCGTCCTGCTTGGTGCCGACAAACGGCGAGTTGAGACCCCATGCCCACGAAGCCGCGTAGTGGTTCATGTAAAGCTCGCTGCCGAGCAGTTCCGCGACGTCGGAGCGCGCTTCTATGGTTTTGTTCTTGCCATCGACATCGCGCGCGTCGTGCCCCTCAATGCCGCCCTCGGCGCTGGCGCCGTTGTCGCCGAATATCCAGAAGACGACCGTGTTATTCTCCTGCCCTTCTTCGCGGATCGCATCGAGCAGGCGGCCAACCTCGTAGTCGGTCTGCTCGGTGTAGCCCGCATAGACCTCCGCCTGATGCGCCAGCAGTTTCTTCTGCTCGACATTGAGCGAATCCCACGCGGGCAGTCCATCGGGACGCGGCGTCGGTTCGGCGTTGGCCGGAATCACGCCGTGCGCCTTCTGCTGCTCGAACGCTTCATTGCGGACAACGTCCCAGCCCCGGTCGAAGCGCCCTCTGTAGTGGTCGCCCCACTGCTTGGGAACCTGGTGCGGTTCATGCGTCGCGCCAGTGGCGAAGTAGATGAAGAATGGCTTGTCATGCGCCACGGCATCGTGCTGATGCAGCCAGCCGATGGCGTTGTCGGCAATGTCTGTGGTGAAGTGATAACCGTCCTTGGGCGATTTGGAAGGCTCAACCGGCGTGATGTCGTTATAAATGCGGGGATAGTACTGGTTATCCGCGGCCTGGTTGAAGCCATAAAAGTGCTCGAAGCCCAAACCTGTGGGCCAGCGATCAAAGGGTCCGGCAGCGCTCACCTGCCACATCGGTGTGTTGTGCCACTTCCCATACGCAGATGTGCTGTAGCCGTTCTCCTTCAGCACCTCTGCGATCGTAGCTGCACTCTTGGGGAGCAGCGTGTTGTAGCCCGGATAGGGGGCCGACCACTCGGCGATGGAGCCGAAGCCGACCTGGTGGTTATTGCGACCCGTCAACAGCGCAGCGCGCGTGGGAGAGCAGAGCGCGTTCATGTGGAAGCTGTTGTAGCGCAGGCCTGCGTTCGCCAGGCGCTCGAAGTTGGGTGTGTTGATAGGGCCACCGAATGCGCTGGTGGCGCCAAAGCCAACATCGTCGATGAGAATGAGTACGACATTGGGCGCGGCCGCCGGAGCCTTGGGAGGCTCGGGCCACGATTGCGGCGGAGCTTCTTGGACAGGAACAGTAGGCTTCGCGGGTTGGGCGTCGTTATCTTTTGCCCATGCGGGAGTCCACGCGTTGAACGCCATGGTTCCACTGAGCAGCAGTCCGATCTGTTGCGTGACTTTCATAGTGCAAGCCTCGAATGACATGGTTAGGATGAAGAATGTGGACAAGGCGGTCTGCGGCAACCCACTCCTGAAGCGGCGCTATCGCGATCGTTCAAGAAGGAGTTGAGATGAGGATCAACAGCAGAGACGGCTACACGAGAGCGGGTGCATGGGCACTCCTCCTCGGTGCGGCGGTGGTGCGCAGCGGACCGTTGGACCGGGCCCATTCCATCACCCGCGCCGGCGCTCGATCCTGCTTCAGCTCTTCCGCCATGAAGCGCATGTACGGATCGATGTGATGAAAGAAATGCTTGTACCCGGCGCAGAGATAGTTCAACCCGTATTCACCCGCAGCCGTTTTCGTGAAACGATGCTTGGGGCACTCTCCGTTGCAGGCAAAGCGCACATCGCACGTCTGGCAATCGGAGGGAAGCCCAACGGATTTATTGTTGCCGAATCGTGTCTGCTGCGGCGAGGACACCAGCGAGTCCAATGATTTTTGCATCAGGTTGCCAAGACGATTGTCGGGATAGACAAAATGGTCGCAAGAGTACACGTCGCCGTTGTGTTCCACCACCAGCGCACTGCCGCAGGTAGGAGCGAATACGCAAAGGCTCTGAGGCACGCCATGCCACGACTCCAAGGCAACGTCGAACGCTTGAACATAGACGCGCCCGACATCCTGAATAACCCAGTCGTCGAAGATCTGCTGCAAGAATCGCCCGAACTGAAGCGGTTCCACCGACCACTCGGAGACGGAGGACTCCTGCCTGGCAAACGGCTTCAACAGGACTAGGCCATTGGCGTCCGGTTCTTTGGCCAGTTGCTCCACAATTGGAATGAACTGCAGGTATTTGCTGCCGATCTCCTTGAGAAACCGGTAGACCTCAAGCGGACGATAGGAGTTCTTGCGGTTGATGACAGTCAGCGTATTGAACTCGACGCCATGCTTCTTGAGA
>Ga0181520_10002507_pt1 | contig 33869 bp, 38 predicted proteins | sample PEATcosm2014_Bin_29_FD_132451 | JGI IMG/M metagenome (GOLD analysis project Ga0181520, IMG submission 132451) | Peatland microbial communities from MTU Mesocosm Facility, Houghton, MI, USA - PEATcosm2014_Bin02_30_metaG | ecosystem: Environmental > Terrestrial > Soil > Wetlands > Peat | place...
CAACCCACGCTTTTGACCAACTGCCTGTACAAGAACTACTTGCCAATACATCGTGTCAACTTAAAGAAAATAGCTTTTGTAACCAACTAACCCTCAATGGCTTCTAACCGGATGATACTGATGCGAAATAATAAATGTCTTGGGCTACAAGTCATCTGTTTCAACCCGTGGCAAGGAACCTACATAACGAAACACGTTTTGACTCCGCTCTCCGCTTACCCATATATTGCACTCATGGACAACAAATCTCTTCTTAAAATCGCCTGTAGATGCGTCAAAGAGGCCGGCGGGATTCTGCGGCGTAAAGACACGTCACTACGGCACGTCAACGAGACGTTCGCGCACGATCTGAAATTGGCCGCCGACAGGAGGGTGGAGGAGAATACCCGGCATATTCTCGCAAAGACGGGCATCCCGATCATCGGCGAGGAACTGGGCGGAGACGCAGGGCTTCTCAAGAGTGCCGGGCTTTACTGGGCGGTGGACCCGCTGGATGGCACGGTAAACTATTTTCAGGGGGTGCCCTATTGCTGTTCGTCAGTTGGCTTGTGGAGGGGCTTGACTCCCGTGTTGGGAGCGGTCTACGACTTCAACAGAAACGAACTTTTTACTGGTATTGTCGGCGAAGGCGCGTCTCTTGGAAAATGTCTGATACGCGCTTCCCAGAATATTGTCGATAGAAAAAAGGTGCTGATTTACCTGAGCTGGAGCAATATGTACAGCTCGTGCAAAGACGAACAGCGCCACCACGTCATTGCCCTCAACGAGAGATACCAGGCCGGACGCTCCTGCGGCTCTACTTCCCTCGCGATCGCCTACGTGGCTGCCGGGCGCTTTGGGGCTTTCTATAGCGCAAAAACGTGTATCTGGGATGTGGCGGGCTCGCTGGCGGTTCTTGCAGCCGCGGGCGGAACCATCAAGGTAAGGATTACTGAGGCTTTCAGCATGGAAGTCTCAGCTGCCTGGAACGAGGCGCTTCTGCCGGAGATGATGGGGTAAGGCTATTTTACAGAGGCCTCGTAAATGCCCTGAATAATGGCATCGAGCATACCATCGAATTCAGCCGCGGACTGTTGGGCGGTAAGACCCTCGACCAGGGCGCGTGAGAAGCTGGCGATGACGCCTTTGTTCCTGCCCAGGATCTCGTTGCCCTTCTCGCGGGGGTATCCGCCTGAGAGCGCCACGACCTTCAATACCTTGGGATGCTTGACCAGGTCGCTGTAGAAGTTGTCTTTGGTGGGCAGCGTCAGCTTGAGCATCACCAACTGGCCTTCGGGCAGGGCTTTGAGGTTCTCAAGAATTTCCTTTTTGAGGAGTTCCTCCGCCTTTGTCTTGTCGGGACAATGAATGTCGACTTCGGGCTCAATGATGGGCATCAGCCCCGCAGCGGTGACCTGGGCGGCCACTTCAAACTGCTGCTTGACGACGGCTTTGACGCCGGTGGGATTGGCCTGCAGGATGACGGAACGCTCCTTGGTGCCGTAGATTCCCTTGCCGACAGCCTTCTTGAGAAGCGCGGAGAGTTCCGGCATGGGTTTCATGAGCTGCGCGCCGTCGGATTCGGGAAGCAGTCCCTTGTCGATCTTGAGGAAGGGAATGACGCGCTTGGTATTCCAAAGATAGTCGGCTGTGGGTTTGCCCTCGATCTCCCTGTCCATGGTGCCCTCAAAGAGAATGGCTCCGTGGATGCGGTCGCCGCAAAAGCTGGGGCTGGTGATGATGCGCGCGCGCATCTGGTGAACCAGACCGAACATCTCATCGTCGTTCTTCCAGGCGCCTTCCTTGATGCCGTAGGCGGCCAGGGCTTTTGGGGTGCTGCCACCGCTCTGGTCAAGCGCGGCAAGGAAGCCGGGCTGCGTTTGGATCTTGCGCTGTTGCTGCTGCTTGGTAGTGAGTATCTTCATAAAAGTATGGCCCCTGATGGAAAGCGGGGCGAACAATTTGCTAGCAAACGGCATAAGAGCGCCTTCTGGCAAGCCCAAAGTGACGGGGCGCTGCGGGATCCATCCTAGTGAGCTGTCCCCGGGGGGGCGTCCTTCATTGTTCCAAGCTCTTTGGCCAGAATATGCTGGCCTGAAGGAGCTGGAAGGTGCATCAGCTGGTGTATGGTCTGCGGGACGCCATCGGGAAAGTACGCGTGATCGACACCGAACCGGAGCGTATAGCCGCTCCTGTCGTTCTCCTCGATGCCTCTGAAGCTGATGGGCTGGACGGGAAACCAGCCTTTTTCAGCGAGTCTTTTGTAATTTATCGGCTCAAGATCCCGAAATGGCTGGGTCTTGTTTTGCTCCCCAAGAGCTGCGTTCATTATGGTTCTTGTCGGGTCCAAAATGTACTCCGGACAGACTTCAATCGCTCCACCGTCCGCTTTGGCGAACATCGTCAATTCACCGCGCTCAATGGCCGGGAATTCCGTCGCCAGTTGTACAAGGGCATCTTTTTCGGAGAGTCCCGCTTTCGCACACAGTCTTCTTGAAAGCTCGTCGCTTATGCTCTGCCGGGAGGTTTCATCCAGCAGCTTGGCCGCGAGGATCTCTTCGATCAATCCCGGTTTGGTGGTCCCTTTGCTTTCGGCCAACTCGCGTATCTTTTCGCCGCTCAGCTGAATCGTGAGTAGGGTGATTTCGCGTTGGGGCTTGCCATCGCCCGCAAACTCTCTTCCGGTCGGTGTCGCGAGCGAGGCGGTCACATAATCCATGGGCTCCACATCGCCATAGTGTATGCCTATAAGATTTCTAAGTTCTTTGGGATTCAGACCACTGGATTGCATCTATATAATATCGTCCATTTCTGCCTTCTTTTCAATCAATAAATTGTAAAAACGTATAAATACACGCGTTTAACCTTATTCCGTGGAGATATTTCCGATTGGTGTTATACTAAATATATGGATGCCAACGGACAACCACCTGGAGCCTCCCAAACCGGTACTTTACAGGCCAGCGTTGCGGACTCACTGCGAGCCACCAGTAGAGCGGCCAGGGAGTATCTCGAAAACGCACCAAATACCCCCTTTACCGCGCAACTGTATCTGGGACGCTGCCTGGCTATTCTCAATCAGGAGATTGATCCGTTTGAAGGCGAAAACGGAAAACCCAAGACAATTAAAGACATGGTCCTTGAATTTTGGGAGAAACTGAAGGTCTGCGAGAGTCCTTCACAACTCGAAGAGATGCGCAGTATGATGGAAGTCTCGTCACAAGGCTCCCGTGAAGGTTTGTTGGTCGGTGTGACGCGTTTTGCCAATGCGCTTAGCGACAGGGCCGTTCAACTGGGCGACCTGGGGCTTGCCGCAGAGCTTGTGTCGAGGGAGGTTACTCTCTGGCCGCCAGAGCACAAAATGACGGAGTTTTCGAAGCTGCGGAAGATTTTTGATGTGGCGCTCGATGGAGGAGAGCTTGCGAAGAGAACCTTTGAGCCGGATCATGATGTGGCTATTCAAATCGCCAGGAGATGCATTCTGGGTGAGCACCCGGCGGAAGGTTTCCCTGATGCGGCGAAGGATGAGCTATCAAAGAAGCTCTTGGCATCACTGGGCAGAATGAATACAGCCTCCAGCCAGAAAGCTGTAGAGATTCTGAGGGACACTCCTTTTGTCGGAGATGTTTCCAAGTTCCTGGGTGAGCGGCAGATTCCGGCGCATGGTACTATTCACACGATGGTATCTCCCCGCGTCGACCCACCCAAGCTAGGTGGCCGGACGATGGGCGAGTAGGGGAACTGACTGACAAAAGCTGCTGCGTGGAATTCGAGAGATAGAGCGTATGCTTACAATCTGATTTCAGGCTGACCGCCCAGAAGAGTAACCTTCTCTCCTTGTATGAGAAGCGCCTGGTCGTCTTTGAGGATTCGAACCGGATAATCTGATTTGGCAATGCCTGCCTTTAGAATGGGATCGTATGCCGGCTTATAATGGACGCTGACAAGAAATGGGACGAGGTTCATGCCTTGCAGGTCTGTGAGGCCGCAATGATCGTATTTATCCTGATGCTGCCAGAATGACATTTCAATTGAGGGACAGGCCACATAACTACCGGCGCTTGCTCCCATATAGATGAGCCCCTTCGGCAACAGTTCTTTTATGACCTTGTCAAAGCCCGTCCCACGGATTGATCGGATGAGATAAGGAGTGCTCCCTCCAGTAACAAAAACGACGTCAAACTTCTTGAGCGTATGCCTTAACTCGTCTTCTGTCTTTCCGTCGATATCCATTTCTTCATATTGATATCCCTGCTCTCGGAAGAGTTTTCGTGCGCGGTCAAGATAGGACAGATCACTTACTCCCTTCGAGGCGGTAGTAACATAGGCCATTTTCAAATCCTTGAAGGGCTTGTGAAAGACCTGGGAGTGGTCTGCAAGAAATCCTTGCGAGGAAAGCAATAACAGCTGGTTCATGAGTTGAAACGACGGTATTTCATATGACGCAGCAGGGAAGCTGGCAAGTAGAATGTAGTTCCTTTCCCCTTGCCGGGCCGTGCTCCGGCGTTTTATCCTTCCCCCATGCCCAATGCATTCTTGGAAGACCTAAAATGGCGTGGACTGCTCTATCAGCATACCGATTTTGCCTCTCTCGAAAAGCGCCTCAACGAGGGACCCATCATCGGATATTGCGGTTTTGATCCCAGCGCCGACAGCTTTACCGTCGGGAATCTGGTTGCCATGGTGCTCCTCAAGCGGCTGATGCTCTCCGGACACAAACCGGTTTTGCTTCTGGGAGGCGTTACAGGCATGATCGGCGATCCCAAGCCCGACAGCGAACGCCAGCAACTCAGCATGGAGCAGATCGCCTTCAACATGGCAGCCGTGGAAAAACAGGTTCGGAAGTTTATCGGATCGGACGGCATTCAGGTGGTCAACAATGCCGACTGGCTGGGAAAGTTGAATCTGGTGGAGTACCTGCGCGACATTGGAAAATACTTTTCCGTCAATGTGATGATGGGCAAGGACTCCGTCCAGTCGAGACTCTCGCGCGACGTGGGGATCTCCTTCACCGAGTTCAGCTACCAGACGCTCCAGGGCTACGACTTCTACCACCTGCTGACGACAATCAACTGCGAGCTGCAATGCTGCGGGGCGGACCAGTGGGGCAACGTGACTGCGGGCCTGGATTACATACGCAAGAGGCTTCACCGCGAGGCCTACGCCTTCTCCACTCCTCTTGTCACGAAGGCCGACGGCAAGAAATTCGGAAAGAGCGAGTCGGGAGCCATCTGGCTTGACCCCAAGAAGACCTCGCCCTATCAGTTTTACCAGTTCTGGCTGAACGTGGAGGATTCCAAGGTGATCGAGTACATGAAAATCTACTCCTTTAAATCCCGCGGGGAGATTGAGAAGATCGCCGCGGAGTTTGCCGTCCATCCGGAGCAGCGCGCCGCCCAGAAGGCCCTTGCCGATGAGCTGACCGAGCTGGTGCATAGCAAACGGGATCTGCAGCAGGCGATTGCCGCCTCAAAAGCGCTCTTCGGTCTCTCCGAGATCAAAGACCTGGAGGCAGATACGCTGCGCGCGGTCTGCGCGACCATTCCCTCGATGAAGATCGCGGCGGGTCAGGGTGTTCCCGATCTGGCCTCAGCCCTCATCGAGACCAAGCTTGTAGATAGCAAAAACAAGGCGCGCCAGGAGATCATTGCTGGAGGGGTCTACGTCAACAATGTCCGCGCCACCGTTGAGACAAAGCTCAGTGAAGCTGACTTTATCCACGGATGCATTGTGCTGCGCAAAGGCAAGAAAAACTGTGCGGCGGTGGTAAAGGGATAGCCTAAGTACTCACAATAGAAGCTTGTATTTGAGATAATATAGGAGTACTATCTGCCCATAAGCTAATATCTATGAACAGCACTCTGGTGAAGCATTCATTGGCCTCTATAAACCTCCACAACAAGCGTGTTGTGATCAGAGCTTTTAGGCCAAAGCGCAGACGCCGTGTCAGTACTCTTTTGAATTGGGAACAGGTTCAAAAAATTGTTGCTAAATACGGCGGTTATCCAGTGATACCAATGTCTGACTCTGTGGAGGAATACCTGCGCAAAGTAGAGGCTTATGACGGGCCTTTACAGTGGTCTCCAAAAAGAATCGAGAATCCTGCCGACGAGGAGAGACTTGATGTGCTCGGCAGAAAGGAATGTTTGGGAAAATTAACGTCCAAGTTAGAAGCCAGCGAACTTAAACGTCTACGCGCCAAGTTTCCTGATCGCGTGACAGGTCGTACAGGTTGTGCGAACTTTCAGCAAGCTGTCATAAGTGGACAGAAATTTTGCACTGATGGCATATAATTGCAGTCGCACCCTTTGAAAAAGGTGCCTACCGATGAACTGTCCCATTCGGGACAAGAGAAGTTCCCTATGTCTGTATAAAAGCCTTTTTCGCCCCGGATGGGGCAGCCCCATGTTAGCCATCGGTTTTAACCGGTGGTGAATATTTATCGACGGCTATGCCCATGTATGGTACGTTCTGATATATTATTATGGACGATCTTCAGACATTCCTCGACAAGGCCGGGACCGACGCGCAAATCCTCACGATGGATGTGCCCATGCCGACGGCTCCAGCGGCAGCCGAGGCATTGAAAGTCCCCGTCGGTTGTATATTCAAATCGCTCCTTCTGACCGGGGACGGCAAATATATCCTTCTTGTTTTGTCCGGTGAAAAACGTGTTGATACCAAAAAAGCGGCGGAGTTGGTTGGGGCTTCCAGATTAAAGCTGGCCGATAAAGACGTCGTATTGGAGCAGACGGGCTATTCTGTCGGCAGCGTACCCCCGGTCGGGCACAAGAGCAGGATCCCTGTTATTGTCGACCAAAGCCTGATGGACTATGAGTTCGGTTACGGGGGCGGCGGTCGGCACGAGTGTCTCATCAAGATCCGCCCCAAAGAGATTGTTCGTTTGACGGGCGCGACCATTGCGGCGATCAGTCTGTAGGCTACGCCTACAGCCACCCTGCCATTCTCTCATTCTCCCAGATCTGCTTGACTGCCTGACGGCTGCGCACGAGCGCGGCCTTTCTACCTTTGACCAGCACTTCTGCCGCCAGGGGGCGCGTGTTGTAGGTGCTCCCCATTGCGCATCCATAGGCGCCCGCGCTCATGAGAGCCAGACGGTCTCCTTCTCTGACTCTGGGCAGTGGCCGATCTTTGCAGAAATAATCGCCGGACTCACAGACGCCGCCGACAACATCCGATGTGACCCGGGCGCCGCCTTTCTTCCTGAGCGGCACAATCTCGTGGTAGGAGTCATAGAAAGCGGGGCGGATCAGGTCGTTCATCGCGGCGTCGACAATCACAAAGTGTTTATGTCCCGTGTCCTTCAGATATTCCACGCGCGTCACCAGGATTCCCGCGTTTCCGACAAGGAAGCGACCCGGCTCGACAAGGACCTTCAGTCCCAGCCCTTGGAGCAGGGGAAGCAGAGACTTGGCGTAGCTTTCCGGCGTTAGAATGCCGAGAGCGGCCTTTGAACGCCACCAGGACTCAGCGCCGCTAGCGAGGGCGTCCTTGTACACGATACCGATCCCGCCGCCAATGCTTAGGAATTCCAGCTCATATTTTGCAGAAAGGCTCTTTACCAAGGGCGTTATCTTCCTGACCGCCTCGACAAACGGGCCTGTTTCCGTGATCTGTGAGCCGATGTGCATTTGGAGTCCGCGCAGCCGGATGTTTTTTAATTTGCTTGCCCAGGCGTAGATGCCCGCAATGTTTTCAAACGCGATGCCGAATTTGTTCTCGTAGGTGCCGGTGGTGATCTTGGCGTGCGTGTGGGCCTCCACGTTGGGATTTACCCGCACGGCAATGGATGCAGCCTTTCCGAGGCGCCCAGCCACGCGGTTGATCCGGAGTATTTCCGGTTCGCTCTCGCAGTTGAAGGAATAAACGCCTTTTTGGAGTGCGAACTCGATTTCAGCCTCCGTCTTGGCCACTCCGGCAAAGACGCACTTGCGCGGGTCGCCTCCGGCGGCGATCACGCGCTGCAGTTCTCCTGCGCTGACGATGTCAAAGCCACTGCCGAGGTTCGAGAACGTGCGCATCACCGAGAGGTTGGAGTTGGCCTTCATGGCAAAACAGACCAGATGGTCGATGGGGGAAAGCGCCCGGTCGATTTTCCGAAAGTGATCTTCCAGGGTCGTCTGCGAATAGACGTACAGCGGCGTGCCCAACTTGTCCGCAAGGTCCCCGACGGAGACGTCCTCGCAGAAGAGCTGGTTTTTGACATAGCGGAATTGATGCATAATATTTGGCTTTTCCAATATACTATAGGTTTTGCCTTTGACTTTGCAAGAACAGGATGTTTACATGGCGGCGTGAAGATCCTGCTCATCGGTTCCGGCGGGCGCGAACACGCAATCGCATGGAGGCTCTCACAGTCGTCCCGCGTCACGCGGTTGTGGTGCGCTCCAGGAAACGCGGGGATGATGATGGAAAGACTGGCAAATGGCGCTTGGGTAGAAGGGGTTGATATAGCGGCGTCCGATTTGCCGGGTCTTTTAAGGTTTGCGAATGAAATGCGCCCTGATCTGACTGTGGTCGGTCCCGATGATCCCCTGGCGCTGGGGATAGTGGACCTCTTCCAGAAAAATGGCCTGCGTATTTGGGGACCCAACGAAAAGGCCGCGCAGTTTGAGTCTTCCAAGTCTTTCTCCCAGGCTTTCATGGCCAGGCACGGGCTTCCTGTGGCCGCCGGAGGCTCTTTTTCCGATCCTGCTTCCGCAAAAGCTTTTGCGGCGAAACTGGGCGGGCGTTGTGTCGTCAAGGCCGACGGGTTGGCGCTGGGAAAGGGAGTGCTTCTATGCGATAATCTTTCACAGGCCCAAAAGGCGATAGATTCCATCATGTCCGACAGATCTTTCGGCTCTGCCGGAGACAAAGTGGTCGTGCAGGAATTTTTGGAAGGGATGGAGATCTCGCTGCACGCGATCTGCGACGGTACTCACGCGCTGCTTTTTCCCACCTCTCAGGACCACAAGAGGGCTCGTGACGGGGATAAGGGGCTCAATACCGGAGGCATGGGCACCTACAGCCCGACGCCCTTTTTAAGCCAGGCCCAGATGAAAGAAGTGGAAAAAACGATTTTGCAGCCGTGGCTGGCGGGTTGCCGATCGGAAGGCATTGATTACCGCGGGATCTTATACCCGGGCGTCATCATCACAAAGGAAGGTCCCAAGATACTGGAATTTAACGCGCGTTTTGGAGATCCGGAAACGCAGGTTTATCTCCCGCGGTTGGCGAATGATCTGGTGGAGCTGTTCGAAGCAACTCTGGATGGCACGCTCAATAAAGTGAATTTGCGTTGGAGAAACGAAGCCGCTGTATGTGTTGTCATGGCCAGTGGGGGTTACCCTGGCGCCTACGAGAGAGGGAAGGTGATTGTGGGGCTCTCGGAGGCCGCACGGCTGCCCGCAGTCAAGGTCTTCCATGCCGGAACCAGAAGAGAAGGCGATTCGATTGTAACCAACGGCGGGCGTGTTTTTGGGGTGACCGCCTGGGCGGAGAATCTGGATCTTGCCCGCCAGAAAGCGTACGAGGCTGTGTCGAATATCCGCTTCGCCGGGGCCTTCTCCCGCCGGGATATAGGAGCGAAAGCGTTGGCTGGCTTAGTTTCACCGTACCAAAGCTCATAAAACGCTTTTAGCTTTGGATAGCAAGTGCCGTAATAAGTGGTTTGCATGCTCAATCCGGACGTTCATAAGAATCCCCTGCGCTTTTTCTTTGCGGTCAATAACAGGCAGCTGCCTGTCATGGCCCTGAATTGTTTCTTTTATAGCCTGGGGCAGGCATTTTCGTTTGGCATCATATTTTTGCTGGGACGGATGGTGGATTTTATCAGTAGCGGGAAGGGAGACACTTCCTTTCTGGTGGTGCTTCTTCTGGTTTGTCTTGTTCTGCACGAGGTTTTCTATCGGCTGGGGCACATCTGCGAGCTCTTCCTGCTCTCCGGACTGCGTTCCAACATCAAGAAAGCCCTCTTTGACCATACCTCAAGACTCTCTTTCAGCTACTTTGCCGATCGTTTCGCCGGTGAAATAACCCACAAGATTGCGTCTACAGCCGACGCGCTGGAGCGGATGACCGTGATTGTTACCAATGAATTCATCGAGAATGGCGTGCTGGTGCCCATAACCGCCGTCTCTCTGGGTTGCCTGCATCCCTGGTATGGCCTTTTTATCCTGTTGTGGACGGCGTATGTGGTGGCAGGATCCTGGCTTTTGGCCAAAGAGATGAATCGCCGCGCCTCACTATACGCGGTTGCTGAGGCCAGAACAGGAGGCATCCTTGTGGACGTATACGGCAACATAGGGACCGTGAAGGTCTATGGCCGCAGCGCCAACGCGGATGTGGTGCATCGCCAGATTTCCACGGAAACAGACGCCTACAAGAAACTGGGATGGTGGGATGTGTTGACCTTCCACTTTCAGGGAACATCGATTGTTTTGCTCATAGGAGGGCTTATAGCCATCACCGTTATTCTCTTTCAGCGGCATCTTTTAAGCATTGGCGATATCGTCTTTATGTCCGCGGCGGCTCTCCGATTAAAGGATATGGCCTGGGGCATTGGGAAAAACATAGCTGACTTTATAAGGTTTTACGGGGAAGTTTATCAAAACCTTTCGGATCTGGTGGTTCCCCCGGCGGTAAAAACCGTGCCCCCGATGTCCACAATGTCGGGGATCGTGGTGTCTGCCTCCGAGCGCAATCGGGATATCAGAATCGATTTCAAGAACGTGGAATTTTCCTATGTCCCCGGACACGCCGTACTCAGCGATTTTTCATTGGAGATTGTCCCCGGACAGAAAGTTGGCGTTGTCGGATTAAGCGGGGCGGGGAAGACGACGCTTGCAAATCTGCTTCTGCGTTTTTTCGATCCGCAGAGGGGAGTTGTTTTGTTCAACGGGATCGATATCCGCGAGTTTACCCAGGAATCGCTGCGGTCGCATATCTCCCATATTTCACAGGATACGTCTTTGTTTCACGATACGATTGCGGCCAACATTGCTTACGGGGTTCCCCATGCGCCCATGTCGGAAATCAAGAAGGTCGCAAAGTTGGCCTACGCGGATGAATTTATCTCAATGCTGCCGCAGGGCTATGAAAGCATTGTGGGTGATCGGGGTATCAAACTGTCCGGAGGCCAGCGTCAGCGCGTCTCAATAGCGCGCGCCATTCTTGCCGATAGGCCCATCTTTTTGCTGGACGAAGCTACCAGCGCCTTGGACAGCGACAGCGAGGGAATGATACAAAATGGGCTGGCCGAGCTGATGTGCAACAAGACGGTGATTGCCATCGCCCACAGGCTCTCCACACTTTCCAAGATGGACCGGATCATATTTTTGGAAAAGGGCAGGATTGTAGAGGACGGTTCACCCGAAGCTCTGCTAAAGTTGGGCGGCAAATATGCCAGGCTTTGGCGGATGCAGGCTGGCGGGTTCCTCCCGGCGGTGTAGCGTGTTATCAGTTTGTGACACAGCCCCCAGTGTACAAAAAAACCCCTCCATTTCTGAAGGGGTTTTGAAAATTAGCTTTCGCCAACGATTACCAACGGCTGCCGCCGCGGTCACCACCGCGACTGCCGCGATCACCACCACCACTGCGGCGTTCACCGGCGGGGCGCTCTTCCATGGGACGAGCGACGTCAACCTTCAGGTTGCGGCCGTCGAGGTCCTTACCGTTGCCATTTTTGGCAGCGTTGCTGGCGTCCTCATCTGTGGCGAAGGTCACGAACCCAAAGCCCTTGCTGCGGCCGGACATCTTGTCCACAGCCACGAAGCTCTCGGTGACCTTCCCCCACTGGGAGAAGAACTGCGTTAATCCATCCTGGGTCGTAGACCAGGCGAGGTTGCCCACGTACAATTTATTATTTGCCATAGTGTTACTACCAAGAGCCTTACTGAACCTAACCTTCTGGCAGTACACTGTCCGTGACCCGATGCGGCTGAAAGTCCCTATACTATCCTGGCGAACACAAGCATACACTATTGGCCGAAACAATGCAAGAGGGAAAATAAAGACTAATATCTATGAAGCTAAGCCGTAGTTCCGCAGTTTCCCTCTTGACGCGCCGAAGACTCTTTTGCTATGATGGACGTCTTATGGCACTTACGATTCGTATGCAGCGCTGCGGTTCCAACGGGAATCCGCATTACCGTCTTGTTGTCACAGAACGCGCTTCGCGCCGCGATGGCAAGTACGTTGAGCTGGTTGGCAGCTACGCGCCCCGCGATGCCGATGCCAAGAGACGTCTGAGCCTCAACATCGAGAGAATCGACTATTGGGTGAAGGTGGGTGCCAAGCCGTCGGATACGGCGCGCACTCTGATTGCCAAAGCCCGCAAGACTGCGGCCGCCTAGTTTTGTCTGCGGCTTTTGGACCACTATCCTTGGGCAAGCGGCGTGGGGGTACTTGTGGCACGGACTTGCATCAGTTCTGCAAGACGTGTAAAGGGGATTGGCGTCTCTAATGCGCCCAGGGCGGCAGCCACGGTTTCAGTGTGGCCCGGCCTCTTCAAATAATAATTGCGTGTGGGTCCTTGGTCCAAAAATACGTTAACGCATACTTGCGCGATTCTCTGTTTCCCCTCCGGGGATAGATTGTAGAACTGTGTGGCGCAATCGAAAGCTGTCTCTACCATCCCGGCCTGAAGCAGAGAGCGGGTGAATAGGCCAACATTCTTGGCCCACTTTGGGGGCATGATTGCTGCGTGCTGTTTCATGGAGATGGTGTGTAACATACGTCTGATGACAGGTTCGTTATTACGGTCTTTGGCTAGTAATTTTATGACGTTGTGAGCTTCTAAAAAATCTGCAGGGGTCAGATCTGCGGCTGTTCTCACGTGTTCAATATAATTGGTCGGATAAGCCTCGGACATTACCTTTGTAAAACGCACAGGAAGTGCCTGCGTCATGTCCAGAGCAATGGCTCCCAAAGCCAGGGACACTGTTTTTGAGTAGCCTGGTTTCCGCAGATAATTAGTGCGTGTCGGCCCATGGTGAAGAAACGCATCCGCACAGGACTGCGCGATGAGTCTTTCATCTCCCTTTGACCAATTATAGAATTGCGTGGCACAATCGAAGGCTGCCTCAACCATACCGGCAAGAAGTAGCGAACGGGTCAATATACCGACATTCTTGGCCCACTTCTGTGGAGTAATTGCCTCGTGTGGTTTCATGGAGATCTTTTGCAGCAGATCTCTGATGGTGGGCTCGTTCTGTCTGTCTTTGACTAGCGACTTTATTACATTTTTCACATGCCAAAGGTCTTCGGGAGTAAACTCCGCTGACCTTCCCATATGTTCAATATAGCCGCGTGTATAGGCATCGGTCATAAAGAAAAATATTACCAACCTTATGCGGTCCCGAGCAATAAGTAAGAAATAAATTCATCTTTATTAATATCAACTAATAGCCAAATTGACGGAGTATAAGCTGCCCTTTCTTTGACAAATCATTGACCCTGGGGGGCTTCTTTGCTATCCTGACTGGGATTTTATGAATAAAGGCCTGAGAATTCCGCTCATAGCGGGTAACTGGAAGATGAACAAGACTCCCTCTGACGCGGTCACTCTCGTCGAGGAGCTCAAAGGCGCGATAGGCCGCCAGACCCAGGTGGGCGTTGTCCTCTGCCCGCCCTTCACGGCGATCGATCGCCTGGGACGCGTTCTGGAGGGTTGCACCATACAGCTGGGCGCCCAGAATATGCATCACGAGGCAAGCGGCGCATTCACGGGCGAAATTTCGGCGGCGATGCTTCGCGACATCTTTGTCCGCTATGTGATTCTGGGGCACTCCGAGCGCCGCACGCTCTTTGGAGAGACAGACGAGTTCATCAACAAGAAGGTCCTCGCGGCACTGAAGCTTCTTATCAAGCCGATTATGTGCGTGGGCGAGACCCTCACGGAACGGGAAGCCTCCCTTACCTTGAAGGTGGTGGGCCGGCAGCTTCTCGGTGGACTCAAGAGTGTCCCCGCGGAGGAGGCCGAGAGTATTGTGATAGCCTACGAGCCGGTCTGGGCGATTGGAACGGGCAGGAACGCGACGGCGGCCCAGGCGCAGGAGGTGCATGCATTTATCCGGACGGAACTGGAGCAGCTTTTCGGCAAAGCCATCGCCCAAAAGATCCGCATCCTGTATGGCGGCAGCATGAAGCCGGCAAACGCGGCGGAACTGCTCGCCCAGGTGGATATCGATGGGGGACTTATCGGAGGCGCTTCTCTTGAGGCGGCCAGTTTTATTGCCCTAATTGAGGCCGCGCGCAAGGGCTAGGAATTCACCTGGTTGGCCCTACCGTTGCAGACGAAAAAAGCCCATTGATCCCTCCCTGGGGAGGACTACGCGGTATAGTCCGCCATTTGTCGCGGGGCTGTTTGTGACGGCAGTCCAGTTGGTTCCGAAAAGCGAGCTGCATCGGCACAGAGAGTAGCCGGAGGTGTTCGTTGGCCAAGAGATTGCCACGTTGGTGCCGAAGAGAGCCAAAGAGGGGGAAGGAGCGGGGGAAACCATGGGACCGAAGGTGGAGAGATTGCCTTTCACGTAGTTGCAGCCGCTGTCATCAGATATCCAAAAGTAGTTGTCGTAACTGTCGCTATAGCTTACCGTATTGCTCAGCCCCGCCTGTAAAGAGCTCTGAATATTGGACATGGTATTCGCATTGTATGTGCCATCCGGGAAAGTCACAGTGATTATATTCACGCCGTTGACAAGATCCGTATAGTTGTGAGCCCAGGTGATGGTGAGGATGTCTTGCGGCTTGCCATGAGAGTCGTTTCCACCTATTTGCAGCCCCAAAGCCAGGTATTTGTAGGTGGCGGGCTGGCCTCCGGCCGTCACTGTTACCGAGGCGTTCGTGTTCATGAAGCCGCCCACTTCGCTGTTATAGGAGAAGTTTGAGGAGTTTATCGATAGAATGCCAGCAAGATTCTCCGCGTTGGTATAGCCGTTGCCGTTTCCTTCAACGGCGGAGACGCTGCCGCCCCACGCCTGAGGGAGCGCGCTCTGGGCGTGGGCAACAAGGGTTCCGGCCACAAGACCAGCCGCAACGAGGCTGGTCAAAGACGGAGACAAAGCGAGGGAGCTTCTCTCCATAACCGCCTCCACTATAGCATTTTGGAGGCGCGAGGGCAATCATAAATGTTACCAATGTCCCGGATACCGTTGGCGACCAGGTGCGTCCAAGTCTGATGGAAAAAGAGCGCCCTTATATCACGAGTTGAAAAGCTCGCTGTGATTGCAAAGCCTTAGAAGGCGCACGCATTGCTCCTCCTGACGATAGATCAAAAGCAAATCAGGTTTTATATGGCATTCCCGGCAGCCGTTCATGTTTCCTGTAAGCGGATGATCGCGATAGTTTGCGGGAAGCGGGATGTCTGCCTCAAGGCAGTGAAAGGCGGTTCATAACCTTTTTTCAACCCCTGTGTCATTCTCGTAATGACGCGAGTCTTTCCTGAATCCGGAAGATTGTTTAAGCCATGACATTCTAAGAAGCCTTTTTTCTCCCGAATATCTCCTCCATCAGTTCTTTTGCCGTATAGCTTCTCGCGTCTGACAGATCCTCGTTCATGGCGTCGAGAGTCTCTCTGCTCAGGGGCCTGTCGGCATCCATTGTAAAGGGAAGCCCATGATGGCGTTCCACCTGCGCGTAGAAGATATTGACGGCCTCGGTTGGGGTGATGCCCAGTTTGCCGAAGATGCGGTCAACGGCGAGTTTGCGTTTGGGGTCGACCCGCGCGCGGACGATGCTGGTGCGTTTGTATTTGGTTTTGGGCATGGACTTATGTAACGGCTGGAAAGAAGCCTTGTTTATGCTCAATTGTGCCACAGACTTGGTAAATGTCAATTATCGTCTTCACCACGTCAGGAAAGCGCTTTGAGACCCCTTATCTGAGCTCCGCGCTGGAGGCTGCGTCGAGCACTTTGAAGTTCTCCGCGTGGAAGGCAGGGTCGGCTCTGAAAGAGAGCTTCGCGTTGTAGCTCTTCTCTATCTCCAAAAGCAACCCCTCGTCCTCGGTGCGAATGCGTTCCATGGTGGTCGGATGGCAGAGAATCCTCATCTGGACAATCGGCTCCTTCATCGGATCCTTGCCGGTGCGCAGCCTTCTTAGGATGCTGACCACGCGCCTCTGGATCTCCACGCTCATCGTGCGGGGGCTCTTGACAATGCCTTTGCCGGAGCAGTAGGGGCAGCCCGTGTAGATGCCGCGCGCGTTGCTTTCGGTGTGGCGCTGCCGGGAAATCTGCATAAGACCCAGCTGCGAGAGCGGCAGGACGTGCGTTTTGGCCTTGTCGGAGCCCATCTCGCGACGCATCACGCTGAAGATCGTGTTGCGGTCGCGTTTCTGCTTCATGTCGATAAAGTCGACGACGAGAAGTCCACCGATATTGCGGAGCCGGACCTGGCGGGCGACCTCTTTGGCGGCCTCGAGGTTTACCTGCAGGATGACGTTCCCGCCCCTGCCGCCTTCCCTGTTTTTGTGGCTGCCGGTATTGACGTCGATCGCGGTGAGGGCTTCCGTCTCGTCGATGACGATCTCGCCGCCGGAGGGCAGGGGAACCTTGCGCTGGAAGGTCTGTTCAATCTGGCGCTCGATGTTGTACCGCTCGAAGATCGGGATACTGTCGGTGTACTTGGCCACCTTGGACTTGGAACGCGGGGAGATCTTCTCGATGTAACTGATCATGCGCTCGTAATCGGCCTCATTCTCAACCAGGATCCGGTCGACCTCCTCGGTGAGGAATTCTCTGGCCGTGCGCTCCACAATGTCCGGCTCTTCGTAGAGCAGGGTGGGTTTTTTGTTTTCCATGCGCTCCTTGATCTTGTTCCACTCGTCTACGAGCATGGCCAGATCGCGGACAAAGAAGGTCCATCTCTTGTCTTCGCCGGCAGTGCGGATGATGACTCCCATGCCGTCGGGGATGGTGAGCTTTTTGAGGATATCGCGAAGTCTGGCGCGTTCCTTGGGGTCCTCGATCTTTCGGGAGACGCCACACTCTCCGTTAAAGGGCATCAATACCATGTAGCGCCCGGGGATGGCGATATTGGTGGTGGTGCGGGGGCCTTTGGTGCCGATCTGCGCCTTGGTGATCTGTACCACGATGTCGCTGCCAATCGGGTAAACAGAAGGGATCTCGCGCAAAGAGGGCTTCTTGACCCCGACTTGCCGGGGCTGATTTTGCCGGACGACTTCGTACTGATCGTTCTGCTCGGGCGGCAGGATGTCCCAGTAGTGCAGAAAGGCGTTCTTGTCGGTACCGATATCCACGAAGGCGGCTTTCAGTCCCAGTTCGTGGTTTTGAATCTTGCCTTTGAAGATCGCGCCAACCATGCGGTTCTCTCCGGTGCGTTCGATCTCCAGCCTTTGCAGGACGCCGTCGACGAGCATGGCCACGCGCCTTTCAAGGGGCTCGCAGCTGACAATGATCTCGGTGTAGGGGGGGTTCTTCCCCTGCAGGGCGTTTGTTATCTTTTGAATAAGAGGGCGCTTTCTGGCGCGCTCGCGGGCCTCATTTTGAAGCTCGCGTGTGTCGACAGAGGCTTCCTCTTTCTTGGGTGGATTCTGCATCTCTGCCTCCAGGGGGCTGCTGTCCGGGCTGTTTTGGCCATTATTATTCGCCTGACGCGAAAGATCGTTGTTATCGTTGTTCATATTGTTTGGGTTTAAGTTTGAAGTTGTTGGGATTATGCAAGAGTTTTCTTATAATATTCCAGCGCGGTTTTTGTCCTGGAGTTAAGCGGGGAGGGAAGAGCCGACAACGAGAACCAGCGTGCCTCTTCAAAGTAGCGTTTTTCTTTTATTTCAAGGGTTCCTCCAATGATTTTGACCAGGCAGTCAACAGAAACCCAATGTTGGTCAGGCGTTATCATGTCGCTGACCCGTATTATTCGCAGCAATTCTATATCCAAATTAGTCTCTTCTTTTACCTCGCGTGCGACAGCCAGGGACGCCTCCTCCCTGAACTCCGGTTTGCCTCCGGGACGTGTCCAGCTTCCCGGCTCCATCCTGTATTGGGGTGTTGTCTTTAGAAGCAGTACTTCTCCTTTGTTATTGATGACAATAGCCCTGTAGCTGACGCCAACGCAGTCAAAGCCCGGCCTGATTGGCTTTAGTTCCAGATTGACTGTGCTATCTTTTTTCATGTCCGGCTAATTTGTTCTCAGCCGGAGATCCATTTCACTAGGGCGCTCTTGACAATCGGAACCGGTCGACCGAAGCCACCATCCCAGTCAAGACAAACGCACCCAAAAGAAACGAACCTCCGTAACTGACGAAGGGCAGCGGTATCCCCTTGATCGGCATCAGCCCTATCGTCATTGCTATGTTGACAAAAATATGAGTCATCAAAATAACGCACACGCCCACCCCCAGTAGCCGGCCAAAACGGTCGGCCGCGCGGCTGGCGACGTAGAGCGTCACAACAATAAGAGCTGCCAGTAGACCAAGGACAATCACTGCCCCTACAAAACCTGTTTCTTCGGCTATCACCGAGAAAATAAAATCATTGTGCGCCACGGTGGAGGGCAGGTAGCCGAGCCTGGCCTGCGTGCCTTCCTTCCATCCCTTCCCGAAGAAGCCGCCCGAGCCGACGGTGATCAGGCTTTGCCGCTGGTTCCAACTGGCGCCTATCCCATGGGGATCCACTACCTCCGGGGCCGCGAAGACCAGTATCCGGTTGCGCTGGTAGTCCTTCAGAGGAAGAAGCGCCTGCTTCTCATAGAGCCCGTGCTGGTCCGGATCGGTGAAGGAGAAATTGTTCTCGCGGACGAAATTAACGTACCTGATCAGATCCACGGTCAAAAGGGCGACGAGGGCCAATGCCACAAGCGCGGCCACACGGAAGAAACGCGTGGTCAGATTGGATGCGTATAACAGGGCCAACGTCATGGGGGGCAACACCATTGCGCTCCCCAAATCGGGTTGCGCAAAGATCAGCACGAAGGGTATCATGACGGCCAGCGCCACCTTTAGCAAGGCTATTAAGGAGTTTCGGAAAGTACCCACTTGGGACCTGGCCAGGATACTGCAGACCATCAGAAGCGTTCCGATTTTGGCCACTTCCACCGGCTGAAACGAGAGGATCGGCCCCAGATTGAGCCACCTGCGCGAACCCTCGCGGATCTCTCCGACGTGCGGCACCCACAAAAGCAGCAGCAGCGCTATGCCGATGTAATATACCCAGTGGGCCCTTTCAAGGAACACCCTGTAATGCACACGGCTGATCATGAAGTAAATGGCAAATCCCAGAGTGGCCCAGACCAGTTGTTTTTGCCAGTAATAGGCGTCCACGGCCAGTCCTCCCGAGGCCGAGACGATGAAGGCCAGTGAGAAGGCTAAAAGTAGGGAGATGACAATGGGCATCGGACGTCTTTAGCTTATGAACCAGCTTGGACGGAGGCGAGGGGAAAATACCGGGGGCGCCGATTCCCGATCCCCCAGGATTGAAATCCTGGGCTAAACCTGTTGCGTCCACGGGGGACGCGGCGCATTTGACGATTTTAATCCAACAGCTCCCCTTCATTGAACTCTATCTGATGATTTCTCAGAAGTTTTTTGTACTCTTCCAGATAGGTTTCCGTTTTATGATGTTCAGGTTGTCTTTGGATGTACCTTCGCACACGGTCCAGTTGGGAAAGACTCACGGAAAATGAGCCGAAACCCTCCTGCCAGGAAAATCCCAGACAGTCAGGGAACTCCTTCTTGAACCAGGCGGAAGAGGCCCCCTTGACTCGTTTGGCAAATACGCTGGAGGACATTGCCGCAGGTCTTCTGACAAGGATATGCACGTGGTCTTCAATACCCCCGATCTCAATAATGAGAGCCTTTATTCTCTCAGCCACCCCTCGAATGTATTTATAGCATCTTACGCGATGGGGATCTTTGAGCCACGGATATGAACCTTTGGTGCAAAATACGATATGGGAATGTTCGCTGGAATGAGAGTGTCCCACAAGACCTTTTAACGAGGCCTATTGCCTGGGATCAATAAAAAACGTTCGTTCATTCCAGCGCGTCCTTTACGGACGCAACAGATTTAGCCACGGCAATTCATTCCGTGGCGATGAGGGGTGCGCTCATTCCCGATCCCCCAGGATTGAAATCCTGGGCTAAACCTGTTGCGTCCACGGGGGACGCGGCTATATGCGCTCCTTATTTCACCTCTTCGAGCTTCACTGCTACCGGCTTGCCGTGGACGACTCTGTAGAATCCCAATTCGGAGTCTATCCGGCCTTTCGCGTTCACGCTGACTCTGCCCATGGCGGAGGGGAAGTCTTTGGCCTGGGCAATCCAGCGCGCGGCGGCGACGTGATTGGGGCCATCCAGGGTCTCGTAGGCTGAGCGGATCAGATTAAGCCCGTCGTAGATGGTGGGTACTCCATAAGTGGCCTCTTTGCCGGAGGCGTCCCGGAGCTTTCGGTTAAACTCATCGGTCGCATTTCCACCGGAGACGTAATAGAGTCCCTCAGCGTCAGTCAGATCCGAGACAAAATCAAAGTCCTCAATAGTGACTACGCGAGGCCTAAAATCCAGCTGTTTCATCTGCCGCAATATAATTTCCATTTGGGGGCTCATAGCAAGAGGAATGACTGTATCCGGGTGTTTTTCCCGGACTTTAAGCAACAACACGCGGAAATCCCTTTCATCTGGGTTGAAGGTTTCCACGGCGACAGCAGGCATTCCGCGCTTCTTTAGCTCGGCTTCCACGCCGGTTTTTAATGCCAGGTGTCCTGGCTGCAGGACAGCTACAATGGCCACGCGTTTGGCTCCCATCTTTTGAATCATATCCACGAAGGCAGAACACTCTTTGGCAGGCAGGGGCCAGTGGGAGAAGTTATAGGCCCCATCGGGAATGGTGTCATCGGAGCAGACGCAGTTGACGTGCGGAATCTGTTGTTTTCTTATCATGGGCGCCAGGACGTGTCCCGCATCGCAGAAGAGCGAAACAATGCCGTCCACGTGATCGATGTAGATGAGCTTGTAGGCCGCCTCTGCCGAGCCGCGGGGAGTAAGCTGGTTGTCCTCAATGACAAGCTTATACTTGTGCCTGTAGTGCCCCTCGGCGCACTCTTTTTCAAAGAGCTTTATGGCGCTCATCTGCGGCTGTCCCAGTCCGGCGTTGTCGCCGCTTAAGGGGAGTATGACGCCAATCTTGAGCGTCTCGGGAGTGGCGGCAAACGCCAGCGAGGTGATTAGGCACAAAGCGCAGAAAAGCAGCCTTTTCATGAGCGGAATCTATGACACAGGTATGGGGTTTGACAATACCGAAATGCCGTGCCTCCCCGAGATCAAACTCGCTTATAGACAAAAAGTCATTACGATAGATCTCCATGAAGAAGCCGATCTTTATACTGGTTGGAGGGCCGAACGGTGCCGGCAAGAGTACCTTGGGGCAATCCGCAGTAGCTGAAATCTACGGAGTGAAAGACTATTTGAACGCCGATTTTATAGCAAGGGGCATGGCGGGCCTTCCAGAAAGTGAAAGAGATGTTGCGGCGGGCAAGGCGCTCATCCGGTTGGTGGAAGGGCATTTTGCAGAGCGAAAATCATTCGCGGTAGAGAGCACGTTAAGTTCCAACATTGCGCTCAAGTGGCTCCATAGGGCGCATAAACTGGGATACGCCGATGTTTTGATCTATTGCTATCTGCCCTCTGTTAAAACAGCCATACAAAGGGTGGCGGATCGTGTCAGAAGGGGAGGGCATGGTATTCCAAAGAGTACAATCATTAGAAGATACAGGGAAAGCCTGCGGCAACTTCTGGAATCTTATTTGCATATATCGACAGAGGTGTTGATCATAGACAACAGTTCAGCGGAACAATTCTTGATAGCCCGCAAAAAGAATGCTATACTAAGCGTGTATGACGGCAGTTTTCTTAAGAAAATCTCTCGATAAGGAAGGACAGCGGATCCAAGCCGTCGCTCGGCGTGCCGTAAAGCGCAATTTAGATTTTTGGAAGCGCAACAAGGGCAAGCTCCCCGCAAACGTGGTGGTGTATTAGTTCTTTAACACAGCCTTGTTGGTATCGGGTCTCTCCCTATTCCGCCGCATACGCCCCGCTATTGCCGCTTAGCCCAAAGATCCTGGGGGTGTTGCCGCGGACAAAGAGCCCGACGGCCGTGGCATTGTCCATGCCGCCGCGATCGCGGGCCTCTCCGACAAGCGTTTTGGCGAGGATCTCCGGGTTTGCCGCTATGGCCATGGCCTTTTCTATGAAGGAGAACTCCATGTATTTGGTTACGCCGTCGGTGCAAAGCAGCAGCCTGTCACCCGGGTGGAGCGCGAGCTGGACGACATCAACCTCCACAGAGGTGCTGTTGCCGATGCAGCGCGTAAGAGTGTGTCCGAGGGCCTCGGGGATGTTCTCGTACTCATCGGTGGGAAGGGCGGCGCATACGGCGGCGCGGACAGTGTGCTCGGCCGTCAACTGGCGCAGGGTCCCGTTGCGATACAGAAAAATTGCGGAGTCGCCCACGTGTCCGATCACCAGCCTGCCATCGCTGATCTGGGCCACCGTAAGAGTTGTGGCCATGCCCAAATCGGGATTGAGCCTGTGGCCCTCGCGGTAGGTCGCGCGATTGATCTCATTGAACATCTCCTTGAGGAAGATATCGCCCCTCATGATGGCAGAGTCGAAGTAGTCCTTCACCATATGGACGGCCATCGCTGAAGCTCTGTCTCCGTAGGGAACTCCCCCCAGGCCATCGGCAACGACATAGACGCCGGTCGCGTCATCTATCAGAAAATTATCCTCGTTCTTATCCCTGACTAATCCGACGTCACTGGTTCCAAATGAGCTAATTACCAGGGAATTAAGTGACGGGGACCGAAGCATACCTGAACTATAACACATCCGGGACTTTTGTCCACGACAAACCGGATCCAAATGATGTTTTTTTGAGATTTACATATGTAAATAACTCTCGTTCATCAGACTCACGCGCAATCCCGCGGCTTCGCTGACGAGCCCTCTCCGTGGTTTTTGATCGCAGGACGGATGGATGGGCTCTTCCGGTGAATAAGATGTGCAGAAGTTTTTTGCCCGCGCTATAAATGACGGCTGACAGTTTTCGAGTGTCAATTAAACGCGAAAAAGCAAATGGAGGCAAGTACCTCGGCAAAGCCGTGTTTGTCTTGCGCCTATGCTCCTACTGTCAATTGCCACGGTTGATTGCCATTCGTGCTAATTGCAATAGGTCGGCCAGAATCTGCCAATCCAGTTAACGCTTCCTTCAGTCGGCGGGATGCGTTGGACAACCTCTCGGCACGGTAGGTGAGCCGCTCGTCCTGAACGGTAGATGGAAGCTTTGTCGCGTAGATTCGATCAAAAGGAACCGCTCCCAGATATTCTGCCATCCCATCTGCGCGGGCAGACCTCGCCAGTTGTATCACGGTATTTTCTGTCGCCGGAGGGGTTGATATGCCGCAGACATAAAGGCCGTCATGTACCATGCCGTCAGAAAGCACTGCCATTACTTTTTTCCCAACGAAAAGTTGCTCTATGTGACCAATGCGAGGCCACCTGGCTAGGAAGGCCTGCGAAGGATCAAGCGGCGGTGGCGGAACAACGAGTTTTGGGCTGGCTGGCTGACTCGATGGCGCAGGGGTGGGTGGACTGGGAGCTACAGTCGCGTACGGAGCAGGAGATCTCCCACTCTTTAATGTCCTTCTGAATAATCCCCATAGCATATGGGGCCATTGTTGTCACGAATTGCCTGCGGGTCAATCTCTAAGAGCGCTACGCCTGCTTTGCCGACTCCTGTATGCTTGCCACTTCCTCGGAGGTCAGCACCTTGTCGATATTGAGAAGTATTTTGACCTGGTCGCCGAGTTTGGCAATGCCGCGAATGTAGTCGGAGCGCACGCGCGAGCCCAGAACCACATTCTCCTCTATCTGCTCCGCCTTGATCTCGCATACCTCGGATACCCCGTCAACAATGAGCCCCGTGGAGTGTTTGCTGTTCCCGCTCTGGATTTCCACCACAATGATGCAGCCCTTCTCGCCGTCGCCGGCCCGGGGAAAACCAAAGCGCTTGCGCAGGTCGATGATGGGAATGATCTTTCCGCGCAGATTCACGATGCCCTTCATGTATTCGGGCGATTCGGGAATCGGGGTGATGGGCATCATTTCATTGATCTCTTTCACCTTCTGGATGTCGATGCCATAGCCTTCATTGGCCAGCAGGAAGGTCAGGTACTTGTCGTGACGGATGGTTGCCATAGTTTTTACAGCTAGCCCGGCGGGGCGCGGAGGTCAAACATAATCATCTTCGGCGCATAAAAGAGAAACTTAAGGAGCATATGTAGAAAAGAACCCACCATTAAAATGGCGGGCATGGTAGTGCGGGGGCTTGCTTGAGATGGGTGACTTGTGGTCAAATACACCCATGAAGCACCTACTGCGCATCTCCTTTATCGCACTAGCTTGCTATATGGCCTCTTTGTGGTGTTTTTGCCCGTGCGTTTACAAATGGGACTTCTCCAACTTGAGGGTTCCCGAGACGAATCGGGCTTTCTGCGAGCTTTTGCGCATTGATAATCTCTCCAACTATGTGAAGGGCGGAGGGGATACCATCCGCTGGCGGCTGCTCTTCCCTGTCATCTGGCACGACCTGCGTCTGCCTCCCATGACCTTTCTGGCCGTGCCCTTTGTGTTCTGCGCGCTCTTTATCCTTTATTCGGCGCAGCTTGTATACGAGCGCACGAAAAGCTATCTATGGGCGCTCTTGGCGGGTGCGCTCGCAGCCACTTCAAGTCCCGTGATTGTCTCCTCCGGCTTCCTGGCGTATTTTGACAGCGCGCTTCTTTTTTGCATCGTGGCCGCGTCCTTTTTGAAAAGGAATGTCTTTCTGTGGGTGGTGGCGGCTCTGGCTCCCTGGATAGACGAGCGCTTTATCTTCGCTCTTCCGGTGATAGCGTGGATCCAATGGAATTTGCGGGCGGATCTTTCCCCGAGGGAGTTCTTCGACAGGGTTCTGGCTCCCTTGTGGCTGGGCGTGGTGATATACGTGATCATACGCATGGTTGCCTGCGCGACGGGAGTGGATACCATTACCGGCGGGTACATCTCGCACCTGCTCAAGGATCCGCATGATCCCGTCAAGCTCCTGTGGGGCTGGTGGGATTCCCTCAGATGGGGATGGCTCTTCGTCATCGCTTCAATTGTGTTTTCCCCGGGGCTCAAACGGCTCTACGCCCTTACTCTCATACCGATAAGTCTGACTGTGCTCATGCTCTCATCGGGAGATTACAGCCGTTCAATGGGCGTGGCCTTTCCAATGGTACTTCTGGGGATGGTGGGGCTCTTCAATCTGCTCTCCCGCCGGAAAAACCTGATCCTACTCGTCCTTGTAACACTCCTTGCCCTTGCCAATTTTATTACTCCCGCTCATCACTCGTTCAGAGCCTACAGGATAGACTTGTTGCCGCTCTGGAAGCAGTGGAGTGACCAGGAGATTATGCGGGGGATGGCATCCCAGCGGGGCTGGTGACTTGGCGTTGCTATTTTCGCGCGCAGCTGCGTAAGGTACCGAAAAAACACCATCCGGTAGGTGGCATTTTTTCTCTGCGCGCCTCTCCTCACGTATGAAAATACGCTCGGAACCGGTGCTCGTACCAGCCTTGCTCCGCATCGAAACTAGCAACGCCAAGTGTCCGACTATCGTGAGCCCCAGTTGCCGAAGGGCACGTATGACACGCGCAAATGGAAAAACAATCTATACTTTCGGGCTGCGGCTACGCGGCGCTTTTTTTGAGCAGATATCTGGCCGTTGTAATTATAAAGATCAGACAGAAGAGCACCACGCTGCAATCCGCCATGGTGCTGCTAAGACCGGATTCCGGCCGATTGTCCCGCATGAAACTGGAGATGCTGTAGACAATCAGAAGCAGGCAATTGACGATATTTCCGATCAAAACGCGTGTTTGTATGGCCGACAGGACGCCCATCAGCGAGATCGTCAGCCCCACCAGACAGGGTGCCAGCCTGTACGTTTCCTGTTGGAGGGGAAGCGCATAAGACAGCGCTCCAACCAGCATGAAACCTATCCCTATGAGGGCGCTCAAACGTGGCATATTGCTTACTGTCGCTGTGCTGGCGGGTTTTGTCAAGCCCCCTTCTGTTTGCATACCCAAAGCTGAAGGCGCACCTGCTTGTGTGCCGTGGCGTGGGAACTGGGCCCATCACTGTCAAGTGGGGGGCTATATATAATATGAAAATAAAGTCTAAACACTTTTTTCAATATTCCGTTTGTTACCCCAACAAGAAAAGGAAACCCATGTCTGCCCAAGCCAAACCCCTAATCCTCGTAGTTGAAGATGACGAAGAGCTGGCCAATTTGCTCGCCGAGCAACTGGAGATTGCCGGTATGAACACCCAGGTATACAACAGAGCCGGCCCTGCCGAAGCCTTCCTGTCCAAAAACTTTGCCAACCTCCTCCTGCTGGATGTCAACCTGCCCGACCAGAGCGGATTCTCTTTGCTGGAGGAACTCAAAAAGAAAAGCATCTCGGTCCCCACCATCTTCCTGACGGGAGCCGACAGCGAGGTCAACCGCGTGAAGGGACTCAACCTGGGAGGAGACGACTATATCCTGAAGCCGTTCAGCTTTCCCGAAATGATCGCCAGAATAAACGCGGTGCTGCGCCGGACAGAGACCTCCCGCGATTTGAATCTGACGACCAACGTGCGCGTGAGCGAAGGACCTTTCGTGTTCTGTGGGGCGGAAGTCCATCCGGACCGGCTGGAAGTTGTTTTCCCGGACAAAGCCGCGGAGAAGATCGGCAAGAAGGAGCTTGGGATACTCGCCTACCTCGTCCACAACCCCGCCACCGTCATCACCCGCAAAGCCATCATCCATGCTGTTTGGGGCATCCATGCCGATATCAGGAGCCGTTCTTTGGACCAGTATGTGGTCAAAATCAGGAACCTCTTCATCAAGCATTCTCTCGGCCTTGACGCCTTCAGAACGATTCACGGAGTGGGATATCTCTACGATCCGAATAATCTGGTGAAGCTGAATTAAGTTTCCAAACTTCGCTATTGAACACGCCGCGGCTTCGTCGCATAATGGGGCCACTATGAAATCCCTGCGACTTCTCTGCCTTTTGGTCCCCACGCTGCTTCTGGCCGATGTGGATCCCTCCGCGGTCACGACGACTCCAGCTCCCGCCCCGGCAGCAGCCACACCCGCTCCGGCTCCCAAAGCCGATCTGCCGACAGTTGCCACCATTGAACTTCGCCTCAAGCCCAGCCTGAGCGCCCCTGTCGTGTTGACGCTTCCCCAGACCGATGTCTCACCATCAGCACAGGACGCCGGATCCTTCGAGGGAAAATCCTGGAAGAGCGTGGAAAAGCCCGTGACGCTTACCGGTTATGTGGAGAAGTCCGCCGTGGACAAGAATCTTGATGTGGCGAAGGGTGCCACCGTCTGGTCCGATGAGTCCAAGACCTCGCAACTGACCGTTGTGGATGAACCGTCCGCCGTAAAGGTGCTTTCCGTGGAGAAGCTGGGCAGGGTGGAGCTGACCGAGCCGCGAGTGCTCTACTATCCGGGCGCCGACGCTCCCCTCTCTCCTGTGACGCCCGTTGCCGAGTCTACTCCCGCGCAATCTGTTCCGTCCCGTGTGAGTGCCGTGCCAACCGTGGCGGGTGTTGATTCCATGACGAGCCTCGAAGGAGTCCTCAAAAAGGGAAACCCGCTTTTGGGCGCAAGGCTCTACCTGGTCGACGTGCATGGAAACTTTGTAGCCAACATCGACCCCAAGAGCCCGGTTGACCGCATGAGCATGGAAGGCTATCTGGACAAGACGGCAGCCTATACCGGTGTTCTAAAAGAGCGTGGCGGCGAGCTGACATTGACCGTCAGAATGATAAGGTTGGAGTAGCCTGCCGGAGCCATAAGCGAAGGCGTTTTTACAATTTGCTTACCTTCAGGGACTTTTTTGTGCTAGGATACCCCCATGACCGCCCGCATCCTAGATGGCAAAGCCCTATCCGAAGAGGTACTTAATTCCATTCGGAAAGAGGTCGCCTCGTTGTCCGTAAAGCCTTGCGTGGCTTTTGTAAGGGTGGGGGATCTGCCCGCTTCCGCGACTTACGTCAAACGCAAACAGGAAGCCGCCGCGAGTGTGGGCATCGAGAGCCGTCTGGAACTCCTTCCGGCGTCTTCCACTCAAGCCGAGATTATAGCCGTCATTTCAAAACTCTCCCGCGATGAGGGCGTGCACGGCATACTGGTGCAATCTCCCCTGCCGGAGGGAATAAATCCGCAGGATGTCTTCAACTCGGTACCCTCGCACAAGGACGTGGATGGTTTCAGCGCCGCGAATCTGGGCAGGCTGGCACAGGGCGACGAGACGGCATTTGTGGCCTGCACTCCTTTGGGCGTTCAGACGCTTCTGCGGCATTATCATATTTCCACCGAGGGCAAGCACGTAGTCGTGGTCGGCCGTTCGATGATCGTCGGCAGACCCCTCTCGCTGCTTCTTAGCTGCAAGGAGGGGCTCAACGCGACGGTAACCAGCTGCAACAAGGAGACCGAGAATCTGCCGCAGCTCTGCCGCAGCGCGGATATCATCATTGTGGCGGCGGGCTGTCCGGGACTGATCAGAAAAGACTGGGTCAAGAAGGGCGCCACCGTCATTGACGTGGGCATCAACCGCATTGCCGACGCGACAAAGAAGAACGGCTATCGTATCGTGGGAGACGTCGATTTTGCCGAGGTGGTGAAAGTGGCCGGCGCCATCACCCCCGTGCCTGGAGGCGTTGGCCCCATGACGGTCGCCAGCCTGATGGCGAACACGGTCAAGGCGGCGAGACTTTCCCAGATCGTCAAGCGCGCGGATTCCCCACGGGTCAAAGTGCGCGCCTAAGCTTTCAGTTCTTTTAATATGCGTTCGATATCGGTTTTAAGCTGGGGAATGTTCATGGTTACGATCTTGTACATGATGACAAAGTCGATGCCCGGATAGTTGTGGATCAACACATCACGCATTCCCGCCATTTTCTTCCAGGCAACCACAGGAAACTTCCTGCGGAAATCGTCGGGAATATTCTTGGCAGCCTCGCCAATAATAAGCAGGGCGGAAGTGCAGGCGTGTCGGACTTTTGAATCGAACTGGAACTCCTCGAAAGTATGGATGTCTTTGACGAAATCCAATACGCAGTCAGCCTCCTCCAAAATGTGACGAAGATAATCTTCTGTTTTATAGGTTGACATATTTGACAGTCGATAGAATTTTGGGGCCAATATAGGGACTCAGACCCTGCGGCGTCAACAGGTCAATCTTCTTCCCCTTGAATATTGACTGCAATGCCTCGTAAACATTCCACAGGTTGTCGTAGTCGTGATAATCCTCTCCAAGCTCCACCAGCACGTCAACATCGCTCCAGAAATTGTCCTCTCCCCTTGCGAAGGACCCGAAGAATCCCAGCCTCTTAACCCCCGCGGATTTCAGGCGTGGGATGATGGGGGCGATCAGTTTTTGAAAATCTCGCTTTCTGCGAAAGAGTCCGAACATGAAGCAAGGTTAGGGCGAAAGGGGCGTTTTGGCAACAGGGAAGGAGGTTAAAAAGACCCTTGATGAGAAACAAGGCTTGAGATGGTATGGGCTCCCAGTTCTGGGGAATGCGAACGGTTGTCCGCGGGGGTTGTCAATTTGCCTTCAAGGTTTCAGGAGAGGCCAGCTTCAGTGATTTGGCGAGGTTGTTCAGTGCCAACTTGAGTGGCGCGCGGGGAATTCTCTTTTCCACCGCTCCCAATACAGAACTTATCCCATTCCTCTCGACACCCTCAGGCGACTGCTCGATGCACCACTGCTTGAAGCGTTTTCCCATTGCCCTGTGCCTGGCTTCCAGGAAAGCCGAGTATAGCGCCTCTGCCACGGGCACTCTCTCCTCGTTGGGCGCGTGCTGCACCATCCAACGCGCCAATCTCTCCATTGAACGGCTTCTTGTTATATGGAAGCTATTGAGGGACTCGTAAATACAGGCGTGGGCCAATTCCGGTCTGCGCGCGTTTCCAGGATGACTGAATACAAACTGGGAGATCCTTGTGGTTCCGATCCGGCTGTAGTGTAGAGAGTTGATGCAGGCTTTGGCTACATCAAAGGTGCTATCTGCCTTCGAGATCAATAGCTTAGCCAGTTTAATGGGCTGTTCGGATCGACCCAATTCGTCTTTGAGAGTTGGAATACCCTCTTTGGCCACTTCGACACGTTCGGTGTCATTTCTGGCCACGATGGCGCACCACTGCAAAAAGCAGAGGGCGTCGTCCGTGTGTCCTTCGTCCGCCAATGCTCTCGGTACCTCTCCGACTATATAGCTCCTATATCTCTCTGCGGCGGAAAGATAAAGCAACTTTGATAAATTCAGAGCCTGAATCAGGGCCTGCTCATATCTCTTCGTATTCCGGGCGAGCGATTGGGGTGTGTTAAACCGACCTAGAAGGCGGTGGGCTGTTTCCGAAAGCCGATCGACGACGATGATGGCCTCCTCCACCTGATCGCGGGTGAGATCAATATCTCCCTCTTCGATGATCGTTATAAGACTTCCCACCGTATAGGTCATATATTAAGGCAATATAATACACTTATAATCGGTTGACAACCAAGAAGTGTGCCTTTCCTGTGCATCTCCTATATCTTTAGTACCGTATTATTGACCACCCAGGCGACCATGCCTATCGCGAAGAGAGCGCCAACGGTAATCCACAGCGGGGCCATGTTGTTGATCTCCTTGGTGTCCATGAGGGACTGGACGCGCCCCAGGGAAGCCCCGTGGATGCGGCCCTTCTGTATAAAGCCGTCGTAGTGGCGCTGCAGCAGGTAGGTCTCGATCTGCCTCATGGTATCGAGCAGCACGCCCACCGTGATCAGCATTCCAGTGCCTCCGAAAAACTGCGCCATCTTGTAGGGAATCTTGAAGTTGAAAAGGAGAATGTCGGGGATGACCGCGATGATCGTCAGAAAGATAGCTCCCGCCAGCGTCAGGCGGGTCATGGTGAAGTCGAGGAACTTCGCGGTGGCCTCTCCTGGGCGCACTCCCGGAATATATCCGCCGTGTTTTTTGATTTCATCGGCCACCTGCACGGGCTTGAACATGACCGATACCCAGAAGTAGCTGAAGATCAGAATAAGGAAACCGTAGAAGCTGTAGTAGATTGTCGATCCCCGCATCAGAGTGGCGGCGGCCTCGCTCATGAATCTCCAGTGCAGCCCCGCTCCGGCCATATTGAAGATCTGCTGGAGAAAGAGGAGGATCGCGGAGGCGAAGATGACCGGCATGACGCCCGAGTAATTGACCTTGAGCGGCAGATAGGAGGTCTGCGCGGCCATCATCTTGTTGCCGACGATCCTCTTGGCGTACTGTACCGGCACTTTTCTCATGGCCTGGGTGAGCGCGATGATGCCGCAGATCGAGCACAAAAGCAGGGCCACCATCAGCATTCCCTGCGGAGCCCCTAGGGCCGCCACACCGATCGTGCGGGGGAAGAACATCTGTCCGGTGAGCATGATCGCGCTGGGCAGATCGGCCAGGATGCCCACGGTGATGATGAGGGAAGTGCCGTTGCCGATTCCCTGCTGGGTGATCTTCTCTCCCAGCCACATGAGGAGCAGACTGCCCGCTGTCAGGTATATGAGGGAGTCGAGAACGAACCAGAAATGGTTGGAAATCCCAAGTGCGCTGCCGGGTTGGGAGAGGACGATGGGTCCGTAGCGCGCGACGCTGAATCCCGGGAAGAGCGCCTCTGGATTTTGCAGAGAGAGCAGCAGCAGCGTACCCTGTATGATGCAGATGACGACCGTCGCGTAGCGGGTGTACTGGATGAGCTTCTGGCGGCCAAGCTCGCCCTCCTGTTGGAGGCGCGCCAGGCTGGGGACTGCGGCGGAGAGCAGCTGGAAGATGATTGAGGCGCTGATGTAGGGCATGATACCCAGGGACATCAGGGCTCCCTTGAGGAGCGCGCCGCCGGTGAACATATTATACAAGCCTATGAGTGAGCCGCCGGAAGTCGCCTGATCGCGATAGAAGGTCTGCAGGGGTAGCGGATCAATGCCGGGCAGAGGGATGTTGGCTCCCACGCGGGCGATGAAAAGCAGCCCAAAGGTAAAGAGGATCTTGGAGCGCAGCTCCGGGATTTTGAGACAGTTGGCGAAGGCGGAGAGCATAAATGGTAAAGAGTCTCATTCTTGCGGATTTTGGGGAGAATGGAAAGCACAAAAGTGAGAGCGGTACGGATGAAAGACAACTCTTCTTCTTTGAGTCTTGACGCGGTCCGCCTTTTTCCGTTAGGCTGCCCTTCCATGGCTAATCTGAAATCATCCCAAAAGGACGCCCGCCGCACAGCGCGCCGCACAGTCCGCAACACCATCGTCAAGAGCCGTCTGAAGACTCTCGGCAAAAAGGTGAAATCCCTGGCCGACAAGAACAGCCCCGAGCTGACAGCCGCTGCCCGCGTCTACGTCTCCGCACTCGACAAAGCGGTCAAAAGCGGCGTCATCCACTTTAACAGCGCCCGCCGCCACAAGGCCCAGGTCGCCAAGATCGCGAAGATATAGTGGTGGGCCGCACGGGGCATTTACGCAAAGCGTGAAATAAAACTTTCCAATCAAAATATCATGGGAACACTCAAAAAAAAGCGTCGCTTGAAGATGAACAAACACAAGCGTTCCAAGAGACGCAAGTCGAACCGTCATAAGAAGAGCGGCAACTTCTAGTCTGCGATTTTGGCTGGCTCTTTTTGTCTGCAGCGGCGTTGACACCGCTCACTGACCTCGCGGGGCGAGGGTTCGCTCTGCGCTCCCGTGCTCACGTAGAGGACACTACGCTGCGCTCGGGTGCTCGTGTCTGCCTCGCTGTAGAACAAAAATAGCATCGCCAAAACGGCAGCCCTATCCCTCGGTTAAATCCAGCGTGGCAGCGCCAGGCCTTTCAGCGTTAGCCCGGCCTGTACGTTCTTGTTTTAATTGATGCAGCCAAGATTATATGTTAGTCTTGTCGCGTGAGATTGCCTCTTTTGAGATTTGTCTCGGATATGTACAAGGATGTTTCTCTTAAACGTGTAGCACTCATTGGATGTCAACATATATTGGGTACGACACGAAACCTCCTTGAAGAGTTATTCCGTCATGGACTAAAGCCTGGGAATACCTACTTGCTGGGAAAATGCTATTCAACACACCATCAAACCTTGGAGTTACTCAGAAAAAAGGGTGTGCGTGTTTACAAGGGATCCACGGCTTTTGCAGCCATCAGCCATTTGATATTCAATTTGGTAAGATCGTCAAATTCTTCTTGTTATACGCCATAAAGAACATAGACCTCGCGGAGATCGATAACATAATCATTTTAGACGATGGCGGTATGCTCATAAAGGAAGCCAACCGTCTCAAAGCGGTGAGCAATATTAGAGCCATTGAGCAAACCTCCTCTGGATACAATTACATACAGCATCTCGCCCTGAGATTTCCTGTCATTGATGTGGCGAGGAGCAAGGCAAAACTGGAGATGGAGTCTAAATTTGTCGGAGACAATGTATGTAAATGCCTTCGATATCTGTTGCAGAAAATACGTCTCAAGAGCCCCAAGATATTGGTGGTGGGGCTCGGTCCCGTCGGAAGAAGCATCTTAGAGACCTTAAAAGAAGAGTTTTACGCTGTTGGCCTCGACCAAGACCCGCAAAAAACGGAGATATACCTGAAAAATAAAAAAATGCTGGCAGACTTTGACGTTATAATAGGTGCCACGGGAAATAAAATTCTGAATATAAAACATGGGGCTGACCTAGGTAATGAGCTTTTTTAGAAAGGAAAGCTGTTTTTTTGGTGAGGGTATATTAAAACGGAATTCACATTCTTTCAAGAAGAGAGGGAAGTGTTTTTTGGGGATGCCGTTG
>Ga0181520_10002508_pt1 | contig 33863 bp, 22 predicted proteins | sample PEATcosm2014_Bin_29_FD_132451 | JGI IMG/M metagenome (GOLD analysis project Ga0181520, IMG submission 132451) | Peatland microbial communities from MTU Mesocosm Facility, Houghton, MI, USA - PEATcosm2014_Bin02_30_metaG | ecosystem: Environmental > Terrestrial > Soil > Wetlands > Peat | place...
CAATTTCAAATCGAAAAATGCGAGTTATACTCTATCCCGTGTAATATGTGATCGTTACAGCGAGCGACCCGGTTTTAGCCGGACACTACTGGGAAATTAGTCGCGCATGAGGTCCTTCTTGATAAAGACATCTGTTCGAGGCACTGTGCGTTTTCTTTTCATACTGTTCACGGCGATGGCTGCCGGAGCTCAGCAGTTGCCACCCATTGAACCGCCTCAGCCGCTCCCCAGCGCACATTCCGACGCGCCCACCATCCGTGTGACAGCGAATGAAGTATTGGTCCCCACGCTGATTGAGAAGCGCGGCGGAGGCATCCTTTACGGGCTGAAGCCGGACGATTTTGTGCTGGAAGACAACGGCGTGCCGCAGAAAATCCGGGTGCAGGAAGAGATGGATACGGCGCCGGTTTCGCTCGTTGTCGCCGTCGAACAGGGCGGCGTCAGCGCGCTGGAATTCGACAAGTTGGCCAGACTGGGCCCATTGCTCGATCTTTTTCTTTCCGACGGTAGAAGCCAGGTGGCGCTGGTGGGCTTCGACTCTCGGCCGCATCTCATTCGCGACTACACCCACTCTGCGGATGAGGTCAACCAGGCCCTGAAGCATCTGGAATCCGGTAATGGCGGCGATGCGATCCTGGACACTGTCAGTTACGCAGTGGATCTGCTGGAGACCCAGCCGAAGGAGTTTCGCCGGGTCTTGCTGTTGATTAGCGAAGAGCGCGACCATGGCAGCAAGCACACCAAGCCGGAGCAACTGATCCGCAAAATCGGTGGGTCAGACGTATTGGTCCTGAGCGTTTCGTTCTCGCCAGCCCGCGCCGAACTTCTTCACGACGTAAAGGATTCGGGCGAGGACCGGACCATGAACCTGTTCTCGACGCTGGCGATGGTGGTGCAGGCCTTCAAGAAGAACTTTGCCAAAGAGGTTGCCCTTATGAGCGGTGGAGAATACACGACGTTCACCGGCGACAAGGAATTTGAGCAGCGCGTGATGGAAGCGGCGAAACATGCACGCAACCGCTATTTGCTGACCTTCAGCCCCTCCGACCCGAGCCCTGGGCTGCATGCCATTCGCGTAAGAACCACGCAGGACTACGGAGCCAAGATCGTGGCACGGGCCAATTATTGGTTGGAGGCAACTCAATAGGCACTGGGAAGTTGACGGGGATGTTCTGTCGCGCCCTGCAAGAGAGAGGCCGAGGGTTATTCGAGAATCTTGCATGCGGTGCCGAGACAGTGCAACTCCGGTGTCCGTCTATTGCGCCAATCCCTCGGCCATCTCTTTCAAGATACCTTCGGCGGCTTCAGCTGGGTCCTTTGCTTGGGTAATGGGCCTACCCACAACCAGATAGCTGGCCCCGAGTCGCAGGGCTTCAGCTGGCCCTGCAATGCGCTTTTGGTCCCCGATGGCAGCTCCTGCGGGGCGAATCCCTGGAATCACCAATACACCTGCAGCACCTGTGAGTGCGCGCACCGAAGCCACTTCGCGAGGGGAACAAACGAAGCCGCGGATTCCTGTGGAGAGCGCCATCTTGGTAAGCAAACCGACCTGCGAAGCGGGATCGCGTTCAAGGCCAATGGCATTCACCTGTTCCTGATCCATGCTGGTGAGTACAGTGACGGCCAGGATCTCCGGCGGATCGCTGAAGCCGCTCAAGGCTTCGTGGGCTGCGGACAACATCGCAGGTCCGCCGACGGCATGAACAGTCATCATGCGAGCACCCAAGGCTGCGGCCGAACGAACCGCCCCCGCCACCGTATTAGGGATGTCGTGGAGTTTCAGGTCGAGGAAGATGGAGTGGCCCCGGGCCAGCAGGGGGGCAAGCACGGCGGGCCCCGAGGCGACAAACAGCTCCAACCCGACCTTGAGCCACTGGCAGGTGTTTTCCAGGCGGTCAACAAGCGCGAGGGCGGAAGCCGCATCGGGCACATCGAGGGCAACAATCAGTCGTCTGCGTGCTTCTTCTAGCGCAGCATCCTCAAGAGGCCGCGCCGAAGCGAATGTTGGATTCAGGCGCTCAGGTATAGGCATATCATTATCCTAAACGAGGAGCAGCCGGGGTTTGTGTTTGAGCGTCAAGCCTGGGCTGCCATCGCCGCAACTGTCGGGACCGCATGAACCGCGGGAAGATCGAAGACCCTGGTTTGGTCCTGTACGGGTAGAAAGCGGCAGAGGTAATCGATGGGGTCGTCGGCAGCAGCCATCTGGCGCAGGTGATACTTCCAGACGTCGGCTTTGATGGTTCGACGGGTAAAAGGTTTTCGAGTCACCTGGATCACTTCTCCTTGCGCGTTCACCCTGGGGTAGGTGATGGAGGGAATCTTGAAGCTCATTTGGGCGCCAGAGCGCCAGAAGCAACGAGCAAAATCGTGGGAAAACAGCAGTGTGTAGTGACGGCCTTCACTTGCCATCAAGGTCAAAGCCTGTTCGGCGCCTGGCCACAGGGGCTGAACGTTCATTTGAAACCAACGCCGAAACTCGAATCCGTTAGACTGAGCTTGATTCACCAGAAGCCGGAGCAGATCTTTTCGATTCATTGGTACAGTCCTTTTGGTGCCAAAGACAAAGTTGGGGCGGCGGGGTAACGAAACCGCGATTGAAGAACACAGTCGAAGTTGCCCTTGTGTGTCCTCTGATAAGGGTTAACGTCAAACAAATGGGGTTTTCCTTTCGGCCAGATCACGAAGCGGGACAGAAGGTCTCCTCTCTTCCGGTTGCCGCTTCAAAACCAGATCTTTTCTACAAGAGAAAGCGCAGAACAATGAGAATCCAGGTCAGGATTTCTGCAGATTTAGGGGTTCCGCAAACGCGCGCCGGCAATTCCGGCCATTGCTTGGGCCGGGACCGGCTGGGTGGTAAGAGAATGAAGGAATGGTGAGATTGAAGGCGGGATCGTTTTGGGCGCGCTGCACGGTATGGGGAGTTGTTTTGCAACTGGCGGGCGGCCTTGGCTGGGCGTCAGGGGTGCACACCAATCCGCTCAACCATGACCCGCTGGTGGTTCAAGCCTACGATCGGTTTTACCAGTTGGACTACGACGGCGCGGTGGAGCGGTTTCAGCGCTTCCACGCAGCTCACCCCGGCGATCCGCAGGGAACAGTGATGTTGCTTGATGCTGTGCTCTTTCAGGAGCTCTACCGGCAGGATCTGCTTGACACCACTTTCTATGCCAACGACGGGTTTCTGACCGGCCGACACGCCACCGAAGAAGACCCGAAGACGCGAGACCGGATACTGGCCCTGGCCGACGAAGCGATCCACGAAGCGGACTGGCGTATCGGCCAGAATCAGAACGACGTAGATGCACTTTATGCCCGTGGGTGGGCGCGGGCGTTGAAATGTACCTACCTGGCCATGGTGCAGCGTGGCTTTGGCAGCGGATTTCGCCTGGCCATGAAGGCCAAGGACGACCATGAGCGCGTTTTGCGCCTTGATCCGGACTACGTGGACGCAAAGCTGGTAGTGGGGGTCTACGAATACGTGGTCGGAGCGCTCCCATTGCCGTTCAAATTCCTCATCGGCTTTGCCGGCATCACAGGCTCCAAAGCTCAAGGGCTGGCAATGTTGAACGACGATGGCAATCGGGGACCGATGACCAGTGTGGAGGCGCGGACCACCATTGCGCTGTTCCTGCGACGCGAAGCCCGGTACAAAGAGGCCGTGCAGGTGGTGCGCGCGCTGAAGAGCCAATATCCCCGCAACTTCCTCTTCAGCCTGGAAGAAGCCAACCTGCGCAAGGATGCGGGAGAAGGCATGGCCGCAGTGGCTGCCTACCGGGAGATTCTGGCCGCCAATGCCAGGCCCGGGTATTACTTTTCGGCACGTATGGAACTGACCTATTTTGGACTCGGAGACGCTCTCCGAGGGCAGCGCCACTACCTGGAGGCAGCACAGAGCTATGAACAGGCTGCCTGGGCGAAGAATGTTGGCCCGGAACTCAAGATCCGTTCGTTGCTCGCTGCCGGACAATGCCGCGATCTGAACGGGGAACGTCAGCTCGCCGAGAAGGACTATCAGGCGGTGATTGCAAACGGTCCGAACACCTCGCGCGCCGATTCGGCGCGAAAGTTCCTGAGGAACCCGTATAACGGTTCTTGAGGGCTTGAAGGGCACCGCCGACTGGTAAAGATGGCCACAAGATGGAACTGCCCGGGCTCGTTCTCCGTATGTTGAGAGTGCTCGGATGTTTTCGGGGAGGGATCGATTATGGCCATGTTTTGTAACCGTTGTGGGACCGGGTTGCCCCACAGTGCGCGGTTTTGCTCGAACTGCGGCGCTGTGATTTCCGCTGCGCCGCCGATTCCAGGCAAACCGCTGGTTCGCCCACAAGTGGGCCGGCAGATTGGTGGGGTTTGTCTGGCCTTGGCGCAGGCCAACGGGTGGGATGTGGCCATTGTACGCATCGTAACCGTGCTGGGATTCTTCTGTTCGGGCGGGTTCGTGGGCGTAGCCTATGTGGCGGGCTGGATTGGGATTCCCGAGGAGCCGGTGCAAGTGCCGGGAGTGTATCCTCCAAATCTATGACAGGTGTTTACGAATCAGACGGAAGCAAACTCAGCTATCGGGATACCGGGGCAGGGATACCGATTGTTTTTCTGCACCCTACGCCGCTCGATCAAGATTATTGGCGGCCTTTGACAGAACTCTTGTCTGGTGTGCGCGCCATTGTTCCCGATCTGCGCGGACATGGCGCATCGCAATTGGGAACGAATCTGCAGGTGGGTGGCTTCTTGCTGGTTCCCGACGCTCCGATTCTGACCATGGAGCAATTGGCCAGCGACGTACTATCCCTCCTGGATCGTCTTGAAGTTCCCAAGGCGATCTTTGCCGGCTGTTCGATTGGCGGCTACGTTCTGCTGGAGTTGTGGCGCCGGGCGCCGGAGCGGGTGCAGGGGTTAGCTTTTGTCTGCTCCAAACCCCAGCCAGACGCAGAGGCCAACCAGGCCAAGCGCGCTGCGAATATCGCAATGGTTCGGGCTGAAGGCACCGGCCGGCTGTTCGACGGCATGGCCCAGACATTGATCGGAGCCACCGCGCGGAGCTCCCGGCCTGAGATCGTGGCAGCGCTGAGGCCTCGAATGACAGTGAGCCCAGAAGCTGCAGTGGCGGTGCAGGCTGGGTTGGCCACTCGGCCCAATTCTTTGCCCACTGTGGCAACCATTGACGTTCCCGTCTTGGCCATTGCCGGGGGCGAAGACACCGGGGTGACAGCAGCCGAGATGGGGGTCTTCAAATCCGCGCCGGGCGGATGCACGTTCTGTCTGATCCCGGATGCAGGGCACTTTGCCGCTTATGAGCAACCGCAGAAAGTTGCGGAGATGCTGGGTGAGTGGATACGCCAAGTCTCTGGGTAAAGTTGAATTCGGCGTCGTCCATCAATCGGCACGAAGATCGATGGACGGTTGGTAGCGCGGGGCCGTCTGCATCGTCTTTTCAATAGCCTTCACGCTCTCAATTCCGCCGCGGGCTCCCGAGCCGGTGCAGTTCAAGGCGGCCGCCGCGCAGGCAAAGTCGAGTTGGCGATCGAGCGGCCATTCCTGCAGCAGCCCATAGATGAATCCGGCGTGGAAGATGTCACCGGCGCCGGTGGTGTCAACCACGGGAACGCAGTAAGCCGGATTGTGATGGAATTTCTTGCCATCCCAGGCCAGCACGCCGTCTTGCCCCAGGGTTGCGGCAGTCAGGCGGCATCCGAAGCGGGTCTTCATGCGGCGCAAGGCAAGTTCCAGGGTAGTCTCATTCATCAGACGGCCAGGGAAGTCGCGGCTCACGATAAGGTAATCGACGTTCTCGATGAGGGCTTCGACGCCTGGATAGGGCTCGTCCAGGTCGGCGATTACCGGAACGCCTGCCGCCCTCGCCCAGCCTGCCGCTATTGTGGCTGCTGCAGTATCGTAGCCGTCCACATGCAGCGCCTTGGCATTGACGATCCAAGCCCGGTCCAGGTCTTCGGGTTGCAGGATGAGCCGCTCGTCGCGGCGGCAAAGAACTGTGCGTTCCCCGCCTCCGTCGACCAGAATCAGCGACTGTGGGCTGAGGGCATTCGGGACGGTGATCAGCCGGGCATCGACGCCTGCCCGGGCAAAGGCGTCGCGGTGCAGCTCTGCCGCGCTATCTTCGCCGATCTTTCCGACATAGCGCGTGCTCAGTCCCCAGCTTTGGCAGGCAAACACCGTTGTTGCCGCCTGGCCTCCAGGCAGGATGCAGGAGTCGCGATATTCCATCTTGGAGCCGCGGGCAGGAAAGCTGGGCAGGGTAATGAGCGTGTCTGTGGCGTTCAACCCCACGCCCACCAGGTCCACCATCGTCGGCTTGGTCATGGGGTCATTGTAGCGGGAGCTTTTGGCAACCTTGAAATTTGGCAGGTTGGCTAAAGAAGAAGGGCCATCAGGCATGCGGCGAGTTTCACCGCCTATGAAAATCGCGTCGCTTTCCAAAGCCCCCAGCCGGCAACCCCAGCGGAGCCAACCAGCACCGCGGCCAGCACGCCCATCCAGGCGAAATTCATGCCAAGCGGCGGGACGGTGGCGTTCCAGCCCAGGTAGACAAACACACCTGTCGCCGCCGCAACAATGACGTAGTCCAGCCATCCGCGACGGCCGTTCTTTCCGGAATCGTTGTCGGTTTCGAGGCCGTTGGAGGCACGGACGACTCGGTCGTAGTCCAGGTTGTAGCGCAGGCACTCGCGCTGCAGGGCCTGATCGGTGGAGGCATGTTCGCGTTCCGTGGCAACGGCCGTGCTGACGGCCAGCGCGCCGAGAATCATGACCAATGATCCGGCCACCACAAGCAGTCGGTGCGGCCAGTCGGCGTGGGCCAGTTCGCCAAAGACCAGCGCGCCCCAGGCGAGTCCCCAGAGCTGGTTGGTGTTGGAGAGCGGAATGGCGCGCCCAATGCCCAGATACTTGGTGGCGAACTGCTGAAACAGGTCTCCAATCACCCAGGCGAATCCTCCCAGAAACAGCCAGAACAGCAAGTGCCTGGTCTCAGTCGAGTGGAAGATGGCTGCCTTGGTTCCTCCGTCGAGCGCAAGCACCAGTGCCAGAACCGTGCCCAGTTCGCCTATGGTGAAGACAGTGACGAACGACAGCGGGTTCATGCCGCTGATGTAGGCCTTGCGATAGGGAACGTACATGGTGCCCCACAGCAGGCTGGCGCCGGCCGCGGCCAGGATGCCGTTGACCGCGCGTCCGCTGTGTGGGCCACCGCCGTGACCTTCACCGTGAATGGTGGCGAAGCCCAGCATGACGGCGGCGGCCACGATGGCCAGCGCGCCCAGCACCACCTTGACGATGTTGCCCCGGCTGGCGCCCTTCAACTCGCCGAACAGCAGACGGCCCCAGAGAATGCCGACCAGCGAATTGGTGTTCCACAAGGGAAAGGCGATGGTCAGTCCCACGTCGCGGATGGCGAATACGGTGAGCGTGTTGGCCACAGCCCACAGCATGCCCGCCACAATGGCGTTCAGAATGAGATGCCGGTTCTGGTTGAGGTCGGCAAAGACCGAGCGGGTGCCCTTGAGCAGGGTGGGCACGGTCCACCGCGCGGTAAACACCCCGGCCACCATACAGAGCGAGATGGCATAGGGCGACAGGCCGGAGTTGACCAGCTTGGTGGGCGCCTCGGCCGCGCCCAGCCACACCCCGGCCGCCAGCGCGCACGCCACGCCAAGGCCGTGGATCGACCCAAAGCTTGCATTGCGATTCGTCCGCACAGTTGCGCTCATCCTGCTGCCCCTTGGGTCAATGAATTGTCCAGCATCTCTCACGAGTCGGTGGAAATTGTAGCGCCGGCCTCCCGGCCGGCTGTCCTGAGGGCCTCCAGGCCCTCAGAGTCTTGTTTACGCCATGAATTCTTGGGTTGTGCGAGGGTCTGTGAGAAACGGGGATCAGTGAAGCGTGATGAGGAGCGCGAGTCCGATGCCGAACACCGTGAGCGGAACGAGGAAGTGGCTGTCGGTCAGAATGGCTCGGGTCTTCGTGGAGAGCGTCATGCAAGTCCTATCCAGAATTGATTGGCAATGGTCGCAAACATAGCGGTGGCGCGGGTTTGCTGTCAAGGTTGCAGTTGCTTGCGCTTCCCTGCGGTCTGCCGATAGTACTCAAGGATGGAATCCGTCGGACCGTATTCCAATTGTGGACCGAACAAAGCCTTACGAATCTTCTCTAGAATGCCGACAGGCTGAACAACCTTGAATTTGAAATAATCGCTGCCCGCCAGATGGGTGGGCCAGAGCACGCGAGACTCCCATTCTGTGGATCGTAAAAGGCGAACCTTCAATTCCATGCCGTATTGGTCCGCAAGTGTTTTGAGAACCTCGTCTCTTCCCTTAATGTAAAAGCTGCAAGTGCGCTTGTATGCAATGCCGTCCTCGGCAAACACGAATTCGAAGAAGTAGTCGTCCAGTTGTGGACCCTCATTCGTGGTGTACTCCGCGATGAGGATGAGATCCTTGATTTCGATTGCCCAGATCAACTCCCGTTCGAGTGACAGCTTGTTCCCATCCTTATCGGAGAAGTAACGGAGCTTTGAGTCGGCAATCTCGAGGCTTTCCATGATGAATTCAGTGTAGAACGGCGATTCGGGCGGCAAGGTGGCTGTGGCGATCGCCTGTGGAGCATCACCTGTGAGAGTCCGATCCGGTGCGTGCTCAACCTGGGGCGGCGCTGTGAAAAGCAGCGCGCAATGCTGTAGGCTCAAAGGAACGCCCTACCACTGGACCCCTCTTGACCAAGACACAGATTCCCCCCGCACGTCCTTATCACTATCCGCAGCCGGAGAGCCCCTTGCACTGCGGCAAGGTCTCGCTGGAGAGCCTGGCCAAGCGTCACGGCACGCCCCTTTACGTCTACTCGGCCGACCAGATCGTGGAGCGGCTGCGGCTGTTTCAGCAGGCGTTTGCGGGCCGGGATCACCTGGTCTGTTACGCCGTGAAAGCCAACTCGGCGCTGGCTATTCTGAAGCTTCTTGCCGACCGCGGGGCGGGCTTCGATATCGTCTCCGGCGGCGAGTTGCAGCGGGTGGTTGCGGCCGCGCCCGAGGCCGTGGGCCGCGTGGTCTTCTCCGGCGCCGGCAAGACCGCGGCCGAGATCGACCTGGCGCTGAACCTGGACATTCTCGAGTTCAACGTGGAGAGCGAAGCGGAGCTGGAAATGCTGGGCAAGCGCGCCGCCAAGTTGAAGAAGAAGGCCCGCTTTGCGCTGCGGGTCAATCCCGACGTGTTCGCCGAGACGCACCCGTATATCTCCACCGGATTGCGGGAGCACAAGTTCGGCGTGGACATCAAGGCCGCGCTGGCCATCTACAAGAGCGCGGCAGGCAATAGCTGGCTGGAGCCGCATAGCGTGAGCGTGCATATCGGCTCGCAGATCCGCTCCGCCGACCCCTTTGGCGCGGCCATGGAACGGGTGATGAAGCTTGTGCGGCAACTCAAGCGCGCGGGCATCGAGTTGAGCGCCGTGGACGCCGGCGGAGGGTTGGGCATCGACTATCACGCGGGCGCTTTCGACGCGGCAGCCAAGGTGGCGGAGTATGCCGCGGCCGTTGAGCGCGCGCTGGATGGCTTCGAGGGCCGGCTGATGATGGAGCCGGGGCGGTTCCTGGTGGCGCAGGCCGGGGCGCTGGTGGCCCGGGTGCTGCAGGTGAAGCGCAACGGCAAGAAGACCTTCGTGATTACCGACGCGGGCATGAACGACCTGATTCGCCCGGCGCTCTACCAGGCGCATCACGAGATTGTGCCGGTGCGTCCCAGGGCAGGGAAGCCGCAGGTGGTGGATGTGGTGGGGCCGATCTGCGAGACGGGCGACTTTTTTGCGCGCGACCGCAAGCTGGCGCCGATTGAGCCGGGAGACCTGGTGGCGCTGCTCGATGCCGGGGCCTATGGCATGGCGCAGAGCTCCAACTACAACACCCGCTTTCGGCCGGCAGAGGTGCTGGTCGAGGGCGCGAAGGCCCGCCTCATTCGCCGCCGGGAGACCATGGCCGACCTGCTGGCGCCGGAGATGGTGTGAACACTTCTCGTGCATCAGGCACGCTTCGGCGTTAAGATGCATGTGTGAATGCCATGGTAGAGTCCCGCATCACCATCTAGCCCGGCAAGCGTTCTGGCCAGCCCTGCATACGGGGCCTCCGGATCACGGTTTGGGATGTCCTTGGCTGGCTCGCAGCCGGCGCAACACAGAATCAGATCCTCGAGGACTATCCCGATCTCGAGCCAGAGGATTTTCAGGCCGTCTTTGATTTCGCCGTCAAGATGGCCGGCGTGTCGCGCTGTGAAACTGCTCTTGGATGAGAACCTTTCTCCTCGACTCCTGCCTCATATCGACGATCTATTCGCAAACTCAATTCATGTTCGTTCCGTGGGTCTAAAACAAAGGCCGGATCGTGAGATTTGGGAGTTTGCCCGTACCAATGGACTCAAGATTTTGACTGCGGACACAGACTTCCTGGATCTTGCTGTTTCATTAGGTCACCCTCCAAAAGTCATTCTTCTGAAAGGCTGCGATTACGGAAATGCCTTTGCCGAAAGCCTCATTCGCAGCCGCGCGATCTTGATTGCGGAGTTTCTGAAAGACACGGATCGCGCGGTTCTGATTCTGCGCCCAGAGACCCATAGTCCCTGACCTCTTTGCAAATCCTGAGACTTGTGCAGCCTCCGGCCCGTCCTGATAACGTATTCCGCGGAGGAGTTTGTGATGCAAGTGGAAATGAAAATGACGTGTGTCCTGGCGCTTGTGGGAATTGGCTTGGGACTTTCGACTGCCGCGTTTGCGGATAGCCTGACGGTGAAGACCGAGCAGGGCAAGGTTACCGGCAAGACCATCAACGATGGAAAGGTCAAGGCATTTCTGGGGCTGCCCTACGCGGCGCCGCCGGTGGGCGATCTGCGCTGGAAAGCCCCCGAGCCTCCGGCCAAGTGGAAGGGCGAGCGCGATGCGACCAAGTTTGGTGCGCACTGCGCCCAAGGTCGCGTCTTCGACGACATGATCTTTCAGGACGCGGGGCCAAGCGAGGACTGCTTGTTCCTGAACGTCTATGCGCCTGCCGATGCCAAGAAGGACAGCAAGCTGCCCGTCATGTTCTGGATTCACGGCGGCGGCTACTCCGGTGGCGGAAGTTCGGAACCCCGCCACAACGGCGATTTCCTGCCCACGAAGGGCGTGATTTTGGTGACCATTAACTATCGGCTGGGAGTATTCGGGTTCCTGGCGACAGCGGACCTGGCCAAGGAAGCCAACGGCGCTGCCGGCAACTATGGCCTCCTCGACATGGTCTCGGCGTTGCAGTGGGTCAAGGCCAATATCGAAGAGTTTGGCGGCAATCCCAAGAATGTCACCATTTTTGGCGAGAGCGCCGGCTCTTTTGCGGTAAGCACATTGATGGCATCTCCGATGGCAAACGGGCTTTTCGCCAAGGCAATTGGCGAGAGCGGCGCTGCCTTCAGCGATGTGTTGCCCATGGATACCCTGGAAGCTCGAGAAAAGAAGGACGGCGATTGGCTCGCAGGACTCGGCGTCAAGTCCCTGCCGGAGTTGCGCGCGATTCCTACCGACAAGTTGCTTGAAGCCACCAAGAGCAAGGGCATGGGCGGATTTTCAACGGTGATCGACGGCAAGCTTTTGACCGAGTCTGTCGCCGACACCTACGCCGCGGGAAAACAGGCCCATGTGCCGCTGCTTGCTGGTTGGAATCGCGACGAAGGCAGCTTCATGGGAGCGCGCGGGATGACGACTGTGCAGTTCAAGGGCATGGCTGGAGGATTGTTCAAAGAACGTGCCGACGAGTTCCTGAAGCTTTACCCGGGCGAAACCGATGCCGATGCGCTTCGTTCGGCCATCGATTACGGCAGCGATTCGTTTATCGCCTTCAGCACCTGGAAGTGGCTGGAAGCGCATCGGAAGACCGGCGAAGCGCCCGTTTATCGCTATCACTTCGAGTTGCCCGCGCCCCCCAGCAAGTATCATCCGGGATCATGGGCATTTCACTCCGACGACATCGAGTATGTATTTGGCACCCTGGACACACGGCCAGGCTCGGTATGGCGGCCAGAGGATCGCAAACTCAGCGAACAGATGATGGGCTACTGGACCAACTTTGCCAAGACGGGAGATCCAAACGGAGAGGGTTTGCCGGTATGGCCGAAGTATGGCAAGGCGGATGAGCTGATCCACCTGGATAGCACCATCACGTCAGGACCCGACACCACTCGCCCGCGCTATGAATTCCTGCTGCGAGGATTGCCGCCCATGCGCTTTTAGCGCGCTTCCGTCAAGAACCGGCCCTGAAATGCTCTAAGCATTTCAGGGCCGGTTCGGACCACGACTGGGTTCGCACTGCATTCGCGCTGGAATTGAAGCTGCTCCGAGATCGGCTCGGTGAGGCGCCACGGCGTGGGCTAGGATTTCGACTACAAGTGCGACACGTCTCACACTGCCTCGCAGAGCCTCCGGAGTAGAATTTCCCTTTGGGATTCTTGGGACGAGGGTACGATCGTGCAATATCGCAAGTTTGGCAAGTTGGATTGGAAGGCTTCGGCGCTGGGTTTTGGATGCATGAGGCTCCCCAGCACCGATGGCAAGCAGAATACGGCCAACATCGACGAGGCCGAGGCCATGCGCATGGTGCGTCACGCCATCGATAGCGGCGTCAACTACATCGATACCGCCTATGTGTACCACGAGGGCCAGAGCGAGGTTTTTCTGGGCAAGGCCCTGAAGGACGGCTATCGGGAGAAGGTGAAACTGGCCACCAAACTCCCCGTATGGGAAGTGAAGTGCCCTGAGGACTTTGACCGGCTGCTCAACGAGCAGTTGGCCAAGCTGCAGACCGACCACATCGATTTTTATTTGCTTCATGCGCTGGGCACCGAGCGTTGGCGGGAAGTGGTGCTGAAGTTCGATTTGCTGGCTCGGGCTGAGGCAGCGTTGGCCGACGGACGCATCCGGCACCTGGGTTTCTCGTTTCACGACAACTACGAGGCCTTCGAAGAAGTGGTCAACGGCACCGATCTCTGGACCTTCTGCCAGATTCAATACAACTACATGGACACGGATAACCAGGCAGGCACGCGTGGACTCAAACTGGCGGCAAGCAAAGGCCTGGCCGTGGTGATCATGGAACCGCTCATGGGCGGCCGTCTGGCAGATCCACCCAAGGAGATCTTGAAGACCATGGAGAGCTTCCCGGTACGCCGCTCTGCGGCCGAATGGGCCCTGCAGTGGCTCTGGGATCAGCCGGAGGTTTCTGTGGTTCTGAGCGGCATGAGTACCTGGTCGCAAGTGGGCGAGAATTTGGAGTCTGCCGTCCGTTCGCGCCCTTCATCGTTCAACGAGGCCGAGCAGGCGCTGATTGCCGACGTTACCGCGAAGTATCGCGCTCGGATCGCCATTGCCTGCAGCAAATGCGGCTATTGCATGCCTTGCCCCAATGGCGTCAACATTCCGGCCAACTTCGAATATTTCAACTACGCGCACTTGTACGACGATCTTTCCGGCGCCAAGTTCCGCTACAACATCTTTCTGACCGAAGCCCAACGGGCGGGGGCTTGTATTTCGTGCGGCATATGCGAAGTGCTGTGCCCGCAGTCGCTTCCGATCGCCGAGTTGATGGTCAAGGTCAAGTTCCTGTTGGCTTGATTCCTCAGCAGCTCCCGTCCTTCCTCTCTGGGGACGGGAACTGCTCCTGGGCTAGTGGGATGAGTTCGCCCACATGGCGGCTTGCCGGCAGAATCGCTGGAAGAAGTGCCTGTCCCTTCGGGTTATTTGTCGACTGAGATCACAATGCGGCGCCTATTTCATATAGTGGTACGGGTTTCCCGCCGTGTGCGGAGCGTCACAGCCCCCCTCCCCCCCTAAGAGACGAGACTTGCTTAGCGGTTGTGTCGCGCCCGGCCGCGCTATGAGGCAAAGTGAATGAGTGAACAGAAAATGGTAATCCTGGATGGGAACGAGGCAGCAGCTTCGGTGGCCTATCGTCTCTCTGAAGTCGTTGCGATCTATCCCATCACCCCCTCATCGCCGATGGCAGAGTGGGCCGATCAATGGCGTTCAGAGGGAAAGAAGAATATCTGGGGCGCATTGCCCATCGTGGAAGAACTGCAAAGCGAAGGCGGCGCCGCCGGCGCCTTGCATGGCGCTTTGCAAGCTGGAGCCTTCGGGACCACGTTCACGGCCTCGCAGGGCTTGCTGCTGATGATTCCCAACATGTTCAAAATCGCCGGTGAATTGACTCCCGCGACCATGCATGTCACCGCCCGCACGCTGGCGACGCATGCCCTTTCGATCTTTGGCGATCACTCCGATGTGATGGCCTGCCGTACCACCGGTTGGGCCATGCTGGCTTCCAACTCGGTGCAAGAAGTTGCCGATATGGCTCTGGTGGCGCAGATCGCCACGCTCGAGTCCCGCATCCCCTTCATCCACTTCTTCGACGGCTTCCGCACATCGCACGAAGTGGGCAAGATCGTGCCGATCAGCGACGAGACAATCCGCGCCTTGCTGGACGATAAGCATGTAATTGCATTCCGTAAGAACGCTCTCAGCTCCGACCATCCCATCATTCGCGGCACGGCGCAGAACCCCGATGTCTTCTTCCAGGCTCGTGAAGCCTGCAATCCATTCCACGAAGCGGTTCCGGGCATCGTGCAGTCGGTGATGGACAAATTCGCGGCTCAGACAGGTCGCGCTTATCACTTGTTCGATTATTACGGCGCTCCCGATGCGGAACGCGTCATCATTCTGATGGGTTCGGGCGCAGACGTTGCCGAAGAAGCCGTCGATCTGATGGTCAAGCAGGGCGAAAAGGTAGGCATGGTCAAGGTTCGCCTTTTCCGGCCCTTTGACTCCAGCGCCTTCTTGAAAGCATTGCCTTCCACCTTGAAGTCCATCGCCGTTCTCGATCGCACCAAGGAACCCGGTGGTTTGGGCGAGCCCCTTTATCAGGACATCCTGACAGTGATGGCCGAACATGCGGCATCGCTGCCTTTCGCCATGCCCACCGTGATCGGTGGCCGTTATGGCCTCTCTTCGAAGGAATTCACGCCAGCCATGGTCAAGGGAATCTACGACGAGCTGAGCAAGCCCGCTCCGAAGAATCACTTCACCATCGGCATCAACGACGATGTGACGCACACCAGCCTCACCTACGATCCGTCCTTCTCGACCGAAGATCCGAAGACGGTGCGCGCTCTGTTCTACGGCCTCGGCTCCGACGGCACGGTTGGCGCCAACAAGAACTCCATCAAGATCATCGGCACCGAAACGGACAACTACGCCCAGGGCTATTTCGTTTACGACTCCAAGAAGTCCGGGTCCATGACCACGTCGCACCTGCGCTTCGGGCCTACCCCGATCCGTTCCAGCTATCTGATCACGCGTGCCAGCTTTGTGGCCTGTCACAACTTCAGCTTCCTCGAGAAGATGGACGTGTTGGAAGCGGCCATGCCGGGTGCAGTATTCCTTCTGAACTCGCCGTACTCTGCTGCCGAAGTCTGGGACCATCTGCCTAAGACCACGCAGAAATCCATGATCGCCAAGAAGATCGAGTTCTATGTGATCGACGGATACGCAGTGGCACGCAAGGCCGGCATGGGTTCGCGTATCAACACCATCATGCAGACCTGCTTCTTCGCCATTAGCGGCGTTCTGCCTCGCGAAGATGCTATCGCGCAGATCAAAAAGGCCATTTACAAGACCTATGGCAAGCGCGGTGAAGCGGTGGTTCAAAAGAACTACGCAGCTGTCGATGCAGCCTTGGCTCACTTGGAGAAGGTGGAGCTGCCTCCGGCGGTCTCTTCCGACTTCGATCTGGTTCCGTCCATCTCCATCAAGGCGCCGGCGTTTGTTGCCAACGTCCTTGGCGAGATTGCAGCAGGTCGTGGCGATCTGCTCCCGGTCAGCGCGCTTCCGGCCGGCGGCGCATTCCCCACGGGCACAGCGCAGTGGGAAAAGCGCAACATCGCGCAGTTCATCCCGGTCTGGGACAAGGATCTGTGCATCCAGTGCGGCAAGTGCGCCATGGTTTGCCCTCATGCCGTGATTCGCGCCAAGATCTACAGCCCCGAACTGGCCGTGAATGCGCCTGAGACTTTCAAGTGGGCCAAGCCCAAGTGGAAGGCGATGGAGCAGGACCGCTACACGCTGCAGATTGCACCGGAAGATTGCACCGGTTGCGGTGTCTGCGTGGAAGTCTGCCCGGTCAAGAGCAAGAGCGATGCCAGCAAGAAGGCCATCAACATGGCTCCTCAGTTGCCGCTGCGCGAAGCAGAAGTGGCCAACTGGGACTTCTTCCTTAGCCTGCCCGAAGTGGACCGCAGCAAGCTGTCTCACACTCAGGTCAAGGACCTTCAGCTTCTTGAGCCGATGTTCGAGTTCTCCGGTGCTTGCGCAGGTTGCGGCGAGACAGCGTATGTGAAGCTGCTGACCCAACTGTTCGGCGACCGGCTCTATGTAGCCAACGCCACGGGTTGCTCCTCGATCTACGGCGGCAACTTGCCCACCACGCCTTATACCACCAACAAGGAAGGCCGCGGACCCACGTGGGCCAACTCCCTGTTCGAAGACAACGCGGAATTCGGCTTCGGCATGAGAACGGCTCTGGATCAGCAGAAGCTCTTTGCTGAAACCCTGGTGACGCGCCTTGCCAACGAGATTGGCGACCAGTTGGTTGCCGACCTGCTCGGCGCACCGCAAAAGACCGAGACGGAAATCAATCAGCAGCGCGAGCGCGTTCTGGTACTGCGCCAGAAGCTGGACAGCAACAACTCGTCCGATGCCAAGAATCTGCTGGCTATCGCCGATGCGCTGGTTCGCAAGAGCGTCTGGATTCTGGGAGGAGACGGATGGGCGTACGACATCGGCTTCGGCGGACTCGATCACGTACTCGGCTCCGGCAAGAATGTGAACGTGCTGGTTCTGGACACTGAAGTCTACTCGAACACCGGTGGACAGATGTCCAAGTCCACGCCTCGCGGCGCGGTGGCAAAGTTTGCCGCCAGCGGCAAGAGCAACAGCAAAAAGGACCTGGCCATGGAAGCGGTCAGCTACGGATCGGTCTATGTGGCCCGTGTGGCGCTCGGCGGTAACGATAGCCACGTCGTGAAGGCCTTCCAGGAAGCGGAAGCGCACGACGGACCGTCCATCATTCTGGCCTACGCAAGCTGCATCGCGCATGGCTACGACCTGGTGCACGGTCTGGAGCAACAGAAGCTGGCAGTGCAGTCGGGCTACTGGCCATTGATGCGCTATAACCCCGATCTTCGCGAAACGGGCAAGAACCCCTTCCAATTGGATTCCAAGGCGCCGGCGATCCGACTCAAGGACTACACCTACCGGGAAGCTCGTTACACCATGCTGGCACGCAGCAATCCGGATCTGGCTGCCAAGCTGTTGGTCGAAGCACAGGATGACGTGGAGCGCCAGTGGCGCGTTTACTCGGCCCGCGCCGCAATGCCCGGCCGTGGTGAGACGCCCGATATCGCTCCGAAGGAAGTAGTGGAAGACAAGGCAGCGGCGGTAGCTGACGGAGGTACAAAATGATCGATTTTTCAACACAGTATCTGGGCCTCAAACTGAAAGGGCCTATCGTGGTATCGTCCACGCCGCTTTCCGAATCGATCGACAACGTTCGCCGCATGGAGGATTCGGGCGCCTCGGCGATAGTGCTCACTTCTCTGTTCGAAGAGCAGTTGGCGCTCGAATCCAAAGCGCTCGATGACGACCTTTCGCGCGGCACGGAGTCTTTCGCCGAGTCGCTCGGGTACCTGCCTGACCTGGACGATTACCGCATGACGCACGAGGTCTATCTCGAGCACCTGCGGCGGGCCAGGGAAGCGGTCAGCATTCCGATCATGGCGAGCCTTAACGGAGCCACGACCGGCGGTTGGGTGCGTTATGCCAAGGATATGGAGCAAGCCGGCGCGCACGCCATCGAATTGAATACCTACGCCTTGGCTACAGATCGCAGCCAGACATCTGCCGAGTTGGAATCGCAGCTTCTGGATTTGGTCCAGGCTGTCACCAGCGCGGTCAAGATTCCCGTGGCCGTCAAACTCTCGCAGTCGTTCACCTCCATGCCGCACATGGTTGCACGGCTTGAAGACATGGGCGCGCGCGGCGTGGTTCTGTTCAACCGGTTCTATCAGCCGGACTTCGACATCGAGACGTTGGAGGTGCGGCCCACGCTGCACTTCTCCACACCTTCGGAGTTGTTGCCCCGCCTGCACTGGGCCGCAGTTCTTTACGGACATCTGAACATCGACCTGGCTATCTCGGGCGGCGTTCACTCCGCAGAGGACGTGTTGAAGGGCATCATGGCCGGAGCCGGAATCACCATGATGGCTTCCGCACTGCACATTCACGGCATCGAGCACATCGGCCGCGTTCTCGCCGATCTCCAGTACTGGTTGGAGAAGCGCGAATACAATTCCCTGTGGGAGACGCGCGGTTGCCTTAGCCGGCGTTCCGTGCCCGATACCTCGCCTTTCGATCGCGGCAACTACATCAAGACGCTAAGCAGCTACAGCCTGCGTCAAACTGTGGCCGCATTCTAAGAACTCATCCCATCGAAACAACGAAAGCCAACGGCGGTCGCACTCAGGTGCGGTCGCCGTTGGCTTTTAGAGCGATTCCAGAATAGGTGTGCCCTATCTTGCATCGCGCAGGGTCGCCGCTCCTTGTGGTCGCGTCGACTTGAACGCTGCGGTTCCTGGGTACAGTCATTCTGGAATCGCTATAGTGAGAGCTCTTGGTTGATTACTCCACGCGTGACTCATTTCTTCATGTCTTTGTGCAGACCTGCATTGACTGCGTCTAGCAGTACACCGGCAGGATCGCCTTCGTAATCCCAGAACATGACGCCGCCGAGCTTGCGATCGAGAACGTATTTGCACTTCATGGCCAGCGACTGCGGATCCTCGTATGAGACGAACATCTGTTTTTCGGCGTTGTAAAGGTACGGTGCGGAAGCAAGGCTATCCCAATAGCGCACATATCCAGCCTTCAGCAGTTCATTCGGTCCCAAGCCATAGGGCGCGTAGCCTTGGGGGGTCTCTTTGCCGGGCTGAAACAGTCCGTGATTGGCAGCCGGAACCGAGCCCCAGATGTGGCCGTAGAATGGCACGCCGAGCACGATCTTTGCGGCGGGAATTCCGGCCTGCTCGAATTCATGAACCGAGCGGTCGTCGGAGATCTTTTTGGGATCGGCGGGGTTGGTAAACAGCGGCGCATGGTGGCCGGTCACTCCGTCGGACGGCTGGTAGTAGTCATAGGCCATCAGGTTGACGGTGTCGACGTATTTCTGCACCTGCTTCATCTCGGTATGGGCGATGTAATCAGACGACGCGCCGGCAGCAATGGTGAGATAGAGCCGCCGGTGAAGGCGCTTTTCAAGCCCGTTGAAGCGAGCGCGCAGTTCCTTAAGCAACAGCGTGAAGTTCTGCTGGTCCTCGGCGCGAAAGTGGGCCTCGGAGCCGGGCATCCCCGGATACTCCCAGTCGATGTCCAGCCCGTCGAGTTGGTGACGGTCGAGGTAGTCGGCCACGCTGGCGATGAAGGTTTCGCGACTCTGTTTGGTGAGAGCCAGATCGGAGAACACGCCCGACCACAGCCATCCACCGACAGAGACCATCACGGTCAGGGACGGGTTCTGCTGCTTGAGGGCAACCAGAGTAGCCAGGTTCTGGTCATCGTTGGAGTAGCCGTTGACGATGCGGCCGCCCTGGACATTGGCGAAGGCATAGTTGATGCGGGTCAGCTTGCGGGCGGCGATTTCGCCGGGGCCAAGAATGTTGTTCTGCGGAAAGACGTAACCGACAATCAGAGGAGTTGGCGCTGCCGCCGAGGACGGGACAGGCCAAACAAAGAGCACCGCAAGCGTCAAGACCCACAAGCAGAGCAAAACAGAGGGGGTATATAGAAAATTCTGCATTTTTGACACCGGCTTAAGTGGATCCCGCAAGAAACAACCTCCTGGTCGCCACGGTTTGGAGCAGCGTCAACCAGAAGGTTGCGATCAACTCCAGGGCGTGCCAAGTTTATCAGTTGCGGTCCACCTGGGGCAGTGAGCTTATTGCGTCGGTGCTCCGGCTCCGGCCCCGCTGCGCATTTGAAGCATCTTCTGGCGCACACTGCTGAGCTCGTTTTCGAGTTCGATCTTGCGCTGGAAAGCCTCGAGACTGTGGCCGGCTTCCTTGGTCTGTTCGTTGAGCTGGAACAGGATCTCGCTTTCACGGGTCTTGTAGAAGTACCACATGCCGAGCTGATCGGAGTTCCAAGCCGCCATGGGCTCAAAGCCCTCCAGAGAACCGTAGCGAGCCTTGGTTCTCTGCATGCTCTTTTCCTGCGCCTTGCGTTTGGCGTCGTTCTGGTCTTTGACGAGCTGCTGGAACTGGCCGCCGAATTCGTCCCACCATATCTTGTTGACGCGGTGGTCAAAGTCGGCCGTTTCGTCAATGAGCCGGCGGACGGTTTCCTTGGCCTTGTGGGCGTCTCTCAGCGTAATTTCGACCGATTTCGAGATGTTATCGAGAATCCACAGCAAATCGACATACTCGTCGAATTCGAAGCCCATCTTCAGCAGCTCGTCGCCCACACCGATCATGGAGAAGAAGGCTCTGGCGCTCTTCGCAGAGGCGGCCATCTGTTTCAACTGTCCCTCCATCTCCAGGAGCGCATCGAGATTGGAATCGATGGTCAGCAACTCTTGTTCCCAGGCGTCGAGGGCGCTCTGAATGGAGTCGAGCTGTTGAAGCTTCTTCTCGTACTGCGCCGTCGTCTTCTCGGGCAAGATTGCGGTGGCCATGAGTTGGGCGAAGCGGCTGCCTGAGATCTTGGCGTGCTCGGTTTCCAGATCCTGCGAAAACTGGCCGAGGTTCCGTGTCAGCACGTCCAGCGCTCTCATGCCGCCTTTGGTCTTGGGATCGCCGAGGTAGGCGAGCGCCGAGCGCTTATCCGGTTGCGGCTGGGGCAGGGCAGCGAGGTCGTTCAGGACCATGTCCCTGAATCCACTTTGTAGGATGTAGAGGGCCACGCCGGTGCCAATGGAGACTGCGGCGCCTTTGACAGCCGATTTTGCGGCTCCGCCCATGATCGACTCGCCCACCTCGCCTTCGCGCGCCAGGCCGCCAACGCGGGGTGTACCGGGCTCGTCCTCGGCCTTGCCGGCAGTGCGTGCGCCGGTAGCGCCGGGCTCATGTTCAGCGGCGGCTCCCGCACCGGCACTAGGTTTAGCATCCACATCCGCTCCAGCGCCCGGACGAGCGGACCCATGTGCTTCGTCAGCTCCAGCAACTCCCTCTCCAGCAACTCCTTTTGGTACAACGGTTGGACGATCTCCTTCGCCTGGAGGATGAACTTGTGCCTGGTTGGCTTCGCCTCCCGTGCCGGCAGTGCCCGGCTGGCCGCCGGTCTGACCTGCCGCCGGGCCGCCTGCTCCGGCAGGACTGCCGCCGCCGACGGCAGGGGGTGCTGTGGCTGAGCCGGTGTTGCGCGACACGATGGTCTTGGATTCCTTGACCGGCGTCATGCCCTCGGTGAATTTCGAGGTCGCAGTGCGCGCGGTCGTCTTTTCGCTGGCCAGCCCGGACCCGGAGGCTTTGGCGCGCCTGAAGACGTAGGAGTCGACTTTGCCCACGTTGTACTTCTCCGAGAACTCCTCGAATGCCTTTACGCAGACGTCTGGGCAGACGGCTTTGTCGCTCACTACGTCGATGCGAGCGATGGCGACCGGCTGGCCGCCCAGTTGCGCGTCGAGTTTCTTCAAGGCAATCTGCTCGGCATGGAGACCGCCGGTGAACTTGCCTTCCGCGACGGCAATGATCTTGCCATCGGGACCGACGACCTGGACGATGGCATAGGTGTTGTAGCCCTGGCCGGCCGGGGCCCCGGCGGACTCAAGCGTGGAGATGTTGTATTGCGACAGCAGCCGGTTGTATTTGCGCTGCAGATCGGGTGTGGGGCTGGTTTTGAGTTCGGCTTCCATCTGCGATAGCTGCGCTCGAACGTCGTCGAGCTTGCCTGCCGGCACATGCTCGTCAAAGCCGCGGCTGGCAATCATCTTGTTGTACATGTCTTCGGGGGTCATGGCGGAGACTTTGCCGCCAGACACAGCGAGGGGATCGGAAGGCGTGCCGGCTGCTCCCGGTTGCGCGCCCGCGCCTTGGACCGGGTTTGAACCTCCGCCAGGCTGCGAGGGCCCGGAACCTCCGCCGGGGCCTGCGCCTGAAGGGGCGGCGCCGCCGCCGGCGATGGGGTTCATGCCGGTGACTACCTTGGTGGCGGCCTGGGGATCGCGGATGCACATCTGGGTGCCGTCCCGGATGCCTTCGGGACCGATGATGACGGCGAAGTCTTCGAGCTTCTTGCCCTTTGCTTTGAGGGTTGCGTCGACCAGCGGACGATAGCGCTCTCCGCTTACCGGTCCGGTCTTGCGCAGATAGGTGTATACCTGCATGAACTGGGGCTCTTCGCGCAGATCGAGAACGGGTCCGAGCGAATGGGGATCGACGGTCCCGCCGATAACCCGTTCGACGGCCTGGTTTCCGTTGGAGCGCAGCGAAGCGTATTGCTGTGCAACCCCTTGCGTGTCAGTAAAATACACGCCTCCTCCCAGGTCGTGGACCACCTTTCCATCGGCCACCGCGGGCACGCCGACGGCGAATCCTCGGTACCAGGTGGCGGGCACCAGGCTCAGCATCGAGGCGGGCGCTGCCGGTGACCAGGGGTGAGCGCGCAGACCGGCCGTAACGCCGAATGCCATGGCATCGGCCTGGCGTTCTGCCACATCGTTTCGATTGCTCAGCAGCCTGGCGTTGGCCGCTGAGCCGAACTGGCGGTGCTGCACTACGTGGGTGAGTTCATGGGCCAGCAGAGCCTGGCCGCGGGGCTGCTCGGGCGCATAGGTTCCGGAGCCGAAGAGGATATGCTGCCCGGACGCGATGGCAGCGGCATCCAGAGAGCGCGCCGAGGCGGCCGCCTGCGCGTCGGTGTGCACACGGACCGCGCTGAAGTCGTGTCCCATGCGACTCTCCATGCGGTGGCGCGTGGCCGGGTCAAGTGGTTGACCGGAGCCTCGCAGTGCGCTCTGAATCAAGGGGGGCATTGCCCTGTTGGCAGCGTCGGGATTGGCGCTCTGTGGGGTGTGAACGGGGACTTTGCCGAAATTCCAGGATGGACGTTGCGAATCTTGCCGATCGGCGGTTGTTTGAGAGGCAGCGACGGGCGGCACCCGAGCCGGTTCGACGAAGGCGGGTTGCGGGCGCGAGGCCAGCTTTGCTTCCGGACGGGAATGAGCGGCGGGACGCTTATCGAGCAATCGTTGTGGCGACATGGGTCCCTCCCTTCCGAATAAATTCAGTTCCAGCGTCATGTCTATGGCGCCCGTTGTGCGGGCACTCCTCAGGTGTAACTGAGGTTGTTGTTGAGCAGAGCCTGGCAGCGTTCGAAGGTTTGCGGCCACTGGTTGGCTACGCGCTGTTCCAGCCGGGCAGCTACGCTGCTGCCGCCTTTGGCGTCGGCCATCAGGTGCGCAAACCCCGCGCTGACCGCGGTTTGCAGCGCCTGTTCCCAGCTAGAAAACAGGTATTCGATCTCCATCTTGTGAAAACGTGCGCAAGCGGCCAGCAAATATTGCTCGAAGAATGGATTCAACACACGCTTCCGGCTTATGTGGTCGAAGGCATGGCGGTTCCCGGGGCTCTGTAACAGGGCCAATGCGGTGCGCGCGTAGTCGTGAATGAAATCCAGACGATGGCCGCCGAAGATGCCGCAGCAGGCGGCCGTCTGTTCGGTGACAAAGGTCCGGTACCAGGTCCACTCAGGGGGAATCTGGCCGTCGCCGTGAGCGCGAATGGCGACCTCGCAGGTTTCGACGTCGTACCAAGGTGAAAACGCGCCAATCTGCTCGGGATGCTGCGCCAGTACGCCTGCCGACAGCACCCGTGCAGGCAACGGCTTGAACAGATAGACGTCGGAGTCAAGATGAACGAAGGGCTCCTGCTGCTCGGCGTAGGTGTGCAGTTTTCCCTGCATCCACCAGTCTGGGTCCTCATCGTCCAATGCATTCAGCGAAGTGCTGACATGGTTGAAGTTGAGTCCGAACCGGTCAACCAGGAGGGCTGCGCCGGCGTCGTCGGTATGTAAGGCGATGCTGTCGAAGTGGGGCCGGGCAGACTCGACGGAGAGGACCCAGGACAGGCAATGGGTTAGGTCCTGCTCCCAGGCAAAACCTCGCCGGGCGCGGTAAGGCAGGGTCCAGAATGACCAGACGGCGCGCATCAGATCAGCTCAGCGCCCAGGCCGGCGCCTCCGTATCCGTAGCCATAACCGTAGCTTGCCGGCGGTGTGTATTTGCCGCGGATGCGCCAGGCAAAGATGCCCGGGCCGCCTTCATTGAACTGTCCCCCGCCGGGGTTGATTTCACCCCCGGGCCCTCGGTTGACGACGATTTGCTGTTTGGCCAGGAAGTGGATCCCCGAAGGCTGATCGGCCGCGGGAATGACGTTGCCGGGATACGGAGAGCCGGTTTTGGGATCGTAAATGGGCTCGCCAAAGGCGGAGAAATTGCCGCCACGTTCCAAGTCTGTCGGAACGTAGGCGAAGACCTCAAGCCCGGGCGCCATCTCTATGGGGTTGGAGTAGATTTTGCGAGCTTTCACGTCCGATTCGGGGAGTCCTACCAACTCTGCAATACTCGCCGCCGTCATCTCGCCCACAACCACATAATCACCCGAAGAGTCGGGCCCGGCAATCGAGTAGTAGGAGGTAAACGGGACATAGCTTTTGGGGAAGTTGGGATCTGTGTAGCCCGGAACCCAGAACCAGCATTGGAAGTCGCCTCCGCGCCGGCCGTCTCCGCTGGGCAACTGCAAGCCGATGCTGCCGTTCTGCGGTGTGCCGAAGGCGGGCCCGTTCACCAGCGTGGAAGTAACGCCCTGCTCCCATACGAAGCTTCCCTTGAGCGTCACGGCCACAAGAGCTTCTCCGTTGTTTTCGGTTTGGGCTCCGAAAGTGGCCATTTGTTCCAGGACATAGGCCCGAGTCTGTGGGGTGGGAATCCAGAAGGCCGACACATTGCCCGTATCCCCTACCGCCAGGTTGGCCATCAGCTTCATGGGGATCGCGCCAGGGTAGATGCCGGTCGTCACGCTGTCCGCACCGTCGACCGGGGTATCGAGGGTGACGGAGAATGTGGCCAGCTTGATGGTGGCGGGGTCGATGGGCTGGTCGCAAGTGATCTTGAAGCCATTGAGGAAGGTGGTTAGCGGAACGAGCGTGTCGTTTCCCAGTTCGCCAGCAGGTTGGAGGAAGCGCAGATCGGTGACGCGCATGGCGCCGGGAACGGCTGTCGGGCCGAAGAAGAGCCGGCAATCGGAATTGACGGTCCACACATTCCCGGCGGCCAGCGTGACTGTGGCCAGCGCTCCGTAGTGGTGAACAATGCCCAAACTGGGCAGGAACAAGGGGTTGCTGCTTGCATCGACGGGCCACACCAGCGAAGGGCTGCTCAGAGCCGTGGCTGTTCGTCCTGGCACCAGCCAATAATCGCCGGTGTGGTAGAAACCACCCGGATCGAATTGCACCTGGACACCGTTCTCCAGGCTCAGCCAAGTGCCTTCCTGCAGGGCCATTGCCCCGTTGGTCAAGGTCACGGAGGCGCTGGCCGCCTGGTCCCAGCGGCGCACCTTGGGGTTTACTGGAAAGGTCAAGGCTCCGGTGGGACCTGAAGCTGTGGCCAGGTTCAGCGTCAGAGTGGGGGCCTGGCCCACCATCTGCGCATTGCTCAATTGCACCAGCGTGCCGGGAAGGCCATTCAACTCGTGGGTGTCGTCGGTGAGCTCCACCCATTGTCCTCCGGCAAAGCCCAGCACCTGGTCCCTGCCCAGGGTGCTGACCACGAGCTGGTCTGAAGCAGGACTCGACAGCCAGGCCGCAACCACCGATCCGTTATCGCGGGACCACTTGAAGGTCGCTGTGGACGCATTGCCGGGGGTGTGCACCTCGATGCGATAGAGCTGATTCTCAAGGCTGCTGTAGCCGGCCTGGGCCGGCACGGCGCACGGGGTAGACGCGCCGGCGTTAGGCTGCGCCTGCGCCTGCATGGTACCGGTGCTCGACCCAAGGAACGATGCCAGATTCTGGGTGCAGGATGTTTGATTGGCAAGTAGTTTCACCTGCCAAACGATCCGCGTCCTCGTGGTGGTATCCACGCCACTCAGGGCTACTTCCAAGATTGAGGGATCTTCCAGGGCGGTTACTTCGCGCTCCCACACATCGAGATAGACCTCATAACTCCCCGGTTGCGTGGGCAGAGTATAGCCCGGCAAATCGGGCTGGACCGGGGGCGTCGACGTGGCAGTCCCGGTAACGAGGGCAGGCTCGCTGTTCTCGCACAAAATGCCGCCAACGTAGATTCGCCCTGCGCCGATTGCGAGGTTGCCACCCTGTACCGAGATGCCAAATCCGGCGTCGGAGACCGGCGCGGCGCAGGGACCGATCAGGTCGGCTGTGGCTGCGCGCGTGAAGTAGGTGGCAATATCGACCTGTTCATTCCAATCGGCATCCAGTTGCACCCGTCCTTGTTGCATGCGCACGCCGCTGAAGTGCTTGGTTGAAGTGAACGACGAACGCGAAATGTCTCCCGCCATGATGCTCTCCTTAACTTGCGTAAAACACGCCGGCTTGCATGCCGAAGCGTAGATATTGCGGCAATACCGATCTCAGGTTAGAGTCCCGCTGCGGTTGTTTCAGGAAGTAGAAGGCGCCCAACTCCGAGCCGTCGTCGGCCCCGGCGCGAATCTCGGTGGCGCAGTCGCTGCTCAGCTGGCAATACCCGGGATCGCCATAGTTGACGCTGGTGAAAGAGGGAACCAGGCGCTCGCGCGTGCCCTGCTGGTTGGCGCTTCCAGTGACGCTCACCAGGGCCAGATCGGGCTGGCAGCGGAAACGCCGCGGAACCTGCGAGGTGTCAGTGGGCAGCGAGCAATAACGCACGCATCCAGCCTGCCTGCGCTCCACCATGACGATCTCTGTGAAGATGGAGTTGCCCGCCTGCAGAGTGCGCAAGCCGTTTGTGCCTGTGGCTCCAACCGAGCCCAGCACCGTTGTGGATTGAATGTTTGCGTCGGCGGTGACAGCGCTGATGGCCACGTTGCCGCGGGCGTCCACAATGCAATCGGTGAGATTCAAACTCAACCCGGAAAACTGCGCCGCGGGAAATGCGATAGGTCCACAAATCGATCGTTGCAGGCTCACCGTCAGTCCTGCATTCAGGCCTGTAGCTCCTGGCGCTGTGGGTGCCCCAGTCAATTTGCCGGCAGCGGGCACAATGGTCGAATCGGCAATCGAGAGCGTGCCGAGGTTGCCTTCGCTCACATAGACAGAGCCCTCGATCAGCATTCCGCTCAACAGCAGGGAGCCGGGGTTCTCGCTGCCTTCCGCCGCGGTTCCCTGCACGGTGACGTCGCCCATCAAGTGAGTGCGTTGGTATGCGGGAGATAGCTGGAATGAGTCGATGTTGCCGCCGACAGTAAGGGAGGGCCAATCCGTGCTGACAATCAGCAGGTTGCAGGATTCGGGAATTAGAACGGTGTTGGCCCCGCTGAGACTGCCGTAGTAACTGGCATTATCCAGCAGCACGATAACCCCAAATCGTTGGCTTGCCGCGGGCAGCGCGTTCCACGCCTGCACAGCGTTCGTCAAAGTTGGGTAGACGAGTCCGGGAATCGGAGTCAATACCTGGCTCACGGCCACTTGCCAGTAACTCGGCAAGCTTTGGTCTACGCCGGAGAGAAAGTTCTGCACAGACGCGGTGCGGTTGTAGGTGCCTCCACCAAGGTCTCCGCTGAATCCATAAGAGTAATTGACACGCACCTCGCTGGGGCCTGCGGGCGGGGACTTGACCAGGAGCAGGCGTCCGAGTTCCGGATCGACGGCGGCCTGCAAAGGGAGCACGATCTGGGCACCGTCGGAGGCGCGTGTGTAGGTCTTGCTCGCTGCCGGAGTGCGCCAGCTTCCCGAAGGCGCTGGAGGATTCAGATTGCTCAGATCGCAGATCATGATCTGTTCAGGTGGAATGGCAATTCCGCCTTGGTCAGGGAAGACTGCTAGCACCGGCTGTTCTCCGAAATAAGTGGCGGGCAGCGACGAGCCAAACGAAACCAGTTGCCAGGTCACGCCGTGATCGCCGGCCGTATCCAGCAGGGTCGTTGGCCAGGTTGGAGCGTTCGCGCCCGACTGGCCCGCGGCGATAACTTGTTCGGTGTTGCCATTGCTGTCGACAATTTCAAAGCCGAGGGAATAGTTGAAGTGGGCGGCCCACACCCGCTGCTCGTCCACCATGATTTGACGACGCGTCTCCAGCTCTTCGTAGAGCGCGCGGCGGCGCAGCGCCCCCGGCACATCTACTTCGCCGGTCACGGGAATGAATGCCGCGGGCGGCGGTGCTGGCTGATTGTAGAGCGGCTCATCCAAGCCTGCGGGATTGAAGCGATAGCGCATGTTGGTGCCGTCAACCACCACGCGCGGTGTAACCCCCTCGATGGCATAACTCTTCAAACGCCAGACGAAGATGCCGATGTTGGGAAGGTTGTACTTGCCGCGAATCAGAACTTCGTCCGAGTTCGGCCCTGCGCTTTGCGAGGGCGTCAACGCGGGACCCACGATGCCGCGCACATCGAGCGTGTGGCTGAGCGGATCGAATGCGCCGTTCAGCAACTGCAAGGCATCCACGTTGCGCAGGTCGGGCGTCGCCAGGTTCTGCGGCCGAAGATGATTCATATATTGCGTTGTAGCGATTAATTGAAAGAACTGTACAGCGCAGGCCGGCCAATTTGTTACGTCTTGCGCGAGTTGTTGCAGCACGATGGGCGTACCCTTGCGGCGGCGATACGAAAGCGTATGGGCCACATAGGCGCGTGCGGTTACGCCTTCAATATCGGCGGTGTTCAGCGGCGGCACTCCGAGCAGGTCGCCGATATAGGGCACCACCCACTCGGCGCAGGTCTCGATGAACCAGTTCTCGTAAAGATTGGCGATGTCCTGGTCTACCGCATCGTGAGTGTCTTGCAGGATGGCGAAGAGATTCTGCAGCGCACCTCCCTGATTCGCATCGCGAATGCGGTAAATGGCCGGCAGTAACTGAAAGAGATCGACCTGGGGGCTGGTGCTCATTGTTTTTTGTCCGTAAGAGAGAATCCGATAGGGTTCAGCAGCAGCAATTCAGCGGCAAGAATGACTCCGGCGCTCACCTGGGCATAGGCTGCGGGCAGATAGGTATCCGGCGCGGTCTGCGCGGGGCCAGTGGCATCGTCGTCGCGATAGAGTTGGTTCAGATCCACGGCAACGACGCCGGGAACGGCTTGGATCGTGGCCACCACCTCTGCGGCGGTTACCGGCTGGGCAAAGGTTCTCTGGTCGAAGGCGAAGTACGCAGTGATGGTGCTGACCACCTGCGCGTGTACGGAGGCTTCAATGTAATCGGTCTCGTCGATGACGATGGTGGCGGCGATATTGAACATCACCGGCTGATAGCTGGAGATAACCACCTGGGGCAATGGGTCGCGGGCAGCATTGATGGCGGTGCTGAGGCTGAGGGCCAGTTGCGATGTGGGATCGATTGCCGTGCCTCCGATGCCCGCCACAGTCAGATGAATGAAGGGCGTCTGGCCCAGGAGCAACTGAATCGCCTGCGCCTTGCCGATGCCTGCAAAAGTGGCCGCAAAATCCTGGTAGTCGGAGATGGAGACGATGCGATCGATGGTGAGCACGGTGCGCGGCGCGTTGCCGCGAGCGCTGGCCAGGTTTTCGGGGTCGGCGCCTCCGCTGGCGGGCACGGGATTGTTGACGCCGCGCAACCCAGGCGGCCGCGATTGCAACACGGAGAGGCTTCCGGCGGGAAGATTGCCTTGCGTGCCGAGGCCTACGCGATAGGTCGCTGTCACATTGTTTTGGCCGGTCGGCAGCAGACCGCCGGTGGCTCCGTCGCCGAAAGTGACGGTGGTGGTGCCGTCGTCGTTTTGGCGCGCAATGTAGGCGCGGTCGGTGGGACCCAGTCCAAACAGCGAAGGCTCCTGCTGCCAGATGAGGTTATTCACTTGGACTTGCAGCGTGCTCTGCGCACCGGTTGCCGTGGCTGCTGGAACATAGGTGATTGGAGACCGCTTAGGCGTAAAGCTCTGGTTGATCTGCGAAGCGGTGCCGCTGCCGAGCACCTCGGGAACCGCAATGGTGGCACCATGCGTAGCGGCAACGGTATTGGCATTCAGCGTCATGGAAGCACGGGCGTAGCTAAAGGTCAACCCCGGCGGCTCGAATTCTAGTTGCGTATAACCACCGATGTGCTGGACATCGACCAGCAGCACCACTTCGCTGACGCTGAGATTGAGCGAGTCGGAGCGATAGCCGGTAACGGCTATCGCTTGCCCTGGCGTGAGGCCGGTGACCAATCCGTTGAGCATGAGGTAAGCCGTTCCGGCCTCGACATCGTCGGTCACGGGAATTTCCGCGAAGAGCTGCTGCGCGCTTTGAATGTGGACTTTGCTCTTGCGCGTGGGGATGGGCACCGAATAACCGCAGTAGATCAGCTCCGGGCCATTCCAGCTTCCGTTGTACCAGAAGTGGTAGAGGTTGCCGTCTGTGCCGGTGGCTGTGGCATCGAGTGTTCCGGCGCTTGAGGAAATGGCCGAAGGCGACCCGATCAGGATTCCGCCACCGAGGTTCGACCAATTGGACCAGCTTCCACCCGACCAATAGCGGTCGTACAGATTGCCGTCGGCACCGATGGCAAACACCTCCAGGTTGTGCGGGCCGCCGGTAACCACGCAGGGCGAGCCCACCAGGATGTCTCCACCCAGATTCTCCAGTCCGTTCCATTGGCTCTGGTAATACCAGGCGTGAAGCAGATTGCCATCGACTCCGATGGCGAATACATCCAGCGGGTTCAACCCGTTGACACCGGCTGTTGGCGAGCCGACTAGCTTGACGGAGTAGTTCATGGGGGGATTGTTCGCCGCGTTCTCAACCAGCAAAGGCCCCCACCATCCTGTGCTCAATGTCCAACCGGTGTGGTAGAGCTTGCCGTCAGAGCCGATGGAAAAAACTTCGGTGGTGCTGGGTCCATGCCCGGTTGCGGCAGGCGAGTTAATGAACTTGATTCCAGAAGGCGCGGAATGAAGCTCGGGGCCGTTCCATTTGGATTGGTAATACCAGAAGTGATAAAGATTGCCGTCGAGGCCTGTCGCCAGTACGTCGATGTCATTGGGCGCGCCGGTGATCACGCTGGGCGTGCCGGTGAGGGCACCGCCCAGCACCAGCGGACCCCACCATAGGTAGATGCCGTAGGAACTACCGGCATGGTGCAGCGAGCCGTTGGTTCCGATAAAGAATGCCTCCATCGGTGTGGGCCCGGTGGTAATGACCGCAACGCCGCCCGCGAAGCTGCCGGGCACCACTTGCTCGAAAACGCCCCACGCGTCGACGCCGCCATAAATGTCGTAGAGATTGCCGTCAGAGCCGTTGGCGAGAATGAATAGCTGACTAAAGGCGGAAACCAGCGTGGGCGCGGCGGGAGAGAAGATTGTTTGTTCGGTGATGGTCTGAAGCGCGAGTCCGGTCGACTTCCCGGTGAGCCCGTAGTCGGCCAGCGACTTATCCGCCACTGCCGTGACCTGCAAGGGCAAAGGCTTGGTTCCCGGCGCTTCAATCACGACCCAGCTCTTGGTAAGAATGCCCGTGTAGGCGCGGTCTAGATAAGCGGTGGCATCGCGATAGAAGTTTCCCTGCGAGTCGGTCCAGATCAGCGTTCCAAGGCCGTTGTTGGCCGCGTCCCAATCCTGGGGAAAAGCATCGCCGCGCAGCGCGGAACTGGGATTGGTAAGGTTCTTCCACTGCGGCGCATTGCCTCCGAAGAAAGTCGCCTCCGAGGAAAACGCGAAGATGCCCTGCGTCGAGATGTTTGGAGTGGGCACAGTGTTCACCATGGTTGCAAGTTGGTCCGGGTCCCAATTGCTGACGCTCATCAGTGCTTGCAGGTTCGAGTCCTCGATGGTGGTGTCGAGCACATAGGTGGCGACGTTGGCCTGATTGAAGGCGACCGGAGTGGATGGGATGGTGACGCCTGGAAATTGCGCGGGGGAAAAGGAAATCGTTGCGGGCGAATCGGAAAAATCGATGCGCGTGACTCCCTGTGTGTTATCCGCCACCACGTTGCGCACTTGAAAGGTTACATAAGTCGGTTGGTCCAGGGGGTTCTGGCCCAGCAACAAGATCAGGTCGCCCACGGCGATGCCGGTGTTGGTTCCCATGAGATAAATCTGCTCCACCGCGATGGCGGGCACGGCGCTGTTGCCGAGAATCGAAGGCGTGTCGGGATTGAGCAGAAACACGTTCTCAAAGTTCAATGTTACAACTGGCGCAGATGCGGGGAAGGAAGCGCGCACACCAAGCAGGTAGAGGTTGCCATACTGATCGTAGGCGAAGTCCGCGGGGCGCGTGATGCGGGGCAGCATCAGGTTCCATTCGGTGCGGGCATCGAGTTCTGCGGAGGTCTCGAATGTCTGCGATGTTTGTCCTTGCGGGGGAACGCTCACAACTTGTGTGCCCTGCGGTAGCGTCACAATGCCCGCGCTGTAAGTGGATGCGCCCTGGGTCGGCGCACTCGGCGTCTTGGGACCGGTGGGCAGCGGGGCAACGGATGGAGTGCCGATCACGTCTTCAATGATGAACGAAAGATAGGTGCCGGCCGAGACACCGGGGTTGAGTTCGTAACCGATGGCGCGAGCCAGTTCAAGCACAGAGCGATGCTCGGTTGCGGTGCGCAGGAATCCTTCGTTGGCGATGCGCTCCTGATAGAAGGTGAGGACATCCAGAACTACCGACCACGCATCGATCAAGGCGATGGTTGGGTCGTCGTCGGAGCGAGTGGTCAGATTGGCGATGGTCCACGGTCCTTCCGGAGGGTTCGCCAGCGTGTTGGGCGAAGCGATTTGCGAAAGCATGCGCTGAAGAAAAACGGCATAGGTGCCGAGCCGGTAAGAGAGCGCCGGTTGGCCCGCCGCATTGCTCTCGGGACTGAGCGACTGAAGCCCCGTGCAGCAACCGCAGTTGCAGAGTGTGCCGCTCATAGTCCTCCTTCCATGTAGAACTGGATAATGCCGTTTTCAGGCTGATTGGGGTCGTTGGAGAGCTGCGCGATTTCCAGTTGGGAGAAGTCGATTTCGCCGGCGGCCAACTCCCCAGCGGGCGCGCGTCCCCAGCGCTGGAAGAGCGTCTGCTGCGGCGAAACATCGTTGGTGTTGACCCATTGCACCCCAGGAACGGCCATGGCTGCGGCCACCACCTGACTGAGATAGACCGTCTGCCCAAAGGTGAAGTTGGACGGATTGAAAAAGGCATTCTGTCCGTTGGGCAACACGCCGGTGCCGAATGCCTGATAGAGCGCCTGCTCCACGCTGCTCTGCAAATATCCCGTCGCCACGCAAACGGTGAAAGCGATCTGCAGCGGGACCATTACCGGTGGTTCCACTTGCAGGTCGTAGCCGGCCAGTTGATAGGGCGCGATGTAGCTCTCGAGATTCGTTTCGAGCGTACTGTCGACGGTTTGGCCGCTAGTCGGGTTCACGCTCACAAACATGGTGTACCAACTGCCGGTCCAGCGGCGCGTGGCTTCACCTTGGCTGATTCCAGGATAAGTTGCGGCAATGGTGGCGTAATCGGCATCGGTTACCGCGCGCTCCTGCACCCTGAAAGCTTGCGGTGCGTAGGCTCTGACCTGGTCGCTGGTCTCAGGATCGATGCCGCCCTGTGCCGGGATGGGATTCCGCACACCAATGAATCCGGCCACCGGGATGTTGACGATGGATTCGGCACCCACG
>Ga0181520_10002510_pt1 | contig 33844 bp, 29 predicted proteins | sample PEATcosm2014_Bin_29_FD_132451 | JGI IMG/M metagenome (GOLD analysis project Ga0181520, IMG submission 132451) | Peatland microbial communities from MTU Mesocosm Facility, Houghton, MI, USA - PEATcosm2014_Bin02_30_metaG | ecosystem: Environmental > Terrestrial > Soil > Wetlands > Peat | place...
GACAACCTGCCCGTCAGTTTCCCATTCGATGGTGATTTTCGCTTTGCGTGGGCGGGGCGGAACGTTTAGTTTTCACGCGGCTTGTCCGATGGTGTAACGGTAACACAGCGCCCTTTGGAGGCGTTATTCATGGTTCGAATCCATGTCGGACAGCCAATTTCCCGGGGAAATTGAGGCTTCTCTTGAGATTCCGCACAGATTTTTTGCCGAAGCTGAACTGCCACAAATCAAGGAGACAAAGGTCATCCGCCTCCGGAAACGGTTTGCAACAGATCGGCCGTCAAGGAACTGTCGAGAATGAAAACACCGTCGTGCTCTTGAAGGTTTCTCCCGGACGGAGAATTGTCGAGGGGAAGTTGGGATGATTGACCGAGTCGGGATAATGCTGGGTTTCCAGGGCGAACGCATGGGGGTTGCCGGTGTAGAGCTGGATGCCGGGCTGGGTGGTGCGCACTTCCAACACCCGCCCGCTCTGCGGATCGCGCGCCCGAGCGGCCAGCACCAGCGAATTGCCGCCGCCGGTGATGATGTAATTGTTGTCATAGGTGCCCCGCGGCGTGAGCTGGTCCGCCCGCGCCCCGATCAGCGTTGGCGTGGTGAAATCCAGCGGCGTGCCCTTGACCGGCGCGATTTCACCGGTCGGAATCAACTGGGCATCTGTCGGGGTGTAATGGTCGGCGTTCAGCCACAGTTCCTGTCCCTGCACGTCGCCGTAACCGGCCAGATTGAAATAGGCGTGACTGCACATATTAACCGGCGTCGCCTTGTCCGTGGTGGCCTGGTAATCGAGCCGCAGTTCGTTGCTGGCGGTCAAGGTGTAGGTGATGCTGGCGGTCAGGTTGCCGGGATAACCTTCCTCGCCGTCCTTGCTGAAGTAGGTGAACCGGACGGACGCTTCGTGTTCGCTTGGAGGAAGCGGTTGAGCCTGCCAGACGTGCTGGGCAAATCCCTTGCGTCCGCCGTGAATTTGATTTCGCCCGGAATTGGCGGTGAGCTGATATTCCACGCCGTCGAGGGTGAACCGGGCGTTCGCAATCCGGTTGGCGACCCGGCCGATGATCTGCGCCTGCGCGGTGAAAGTGTTGTTGACATAAGCGTCCAGAGAATTGGTGCCGAGGACCACGTTGGTGAAGACGCCGTGGCGGTCGGGCGCCTGGAGTTCGTTGATCATCGCGCCCAAGGTCATCACTTTCACGGCCATGCCTCCGGCATTGCGCAGGGTGAATTGCTGAACAGTTGTGCCGTCGGGCATTTTGCCAAAATCGCGCGTCTCGATCCGCGTCAGCGACGCGGCTCGCGCGGGATCAAAAGGAGCGGCCAATGCCAGCAATGCCAGCGTAAACAGAAATTCGGTCAGGTGCATGATCCGTAATTTGGGAAATTGCCGGAGGAAAAGCAAAATCAAAACATGGCCTTTGCTGTGCAGGCAAATCCTGAAAGGATTGCAATCATCCAGCCCAGCGTTGACGCGCAGCGGCTGCGCCGGGGCAAGCCTTGTCAAGGCATTGGATTCAAGCCTTCGTATTGCACTTTCCAGTTCTTGGGAAAACCCGGTGCGTGCTCCGTGTTTCCATCCCATCCCGCCGCCATCATCGCGGTCGCGGCGAGCCAGCCGCCGTTGGCGGGCATATACATCGGCGTCTGATCCGGCCGGCGGATGGTGTAACCCGACGCGCGAAAAGGATTTGTTTCATACGCGGGGACGAGCAATTGAACCGCCATTTCGGGTTCGTTCATCCGCGCCGCGCACATCGCGACCATCGAGTAGCCCCAGGTGATCGCTGGCTGCACGCCGCGCGTTCGTGAAGCCGCCGCGGATTGCAGCGTGCGCCGCATTGCGTCCCGGTCAATTCCGTTTCCCGGCAAAACTCCATAAAGCCACGTCGCCATCCACGCCGGCCTGTTTTCTTCGGGAAGTTCAACCGCCACATAAACGTCGTTGCGAATGGGCGGCGGCGCGAGGTCTTTCAAAACCTTGTCCCATTGCGGCTCGTGTTGCAAGCCAAGCCGCTCGCGCCACATTTGGGCGGTTTCCAATGCCCAGCGCCAGTAGCCGAGTTCCATGCCGGGATTGAGATTGTTGGCGTAGTCGGTGTGCCCTTCGTCGGCGCAGGCAACGCCCGGGCCAAGGACGAATTGTTTGCGCTGCGGATCGTAATCCACAAACGTCGCCATGTAATCGGCGGTCTGGAAGACGATTTCTTTATAGCGATTGAGCGTGGCGCGATTTTTATTGGCGCGATAAACAATCTCGGCGAGATAAACCGGATGCGGCTGCTGCCAGACCAAAACCGGCCCCACGCCCGATGGACTTTCAACTCCGTCGGGCGCGGTCATCTTCGACCATTTCACGCCTTTGCAATTCTCGCGCCGGGCCATTGCCTGACCGGCGGGCATGAGCTGGATCAGGTTGCCCAGGCTTTTTTCCAGCAGTTCCGGCCGGCCCCACAGCGCCCAATGCGCCGCGTGCCACCAATACATTTCCATGTGGAATTTGCCGAACCATGAATTGACGGCCAGTCCCGTCTCCTGCGGCGGCAGCGAACCGGCGTCATGCACCGCCATCACATATTGCGACAGCACGATGCGCCGCTCCAGTTCCGCCGCGCGCGGATCTTCGTTGCCCGACAGGTCAATCACTCCACCGTGGCTCCAGTAATTTTTCCAGTGCTCGCGGCTGGCGGCTTCAACCCCGGCCCAACTGTCCGGCTCTCTTTGAATCGGCTTCGGCGAAAACCAGGCGGTCAGCTCAATCCAGTCAGTCGCGCCGCTCAACAAATACTGATGCGTCCCCGTTTCGGCGAGCGTCGCGCCGGCGGACCACTTTGCGCGCACGTCGTAATGCGTGTTGTCCAGCGTTCGCGCAAAATCCGCGTCGCTGATTCCCCGGCGGGTGAGCTTCGTCTGGTGCGCCTCCGGTTTGGTCCAGTCCTGATAATCCGGCCCGAACGTTCCCAGCGCATACGGAAATGCGATGCGGATTTTCAGCCAGCCCGACGCGATGAGCGCGGATTCAATCCGCACGCCCACTTCATCACGCTGCGGGTGGACCGCTGTCACGACGCGCACCGGCACGCCGTCAATTTCAAACGAGCTGGTCAGAATTCCGCCCCACAAATCCAGTTTCTGTTCCGGATTCTTCACGTCTTCGATTGTAGCCTTCGAGCCGTCGGCCTTCGTCATTTCCAGCCCGATCCGGCCCAGCCCGAAACGATGCGGATTGGCGCGCAAGTAGCCCGCATCGGGCGGCGGATTGCTGGTGCTGGCGTTCGGATAAACAAATTCCCGGTCATACTTTTTGATCGTCGTGAACTGAAATTTATCCAGGCTGTATCCATTTGGATTCGGAAAACTGTGCCAACCCCAGTCGCTCAAGATGCCGATGGGCATCGTTTTCTCGTAGAACTCCGGGAAGCTTTGCAAGCCGGTCACGTCCACATTGAACGCAAATCCGCCGTTCCCCACGGCCAGCGCGCCCGTCGGATCAATCTGGCGAGTCACGATGTCATGCCGGCTCACCAGCGCGTGCCGGTCAATGCCGGCGCTTGTGGATTTTTCTTTCGCTTCGGAATCAGGCTCGACGGGAGAACCCGTTTTGCAGCCGCTCAATATCGGCGCAATCCCCAAACTTGAAGCTGCCAGCGCGGTGTTGCGGATGAATTTTCTTCGGTTCACAAATTTGTCCGGGCAATGTTAGCCAGTCCCGCTTTGATTGACAGGAATAATTTCCCCGTCCATGCAACCGGCCTTGCCCGATTTGGCGGATAGTTTCAGTCCGCAGGCGATGGAAAAGTTATATTGCCAATGCGCTTGACTTGCTGCGGCTAATCAATCATAATCATGCGCATGGGCGGCGGAAAGGGTTTCTATCATGAAGACACATTTTAGATTTTTACAGATTATTGCAGTTATTTTAGTCTTGATGGTAAGACTGGTGCATGGCCAGGGGACAATTATTGCTCAACATATTGGTTCTAACAATCCAACAAGTGAAGGGTTCGTCCTCTATGCAAATTATCAATATGCAAGTCCGCCAGTTGGAGGAATTGCCAACGATCTAGGATATAATGCCTGGGTTACTGGAAATTGGCCTTACGGCTTGTTGTATTCCAACAATATTGGCAATATGTCTTCAGAGAATTGGGCGTTATCCGTTACTGTTCGAGTTCTGCCAACTGGCACAGTTCCTGAGATATTCTTTGCAAACGTTGACACGGGTTCTTCACAATATGGCCTCGGCTTCGGTTCGGATATAAATGGCGATCAAATTGTCAGCATTGGCAGCACTAAATTCACATTGAATGGCGGCTCCACATATAATAATTACCAACTTATCTATAGTTCCGACACAGAGACAGCCAGTTTTTGGATAGATGGAACTGAAGAACTTTCAGGAATTGTCCCGCAGCCCGACTCGTCGCCTGCTTCCTTGGAATGGGGGGAAAATGGCTTTCAAGCACCAAGTCAGCAGGCCAATTGGAATCTGGTGTCTCTGGAAGTCACACCTGAACCTTCAGCCGTGTCTTTAATTATTCTTGGCAGCGGATTTTTAATTTACGTTCGCAACCGCAACAAAAAGAATTCAGCGCCAACGAAGCCAAATTGACGGTTTGGCCTTGACCGGCTGTCCTTGCCCCGATTTGGCGGCAGTGTTGAGATTAAAACATTCCGGCCAACCGCAACCAAAACTGCCTGTTGACACCGCCCGCCCTTCTGACAGTATGCGGCAGGAATGAGTGCGAACAAAACCACGTTTCGCCAGCTCCCGCGCAGTCAGAATCTCCGTGCGCGGCGAAGGGAATTTCTCATCAAATCAAAATCGCAACGAAAGGAAAATCTCATGATTAAGCGCGCGTTTTCGGCATTCCTGACGCTTGGCGTCAGCTTGTTTGTCTGTTGCAACCTCGAAGCAGGGGCCGGTGGGCGTGGCGCGGCCAGCGCGCCCGGCAGCGTGCCCGGTCCGGCCGCGGCTCCCGCGCCACCGGCCTCGACGGCCAACACGCCCCAACGACCGGTGCCGCCATCCCCGTCGGGCTATCAAACCATCCACAATGATTTCTTCTGGGTTGATCAGAATGGATATCCCATTGCCACGCGCAGCGGCTGCCTGGACCAGTTCGGCGACAAATTCTACTGGTATGGCGGAGGCGCTCCCGGCTACGACCAGACCTGCTACGAATCCACCGATCTCGTGCATTGGACTTACAAGGGCGTGGCGCTCCGCACGGATAAAGATGCCAACCGCATGGATGTGCTCTACAACGACTCGACCAAGCAATACGTCATGTTCCTGAAATACGAGGGGAACTCGGCTTTTTTTGGAATCGCGACCGCCGACAAGCCCGAAGGCCCCTTCACCTTCAAGAGCCAGACGCTGGTTGATGACGCCAAAATCGGTGATATGTCCATGTTCAAGGATACGGACGGGAAGGCTTATCTGTGCTATGTGTGGTGGAAGACCGGGCCCAACCGGCAACATGGAATCTACCTGCTGTCGCCGGATTATTTGACTCTGGAGAAGCGCATGTATCTGTGGGACATCCCCAGCCGCGAGGCGCCGCACATTTTCAAACGCAACGGTATCTATTATTACGGCACTTCCCGCACCGCCGGGATTCGGTCCACCGCCACGGCTTATTACACCGCCACCAATCTCGCCGGGCCGTGGTCGCCGCCACGGGTGTTGTCCACCCCCGGCTCGGATAATTCGTGGGACACACAATGCGATTTCGTTTTCCCGATCCGAGGCACGCAGGGGACGATTTATATGTATGCCGGCGACCGCTGGATTCATACCGATGCCCGACAAGGTGACTATCCCTGGCTGCCGCTCGAATTCAACGGCGATGTGCCGGTCTTGAATTATTATCAGGATTGGGATTTGAACCTGACCACCGGCACCTGGCGAAAATTCGACAGTTCCCGCAATCTGGCCCTGGGCAAAACCGCCACCGCCTCGTCCGACGACGGCACGAAAGTCGCCGACAATGTCACCGCTCCCGCGACCTATCAGAATTACACCCAATTCCGCTGGGAAAGCGCGGCCAGCGACCCGCAGTGGATCATGGTGGACCTCGGCGCTCCAAAGGAAATCAACCGGGTGATTCTGAAATGGCACACGAATTACGCCAAAGAATTCAAGATTCAAGTGTCCACCGATGGCACCGCCTGGACGGATGTCTTCGGCACTTCCCAAGGAGCAGCCTATTCCGTGACCGATGAAATCTTCAAGACGACCACCGCGAGGTATGTGCGGATGCTTGGCGCCCAGAGAGGCACGCAAAACGGGTATTCGTTGTTCTCTTTCATGGTTTTGAAAGATTAGTCCTCAACACCGGACTCAGGCCTGGAACTGCACAAACGTCCACGGATTTCAAATCGCGACAGTTTTCGCCGGCTTGAACGCGGCAAACCGGCGTGAAATATTTATTCCAAAGCGCCGGGCGCAGCCGCCTTGCCGGATTTGGAGGCCAGCCAGGCTTTGTAGTCGTCCGGGCTTTCAACAATCAGAAATCCGCCGGTCATGGCCGAGTGGCCGCCGCCGCAGAGTTGCGCGCAGTTGACCTGATAACGCCCGATTTTTGTGGGCGTGAACCAGCACGGTATCCGCAGACCGGGGATCGCGTCCTGACAGACGCGCATCGCCACAATCTTGAACGAATGAATCACGTCCTTGGAACTGACATAGACGATGACGGGCTTGCCGAGCGGAACATGGATTTCGTTGAGCGTCTGGATGTCGTCCTTGCCGGCCGGGTCGGTCGGGTCAACGCCAAAGACATTGTCCGACGAAATGTATTTCATGTCCTGCCGACCGAACACGCCGTCGGGGCCGGCATAGCGGATGTTCCATGCATATTGCTGGGCCATGACGTAAATGACGGTGGAATCCTTCGCGTCGGGAAACTGGTTCACAGCCTTCGCCCAAACCGGGATGGCCACGCCAATCAACAGCACGGCCTCGGCCACGACGACGCCAATTTCAATGTAGCTGGAGGTGTGGTTTTTGACGCCGTGGTAATCGGCCTGGGGATGGCGCGAGGCGCGAAAACGCCGGATGGCGTAGCCGAAATAAATAATCCAGCCGATGAACAGCGCAATCATCAGCCAGTGGACATAGACAATCAGCGCGTCCACCGACTCGCCATTTTTCGAGGCGAGTTCGGGCATTCCCAAAATATGATTGGCAAACCACTCGGTCATGCTTTGGGCGGGTTTTGCGGCGGCGGATTGTTTTCGGCCTCGATCTGCGCCTTCTCGCCGCGAACGACGTGGACGAAGAACAGCGCGATGCATGTCAGCACGGTCAGGATGACGCCCATCAGGGTGAAGATGCCCCAGTTCATGCCGTGGGCCAGCGGCGAATCGGATTTGCCGTAGCACGCGGCGCACGCGAACAGCGGCGACGGCGCGAACGCGGCGGCGGCAACCAGGATTTTGCGGAGTGATTTCATAGGTAACTCACGTTTTTCAGTTTCTTCAAAAAATAAATCCCGTAAATGATGACCAGAATGCCTGTGGCGATGCCGGCCACGCCGAATGCCGGGCGCCCGGAGTTGAACGCCCACGCGGCAAAGCCAAACGACAGCGCCGTCAGCAGCGTCACGAAGATAAGATGGAAGGCTTTCAGTGACATTTTAGTGGAACGTGGTGCCGGCCGGGAAATCCTTCGTGGCGCAAATCGTCAGCACAAACAGTCCGATGACGAAAAACACCGTGAATCCCAGCAGTGTGTAAATCAATTTCTTCTCGGAAAGCAGGTGCATGAGGAAGCCGGCCACGACGAAGGCGTTCGCGCAGGCAATGGCCAGAATCATCCCCACCTTTGCCGCCCAGGTGTAATTTTCCGGCAGAAACGAAATCCAGATCATCAGCGACACGGCGCAGAGGATGGCGATGAAAATATAGATGCAGCGCCGGAGATAATTTTGGAAATCCACCGGGTGCTCGTGCGCTTGCGATTCGCCCGTGAGCGGCGCGCTGTGCTGTTCGGCTGTTTTCAATTCGCTCATAAATTTCCGTCACGTCAAATATAAGACAGGAAACAGGAAAATCCAGACCATGTCCACAAAATGCCAGAACAGGCCGGAAACCTCGATGCGGTTGGTGAAGCGTTTGGGGTCGGTCTTCCACATCCGCCGGCCCGGCCCCCACAAATAGCCGATGACGATGCTGCCGCCGAGGATGTGCAGCGCGTGCAGGCCGGTAAGCGTGAAATACAGCGCCAGATAGGTGTTGTGCCATGGGCCGTAATTTTCCATGGACTTGATTTTTGAGCGCGGAATTTCCACCTCCTCCGTCTTGATTTTTCCCTGATTGCGCAAATCGTAAAGCAGGGTTTCGTCGTTGACGATGCGGCCCTCGATTTTGACGTAATCCCTGGCCGGATCATTTTCGCGCATGTGCCCGTCGGCAAAGGTGCCGTCGTTCAGCTTGATTTCGTAGTGAATCCACTTGTCGTGATACTCGTAGCCTTTGATTGACAGAAACGACAGCGCCAGCAGCAGCGTGCAGGCGTGGAAAAACTTGAACTTGCCGAACTGCCCGGTCTTGCAAGCAACCCACGCGAGCAGCGTGGTGATGGCCGAGAGCGCGAGGATGACGGTGTTTGTGGTGCCGAGCGGAACGCTCAACCAGCCGTGCGGCCACTGGTCGGAGCTGACGCGCAGCAGGACGTAACCGGAAAACAGCCCGCCGAATAGCATGACCTCGGACGCGAGAAACAGCCAGATGCCCAGCTTGGCGTTGTAAAGGCCGGTGTCCGGTCGCGGCTGAACTGTGTAAGGAATGTCCATTTAGAAATGCGGAATGCGGAATGCGGAGTGCGGAATGGAGTTTTGAATAACGAATGACGAATGGCAGAAGGCCCACCGAATTGCCATTCGGCATTTGTCATTCGGCATTTGAATGTTTTTAGTCATTAGGGTTTAGGAATTAGTCATTTCCCCTCCGGCTCGTTTTGCGGCGTGAAATCCGTATCGTGTCCCGGCACGCTATATTCGTATGGCCCGCGATAAATGCGCGGCGGCGTGGTGAAATTCCCGTGCGGCGGCGGCGTGGGCGTCTGCCATTCAAGCGTTGTCGCGTGCCACGGATTGTCGCCGGATTTTTCGCCGTGCTTGATACTCCAGAATAAATTGATGATGAACGGAATTTGCGCGATGCCCAGCGCCATCGCCGCCCAGAGAATCCAGACGTGCAGTTCCATGATCGAACCCGGCAGCGTGTCAATCGCGCCCGGCACGCGCGCGGCGGAATAATTCGCGCCGCCGTCGGCCATGCGCCGCAACATTCCCTTGATGCCCTGCGCGAACATCGGCATGAAAACCAGATTCATGAAGACGAACGAACACCAGAAATGCACGCGGCCCCAGAATTCATTCATCATCCGCCCGGTCATTTTCGGGAACCAGTAATAAATGCCCGCGAACAGGGCGAAAATCGTTCCCGGCGCGACGACGTAGTGGAAATGCGCGATGACGTAATAGGTGTCGTGCAGATAAACGTCGCTGGCGTTGAAGCCGAGCGGCAGGCCGGTCAGCCCGCCGATGCCGAACATCGGCAGGAACGCCAGCGCGAACAGCATCGGCGTGTTGAACCGGATCGAGCCGCCCCAAAGCGAAATGAGCAGGCACGTCAAAATGATGACCGACGGAATGGAAATAAGCATCGTCGTCGTCTGGAAGAACGCGGAAATCTTCGTGCCCATGCCGGTCAGATACATGTGATGTGCCCAGACGATGAACGAAACAAATCCGATGGCCAGCGACGAAAACACGAGTGATTTGTAGCCCCAAATCGGCTTGCGCGTGTTGTTGGCGATGATTTCACAGACCGCGCCCATCGCCGGTAGAATCAAGACATAAACCTCCGGGTGTCCGAGAAACCAGAACAAATGCTGCCAGAGCAACGGACTGCCGCCGCCGCTGATGTGCGCCAGCTTGCCGCCCACCGCCAGTCCCGTTGGCAGGAAGAAACTCGTGCCCGCGAGGTTGTCCATCAATTGCATCACGCCCGCGGCTTCGAGGGGCGGAAACGCCAGCAGCAAGATGAACGCCGTTACAAATTGCGCCCAGACGAACCACGGCAGCCGCATCCAGGTCATGCCCGGCGCGCGCAGTTGAATGATTGTGGCGATGAAATTCACCGCGCCGAGCAGCGACGACGTGATGAGCAGCACCATGCCGACGAGCCAGAACGCCTGTCCGTGAGTTGGAATCGTCGTGGCCAGCGGCGAATACGATGTCCAGCCCGCCTGCGCCGCGCCGCCCGGAATGAAGAAGCTCACCAGCATGACGAGGCCGCCGAGAAAATACGCTTGGTAACTCGCCATGTTGACGCGCGGGAACGCCATGTCCGGCGCGCCAATCATCAGCGGCACGACGTAATTGCCGAAAGCGGCGAACGCCAGCGGCACCACGCCGAGAAACACCATGATCGTCCCGTGCATCGCACCGAAGGAGTTGTAAAGCTCCGGCGAAATGGAATAACCAACGATGTTGCCGGCCGTGTCCTTGACTCCTGACGCCATGTTGCCAACGGCCGAGTGCAGCAAATTGCCGAGAAAAGGCAGCGCCTGGCCCGGATGCGCAAGCTGCCAGCGCATCAGCATCATCAGCAAAAAACCGAACAGCAAAAAACACAGCGCCGTGAGGCCGTATTGGATGCCGATGACCTTGTGGTCGGTTGAAAAAACATAGCTGCGCAGAAAACCCGGCGCATGGTGCTCGTGCCCGTGCTCATCACCGCCGTGGCGCTCTCCGACTTCACGGTAGGGCGGGAATTGTTCTACGGTTGTCTCCATGTTACTTCGGGAAAATGACTAATGACGAAACCATAATGACTAAAGAATGACGAAGCCCGAATGACAAATTTACTTCGGCCGCGCGAACGGCGGTTTTGGAATTGGTCATTGGGGATTCTTTAGTCATTCGGATTTAGAAATTAGTCATTTACTACTTCACCTTGTCCCAAACCATCGCCGTCAAGAGTAGCGGCAGATAAATGATGGAGGCCAGAAACAATTGCCTCGCACGCGCCAGCGTGAGCTGTCGTGAGAATTGCACCGCGAACCACAAGAAACCCGCGCCCAAAACCAGCGCGGCGGCGAGATAAACCGGCCCGGCCATTTTCAGGGCGAATGGCGCCAGGCTTGCAATCAGAAGCGCGAGCGCGTGGCTCACGGTTTGTTGCGCCGTGCGGCGGCCACTGGCGTCCACGTTCGGCAGCATGACGAAACCAGCCTTCGCGTATTCGTCGCGATACATCCAAGCGATGGCGAAAAAATGCGGGATTTGCCAGAATGCCAAAATCGCGAACATCGCCCAGCCTTCGCCGCTCAATTCGCCGCGCGCCGCCGTCCAGCCCATGAGCGGCGGAAACGCGCCAGGAATCGCGCCGACGGCCGTGTTCAGCCACGTCACGCGCTTCAGCGGCGTGTAAATGAAAAGATAACTGACCAGCGTGACCGCGCCGAGAACGCTCGTGAGCAGGTTCACCCCGAACGCGAGATAAACCAGGCCGGCGACGGAACTGACGCCGCCAAAAATGGCCACGGTCGCCGGCTGCAAACGGCCGGACGGCAGGGGACGATCCTGCGTGCGGCGCATTTTTGCGTCAAATTCGCTTTCGAGCAACTGGTTCAGCGCCGCCGCGCCCGCCGCGACCATTGCCGTGGCGGCCAGTGCGTTGAACATCAGCAGAAAATTCATCGGGCCGCTCCAGCCGGCATAAAAGCCGACGAGCGTCGTCAGCAACACGAGTGTCGTCAGCCGGGCTTTGACCAGATCGGCGAAGACCGCCGGCCAGCTTTTTTCAGCCCCGACACTTTGTGCCGGCGTTAAAATTTCTGCCGAGATTTCTTTCATTTCACTTGTTTGCGGCCATTGCCGGAGACGTTCCAAATGCACCGGATATTGTTTTTGCCGGAGCAAGATTTGCTGCTCCCTCCCGTCGGCCAAAAGCAATAATGCACCAGAGCGCGCCTGTCACGAGCGAAAGTGCGCCGACCAGCACGTGCAGCGTCGCCACGTCGGCGGCCTTGTTCGACCAGACCGTCCACGCGCCGAGCGCAATCTGGCAGACGATGAGCCCCAGCCAGAAAGCCGCCAGCTTTGCCAGCGGGCTTTTCCCGCCAAGCCGTTTCCACGACAGCCATGCCGCCACCGCGACCAGAATGAAAACCGCCAGGGCGACGATGCGGTGAGCCATTTGCAGAATGATTTGGAACGGGGTGATGGGATTCGTCGAGATGACCTCAACGCGATTGGCATTGTAGCGCGCCACGGCATCGGCGCTGGTGTCCGGCCAGAGTTTGCCGTAAGCGGTCGGAAAATCGGGAATTGCCAGACCGGCATGCTGTCCGCGCATCGTCGCGCCAAGGATAAGCTGGCAGAAAATCAAAATGGTCGTGGCCAGCACGAACACCCACAAACCGCGTGACACCAGGAACGTCTTTCCGCCCGCAACCCATTCACGCCAGAACCGGCTGGTGAACAGCGCAATCGCGCAGATCAAAATGAAAAAGGACTGGCCAACGACGCCGTGAATAACGCCGAGATTGTTCATTTTCAACGTCACGCGCAGTCCGCCGAGCACTCCTTGAGCGACGACAAGCAGGAATGCGGTGACGCCGAGCCATTTCATCCATTTCCGGGAATCCTTGAGCCAGAGCCAGACGGCGAGGACCGTCGTAAAGAATCCCGCACCGGAGGCCAGCAGCCGGTGCGAATGTTCGAAGAGCGCGCCGCCCTTCCAGAACTTGATCGGCAGCGCGAACATGTTGTAGCCGTAGCTGGTCGGCCAGTCGGGCACGGACATGCCGGCCTCGTGGCTGGTGACCAGGCCGCCGACCCCCAGCAGTAAAAAAGTAATGATGGCTGTTAGCACCGCGAATCGGTGCAGCCACGGATTGTTTGTGATTTGCGCTTTGACGTTCATTTTTAGAAAACAATTTCCCGACACAAATGCCGGAACCTTACCGCCAGTTATTTGATTTCAAAAGTGAAATTCACGGTCACGTCGCCGTCCTTGACTTGCACATCCTGCGTTTGCGCGCCGAGTTTGCGGTGATTCGCCTCAATGGTGTATTTGCCCGGCGGCACGTTTTTGATGACGAATTTGCCGTCCTTGTCGCTCACGGAAAAATACGGCGAGTCTAACACGCTCACCCAAGCCTTCATCCACGGATGCACATTGCATTCAAATTTCACAAACATCTCCGCCTTCGGGAACGTGTAGGTCAGGTCTGCGCCGCCGGGCATTTGCACGTCGTTGTGCTCCGCGTTGCCGGCCACGGTGGGCGCGCTGTGGACATTGTGGACGCACATGTCGGAATTTTTGACGATGAGTTTCTGGCCGGTCTGGATTGCCAAAATTCCCGGAGTATAAACGCAGTTCTTCTGATCAAGCACCGCCGGCGGCGCGCTGGCACCGGTGGATTTGCCGGTGACGCCCTTCAAAGAAACCACCACGTCGGCGAATCCGCCGTCCGGCCCGACGACGTAGAAATGCGTCGTTGGCATCTTTTGGCCTTGATACATCGCGGCGCAATCGGGATTGCCCATGATATAGGAGCCCAAGTCCGTTTCCGCCGGCGGCGCGCCCTTGAGGGTGATGACGCCGGTGATGTCTGCCGCGGAAGCAGCCTGCCACACGCCGAAAAATCCGATGGCCAGGATCGAAAGGGCACTTTTCATAAGCCAATTTGTTATCGAATAGTTCACAGAAGAAAAACTAACATCAGTTCAGACGGGCGGCAAGCGATTTGTGAAACTTTTCGTGGGTGTCCGGTTGACAAGCCAAAATCCGTGCCGGGCGCACGAAAGAAAGTTTGCCCGCGCCATTTCCAGCCGCCACACTGTCACGGTTTGTAATGAGCAACGCCGCTGCCCCGCCCAATCCGCCGGCCGCCGAATCCCTTTCGGTGGCGGGAATCGCGCCGGATTTTTCCCGGCCGGTCCAGCGCCCCACAAAAAGCGTGCTCAAACTGATTGGTGAAGTGCTGAATCACGGCGGACCCGGTTATCTCCAGTTTGCCATCACCAACATCTGCAACGCGGACTGCGGCTTTTGCGGTTTTGCGCGCTCCCAATTTGATCCCAAAGCCCGCCACAGCGTCACGCTCGACGAGGCGAAACGGGCCATTGACATCGCGGTGAAAAATCACATCGGCTACCTGCTCTTTGTCGGCGGCGAGCCGATGGTGCATCGCGATTTGCGCGCCATGACGCGCCATGCGGCGGAACGCGGCATCCACCCGATGATTTGCACCAACGGCGGCTTGTGGGCGGACGACAATATGCGCGGCTTGGCCAGCGATGGACTGACCAGCGTCATCATGTCCATTGACGCGCACGACATCGCAAAACACGAAAAAAACCGCGGGCTGCCGGATGTCTGCAAGAAAATCAAGAAGGCCAACGAATTTTTCCACTCGGTCGGAATTCAGACTACCGCGAGCATCACGGCCAGCCGGTTGATTGACGATTACGACAAGCTGCCGGCGTTTCTTGAATCGCTTGATTTCAGAAGCTGCACGTTCAGTTATCCGCTAACCTCGCTGGCGAGCAGCTATCTAAGCTTCAGCGACAGCGGGCTTGTGAATTACTCGAAGGACGAGCTGATCGAGCTTTTCGGGAAAATCAAGCTGATGAAACAGCGCAGCCATTTCCCGGTCGTCAACCCGTCGGAATCGCTCGACGAAATGCAGCGGCACCTGCGCGGCGAGAAGGAAAAATTCGGCTGCCTCGGCGGGCACAAGTATTTTTACCTCGACTGGAAGCTGGATTTGTATCGCTGCCATTTCTGGGAGAAGCCGATGTGCAAGGTCTGGGAATGGGACGACTCGAAGCTCATCCGCGACGGCTGCACGCGCTGCATGATTGACTGCTACCGCGACCCGAGCGTGCTGCAATTCGTCGCCATCAGCGCCAGCGACGCGTTCAACAATCTGAAAAAGGGGAAGATTCTGTCCGCCGCGAAAAACATCTTCGATTCGCGCAACCTGACCTCCATCAAGGCCGTTTGGGAAGACCGCGAGTGGATTGGCGGCGTGTAAAATTCCCTCTTGTCATCGCCTGTTTTCCTGATAAGCTTGGCGTCCCTTTTATGAAAACGGACATTCATCCGAAATATGTGGACGCGGAAATCCGTTGCGCCTGCGGCAACGTGATCAAGACGCGCTCCACCAAGCCGGTCGTCATCGTCGGCATTTGCAACGTCTGCCATCCGTTTTACACCGGCCAGCAGAAATTCGTGGACACCGCCGGCCGCGTGGACAAGTTCCAGCAGCGCGCCGCCAAGACCGAGGCCGCCAAGGCCGCGTTCGCCACGAAGAAAAAGAAAAAGGTTTAGCGGCTCGCTTTCATTCCGCCCGCCGGTGCATTGTCGCCGGCGGGCGGAATTCTTTTTCAAATCAACCACGGATTAACACGGATGGACACGGATAACAAAGGCGGAAACTCATTTTACGAAATGACCGGAATTCATGTTTCCCAATCCGTGTTTATCCGTGTGAATCCGTGGTTAAATTATTCGTAATCAAAAATGGATTTGCGCCCGCACATCGAGAAATTCCGCCGCCGTTTTGCCGAGGTCGAGGCCGCCTTGAGCGATCCGAAGGCTTTTGACAACTCGCAGCGCGCGCAGGAATTGTCCCGCGAATACGCCCGGCTCAAGGAGTTGGTGGCGCAGGGCGAAAATTATTTGAAAACGGTGGCGCAGTTGGACGAGAACCGCGCGCTGCTGAAAAGCGAAACGCCGGAATCCGAGATGGCGTTGATGGCGAAGGAGGAAATCGCGCGGCTTGAAGCTGCGGAGAAACGCCTCGCGCAGCAAATCCAGTTTGGCCTCGTGCCGCCGGACCCGACGGATTCGCGCAACACCATCATCGAAATCCGCGCCGGCGCGGGCGGCTCGGAATCCGCGCTGTTCGCCGCCGACCTTTACCGGATGTATTGCCGCTACGCCGAGGCGCGCGGCTGGAAAATCGAGACGATGGATTCAAATCCATCCGACCTCGGCGGATTCAAGGAAATCATTTTCACCATCACCGGCACGGACGTTTTCAAGCGGATGAAATATGAGAGCGGCGTTCATCGTGTCCAGCGCGTGCCCGCGACCGAGGCGCAGGGCCGCATTCACACCAGCACCGCGACTGTCGCCGTGCTGCCCGAAGCGCTAGAGGTGGATGTCGAGATCAAGCCCGATGAAATTGAAGTCACCGTCTGCCGCGCGTCCGGCAAGGGCGGGCAGGGCGTGAATACGACCGATTCCGCCGTGCAAATCCAGCACAAACCGAGCGGCCTCACCGTCCGCATCGCCGACGAGCGTTCGCAGATTAAAAACCGGGCGAAGGCGATGAAAGTTTTGCGTTCGCGGTTGCTCGACCGCAAGGTGGCCGAGGAAAATGCCAAATACGCCGCGCATCGCAAAGACCAGGTCGGCACCGGCGAACGCAGCGAAAAAATCCGCACCTACAATTTCCCGCAGAACCGCGTCACCGACCACCGCATCGAGGTCACGCTTTACAACCTTTCCGTTTTCATTGACGGAGACCTCGACCCGCTCATCGAGCCGCTGATGACGCATGATTTGGAAGAAAGGATGGCGGCGCTGCAAACGTGACGAGTGATGCGTGATGCGTGATTCCGGTTTCACGCATCACGCATCACGCATTATTCCCATGACCAGGCAAAATAATTTTCAACCACAAGGCCTCATTTTCGACTGCGACGGCACCTTGGCCGACACGATGCCGCTGCACTGGCACGCGTGGCAGATCGTCACGCAACGGCACAACCTGCATTTGTCTGAAGACCGGTTTTATTCCTTCGGCGGCGTGCCGTCGCGCGATATTTTGAAGCTGCTCGCGCAGGAACAGGGCCGCTCGCTGGACCACATCGCCGTCGCGCACGAAAAGGAGGAGATGTATCTGCCGCTGATTGCGCGGGCCGAGCCGATCCATGCCGTCGTGGAAATTGCGAAGGCGAATCACGGCAAAATCCCGATGGCCGTCGCGTCCGGCGGAACGCAGCAAATCATTGTGCGAGTGCTGGAGCATTTGAAAATCCGGGACCTGTTCGACGCCGTGGTGACGAGCGAGATGGTGAAGCATCAAAAGCCCGCGCCGGACATTTTTCTGGAAGCCGCGAAACGGATTGGCGTCGAGCCGAAATTGTGCCGAGGCTACGAGGACACCGAGCTTGGCCTGACGGCCATTCGCGCGGCGGGAATGGAAGCGGTGGACGTGCGGGAATTGATCACGAAGCGTTGAAGCGGATTTGGCTTGCCGCCCATCCTCTCATCGGCAGCATCAGCGTGGCACTTGCTGGACACTGCCATCTTCCAACGCGACGATCTGGCTGCCGTCCTGCAACCGCACACGCATCAAAACTTCTTGAGGAGACCTGTCAGCATGGACCAGGGAAACTGTGACATCCATGCCGGCAAAACCGCTCACGTCTGCCGTGGTTAATAGTCCTTGGGCAATCAAATCTTGAAGTGCCACCGTTGCTGGAACCGCCAACCCATGCGCTTTGAGGTCGTGAGCGTATGTCTGTGCCGCTGTCATAATCTTGAGGGCATTTACCCTGCCTGAAACGGGGCGAGGAACGGATATGATGTAGGCAAAATAGCCAGCTACCAGCAGGAAAGCAACCACCGCCATGACTTTGGACGCGCGTTTCATATAAGCGTAAGACACCCCAAAACAGCCAAATGCTCAAAGTAATTGTCCGGCGTCGGCCTTGGAGCAGCAACGGAGATTGGGCGGCAACATTATGGTTGAAGCCAACTCACGTCTGATCTCCAGAGCGGGAGATTTGAGATTTCAAATTGGGCCAAATTATTCAAGGTTCTTTTCCTCCGCCGCACGGTGCAGCGGATGGCCGGCGGACTATGTGCGTCGCAGCCAGCCTACGGCCGTTGGTTGGTGGCGGGAGGCATTTCGAAGGTGTCAATTGAATCCGGGTGCGCCGGATCAAATCCCTTGAAGTCGTCCACGATGTGGTTCGCCAGGTCCAGCTTGTTGTCCTTGATTCCCTGGACGATGCACTTGGCCAGTTCGTAGGCGCCGTAGTTGTCGTGGTGGGTGGTGTCGCGTTGCGTGCCGGTGCCGGCAAATGCCCGGTAGGCCTTGTCCGGGCCGAGCGTCTCATAAAATGTGACGCTCAACGCGGTCAGGTCAACGAAGGCAACGTGATCTTCCTTGGCCACTTCGCGGACGGCTTCGGGATAATCGCCGTGGGACGGCGTGATTTTGTCGCCGGCAAAATTGCGGCGTTCCATCGGCGAGACGATGACCGGGGTGGCGCCCTTGGCGCGCGTGTCGGCGACAAATCGCTTCAAGTCGGTCTTGTAGGTCGTCAACGCTCCGACGCCGGGGCCTTGCTCCTTTTCATCATTGTGTCCCATTTGCACAATCATGTAATCGCCGGGCTTGATGAGGCTCATGACCTTGTCCCACCGTTTTTCGCCCAGAAAGCCCCGCAGCGATTCGCCGGATTCTCCGTGGTTGGCAACGACGACATCGGGTTTGAAGAAACGGGTGAGCATCTGACCCCAGCTTGCGTTATTTTCCCCGGGCTGGTCGCAGACCGTCGAATCGCCGCAAACGTAAATGACGGGCAGGTTGTCCACCTTTTGAATCTCGATGGCGCAGATGCAGGGACGCGCGTCGAGGAATTGGAGCGTGAGCTTGTCGTCCCAGGCCCTGGCTTCATTGCCCTTCTCGCGCGGCTTCAACCTGACCTCGCCGGCCTGGATGTTGCCGACGGCGGGGATTTGCGGCGTGCGCGTGTTGACCATGAAGCTGACCGTCGCAAACTGCCCGGCCGCCGTGTGAAGCTTCTCCACCATGAGGCGGCGCAACTCGGCCTTGATGGTCGTTGTCGTCTCGCCGGTGGAATCGCCCAGCGTGGCGGTCACGCGATAGTTCCCCTCCTCGGGCACTTTGACCGAAAAGTAAAACGGCTTGTCGCTCGTGATGAAATGGCTGCGCAACGCGTCGTCACCGCCGCGATCCACGCCCGTCACCGCCGCGTTGGTCTCGAAGCCGAAGCCGCGTTCGTCGGAGTAAGTCATGTCCGGCAGAACCTGGGTGTAGCCCGGCGCAACCTTGCCGGGACCGAAGCTGAAGGCGAAACTGGTCTTCGCAGGTTGCGTGGTTTCAGCCGCCGCCGCCCGCGCTGCTTGCGGGAAAACCGAAACGACGAAACCGGCAATCAGCGCGGGAATGATAGCCGCGGCGAAAAAACGTTTGCGTGACATTTTGAGTTGCATATTGAACAAGTTGGTTGTGTTTGAATTGTCAGCCGTTTGGTGTAATCAGGCTCCAGACTAGCGCGGCGATTTTCAAAGTGAAAGTGTTATTTGCAGTCCGCCGGGCGCAAACAACCGGGATTCTTTCGCGCTCGTGAAGGCTTGTCTGCTTGCATTTTTCTTTCTTGCGCGACAGGGCTGCCGTCCGTTTAATCATTTGCCATGAAATACAAGATTGTCCTTCCGCTCATTGCTTGCGCTGTTTTCGTGTCCAGCCGATTGCCGGGGGCGGGCGCGCCGCAGTTCACGCCGCCGCCGTCGCCGCGGGCCATTTATAATTTCAATCCCGGCTGGAAATTCGTTTTTGGCGACCAGACCAACGCCGACCAGCCGGACTTCGACGACTCGGCGTGGTCGAGCGTCAGCCTGCCGCACACCTGGAACGAGACGGACACCTATCGCGCGTTCATCAGCCACGGCGGCGGCGACCAGGGCGAGAAGATGTTTGGCATCGGCTGGTATCGCAAACATTTCAAGCTGCCCGCCGGCGCCGACGGCCAGAAGGTTTTCCTCGAATTCGACGGGATGCGGCAGGCCGGGCATTTCTTCCTCAACGGGCAGCCGATCGGCAAATATGAAAACGGCATCACCGCCGTCGGCCTCGACATCACCAAGTTCGTCAAGTTCGGCGGCCAGGACAATCTCCTCGCGGTGAAAGTGGATAACAGCACCGGTTACAAAGAAGAGGCCACCGGCACGACATTCGAATGGGAAGGAAAGCATTTCAACCCGAATTTTGGCGGGCTGAACCGGGACGCGAAACTGATCGTGGCGGGAAAAATTTACCAGACCCTGCCGCTGTATGAAAATCTTCAGACCACCGGCATTTATGTTTATCCGGAGACCATTGACCTGGCAAAAAAAACCGCGGACGTGAAGGTGGAGGCGGAAGTGATCAACCAGTCGGACGATCACGCCCTCATCATGCTTTCGGCAGTCGTGGTGGACGCCGATGGCGTGGTGCGCGCGAAGTTGGAAGGCAACAGCTCCGATCTGGTCGCCGGCGAGTCGGAAGTTTTCACGGCCTCCGGCACGCTGGCCAATGCCCGCTTCTGGGACGTGAACGACCCGTATCTTTACCGCGTTTATACAATTCTCACCGTGGACGACAAGGTGGTGGACGTTTGCGAGACGCAGACCGGATTTCGCCAGACGGAGTTCAAGGGCGGCGTGGGCACCGGCGGCGTCTGGCTGAACGGCCGTTTTCTCTGGCTCACCGGCTACGCGCAGCGCGCGGCCAACGACTGGCCAGGTGTCGGCGGGGCGTATCCGGATTGGATGCACGATTTCACCATGTCCCTGGTGCGCGAGAGCAATGGCAACTATGTCCGCTGGATGCACATCTCGCCGCAGCGGGCGGACGTCTCGGCGTGCGACCGTTTTGGAATCGTGGAAGTCTGCCCGGCGGGCGACCAGGAAGGGACGGCCCACGGACGGCAGTGGGAGCAGCGCGCCGAGGTGATGCGCGACTCGATGATTTTTTATCGCAACAATCCGAGCATTTTCTTTTGGGAGGCGGGCAACACGGTCGTGGAGCCGGAGCAAATGGAGCAGATCGTGGCGATGCGCAAGCAATGGGACCCGCACGGCGGGCGTGTCGCGGGCACCCGCGACAATGACAATGCGACCGCCAACAAGGCGCTGACCCCGATCTGCGAGTATTACGGCGTGATGATCGGCCAGGCGCCGCAGACGGATTTGGTCACCAACGACGACATTTTTCGCGGTTACAGCATCGCGCGCCGCGACCGGGCGCCGTTGATCGAGACGGAGGATTTTCGCGACGAAGCCGCGCGCGGCATCTGGGATGATTTTTCGCCGCCGCATTTTGGTTTCAAACCCAAAGCCGGCACGGTCGGCGGCCGGCCACTGGACACCTACCATTGGAATTCCGAGACGTTCAGCCTGGCCGCCGCGACGCGCTACGCCAGCTATGTTCGCAACCGGATTGACAACACCGATCCCGCCCACTCGAAATGGTCGGCCTACGGCTCGATTTATTTCACGGACTCCGACGCCGACGGCCGGCAGCAGGGCAGCTACGTTTTGCGCGTGAGCGGCAAGGTGGACGGCGTGCGGCTGCCCAAGGAAATTTTTTTCACGTCGCGCGTGATGCAAAACGAGCAGCCTGACATACACATCATCGGGCATTGGAATTATCCCGCCGGCACGAAGAAGACGGTGTATGTCGCGGCGACACATTGCGACCGGGTTGAACTGTTCCTCAACGGCAAATCCATCGGCGTGACCAACAAGCTTTACAAATTTGTGGACACGTTCGGCGGCAGAACCATGGGATCCGACGAGCTGGCTTCGGGCATTGACACCGGCTATGTCTATGCGTTTCCCGATGTCACGTTTGCGCCCGGCTCGCTCAAGGCCGTCGCCACTAGGGACGGAAAAATTGTCGCGCAGCAGGAACTCCAGACCGCCGGCGAACCGAGCGCCATCAAGCTCACCCTCCACACCGGACCGCAGGGATTGCGCGCGGACGGCAGCGACGTGGCGCTGGTGGATTTCGAGGTGGTGGACGCGCAAGGCCGCCGCTGCCCGACGGATGAAGCGCGGGTTGATTTCAACATTTCCGGGCCGGCCATCTGGCGCGGCGGGTTCAACGCCGGGAAACTCGATTCGACCAACAACCGCTATCTCGACACCGAGTGCGGCATCAATCGCGTGGCCATCCGCTCGACCACCACTCCGGGCACAATCACGCTTACGGCCAGACGGGACGGCCTCAAGTCGGCAACCATCGAGGTCAAATCGGCGCCGGTGGAAATCAGCGGCGGCCTGTCAATGGAAATGCCGCCGCAATTGCCCGGCCCGGTGGCGCAAGCCGGCGCAACCCGCTGACGCGCCCGCGCCGGTGGTGGACAAGGCTCGCCGTTTGCAATGGCCGCGATTTGAACCGGCTGGACATTGAACGCCGGCAGGTTATAATTGTCATAAGGAGATGCAATCAGCCGGAATCATAAAAATCGCGGCGGCGGCGCTGCTGGCGGCGGGCGTTGTGGCGGTGATGCGCAACGCGGGCCGAGCGCAGCCGACCGGCGCTTCCACCGTTTCAACCAATCAATTTATGGGCGCGGACAATTTCAAAAAACCGGACGCGGCGGAGTTGAAGAAAAAACTGACGCCGGAGCAATTTGCCGTCACGCAGCAGGCCGCCACCGAGCCGGCGTTCAACAACGAGTATTGGGACAACCATGTGCCGGGCATTTACGTTGACGTGGTGTCGGGCCAGCCGCTGTTCAGCTCGCTGGACAAGTTTGATTCAGGCTGCGGCTGGCCGAGCTTCACCAAGCCGCTGTCCGGCGGGCTGCTGGACGAACGCACCGACAATTCCTTCGGCATGACGCGCACGGAAGTCCGCTCCGCAGCCGCCGACTCGCATCTCGGCCACGTTTTTGACGACGGCCCCGCCGACAAGGGCGGCTTGCGCTACTGCATCAACTCCGCGTCGCTGCGGTTCATCCCGCTCGACAAAATGGAGGCGGCGGGCTACGGCGCGCAGCTTGCGCCGTTCATCAAGGCCGGACTTTACAAGCCAAGGAGTGCTCCGACGCCAACTAACAGTCCGGCGAAATGATTTTGCGGCGGCTTTCTGTGTTTGCCGTTTGAAACGGTTTGGTTTAAATACCCCGTCATGCCGGAACCGGAATTGCATTCGCCGCCCGCTTTTTCCGAGTTGAAGGAGCGCAGGCTGATCTTCCTGCTGTGCTGCCTGACGGCGGTTCATGTTTTCATTTTTTCCGCCGCTTTTCCTCTTTTTAACAACATGGATGAGCAGACGCACTTCGATTTGGTCGTAAAGTATTCTGAAAACGGCGTCCCCCGCGCGCTTGAACCTCTGTCCCAGGAATCCTTGCGCTACATCGTGTTGTTCAGCACGCTGGCGTATTTTGCAAACCCAACCAACCTGCCGGACGGACGATTTCCGCCGCCGCCGTGGACGCAGCCGGCTGAAAAAGTCCGCCAGGCATTGCTGGCGGCGGAAAAATTTGGAAGCGGCATGCTCAACTACGAAGCCTCGCAACCGCCGGTTTATTATGAACTGGCGGGCTTCTGGTGGCGGCTCGGCAAATGGTGCGGCATCCATGACGGCTATTTGCCTTACTGGATTCGCTTTCTGAACATGCTCCTTATGCCGGCGCTGGTGTGGGTCGGCTATGCGGCGGCAAAAAGCGTTTTCCAGGAAAATCTTTTCGCGCGAATGGCTGTGCCAGCGCTGCTGGCATTCATGCCGGAATCAGCATTTTATTCCATCGAAAACGATGTGCTGTCGCCGCTGTGCTTCGGGCTGGCGTTTGTCTGCCTGATGCAATTTTGGCGCGCAAAAACACCGGACATCCGGTTGGGAATCATCACGGGCCTGGCCTTGGCCGCGACTTTTCTCACCAAAATGACCAATCTTCCCATCCTTGCTGTTTCGTTGGGATTCGTTTTATTGAAAATCCGGCAACTGGCGAAGACGGAAAAAATGAAATTGTCCCTGCCCCCGCTCGCCGCGTTATTCATTTGCGCCGGATTGCCGGCAGTGATTTGGATGATATGGTGCAAATGTGCCTACGGCGATTTCACCGGCTCGCAAGCAAAAGTCGCCTCCTTCGGCTGGACACACAAGCCGTTCGCAGAATGGTGGCACCACCCGATTTTCACGCCGGGCGGATTCTGGATTTTTTTGTCCGTCAATTTGGCGTCGTTCTGGCAGGGAGAAATGATGTGGCACGGCAAACAGCTCGCGCTGCCGCCGCTAAATGTATTTTATGTGGTGGCCTCCATGGTTTTCATCGCCATTGCGCTGTTCCATTTGTCATCAAAAAGCGCCGGCACCCCGCGACGCCACGCGCTTTGGTTCGCTTTCGCCGGACTGGCCGCTGCGTTCGCATTTTTTGGTTTTCTCTCGGTCATATACGATTTTCATGATTTTTTTTATCCATCGCGCGAACATCCCTACTTCACTTCCGGCCGACTGATGCTTGGCGTGCTGATTCCATTTATGCTGCTTTTTGTCTTTGGGTTCGACCGCGCGCTGAATCATTTTGGAAACGCCGTTAAATTTTCAGCGCTCGCCGCAATGATTTTATTGATGATCGCCGGTGAAATCATCACGGACTGGCCGGTTTTCGCAAATGAATACAACTGGTTTCACTTGTAATCACTTTTTCGTGCGCGCCGGGACGATTTCTGATTTACTTTGCCAACTCTGATGGACGACACAAATTCACTCATCGAACAGCGCCGGGCCAAGCTGACCGCGCTGCGCGCCAAGGGCATTGACCCGTTCAAAAACAAATTCTCGCCGGCGGAAACCTGCAAGCAGGCGCGCGACAATTACACCGAAGGCCGCGAAGTGGCCGTCGCGGGCCGCATCACCGCGCACCGCGAAATGGGCAAATCCATGTTCATTGACGTGCGCGACCAGAGCGGACGGCTCCAGATTTACGCGCAGAAAAATCACCTGGAAGAAACCGCGCCGGGCAGTTGGGAGATTTTCACGCACCTCGACCTCGGCGATTTCATCGGCGCGCGCGGAAAATTGTTCACCACCAAGACCGGCGAAATTTCCATCAAGCTCGATTCATTCGTGATTCTGGCCAAGGCGCTGCGCCCGCCACCAGAAAAGTGGCATGGACTTGCCGACACGGAAATCCGCTACCGTCAGCGTTATCTGGATTTGATGTCAAATCCCGACGTGAAGGACGTGATGCTCAAGCGCAGCGAAATCATCCGCGAGATCCGGAATTTTCTGCACGCGCGCGGATTTGTGGAGGTCGAGACGCCGATGATGCAGGCGATTCCCGGCGGCGCGGCGGCGCAACCGTTCAAGACCCATCACAACGCGCTCGGCTGCGATTTTTACCTGCGCATCGCGCTGGAGCTGTATCTCAAGCGCCTGCTCGTCGGCGGCGTGGACAAGGTGTTCGAGATCGGCCGCAACTTTCGCAACGAGGGCCTTTCGCGCAAACACAATCCCGAATTCACGATGCTCGAGGCGTATCAGGCGTTCGGCGATTACGAGAGCATGATGGAACTGGTGCAGGGAATGGTTTGTCACGTCGCGCAAAAGGTTTTGGGAACGCTGAAAATTAAACATGAACGTAAAGAAACGTTTTCATCAGTTTTAGAGGCGATGCTTAACCGGATGGTTAGCTTTTTTGGGCTTATTCAGGAACTTGGATACAAACGTAGCACTCAACCTATTCCAAGAGAATTGCACGAACTGCGAATAAAGTTTGACGTAATTCAGGAGCGCGCAAAAACAGAACCTGTTCAGGAAATTGCTCGCGAGGCAGAAAAGGTGTTGAATGATTTTCTTTCTACTGCCATTAGCTGGGCAACCATTGCTTCTGGTTTTGACGAACACTTGCAAGCGAATTCAAAATTAATCAAAAAAGAAGCCGAGTCTTTTAAAAATGCGTTGAAAGCGAGCTTGCCCCCATTTTTAACGGACAAAACTATCGATTTAACTCCACCTTGGAAACGCGCGAAATATAAAGATTTAGTCCGTGAAAAAGCCGGAGCGGATTGGTTTGAAGTTTCCCCGGAAGTTCGTCGTCAGCGCGCGCACGACCTCGGCGCGGAAATCACCAAGGACTACCAGGATTTTGAAGTCACCGGCGCGGTGTTTGAGAAATTGATCGAGCCGACGCTGATTCAACCGACGTTCGTCACGCATTTGCCGAAGGAACTTGTGCCGCTCGCCAAGCTCTCGCCCGACGACCCGACGACCGTCGAGGTCTTCGAATGCTGCATCAACGGCCAGGAAATCGCGCCGGCCTATTCGGAGCAGAACGACCCGATTGAGCAGCGCGAGCGGCTGGAGCATCAGGCCGGCGGCGAGCAGCAGAAGCTGGACGAGGATTTTCTCATCGCGCTGGAGCACGGCATGCCGCCCGCCGGTGGCATGGGCATGGGCATTGATCGTTTGTGCATGATGCTGCTCGGCCAGGAAAGCATCCGCGATGTGATTTTGTTCCCGCAGTTGAAGCCGAAGTGATATGGCTGAACAAAACAAATGTCCGGTTTGCTCGGAAAATGCACCGCTCGCTGACCATTACCAAGGAGGCAGCTACAAGCTCAATTGCGTTCGTTGTGGATTATTTGAAATCGGAGATATTTCTGCGCATGAAATCTCATGCTGGAATTCTCAGCAGCGAATAAATCTGTCAGGCTGGATAAGAGACAATCAGAATTGCAAAATATTTAGTCCAACACTCAAAGTCCTTGCCGCCTTGCCAAATCTGACGGTCGGTGAAAAGGCTGAAAAGATTCTGATGCAACTCGCGCGCAAATTTCCAAAGCCCGGAGAAATAACGGATTTGTCAGGAGGTGCCCACTTGGAATTTCTAGGTGTTGGCAGACTTGCAGACACCAGCGAACTTCAATTTTTCATCCGCGACTACTTATATGCTGAAATGGGTTTCTTACTTCGGCATGAGCTTGTCACACAACTTGGAGATGACAGCCGATACTCAATTAGCCCAAAAGGATGGGCGTATTTGGATTCTCTTCGACATGGAAACCCAAATAGTCAAATTGGTTTTATTGGCATGTGGTTTGACAAATCGGTTGACGCCACTCATTCCGCTATTGAAATCGCGATTCGGACCGCTGGATACGAACCGCTGCGAATAGATCGCGCAGAGCACAACAACAAGATTGATGACGAAATTGTGGCGGGGATTCGGCGCAGTAAATTTCTCGTCGCAGATTTCACCGGCCATCGCGGCGGAGTCTATTTTGAAGCCGGCTTGGCAATAGGACTTGGCCTGCCTGTAATCTGGCTTTGCAGACAGGACGAATTGGAGAAAACCCATTTTGATGCGCGGCAATACAATTTCATTGTATGGAAGGCAGAAGACCTATTTGATCTTAGTGCAGCATTGCAAAATCGGATTGAGGCAACAATTGGGCGCGGGCCGTTGATTGGAAAAAGTTAAACATGCTCACCGTTGCTGGTCTTTCCAAATCATTTGGCGGACGCGAATTGTTTGACGACGTTTCGTTGAACGTCATGTCGGGCGACCGCATCGCCATCGTCGGGCCGAACGGCGCGGGCAAATCCACGCTCATCAAGATCATCCTCGGCCGGGAGGAGCCGGATGCGGGCAGTGTGTCGCTCATCCGCGGCACCCGCATTGGTTATCTGCCGCAGGAAAGCGAGCCGGCGGGCAACGAAACCGTCATGGAAATCGCCGTGCCGCACGAGCACGAGCATGACGGCCAGTTCGTCGCCAAGGCCAAGCAGATTCTCGCCAGCCTCGGTTTCAAGCAGACGGATTACGACCGCCCGGCGCGCGAAATGTCCGGCGGCTGGATCATGCGCGCACATTTGGCGCGGCTGCTCGCGGAAGAGCCGGATTTGCTTCTGCTCGACGAGCCGACGAACCATCTCGACCTCGAAACGCTGCTCTGGTTTCAGGATTATCTGCGCCACTATCCCGGCGCGATTTTGCTCATCTCGCACGACCGCGAGTTTCTCAACAATCTTTGCACGCACATCACCGAGCTGCGGCAGTCGCGCCTGTTGCGCTACACCGGAAATTACGACGCGTATCTCGAACAGCGCGCGTCCGCCGAGGTGACGATGATCGCCACGGCCAAATCGCAACAGCGCGAGATTGACCGGATGCAGCTCTTTGTGGATCGCTTCCGCGCCAAGAACACCAAGGCCGCGCAGGCGCAGAGCAAGCTGAAGCAGATCGAGCGGCTCAAGGAGGAAATGGTCGGGACGCCGGACGGCGACGGGCCAACGGTCGGTTTCCGTTTTCCGCAGCCGCAACGCAGCGGCCATCGCGTCATCTCGCTGGAGAAAATCAAGTTCGGTTACGGCGAAAAATTGATTTACGACGGAATCCATTTCGAGGCCGAGCGCGGCCAGCGCACCGTGCTGGTCGGGCCGAACGGCGCGGGCAAATCCACGCTGCTCAAATTGCTCGCCGATGTTTTGCAGCCGCAATCCGGCGTCCGCAAGCTCGGCCACAACACGAAGTCCGGCTATTTCGCGCAGCACCGCGCGGCGATGTTGAATCCCAAGCATACGGTTTTGCAGGAGGCGCTCGATACGCCGCAGCGCGTCACGGAGCAAGCCGTCCGCAATGTCCTTGGCAGTTTTCTGTTTCGCGGCGATGACGTGTTCAAGCCGGTGAGCGTCTTGAGCGGCGGCGAAAAAAGCCGGCTCGCGCTGGTGAAGCTGCTACTCAATCCGCCGAACCTGCTGCTGATGGATGAGCCGACAACGCATCTCGACCTCGCAAGCGTGGACGCGCTCATTGAGGCGCTGAAACCCTACGAAGGCACGCTCATTTTCATCAGCCACGACGTGCATTTTATCCGGCTGCTTGCGAACCACGTCGTCCGCGTCGAAGCCGGCCATCTCCGGCATTTCACCGGCGGCTACCAGTATTACCTCGACAAGACCTCGCAGTCGGCGCGCGCGGCGCTGACATCCAGTTCCGGAGGGACGAGTTCCACGAGTCCCCAAAATTCAATTTCAGGGACTCGTGGAACTCGTCCCTCCGAAAATTCGCCGCAAGTTGACCGGAAGGAACAAAAACGGATGGAAGCCGAGCAACGTCAGGCGCGTTCGCGAAAGAGACAGGAAATCCAAAAACGCCTCGCCGGGCTGGAAAAGGAAATCGCGGAACTCGAAGCGAAGGAAAAGGAGTTGGCGGCGGAACTGGAGAAACCGGAAAGTTACGCTGGCGGACGCGCGATGCAGATTAACCGCGAGCTAATACACGTCCACGACCGCCTGCCACTCGCGACAGCGGAGTGGGAAGCGGCGGGGACGGAACTGGCGGAGTTTGAAAACGCGATGAAAGAGTGAATGTATTTGACGCCAGCGTAGTCTAACGGTTAATAATTCGTTGTATGAAAAAACTGAATTCCATTCCGGCGGCTCTTTTGATTGCGGCGGTCGTGTTGATTTCCTTGGGCGCGCGCGCGGCCGACCCGATTCCGACGGTCCCTGCCAGCACAAATTCGGCGGCTGCCACCAAGCCCGTTCCGTATCCGCTCGATACATGCGTTGTGTCCGGCGACAAGCTGGGCGGCGACATGGGGCCGCCCGTCGTTTTCATCTACCAGAACAAGGCGAAGGGCATCAACCAGGAAATCAAATTATGCTGTCCAACCTGCAAGCCGAAATTCCTGGCCGACCCGGACAAATACATGAAGATCATCCAGGCCGCCGAGGCCAAATCGAAAGCCAAGGCGCAAAAGTGAGCGCGGCTACTTTCCGCCGAGCTTCTTTTCCAATTCGGTAACACGCTTGAGCAGTTCGGGCAGCTTCCGTTGCGCGATAATCTGACGCTTGAATTCCTTGTCCGGCTGCGCGGGCGAGCCGAACCATTTTGCGCCGTCGGGAATATCGGTCATCACACCGGATTGCGCGGCGACGGTGACCTGGTTGCCGATCTTCAGGTGTCCGGCAAGGCCGACCTGTCCGGCGAGGATCACGTATTTGCCCAGCTTGGTGCTGCCCGAAATGCCAACCTGCGCGATGACGATGCAATGCTCGCCGATTTCCACGTTGTGCGCGATTTGCACGAGGTTGTCTATCTTTGTGCCCTTGCCAATGGCCGTCGAGCCGAGCGCGCCGCGGTCAATCGTCACGTTCGCACCGATTTCCACGTCGTCGCCGATGACGACATTGCCGATCTGCGGAACCTTGCGGTGGAAGCCGCCGTCGAGAACGTAACCGAATCCATCCGAGCCGATGACCGTGCCGGCGTGAATGCGGACGCGCACGCCAATTTCCGTGCGCGGATAAATCGTGACGTTTGGAAAAAGATGCACGTCCTCGCCGAGCTTGGAATCGTCGCCGACAAAATTGCCCGCCTGCAAAACTGAATTCGCGCCGATTTTCACGCGCTCGCCCACGGTGCAATGCGGGCCGATGTGCGCCGTCGGATCTATTTGCGCGGAAGCGGCGATGACAGCGGTGGGGTGAATTCCGGCGGTGAATATTTGTTCCGGAAAAAACAGCGCGAGCGCCCTGGCGAAGGCGACGCGGGCGTTCGGCACGCGAATCAGGATTTTTTTCGCGGACGAAAAACGCTGGTCGGCGATGATGGCAGTGGCGGCGCTTTGTTCGGCGCGGGCGAAATAATCCTCATTTTCGGCAAAGGTGAGGTCGCCAGACTGCGCGCGCTCGGCGGGAGCGAAGTTTTTCAGGATGGCATTGCCATCGCCAACCACTTCGCCGCCAACGAGTTTTGCGATTTCTGCGGCTGAATAGGACATTTGATTGACTTGATTGTCTGCGCTTACTATAAAGACTGTCGCAATCAGTTCAACCCCAAGTTTTATGTCAAAAACTTTGCGTGTCGGGATGATCGGTCACCGCTTCATGGGTCGGGCGCACTCGAACGCCTGGCGGCAGGCGCCCCGCTTCTTCAACCTCAAGGCCAATGTCGAGCTGCACACGATTTGCGGGCGCGATACCCATGCGGTGCAGGCCGCGCGCGCCCAGCTCGGCTGGCAGCACGCCGCGACCGACTGGCGCGAAATCACCGAGTCGCCGCTGATTGATGTCGTGGACATCGTGACGCCGACGTATTGCCACGCGGAGATGGCGATTGAAGCGGTGAAAAACGGCAAGCACGTTCTCTGCGAAAAGCCGCTTGGCCTGAATCTCAAGCAATGCGAGCAGATGTTCGCCGCCGCGCAAAAGGCGAAGGTCGTCCACATGGTCTGTCACAATTACCGGCGCATCCCGGCCATTGTGCTGGCGAAGCGGATGATTGGCGAGGGCGCGCTGGGGCGGATTTTTCATTTCCGCGCCCGCTACGCGCAGGACCGGCTGGCCGACCCGGAATTTCCGGTGGACTGGCGGCTGCAAAAGGAATTCAGCGGCAGCGGCGTCCACAGCGACATCAATTCGCACATCATTGATTTGGGGCGTTACCTTGTCGGCGAGTTCAAGAATGTCTGCGGCCTGGTCAACACGTTTATTCCCGAACGACCGCTGCCGGATTCGCCGGTCAAGGGACAAAAGAAAATGGGCAAGGTGACGGTGCCGGACTCGGCGGCGTTTCTCGGCTGGATGGGCGACGGCGTGATGGCGAACCTGGAGGCGACGCGCTACGCGCTGGGCCGCAAGAACCACATCGAAATTGAAATCAACGGCAGCAAAGGCTCGATTTATTTCGATTTCGAGGACATGAACAAAATCAAATTTTACAACGGCGACGACCCGCCGGACCGGCGCGGCTTCCGGGAAATCCAAGTGACCGAGCGCGGCGCCGTGCAGCCTTACGTCGGCAACTGGTGGCCGCCGGGGCACGGCATCGGCTACGAGCACACGTTCATCCATGCCGTCGCCGATTTTGTGAACGCCTGCGTCGAGGGCAAGCCGGTGCAGCCGACGTTTGAGGACGGCCTGAAAAACCAGCGCGTGCTCACGGCGGTGGAGGAATCGTCCAAGACCGGCAAGTGGGCGAAGGTGTAAATCAGCCGAAACTGCCGTCCACGTTCTCATCGCAAAAGACGTGAAGGGGGCAAAATGAAAGAAAAACTCGAAATTACCGCCAACATCGCCGCTATTCTCACGCCGATTGTTGGGCTTTGTCTTTGGGGTTTGTATCGGTGTAAGCTTTTTCGGAAAAAGAAAAAGTTGGAAGCCTATTTGAAGGAATAAAGAGAAACCGCAGAAATTGGCGACCGTGGGCAGCGGTCATTGTTGCACGTTATGACGTATGTTGGATTGACCGAATCCGAAGCCTTGCAGTTGAGTTTTGATAGTGATTGTATCGGACGGTTCATAAAAGCGGACGGAATGGGGTTTGCGGATAGGATTTTGTTCCAATACATGTTGCCAGAGGATGAATAATCAAAAAAAACAGCATAAATCAGGTCTGAGAATTTGGAACGTGTCTCGCTTGGTTTTTCCGCTGGCTTTAGTTGTAGCAGGATTTTCAAATGGTTTGATTGCGGGAATTTATTGTTCAGCTTTTGCTGGAATTATCCTGCTCATCATGTGGACCGCGTTTCGGATAGAGGCTGGGAAACGGAAAAACAAATCAAATTAGGCCACTACCGACCTTCGCCCGTTCTTGCCAGACGACTCATTTTTAAGCTACCTTGCGGCTTGACTAAAAAGCCGTGACTTCTCTTGAACAAATCATTCCCGAATTGCGGGACGCCATCGGCCCGGTGATTTTGATTTCGGGCGTCGGGCTGCTGCTGTCTACCAAGTTCGAGCGGTAAGCGATTTTCCCTCATTCGCGCCGCCGCAATAAAAGATTTGCGCGAAAGGCAAATTCTTATTAAAAAAACTGTATGCCAAAATCCACCACCGGGGCGATTGCCCTGCTTTTTGTATTGTCACTTCTCTCGGCGAACAATGTCCGCGCGACTTTGACCGAGCGGCTGGACGAGAAATTTCTCAAAAGCCGTATCAAGCTGCGGATTGATGAGGATTGGAAAGTCCAGACCGGAAACATTGCCGGGGCGGAGGCGCCGGCCTTCGACGATTCGGCTTGGGCCACGACGAGCGTACCGCACGACATGAGCATCACGCTGTTGAGCACGTCCGACAGCGATCCCGGCGCCATGGGCTGGTATCGCAAACATTTCACGCTGCCGCCGAGGTTCGCGGGGAAAAAAGTCATCGTCCAGTTTGACGGAGTTTATGAGGACTCGAAGATTTACCTGAACGGCACCCAGATCGGCGGCCAGCGATTCGGGTATATCAGCTTTTATTGCGACCTGACGCCTTATCTCAAGCCCGCCGGCGACAATGTCCTGGCGGTGTTTGTGGACAACGTGACGAGCCGGCGTTCGCATTTTTATTCCGGCACCGGCATTTATCGCCACGTGTGGCTCATCGCGACGGACATGGTTTATGTCAAGAATTGGGGAACCGCCGTGACCACCCCGATGGTGTCGGCGGCGCAATCGCAAATCAAAGTCCAGACTGACTTGGTGAACGAGCTGGCGACCGATCAGGCGCGCACGGTGGAAACGACGATTTACGATGAAAATGGCAAGTCACTGAAAACAGTCACCACGCCCATCACCGTCAGCGCGAAAAGCACCGATACCTGCACGCAGACGTTGTCGCTGGCCAACTGCAAACTTTGGTCGCCCGCGACGCCGGTGCGCTACTTTGCCTATTCCAGGATTCTGAACGATTCGAAGCCGACCGATGACTACATCAGCCCGTTCGGAATCCGGGAGTTGAAATTCACGGCGACCGAAGGTTTCACCCTCAACGGCGTTCCGATGAAATTGAAGGGCGTGTGCATCCATCACACGCTGGTTCCGGCGGGCGCAGCCGTGGCGGATGTCATGTGGGAGCGGACGATCAAGGAATTGCTGGCTTCGGGCTGCACTTGCATCCGCACGTCGCATAATCCGCAGAGCCAGGAATTTTACGACTACTGCGACCAACTGGGCATGATGGTCATGGATGAATGGTGTGACAAGTGGTCGCAGACCAACGCCGGTTCGTTCTACGCGGATTTTGACCAGGTCTGGCAAAAGGACCTCACCTCGTTCATCGAACGCGACCGGA
>Ga0181520_10002511_pt1 | contig 33844 bp, 29 predicted proteins | sample PEATcosm2014_Bin_29_FD_132451 | JGI IMG/M metagenome (GOLD analysis project Ga0181520, IMG submission 132451) | Peatland microbial communities from MTU Mesocosm Facility, Houghton, MI, USA - PEATcosm2014_Bin02_30_metaG | ecosystem: Environmental > Terrestrial > Soil > Wetlands > Peat | place...
GCATCAACGACGACCAGCACCAATATGGCACGCGCTATCGCTGCGTCACCGGCGACCCGCGCATCTACGGCCGAGTCTACGTCGGCACCGACGGCCGGGGCATTTTGTATGGGGATATCGCACGGTAGGTTCGGCCTCGTCGGGTTACTTCAAGTCGAGAGTCTGGGTCAGGCGGATATCGCGGGATGAGGCCGCGGCCGAGATTGTGTAAGTGCCGGGGGCGATCTTCCAGCCGTGCGTCGCCACATCCCAGTAGGAAAACGAGCGGGCGTCCAGGGCGATGTTGACATGCGCGGTCTGGCCGGCCGCCACTTCGACGCGGCGGAAGCCCTTCAATTGGCGCGGCGGCTGCGGAACATTCGCCAGCGACGGCAATGCGACGTAAACCTGCGCCACTTCGCCGCCGTCGCGGGTGCCGGTGTTGGTCACATCAAATTCCACGGTCACGTGCATGTCATTGGTTGGCGGGCTCACCTTGATATCCTTATAGGTGAACGTGGTGTACGAAAGGCCGTGGCCGAAGGGGAACAGCGGTTCGATCTGTTTGGCGTCGTACCAGCGGTAGCCGACGAGCAGTCCTTCCGAATAATGTGCCTCGTTCTGCACGCCGGGGTATTGCTCGGCGGTTTGGGTCGGGAGATCCTCGTCCCGTTTGGGGAAGGTGATCGGCAGCTTGCCGGACGGGTTGACCGCGCCAAAGAGCACGGAGGCCACCGCCGCGCCATCCTCCTCGCCGGGATACCACGCCTCGAGAATCGCCGGCGCCCGATCAACCCACGGCATCAGCAACGGCCCGCCGCTCTTGAGCACCACGACGGTATGCGGATTGGCCGCCAGCACGGCCGTCGCCAGAGCGTCCTGATCGGCGCTGAGCGTGATGGGGTGGTCGCGGCCTTCGGCCTGTCGGTCTCCGAGCATCAGGATGGCGACATCCGCGGCCTTGGCGACGATGGCGGCGGCCGCGGGGTTCGTACCGTCATCCTCTTTCACACTGACGGCGGCGCCGGCGAGCTTTTGTATGCCTTCGACGGGCGGGACAGTGAGAATGGGATTCACCTGCGAGCTGCCGCCGCCGCCGGTCATGGCCTTGGCGGCGAAGGGGCCGATCAGCGCGATGGAATGAATGTCGCCCGCCTTGAGCGGCAGCAGGCCGCCGGCGTTCTTCAGGAGCACGATGCCTTCGGCGCCGAGCTTCAATTCGATGTCCGCGTTACCGGCCGGGATTGGACCGCGCGCCGGCGGATTGTCCCACACGCCGCGCTGCATCATCGTTCGGAATCGTCGAACCAGTTTTTCATCGAGCAGGCTCACCGGAACCTGGCCGGCATTGACCGCCGTCTTGAGGGCATCGCCGAAATAAATGCCGGTGGGCATTTCCAGATCCAGCCCGGCCTTGGCACTGGGAACCGTGCTATGCACCGCGCCGAAATCGGAGGTAACGAATCCGGTGAATTTCCAATCGCCCTTGAGGATCTGGTTGAGCAGGACATCGTTTTCGCAGCAGAAGTCGCCGTTGACTTTGTTGTACGCGCCCATGAGCGACGCGCAATGGCCCTCGACGATCGCCGCCTCGAACGCCGGGAGGTACAGTTCACGCAGCGTGCGCTCGTCGATGACATCGTTGACCCGCTGGCGGTTCTGCTCCTGATTGTTGCCCGCGTAATGCTTGACGTTGGCGATGATCGGGTGGCTCTGAATCCCCAGCACATTCGCCACCGCCAGCCGCCCGGAAAGAAACGGGTCTTCGCCGAAACTTTCAAACGTCCGGCCGTTGTGCGGCGTGCGGGCGATGTTGATATCCGGCCCTTCCAGGAGGAGGTTGCCCAGGAGCACGGCCTCGCCGCCGACAACGTCGCCGAAGGTGCGCGAGGCGTCGACATCCCACGTGGCCGCCAGCGAAATGGGCGACGGAAGGGCGGTGGCCTTGCCTTCATGTCCCGGTCCGGCCGGTCCCACGCCCGCCGGGCCGTTGCATACGGTCAGTGCGGGAATGCCCAGCCGGGGCAGGCCGGGCACGACGCGGTAGTCGTTGGTGTCGCGGATGCCGTGCAGTTGAGCGATCTTCTCGTCCAGGGTCATCTGCGCCACCACCTGTCTGGCGCGTGCATCGAAGTCCGGCTGCATGGCCGGAGCCTGCGCCGCGGCCAGGGCCGGGTGCAGCAATTGCAGGAAAGAAACACAGAAAAGGATCAGCGCGGTATTTCGGGTGGTGGTATTCACGTCGAATACCTTACGCCGATGGGCAAATCTTGCAAGCGGGAATCGAGCGGGCTGGCGACTAGACATGGGCCACGGGCGGGTTGGACGGCGGACTTTACCGGCGTGGCGCGCAGATCGTGGCCGCATCGCAGACATTGGCCGCGCCGTTTGCGCAGCGTTTGCCGCCGTCTTCGGTAAAACCCCAGGGATGCAAGCGATGGTAGCTGTAGCCCCGCAAGCAGCAACGCCCAATCGGGTATGGCGATCAACCGGTCATCGGTGATCGGCGTGGACCCGCTGGCGGCCCCACCTTGCCTCACCTCGTCCCAAAACCCCAGCTCATTCCAGATGCTGCGATGCTGCGACAGCATCAATGGCGTGATCGGCGTTGCGGCCCACTGCGGGCTTGTCGCCGGACTCTCGGCCGCATTGACACCGGCGTAGGTCGTCCGCGAGGACACCCAGTAGAGCGATCCCTGCTCGGAGTGAATCCATCGCCAATCGAACATCACCCGGCCGCCGGTAGCTCCGCTCCAATGAAGATAATCATCAATCCAATGGCTTCGCACCCACAGAACCGCAATGAGCAGACACAGCAGCAGCGACAACCATGCCAGCCCGTTGAACAGCCGTCGGCGAAGGTGCTTCACAAGCGGGATTGTACCACCTTATGCAGCCGGGGACGCAACCGTTCGGAACATCGCCCCGATCTTCGCGCACGCGGTCGCAACGCGCCGGTGCTGGGCACGCTCGACCGCGACCGAACTCCATGCTGCGCACTGGTATGTTGAACACAACTGGCCTTACGCGCTTGTTGGCCCCGGCCCGCGTCGGCGGTATCGTGTCGGGCGTGGAGCTTCCCAATGTCATCGTCGTCGAGCAACTGCCAGTACATCGTGACGCACAACGTCCGGCATTTCCGCGGCTGCGAGCAGTTCGGCGTTGAAGCGCTGACGCCGCGGGATTTCTTGAAGAGGATTCGGCAAGGGCTAACGCCATGAGCAAGCTGACCGTTCAACTTTCCGATTCGTTGCATCGGAGCATCAAGTTGCTTGCCGAGAAGGAGGGGTATTCTGTCGACCAGTTCCTGGCCAGTGCGGCGGCCGAGAAGATGGCGGCGCTGCGCACGCTGGACTATCTGCGCAACGAGGCGGCCAATGGCCGTCGCGAGGACTTTGAGCGGTTCCTTGGGGCGGTGCCTGATATTGAACCGGCCGACACCGATCGCAAACCCGCCTGAATTCTCATAACCTTCAGTCCCCCATCCCAGTTGGCCCCGGCCTGCGTCGGCGGTATCGTGTCGGGCGTGGAGCTTCCCAATGTCATCGTCGTCGAGCATCCGTTCATTCGGACCAAGCTGACGGAATTGCGCGACTTTACGGCCGATCATCGGAAATTCCGGGCGCTTTGGGATGAGATCGCTGAGTCTGAGAGCCGCAAGATTTTGCGGCGGAGATTCCAATGACTGACCAGACGCCGCCGCGGTCCGAGATCATTCTTTACCAGACGGAAGACGGCCGGATGCGGATCCAGTGCCGGTTCGAGAACCAGACCATCTGGCTGACGCGGGCGCTGATCGCGGAGTTGTTCCAGACCACGCCGCAGAACGTCACCCTGCATCTCAAGGCCATCTACGACGAGGGGGAATTGGTTGAAGCGGCAACTTGTAAGGATTACTTACAAGTTCGCGCCGAGGGCGGCCGCGAGGTTCGTGCGCTATCGGAAGCGTATCGACTGCCATGCGCGAGCGGTCGATGCGAACTTTGAGCAGGCGATGAAGAATTTGCCGGGGGCGCGAAAGCAGCAGAAGGGGAAACAGTAATAGGGCTCTGGAGTCGGAGGTTCGAATCGCGCCGGCGTTTCCACCCTCCGACCATCCAAACCCCGTCTGACATCATTTCGGTTTCGGCGGAACCGTCCCGCATTCCGGACAGCGATCCGGCGTGGCGCGGAGGTCGTAGCCGCAGGTGGCGCATCGGCCGGATTTCGAATATTCTCGTCGTGCTTTTCGCTGAGCCCGGATCGCCAGCCAGAAGAATATGACTGGAAGTGCGCCGGTGACCGGAAACCAGATTATCCGAAGTGGTGCAACCTCAACCTCCTGGAACTGGTCCAACAGCGTCAAATCGATATACAGGAAAGCAAGAAAAATGATCCCGAAGAAGACAAACAGGCCCCAATAGGCGGAGGCGGATCGGAACGCGGATTTGGTGATCTGTTGCATGACCAAGGTCATTATAACGCGACGGCCGGGAATTGGTTCACGCGAGAAAAGGGGACATCCAAGATTTCGAACGTCGCGGGTGTCCTCCTCGTGGGCGAGGCGGCGTCGAGAATAATCTTGGATGGCCCTTTTTTTGGTTTAAGGCAGGGCACCAGCAAGGTACTCCGTCTCGCCTTGGAGCAGAGCCCGAAGTCGGAACGACAGCGGGAACATTTCGCGTTCCGTGAGTCCCAATCCCGCAAGAAGTTCGCCCCGCGACTCTTGAAAACCAAGCCCTTTGGGATTGCACACGAACAGGGCCGTCCCGTGATGAAAAACGACACCTTGCGACACCTCTGGTATCCGTTCCAACGTCGAAACTGTGACATATCCGAACAACTGCCGCCCCGCAGCCGTCGTGAAGTCGGCAGCCACATGTGTATAGCCACGATTCGGGACAGCGGACGAATTGACCGGGCGAACCCACGTCTCGTCTTGACCCTTCAGCCATTCTTCATCGTCGGCATATTCCCAGACAGCGAATGCGGCAAAATCGGTGGCACTAAGGAGCTGGATCGGCTTTCTCGTCATCAAATCCACCCGCACTGGTGCACCTCCGTATTTTATTTGATCTGGGAAACCTATCTCTCATGCCAGCGAGCGTCAAATCGAAGGGTACGAGAAGAGGGACCATTCGTCCCTCTCCTTGCTCGCGTCTTTCCTGTTGGCCCCCGCACTCATCGGCGGTATTGTGTCGGGCGTGGATCTTCCCAATGTTATCGTCGTCGAGCATCCGGTCATTCGGACCAAGTTGACGGAATTGCGCGACTTCACGGCCGATCATCGGAAATTCCGGGCGCTGCTCGATGAGATCGCGGGGCTGATGGTGTATGAGGTGACGCGGGACTGGCCGACGCGGCCGCGGCCGGTGCAGACGCCGATGGAACGCATGACCGGGCAGGTTCTGGCCCGGCAGGTGACGCTGGTGCCGATCTTGCGGGCGGGGCTGGGGATGGCCGAGGGCGTTTTGCGGCTGCTCCCGGATGCGCGGATGGGGCATCTGGGCGTGTATCGCGACGAGAAGACGCTTTCGCCGGTGAGCTATTACCGCAAGCTGCCGCCGGATGTGGCTTCCACCGAGGTGCTGCTGATCGATCCGATGCTGGCGACGGGAGGAAGCGGATCGGCGGCGATATCGGTGCTGAAGGAGGCGGGGGTGACGAGCATGAAATTCGTGTGCCTGGTGGCGGCGCCGGAGGGGATTCAGTTTCTGCATGGTGTACACCCGGAGGTGCCCATTTATTGCGCGGCGATCGACCGACAACTCAACGATCGCGGTTATATCCTGCCGGGATTGGGCGATGCGGGGGATCGGTTGTTTGGAACGTGATGGCGGAGCGGGAGCGGGGGGAGAGGCGGAGCAGGGGAGTGGGGGAGAAGAACGGCGCTGGATGGCCGCGTGGAGATTGCTCGGGGCGGCGTGGGGTACGCCAGGTGGCTCTGTGGTATGCTGTACGGTGACTGGTACGCGTACGGGGGCGGCCGATTCGGACGAATTTGTGCCGTGGCAGCGACGTTGAATCTTGCCTGTCGGCGCGGGCATCGGTAAGATTGGTTTTTTTCAGTCGTCCTGCCGGCCGGCCGTGCGATCCCGGAGTGAATGCTATGCGTTTGACGGAGTTTCTAAAGCCACAGAATATTCTCGTGCCGATGGTTTCGCAGGACAAGACCGCCGCGATAACGGAATTGGTTGACCTGCTGGCCCTGAACAAGGATATCACCAATTCGCAGCAGGTTATTGCCTCGGTCCTGGAGCGCGAGGGCATGCGCACCACCGGCATCGGCACCGGCCTGGCGATCCCCCACGGGAAATCCACGGGCACGGAACACCTTGCGATGGCCATCGGCAAGCCGGCCGTCCCGATCGAGTTTCAATCCATCGACGGCCGTCCGGTCTCGGTCGTCTGGCTTCTGACCAGCCCCCCCGACAAAACCGGCCCGCACATCAACGCCTTGGCGCGCATCAGCCGCCTGTGGACGATCGACAAATTCCGCCAATCCATCATCGCCGCCAAAACCCCGCAGGAAGTTCTCGACATCATCGTGCAGCAGGAGAATGTGCTGTAGCCGCCAGCTTGCCGGAACGCCTGATCCAATCCGCCACCGGCCCTTCCGATTTTTGAGCCATCCGGGGTAGTTGCTCCGTTTTCAGGAGGCGGATACACCAATCATCTGCATCTGCCCAGCCGGCTGGCGGTGCTGCGGCGGCCGCCACGGCCGTAGCGGCGGACCTTGGATCGGAAATCCACACGCAAATTTACGTGCCAAAATGCTTGACTTGTCGCGCTTTGCCGCGTACGCTAACGCAAGAGGTGTTCGATATGCCGACCGTGATGAGACGCTCTGGCGTGAAGATGCGCAAGCAGGCTCGCGACCGTCGTGACGACGGCGAAGTGCGGACGCTGCGCAAGCGCTACGGGCTGTCGCAGGAACTGCTGTCGCGGCTTCTGGATGTGTCGTTGCGCACGGCCTCGGGCATCGAATCCGCTGCCACCGCGCCATCGCAGGTTCGCCGCAATCTCACGCAGGTGAGTCGGCTGGGCGAAGCGCTGGGCGAGGCGATGGAATCCAGCCACGTCGGCCGATGGCTCTCTGAGCCGAACGAAATGCTCGGCAACCTGAAACCCGTGGAAGCCATCGAGCGCGGGCATATCGATCTGGTGTGGCAGGTCGTCGAGGGCTTGCGAACGGGGTCGCCTCTGTAGAGAGCGTTGGCTTCAGGCCGGCGCCTGATCTCCAAGCTTGACGAGTTGCAGCATCAGGGATGTCGCGGCATCGATTGCAGGTTTGGCAAGGGGATCGGCGGCGAGCAATCGGAACGGGCCCTGGCCGAAATGGAGACCAGAGGGGGACAGGAAATTAAGCCGGACTTGCCCCACGGGTGGAACGGGCGGACGTCCATGAACGTGGGGCCCAATCGCCCGAAGGATCCGATTACCCGCGACAAGCAGCACGTCTATGAGTGGGTCGAGTGATTTATCCGGGTGCTCCCAAATGACCGCACGCCCGCTGAAGTTGATATAGCGGGCGTGGTGGTCGGCATACGCTGCCAAGAGATCCAAACCGCCGTCCATTGAAACTTCGACGACGACGCCGAGTAACACCTTGGCCAAATCGGCCGGCGGCTTGACGCCTTGTGTGCGGGGAAATTGCCAAGCCTGCGCGTAATGCCGGGACTCAAGACCGTTCATCGCGCAGATCTGGCGCCAAATATCGGTCGCCTCGGATACACGACCCGCAGCCAATGACTCACGAGCGCGGATAAATGACAACCACGGCTCCGCTTGCGGCATTTTCTGCGACGCCGGCGGATATACATCAAGTGGCATGTCACCGAATAACGTATCCCGGATGCTCTGTGACTGTTGCAAAGCCCTACCAGAGTTAGAGTCGCACGGACAGAACGCATCGGCAGCATAAGCGACTCGGCCCCGGTTTCAAGCGGGCTGACACCGGCCTGGCTCTTGACCGCCGGCCGCCGTCGCATACGATGGTGTTTTCGACACGCGGTTGTGGCGGAATTGGCAGACGCGCAAGATTCAGGTTCTTGTGTCCGTAAGGACGTGCAGGTTCGATTCCTGTCAGCCGCATGATTCAGCCCTCGCCGGCTGCGGCGAGGGCTTTTGCATTGGGAGTGTGCCCGAATTTCCGGGCGAGGGTAACTCGATGCGGAGCAACCTCTTACCCCTCCCCTTGTACTCAGGGGGAGGGTTGGGTGGGGGTCGGCCGCGGCGGCGCTGGTCGGGGGCTGAGCCTTCCGGAGCCGCTGGCGAAGAACCCCCACCTCGGTCCTCCCCCTGAGTACAAGGGGAGGAGGAAAAGACAGGCTCCCGGAAAATCGGGCACACTCTGCATTGGCGGGAAAACCGCCGCAGTTGAACTTCGCCCCCAAACGCGGTACAGTTCATGGCTCAGTTTTCCGCGGCACATTTCGCCGTGGGCCTGGAGGTTCCTTATGAAAGCCAAGATTCATCCCCGGTATCAGACTTGTACGGCCCACTGCGCCTGCGGAAACACCTTTGTCACACGCAGCACCGTCGCCAAAATCAACGTCGATATCTGCAATATGTGCCATCCGTTCTTCACCGGCAAGCAGAAGTTCGTGGACACGGCCGGCCGCGTCGAACGCTTCAGCAAGAAGTTTGGCGGCACCTACAGCTTCCAGAAGACCGCCGCCGCGCCGGCCAAGAAATAGCCGCCCCCGCGGCCGATTTGCCCAATCGCCGGCGGCCGGATGATGCTCCCCATTTCCCATCGAGCCTGGTCTTGCAAGCTCGCGGGCACGCTGTTGGCACTCATGGCGGCGGGCTGCCAGTGCGCTGCCCAGCGAAATCCGACAACCGCTCCCGCGCCGGCGCCGGCGCTGGGATTGACGGCCTTGACTTGGAACGCCAGCGTTTTGGCCCAATGCGATCCGCCGTCCGGCTGGGTGGCCCAACCGCTGGAAAGCGACAGCCGCCATACCGAACAACTGTGGATAAGCCCATCGACGAACACTGCATATGGTATAGGCCACTTTAATCTGCCCCTGCCGGTGGCGCTGATTGGCATTGACAGGGTCTTACAGGGGATTGTGGACGATATGGCGGACAAGGAAAAATCCGCGACGGTCGTCAGCCGGCAAACTGACCCCAAATTGCCGGGTCTGCGACTCGAGATCAAAGGCGGGTTGTACGATGTGCGGGCCAACCTGATTGTCAGCGGCTGGGAGGGGTGGTTTGTGTATGCCTCGACAAGCAATGACGATCCGATCGATCAAAAAGAGCTTGACCTGGCGCAGTTAGCGAGGGATCATACAGTAGTGGGCTTGCGTCCGGGCCAATAGCAACCCGTGCGACTTTTGCCGCGGATTGCCGTGCTTTGCAAGCCTTCGAACGCGGGCCGGAGCGTTGCGGACTCCGGCTCCTTCTGTCCGCGTCTCAATCGACAATCGCCTGGATCGCCAGCAGGCTGGTGCGCATGCCGTTTCGTCCTGTTCACATATGTCGTTGCATTCGGGCCCGACGCCGCTGCGCCGTCGCCGCCCTGGCGATTCTGCCGCTTTTGCTGACCGCCTGCCAGCAATCCAATGTCACCGGCAGCGAATTGCTCAACCGCCAACAGCAATCCAATGGGTCGGGACTTGCGCCGATGACCCGGTTCGCCGCTGTTCACGCCTCCCTGGCGCCGCCGCAAGACTGGACGCAATTGCCGGCCACTCACGGCCTGTTCTATGTTCACCAGCAGTGGCGCAGTCCGGACGGCGGAACGGGGATCGGCGTCGCGTACATTCAACTGCCCCTGCCTGTCAGCCCGCAAATTCTCCTGTTCGTGGCCAAGTCGCAATACGCCAAATCCCACTCAGCCGTTTCCGGAAATATCGACACGCAATGGACCGACGCCCTGGGCCGGCTCTGGTTTGAAGGCGGGGACGCGGATCTTCGCGTTCGCGGCTATGTCATGACACGCGGCCTGGAGGCGTGGATTGTCTACAGCCGCCATCATCTCAAGGGCTCGGCCAGCGAGCATGACATCGCCATGGCCGACCGAACCGCCGACGCGGTTGTGCCGTTTATCGATGACCAGTCCGCCGTTGCCTCGGCCGATCCCGTGCCACATTAGGCGACATCAATTCTTATCCGCCGGCTCGACGTGCAGGGTCAATCGCTCCGCGCCGCGGAGAATGGTGATCGGGCAGTTGACGCCGACGCGCGATTCGGTCAGCAGGCGATGCAGGTCGTCGATGCGCGCCACCGCGTGGCCGTCGAAATTGAGGATGATATCGCCTTCCGTAAGCCCCGCGCGGGCGGCCGGGCCAGCCGGTTCGATGGCGACGACCAACACGCCCGTTTCCACCGGCAGGTCGAAAAACCGCACCACGCGCCGTTGCAGCGGAACATCCTGACCGCCCAGACCGATCACGCTCCGTTTCACCCGCCCAAACCGCATCAGTTGCGACGCGACGAACGCCGCCGTGTTGCTCGGGATGGCGAAGCACAATCCCTGGGCCGGCAAAATGACGGCCGTATTGACCCCGACCACGCGCCCGCGCCCGTCCGCCAGCGGACCACCGCTGTTGCCGGGGTTCAATGCCGCATCGGTCTGGATGATGTTGTCGATCAGCCGCCCGCTGTCGGATCGGAAGCTCCGTCCCAGCGCGCTGACAACCCCGGCCGTCACCGTATACGCAAACCCGTACGGATTGCCGATGGCGACGACCAATTGCCCGACTCGCAGGCTGGCCGAATCACCCAGCGTCGCCGGCACCAGACCGGGCGCGTCGATGCGCACGACGGCCAGATCGGTCTCCGGGTCGTCGCCGATCAGTTCAGCCGCAAGCCGCCGACCATCGGACAGCGCCACGTCGATCTTCCGCGCGCCGTGGACGACGTGGCTGTTGGTGAGCACGAAACCGTCGGGCGTGAAGACGAACCCCGACCCGCTTCCGCCGGGCGATTCGCGCCGCCCCGGCCGCCGGTCTTCCCCGCCGCCGCGCCTGGCCAGCTCCGTCGAACCCTGCACGACAATATGCGCCACGGCCGGGCTCACCGTCTGCGATGCGCCCATCACCGCCCGCGAATACGCATCAAAAGCGGCCGCGTCGTCCTGCTCATCACGCGACGGCGGCGCCGAAGGGGCCAGCGCCCGCTCCGGCCCGGCCGAATCCGCCTTTGCCGGCGATTCCTCGACCGCAGCCGCATCCGATAATCTCTTCCAAACGCCTGTCATGCCCAATATTAGGCCAGCCATGTGCAAAAAGTGAAGTCAGGGCCGTTTGTGCGTATACTATCCCGCATGATACCAAAACGCCCCCGAACCCCGGCCGAGCCTGCCCTTTCCACCGCCTGTCCCGCCGAAGCCACGCTGAAAGTCATCGCCGGCAAATGGAAAGTCCCGATCATCTGGCACCTGTTGTCCGGCACGCGACGGTTCAGCGAGCTGCGCAAATGTCTCCCGGCCATCACCCCGCGCATGCTGACACGGCAACTCCGCGAACTCGAATCCGATGGCGTGCTGGTCCGCAAGGTCTACGCCCAGGTTCCCCCTCGCGTCGAATACTCCCTGACCCCGCGCGGCCGCACGCTGAACACCATCGTGACTGCAATGTGCAAATGGGGAAAATGAAGCGGCCTCACGCAATGCGCCTTGGTTCTGTAGGGTCCGCACTGCGGACCAGATTTCTACTGCGCCAAGCCGATGGTCCGCGGTGCGGACCCTACATTCTGCCTGCGCTTTCGCCCCACAGCCGAAATCACCACGCCTTCCACGGAAACGGAAATATCGGTTTGCTCACCCACCACGCCATCGACACCGCGATGCCGATCAGCCCGCCGACCAGGCCCAGGATCGCGGCGGCAATAACGCTCGGCCGGCGCGTTTCGCGGCGAACGAGAAACGCCGTCGCGAACGCCGCAACGACGAACGACGGCACGCCGAATGTGAACGCGCCCAGCAGCCAACTGATCCCGCTGCCGATGAGAACAACCATCTGCGGCGACAGCGGCTCCGGCCGCGATGCCGGAACCCGCGGCGTTGTTCCATCGCCATTTGGCTCGACGAGTTGCCCTTCAACCGTCCGGCTCGACGACGCCTTGCCGGCCGTCTCATGCGGTGCGCCGGCAAACACCGCTTCTGCCAGCGTGGCACGCTCGACGTCGGATGATGAATTCGCATCCCCCGCAGATTCGCCTTGCTCGCCCACAGGCGGCTCGATTCCACTGGCCACAGGCGGCTCGGCATCCGCCGGCGGCTGAGACAGCGGCGATTCGAGTCTGGCTCGCCGCTCGGGAACCGGCGGAAACTCCGGCGGCCTGGTCACGTGCATTTCCGGCACGCTGTCCGCCGTGTTCGTCGCCACCCCGCTGGTCAACAGCCCGGTCGGCCGCTCGCCATCAGGGAACGCCGGCCGCTCCGCTGCATCGTTGCCGTCAATGCTCAGCGACGAAAACGAATCCAACTCCCCGGCCGCCCTTGGCGCTGGATTGGCCACCTCCCCGACTTGCGAGTCCTTCAGAACAAGCGGATCGGCACGGTCAACCACGGGCATTGGCTCAGGTTGCGGCACGGGCCTTGGCTTGAACATGGCCTCTGTCCCGGCCGCAGCCGCCTGTCCCGCAGCGCCGGTGCGCCCGGTTCGAGGCGCCGGCGGCGCCGACAGCGCTGGCCCCGCCGCGGCACGCGGCGCGGGCGGCATTTGTGTCGCCGCCGATGACGATGAACTTGTCGGCACCTCCGTCAAGAGATCCAAACGCTCATCAACGGATAGATCATGGCTGGCCTCCCGCGGCTTGGGCGTGGGAAGCGGCCGGCGGGTTGTATTCTCGTGCGGGGTGGACGGCGGCACGATCCCCGACGCATTGGGCGGCAGGGAAAATCCGGCAAACGTGCGATGGCCGGCATGGGCCTCGCCGGCCGGACGGGCATCGATATCCACCACGTCCCCGCCCTCGTCGATGGGAACCAGATCGGCCGGCGCCGCCGCGGGCGCCGACGCCGGTGCCGCCGGCCGACGCACGACCAGCGCCGCCGGGTCCACCGCCTCCGGCCGCCCCGGCTTGACCTTGTCCTTCGGCGCTGTCGCGGGCTTGGTGCTCATCTGCGCCGGCGGAACCACCGACGCCCGCGGAATCTGAATCAACCGTCCGCAGAACCGGCAGCGCCCCTGCCGGCCGGCCAGATTCGACGCCACCCACAGCGGCGCACCGCACGAGCAGGCGAACAAAATCCCGCTGGTCGTCGCATTCCGCGCAGCGCCGCTGAACGCCACCTGCAACGGCGTGCAGTCCTTGGGCAGGGCGGAAGCCAACCGATACGTGATCGTCGCCGGCCCGATGCCGATCTTGTCGCCGTCGCTCAGCAGATGATGGCCTTCGATCGGCTGCCCGTTGATGAGCGTTCCCGACCGGCTCAGGGCATCGGCGATGTAATATTGCCCGCCCCCCTGACGATCCACCCACGCGTGCAGACGCGACACGCTGGGATGCCCCACGGGGATGCCGCAGCCCCTCCACCGGCCGATCAGCACCCGACCGGACAGCACCACGCCGCGGCTGGGGCCGCGAAGTTCGATTGTCAGAATAGGCATGGCGTCGGTTTGTGGGTCATGCGGAATACCGCCCCCGCCGCGTCCTCCACCGGCTGCGAACCCGGCTCCATGCCGAAACATACCACGTCCCAAGCAAAAAAGCGCGGTCCCCGCCAGAATCAGCGCAAGACTCACCAACTGAACGCATCATTCTCATCCGTGGCACCCGCGAAATCCGTGGTCAACACGAATCTCCTCCGCGCCCCCCGCGCCTCCGCGTGAGATTTCTCCTAAGTGGTTTTTCGCACTATGGTTACGCCCAAAACTCGTCCCAATTCCCCTTTCCGACCACCCTCATTTCCAGCCGGATATCGCGGTTTCGGCTGCCAACTGCGACAAAAAAACGCCCCAAATGTCTCGAAAAAGTTGGAACTTGGCCCGCAGGAGTTGGAACTTTGCCCGACCGGGTCCAATCTGGGCGCGCCAAAAACGGGAAACGATCTCCCCCGCTCCCCGCTTGTCGATCCGTAGGAAGGCTGCCACCAAGGCGGCTCCCGCTCGTTCAATTAAGATGTCGTTAAACATTACGAACCGATCCGTTTTCCATTGCATCGCCCGGCACGAATCGAGATAATTCGACCACTCAGACTATTTGCCAGCGTGGCCGGGCGTCTACGCATTTGTCCTCGGGCTTTTGCACTTGGATTCACCACCCTTGGCGGGAAGGTGTCACTCATGATGTCGAAACTGAAATCGGGTTGCCGGCGCAAGGTTGCCGGGCGGGCGGCGGGGTCAGTAATTGAGGCACTGGAGAATCGCGTCCTTCTTTCCGCCCCATACGGAACCGTGACCCTCGTGCTGTCGCTCAACGATGATGGTTGGGGCGATTACACGCCCAATGCGTTCGCTATCTACGCCATCGACGGCACAGTGAACGGCACGACGGTGACGCCCAACTCGATTGCCGCCAACGGCGGCCAAGTGGACGGCGGCATCGACGGCGTCGCTCTCACCGTCACCGGAGCCACGGCAGGCTCGCTGCATGACGACCTCTTCAGCGGCACGACATACGCCAACCATGCCGGCACGGGAAACGGCAAGCTCAGGAACAGCAACTATTACGAATTGACCGATTCGGCCACCGAAAGTGACGGTCCGTCGATGGTCGAGGCCGGGTTCACTCTGCATGATGACACCAGCACCTCGGTAACGGTCAACCAAGACGTCGCCGGCTCGCCGCCGTCGCTGGACAACGTGGAACAAGACAGCCCATCGACGCTGATTATCTTCGGCCTGGGCCAGAGCGCCGGGAACATGCAGACATTCGCCACTTCGACGACCGGCAACAATCCGGCGGTTCCATCGGGCACGGCGCTGAGCGGTCCGGCCCCCGCTAGCGCCCCGTATTCCGGCCCGGGGACATTCGAGTATGCCGGGAACACCTACCTGAGCAGCTTGCTGGTGGCGGATGGCAGGTACGTGACGGGCACACTGCCGGCAATCGACACGGTCCACTCTTCCGCGTCCCTGCTGGCTGCGTACGACGAGCCGTACAATTCAGCGATCCGTTGCTGGAATGGCGTCGGGGCTGATACGGCGCTGACAGCAGTGGTGCAGACGCTGCCGCTGGTCACCACCACAACCGCCGTCACCTCCAACAACACCTCGGCCAGCTATGGCCAATCCGTCACTTTCACGGCGACTGTGACGCCCGTCGTCGGCAGCGGTGAGACCGGCAGCGTGCAGTTCCAGATTGATGGCGCCAACGTCGGCTCGCCCGTGCCCCTGACCGGCAACACCGCCGCGTATACGACCTCGGCGCTGAGTATCGGCACTCGTTCCATCGTGGCCGTCTACAGCGGCGACGAAAACTTCTCGGCCAGCATCTCGCCGATATTTCCACAGAGCGTTGGCCAGGCCGCAACCACCACCGCCGTCACTTCCAGCAATGGCTCGGCCAGCTATGGCCAATCAGTCACTTTCACGGCCACCGTCACGCCCGCAAGCGGCAGCGGCGAGACCGGTACCGTGCAATTCGAGATCGATGGCAGCTTCGCGGGTAGCTCGGTGCCGCTCAGCGGCAACACTGCCGCGTACACGACCTCAACGCTGGGTGTCGGCAGCCATTCCGTCGTTGCCGTGTACACCGTCTACGGCAACTTTACCGGCAGCACCAGCCCGGTCTTTACACAGACCATCGGCAAGGCCGCCACCACAAACGTCGTCACGACAAGCAACGGCTCGGCCAGGTACGGCCAATCCGTGACCTTCACCGCAACGGTGATGCCCACCAGCGGCACCGGTGAGACCGGCAGCGTGCAGTTTCAGATCGACGGCAGTAACGTCGGCAGCCCCGTCGCGATCAATGGCAATATCGCAACGATCACCCCATCAACACTGACCGCCGGCAGCCATTTCATCGTGGCCGTCTATGGCGGCAGCAACAATTTTGCCGGCAGCACCAGTCCGATCTTTATGCAAACCATCGGGACAGCCAACACAACAGCGGCTGTCACATCCAGCAATGGCCAGGCCGGTTATGGGCAGTCCGTGACTTTCACGGCGACGGTGACGCCAACCAGCGGCAACGGTGAGACCGGTACCGTGCAATTCCAGATCGATGGCAGCAACGTGGGAAGCGCGGTGCCCCTTGTCGGCAACACCGCCGCGTATACCACCTCGGTCCTGAGTGTCGGCAGCCATTCCATCGTTGCCGTCTACAGTGGGGACAGCAATTTTGTCGGCGCCACCTCGCCGGCCTTCATACAGGGAGTCATCGAGGTCGCCACCACCACCGCAGTCACATCGCTCAGCACGTCGGCCGTCTACGGCCAGCCCGTTAACCTCACGGCTACGGTAACACCCGCCAGCGGCAGCGGCGAGACCGGCACGGTGCAATTCCGGATCGACGGGAGCGATTTCGGCAGCCCGGTAGCACTGAGCGGCAATAACGCCTTCCTTACCACAACGATGCTTAGCGCCGGCAGCCATTCGATCGTCGCTGTGTACAGCGGCGACAGCAGCTTTGCCAGGAGCACCAGCCCGGCGATCCCCCAGAATGTTGCGCACGTCGCGCCATCCACGAGCTTATACATGGACACACTGGTCTCATCTGACATTCCCAGCGCCGGCCACGTTTGGGGCGTGACTCTGGACACCTCCGGCAATCTCTTCGGCACGACCTACGAAGGTGGCGCCAACGGCTACGGCGTGATTTTTGAGGTTGCTAACGGAAGCGCGGCTATGACCACGCTGGTTTCATTTAACGGCGCCGACGGCGAATGGCCTTACGCCGGCGTGATCTTTGATTCCGCCGGCGATCTCTTCGGTACGACCATTCGCGGTGGCGCCAATAACGATGGCACGGTCTTCGAAATCGCCCAGGGCGGCGACGTCATAACCACGCTGGCCTCGTTCAACGGCGCCAACGGCAGCGACCCCAACGGCATCGTCCTGGACTCCTCGGATGACATCTTTGGGACGGCCTACGAGGCCGGCGCCAACAGCGATGGCACGGTTTTCGAGCTTGCCCGCGGGACCGGCGCCATCACCACTCTGGCGGCGTTTAACGGCACAAACGGGGCCGAGGCCTCGGCCGCCCCCGTCCTGGATTCCTTCGGCGATCTTTTCGGCACAGCTACGGTCGGCGGCGCCCACGGCGACGGTACGGTCTTCGAGGTTGCCCACGGGAGTGGCGCGATCACCACTCTAGTCTCGCTTAACGGCGCCAACGGGAACCAGCCGGACAACGTGGCCCTGGACTCCTCCGGCAATCTCTTCGGCGCGACCGAACTCGGCGGCAATTTAACGCTAAACTCGGGAGCGGGTGATGGCACCGTTTTCGAGATCGCCCACGGGAGCGCGGCCGTCACCACCCTGGCCTCATTTAACGGCACTAACGGGGACGAGCCGCCCGGCGTGGTCATGGACTCTTCCGGCAATCTCTTCGGCACAACCAGTTTCGGCGGCGCCGGCGGCTTCGGCACGGTCTTCGAGATGGCTCAGCGGAGTGATGCCATCACAACTCTGGCATCGCTTGAAGACGCCAGTGGTGCTGTTCCCGAAGCCGGTGTCGTCTTGGACTCCATCGGCAACATCTTCGGCACAACCACCTTCCTCGGCGCCACCGGCTACGGCACCGTATTCGAACTGACGCGCGTAGGCACCGCCGTCACATCCGGCACCTCCTCGCCTGTCTACGGCCAGCCGGTCACGTTCACGGCGACAATAAACCCCAGTGTAGGCGTCGGACCGAGGGGCACCGTGCAATTCGTGATCGACGGCAGCGACGCGGGCAGCCCGGTCGCCCTTGCAGGCAATACCGCAACGTATATTACTTCGGCGCTCAATGCCGGCAGCCATTCGGTCGTGGCCGTTTATAGCGGCGATACCAACTACGCAAGCATGACCAGCCCGGCTTTCGCGCAGAATGTCGCCCCCGCGCCGCTCGCGCTGGCAGCCAGCGCCGCCTACATTAAACTCGCAGCGGATGGTCAGCACGTGGATGTCTGGAACAACTCCAGTGCCAATGGTACGCCCAATCAGTGTTTGCCCTGCTGTGACATTTGCGGCGTCAACTACACCGGGCCGGACGGAGGCGATACTTTCGTTCTAGATTTCTCCAACGGCGATCCAATCCCGGCCGGCGGAATTTCGCTCACAGGCGGGGCGGGGCAAAATACGTTGGAGATCGTTGGCGGCCCGGCAAACGATGCCGACGCTGTTACCATCGGCGGCGGGTCGTTTACCATTCCGGCCAATACGCCGGGGGCGGGGACGATGAATTACACGCTTGGCGCGATGTCGATTGCGGCCGGGGCGAGCTTGGCGCTGGCGGCCTCCGATTCGCAGGCGGATCAAACCGTTTTTGCCGTTAATAATCTGTCGGTGCCCGGGACGCTGGATATTGCCAACAACACGCTGTTGGCCAGCGAGAACAATGTGTCCTTGTCGCAGGTTACGGCCTGGGTTCAGAACCAGACCATCACCAGTTCGCTCGTGGCCGGTCCGCACGCCATCGCCAGCCGTGCGCTGGGCTATGGCGACTGGACCGAAGACCCGTTCACCATCCCGGCCGGGGATGTGGAAGTGAAATATGTGCCCACCGGCGATGTCAACCTTGACGGCGTGGTGAACACCACGGACCTGACGCGGGCGATCAACGACCTGGGCCTATCACCCGACTATTCCGGCGGGGATGTTCTCGATTTGGGGGTCGTGAACATCACCGACGTGACGGACATCATTAACAATCTGGGCGCTACGTTGAACGCCAGCGGCGACAGTGCGAGTGTGGCGACGGCCATGGCGCCGGTGAAATCGGCCGGCCGGGCCATTGCGCCACCGGCCGTGTCCGCCGCGGGTGCGTCGCCGTTTTCGGACGCGCCAATTCAGGCCGACTGGCTCACGGACGGCGGTTCGATCTTGTCGGAATGACAGCATTGGCAGCTTGGGCCCTGATCGATCGTGCCGGGCGATATCCAGCGACATCAGATGCCGCAATAGGCGCGGAATCTCGCCAGCAAATCGCCCTCAAGTCGCCCTCGGCGTTTCTTGAGCAGATCCACGGCGATCGGGACGATCCTGTCATCATGCACAAAGGAACTCTTTTTCAAGCCGGTTGCGGCAAAATCCGCGTCGCCGTCCGGCAGGGGAAAGGCCGTTCCGCGATAGTCCTGGCCGGAGATGGGAAAGCATCCCGCGCGGCCATGCGCGGGGGATTCGACGATCAGCCATGGTCTTCGATCGGTGCATCCGCCCCAATCGACCTGTGCATCGAAGATGTCGAAGCGATTCATCGGCCGTCATCGCGCCCGGCGCGATGCCATGCTAGAGGTCCGATCCATCGCCGATGTCCTGCTTGAGAGTTGCCAGTGCCTCACAGGGAATGACGACCCGGCCGTGCCGGAACCGGCGATTGTCGCCCGATGCCCGCGCGATGCTCTCATAGGGGATCGTCGTGCTTGTGCCCTCAACGTAACAGGCCACGTATTCGGGCAGGCGATGCGTCTCGTTGGCCAACGGCCAAGCCGCTTTCCGGCCGTGCGCCCTGATAACCTTGTTCAGCGACTCGATTTCCTGGGCGGACAGCGCCGTATGTCCCGGGGACTTGCGGAGGTGAATCGTGTTGTTCTTGACGCTCAAGAAGCGGAACACCGAGTCATCGGCTCCGGACACCTGGCCGTTGATTGCGTCGAGCGTGCGCGATGGAACCGGCCCCCACGGCATGGCGACCTGACGATCGCCGGTGATCGGCGCTCCGGTCCGGATGAAATGCTCGCGGTCCGCGAGATAAATCAATTTGATGAGCTTGATTTTGTCGACGTCGCCGAGCCGCTCCAGGATGAACGCCGCGGCCTGAATCGTTTTGTTGAGATTGAATTGATATTCGAGCGGCATAGGAACTCACCGCCAATGGAACTGGCCAGCAATTACCAAACCGCTGGAATTGTCGCCCCGCTGCGGGCACGAGTCAAATCGGCCAGTCAAACGCACACCGGGCCCTGGGCCGTCAGGTGGAATGGGAATCGTCCTGGCTTTCGGCGGCGGAGGGCGTGCCGGCGGATGGGTTGGGGTGCATGGCGCCGATGGGGAGAGGGTCGGTGCCGGAGGGTGGCGCGGCGTGGTTGGCGGGTTCGTCGCCGTCGAGGCCGAGAATCTCTCCTGCGTCGATCTGTTCCTCATCGAGGCCTTCGACGAGGTTCCATGCTTCCTGGCCGGGTTCGCCGCCCATGGGGACGCCGGGTTCGGGTGAACCGGCGGGAATGGGGGATGACGGCTCCGGGGCGTCGGTGGGAAGCGTGGGGGCATTGCGAGCGGCCGGCTGCATCTTGAGGAAGCTCACGTAGAAGCCCACGGCGAAGAGACCCTGCTGGGTCTGGTAGGGGAAGTTGATCAGGTCGCAGAATTCCTGGATGAGAGCCTGGGCGGTGGAGTCGGCGCGTTCGGCGGCCTGGACCTCGGCCTGGTGCTTGCGGTCGTGGAAGCGCATGAGCTGGACGAACCGGCCGGTGGTTTCGCTGGTGTTCCAGTTGGCCCCGACCTGCTCATAGACCTCGAAGTGATCACAACCGAGGCGGATGAGGGTCTGGCGGAAACGGCGAAGGAGGCGAGCGTGTTCGACACGCTTGTCACGGGGGACGATGTAGCTGTTGGTTTGAAGGAGCATCGAATCCAATCCTTTATCGGCTACGGAACCGTATATATTGTGCCACAATACGGCGTGCAAGGAAATATCTCGCGGGGTGGAAATTGAGAGTCGGGCGGGAGGAGGCGGTTTTTGACAATGGTTGCGGCATGGCTATGCTCCACCCCAAGCGGATTATTGGGGCTGGGGAAAGCCCCGCAAGGCCCTTGGCCGGTTCCTTATCGGACGCATGGCGTGAGATTCGATTCAACCCGGTTTGCAATTCGGATGCTCGCGGGCGCCATGGTCGCCGTGGCGTGGCTGTTGATGGTGCGGCCGCTCTGGAGTCAGGCGGCGACGGGGACAAACCTTTTGGGGACGGCGGGGCCGACGACATCGCGAGCGACGACGGCCGGGACGGAGTCCACCACGGAGCCGGCGGCGTTTGGGGAGCCGTCGGGGAGCATGTCGGGGACGAACGATCTGAAGGGGCGGATCGTGCGGCAGGTTCGCGTGATCGGCAATCAGCAGGTTCCCAGCGCGGTGATACTGAACAACATCCGGACGCGAACCGGCGAGGCGTTCGATCCGGACACGGTGGTGGAGGATTATCAGCGGATTTACAGCCGGGAGAAGCGGTTCACCAACGTCGAGGCGCGGGTGGAGACGGTGAGCGACGGGGTGATCGTGACCTTTCAGGTGTCCGAACAGCGGCTGATTCGAGCCATCGCGTACAAGGGCAACGACCAGGTGAAGACAGAGGACATCGAGAAGGTTGTGGATCTGAAGGTGGGGCAGGCGATCGACGCGTTCCGGATCAACGTGGCGCGGCAGGCGATCGAGCACGAATACAACGACCGCAATTTTTCGTTCGCGCACGTGAGCATCGATCAGGATGAGCTGATGCACAACGGGAATCTGGTGTTCAGCATTGTGGAAGGGCCGCGGGTCGAAATCCGCATGGTGGATTTCATCGGCAACGACAGCTACAGCGACTGGAAGCTCAAGGACCAGATCAAGACCAAGAGCTACATGTTCATCTTCCAATCGGGCACGTTCGATCCCGAGCAGGTTGACCAGGACGTCGACAGCCTGCGCAAGTTCTATCACGACAAGGGGTTTTTCGATGTTCGCGTCGGCCGGCTGCTGACGTTCGGGCCCGATCAGACGGAGATGAAGATCACGTTCGTGATCAGCGAGGGGCCGCGGTACGTGGTGGATCACGTCCGGTTCGAGGGGAACACGATGGTGACCGAAGGCGAGCTGCGCAAGCCGCTGAACCTGGTCGAGGGCCTGCCGTACGACGCGGACGTGGTGCAGCGCGATACGCGCGAGATCGTGCATACGTACAGCCCCAGGGGCGTGGTCTACGATCCCACGCTGGCCGGCAGCACCAACCCGGAATATCTGCACATCGATCCCCGGCCGGTGTTTCACCAGCCGGGCCACATGGACCTGATCTACACGATTCACGAGGGTCGTTCGTTCAAGCTGGGGCGGATCATCCCGTCGGGAAACGACAAGACGCAGGAGAAGGTGATTCTGCGCGAGATGTGGGTGACGCCGGGCCAGTTGTACAATTCGGCGGAGATTCAGGACGCGCAGGATCGGCTTCGGGGAACGCCGTATTTCAAGTCCGTCACCATCACGCCGATCGGCACCGACCCCGAATTCCGCGACGTGCTGGTGCAGGTGACCGAAGCGCCGACGGCCAAGATCGAACTGGGGGCGGGGTTCAACACCAACGGCGGCGTGGCGGGAAACATCGGCTACGAGCAGAAGAATTTCGACATCGCCAACATTCCCAACAGCCTGTCGGACCTGTTCAACGAACGGGCGTTCACCGGGGCCGGGCAGGATTTCAAGATCAACTTCCAACCCGGAACCATCGAGACCAACGCCGTTGTCAGCTTCACCGAGCCGTACCTGTTTGACCAGCCGTTCAGTTTCAACGCCCAGGCCTATCTGAGCGATTACACGCGCGAGGCCTACGCCGACCGGCGCGTGGGCGGGCAGTTCACCTTCGGACACGCCTTCGATCATGTGTGGTCGGCGGCCGTCAGCCTGCGCGGCGAAAACGTCACCATCACCGATATCCAGGACCCGGCCGACCGATCGCCCATCATTCTCGACGGGGTTGGCCATCACGTTCTCACGGCGTTGGGCGCCCAGATTCGCCGCGACACGACCAACCACGGCCCGATCACGTACAAGGGCGACGACATGGTTCTGGGGGCCCAGCAGTACGGCGCGCTGGGGGGCACGGTGGATTTCACGCGGATTTCGTTTTCCCTCAACGATTACACCACGCTCTACAACGATCTGCTGGACCGCCGCACCGTCCTGAACGCGCACCTGTATGTGGGCGACGATCTTCAGCACGCCCCGTTCTTCGAAAACTTCTACGCCGGCGGCATCGGCAGCGTCCGCGGATTCGCCTACCGCGCCATCAGCCCGCGCAACGGCCCGGAAAACGACGTCATCGGCGGCGATTTCACCTATACGGCCGGACTGGAACTGGGCTATCCCATCGCCGCCGACATTCTCCGCGGCGTGGTCTTCATCGATGCCGGCGACGTTGAGCCCAACGTGCATCTGGGCGTGCTGCGGACCAGCGTCGGCGTGGGGATACGGCTGATTGTGCCGTTCCTCAGCACCAACGCCCCGATCGCCCTGGATTTTGGCGTGCCCGTCACCCGAAGCAGCCTGGACAAGATCCAGGTGATCAGTTTCTCAGTCGGCCTGACGCGATGATCGCCGGTGGTGAAAAAGTGTTTGTGGATTGCGTCCCGCCCGTCTATCTTATGAGCGTCGGGCGGATATCGCCGATAGGTTTCGCTGGTTTCATCTTGCTACTGAAAGGATCGTGCCATGTCGCTTAAGCACCTGTTGACTCTGGCCCTGGGTATTGCGCTCCTGATGGCTTCATCCCGCGTCCGGGCCGCCGACAATCCGCCAACCACCGCCCCGACCCCGATGGCGCCGCTCAATATCGGCACCGCCAGCATCCAGGAAATCTTCGATGCCCTGCAGGAGACTCAGCAGATCAAGGCCAGCCTCGATGACCGCCAGAAGCAGCTCAAGCTCCAGGCCGACAAGATGGACCAGGATATCAAGAACCTGCAGGCGGATCTCGACGTGATGAAACAGGACAGCCCCCAATACACCGCCAAAAGCCAGGACATCGTCAAGGCCAAGATCAATCTCGATGTCTTCCTCCAGACCAACAACGCCGACGTCGAGCATCAGAACAAGCTTCAGCTCAAGCGCGTTTTCAGCGAGATTCAGGAGGCCGTCCGAAAGGTCGCCATGGCCGAAGGCTATGATCTCATCATTGATGTCGTCATGCCGGACCTGCCCCCCGACGCCGCGATGGACAGTGTCCATCCCGATCAGCTTTCCCTGCTGATTAACCAGCGCACCGTCCTCTATAACGACAAGAAGCACGACATCTCCCGCGATGTCATCGTTCAGATGAACGCCGACTTCGCCAAGTCGCATTAGAAATCGCCGGCCGCTGCCATCATGCCGATCACACTGTCGGATATTGCCCAGGCGCTCTCCTGCCCGCCCCCGGCGCGGGGAGACATGCCCATCACCGGCGTCGCCACGCTCACGGAGGCCAACGCCGGTGAAGTGTCGTTCATCGGGTCCGACGCCTTCGCCGCCGACCTGGCCCAGACCCGGGCCACGGCCGTCATTGTCCGCCGATCGATCAAGTCCCGGCCGGGCGCATCGGTCGTCACCTTTCTGGTTGACGATGCGGACCTGGGTGTTGCGGCGGTGCTGCCGCTGTTTGCCCCGCCGGTGCCGCGTCCGCCGACGGGTCGCGATCCCCTGTGCCGCATCGATCCCACCGCCAGGATCGACCCTTCCGTGGCCGTCGGACCGTTCGTCGTCATCGGCGCTCGAAGCACGATCGCGGCCGGAACCGTGCTGCACACCGGCGTCAGCATTGGCGACGACGTGGTCATCGGCCGTCAGTGCGAACTGCATCCGTATGTCGTCATCCGCGAGCGGATCACGATCGGCCAGCGCGTGGTGATTCATGCATCCAGCGTGCTGGGCACCGACGGGTTCGGCTATCGCTGGGACGGAAAACAGCACGTGAAGATCCCGCACATCGGCACGGTCATCGTCGAGGACGATGTGGATATCGGCTCGTGCGTCTGCATCGACCGCGCCAAGTTCAGCGCCACCCGCATCGGCCGCGGCACCAAGATCGACAACCTCGTCCAGATCGCGCACAACGTGGTCATCGGCCCCAACTGCCTGATCGTCGGCCAGGTCGGACTGGCCGGTTCGGCCCATTTGGGGGCGGGTGTCGTGCTGGGCGGGCAGGTGGGCGTTCGGGATCACGTGACGATCGGCGCCGGCGCCATGGCGGCCGCGTGCGCCGCCATCGCCAACGACATCGAAGCGGGAACCGTCGTCAGCGGCGCTCCGGCCCTTCCCCATCGTCAAAGCCTTCGCGAACAAGCCGCCCTGCGCAGACTCCCGGCCCTGGTGACGCAGATGCGCACCCTCCAGGAAGAAGTCGATCGGCTGGGCAAACGGCCGTGAGCGTGCCCGATTGCTCGGGCAACCGCCTTTTCCTCGTCCCCTTGTCCCGCGGGGGAGGACGGAGATGGGGGCCACCATCCCACTGATGGACCGGCATCAAGCCTGCGTTGCCGCGGGCGATGCCGAAGCCTCGGCGGGCGCTGGCGGGGTTGGAGCGGGTTGCACCGGCGCGGCGGCTGCGGCCGGGCGGGCCGGGATGTTCAACGACGCACCGGCGGTCATGGCCGGCGAACGCGCCGGACCGGCCGTCGATGATGCACCGGCGGGTTGCGTTCCGGCCGTGGGCGGCTTGGCGCCGGGAACCTTGTGATCCGGCTGCAAGACCAGCGTCATGCGCCGGCCTTCCATCTTCGCGTCGCGCTCGATCTTGCTCACCGGCCAGAGTTCGGTCTTGACCTTGTTCATCAGCTCGCGGCCGAGATCCTGGTGGGCCATTTCGCGCCCCTTGAATTGCAGCGTGAACTGCACCTTGTTTCCCTCTTCGAGAAACTCGCGGGCGTGGTTGATCTTGATCTGCAAGTCGTGGTCGCCGATCTTGACGGTCTTGAGCTTCAGTTCCTTGAGCTGGCCGGCCCGGGAACTGGCCCGTGACTTGTCTTCTTTTTTCTGCTGCTGATAGCGCCATTTGCCGTAATCCATGATCCGGCAAACCGGCGGGCGAGCGGTGGGCGCCACCTCCACCAGGTCAAGGCCGGCCTCGCGGGCCAGCCGCATGGCTTCGGCGGTGGATGTGCTGCCGACTTTCTCGTCTTTCTCGTTGATCAAAAAAACCGGCGAAAAGTTGATCTGCGCGTTGTGGCGAAAATTCGTAGGAATGGGGCCTGTCTCCTGCTAAACGTGTCCGGGTCCACACACCGGCCGATAATCCCGCCGCCATCGCGACGGGGCCGGCGTTTCACCCAGCCACCCGGTCCATGAAAAGCCCTCTGCCAGTCGGTCCATCCGCCTGACGGGGCCATCCAATGCCAATATCTTCCCCTTCCAAGTCGGCAATTTCAAGTCGAATCCGACGATTTTTTTGTCTCCTGCAGCCCCTCCCGGCCGGTGATAGTGGTCGGTCTGGCGCCCCCGATGCCTGACGAAACCGCCGTATCCAGGCGACAAATCGTGCCGCGTCGTCAGAATTGGTCTGTGCGTGAACGAAGGGGCCGTGAGATGGTGCGCGCCAACGGGTACGCCGGCGACCAGCTCGGGCATCGGAAGGTGGGGTGGGTGGATGGAGCGAAATAGCGCATAGGAGCCCGGTTGTCGCAGCGAAGCGTACGCCTACGCCGCATCATGCTCGCCGAGGTTCCACTGCTCCGCGGCGGCGCCGGCCGCAGCGGCATCATCACGCGCCCGTTTCTTATCGAGTTTTCGGAAAAAGTAGATCGTCGGGATAAAAAGCGCTGCGCAAAACACGTCCGCAATCCAGACCGCTGTATCTTTGTGCAAACCGAAAATGTGAGCGGCCGTGAGCAACAAAGGCATGATTCCGAAAAACGCGCCGAGTAGAAGCAGGACCAGTCGCCCTTCTGACGTGCCCAATAATGTCATCTGCCTTTTCCCCTTACTCGGCGTGTCGAATCGCAAGATGAGGCAATACAAGACGACGGCGGGCGGAAGTGCAAATAGCTCCGCGCGCCGGAATCGCCACCAGGCGACGCACGCAACCGCGGTTGTAATGGGAGCCAGAACGACCAGAAGTCGGTCGTATCGTTTGCGCGTGATCAGGACAAGACCCTCGCGGGGGAAGTTGGACGCCGCCCATCGCCTCTCCTGCGGCGAGATACCATCACGAAGCGTCAACGCCACCCGGTGACAAAACATCGGCCACCCTTCCTGTTTCTCCTGTGGGATCAGTCGTCTCAAAAGTCGGATAATGGCCAACTGATCCGCGCCGTCGAAAATGGTTAAATTAAGGACGACTTTTCCCCTCGCAGTGCGAAAGATGAGCCACGTCCGCCTGATTCTTGCACCCCATTGGAGGCTTTGAATTTCCCCCGCGTCAAATTGCCGTCGCTGAAAGAGAAGCCGGACCGAAACGGTCGTACCCGTGAACGATAAGCGCTCGGAGCACGCTTTGGCCAGCACCAAGGTGCTCGAGAGCGTCATGATGCCGAAAACCCCGATGTTTGCGAAAAACACCGCGCGCGGCGGATCGGAGTCCGCCGTTATCGCATTGTCAAAGAGAAGGACCGATGCAAGCACGCATGTGCAGGCGAAGAAGAAAATCGTCAACGCAATTCCCAGCCGTTTGGTTGACTTGCGAGTGTAGAATGTTCGGTCCATTTGCATGTCCAAGAAGCGATTGTGATTATAAACCCATCAGGCTCGCTGCCGCCAGATGCCACCAAGAAAGATGTCATCGAAACAAGTCGGACACAACCTGCGCGACGCGGCCGACATCCATCCGCGCCACGATCGACGGATGCTCCCCTATTCGAATCGACCCCGTCGCCGTGGGCGACGAGAAGTGTGTGGGGACGGCAACGGGGACGTAGCTCGTTTTTAATCAGGTGCGTCCCCGTTTCCGTCCCGGTAAGCATTTTCCTGTTTTATCGTATTTTCTTAATTACGAAAACAACTATTTTTGGAAAATACTGCACGGCTCGTGATCGCGTCCCTTTCGGGAGTGGTCCACGCTACGGCTTATATGTCGGGCTGGTCCAACTGCCGTCGTCGGTGGAAACCTGGATCTGCACCCCCTGTCCGGGCGAGAGGACAAAGGAACCTTGCACTGTGGCTGCTCCGCCAAAGGGAGTGACGGTCGTGGTGTAAAGGCTCCTGGGAGGCTGGCTCATTGACGCGACTCGGACTCGCACGGGAGGATCCCGCCCATCGCTGAAACGCGTGATCTCGATGCCGATGCTTTTGGAACCTCGGCGTTCCAGGGCAATGCGCACGCGGTAACCGGGTCCGCCGGGGATCGGCGGAGCATACACTGTCAGCGGGTAGCCGGCGGGATCATTGGGTGGAAAGGTTGCGCCGTCGCCGGCGACGTAGCATTCCCGCCTGGCATCCCAGTGGATTTGCGCCGTGCGAAACTGCCGACTGGCCGCTCGAAAATCGGTGTCAATTGCGTCGGCGGAATCGAGGTCGTCCGGATCGTATTGAAATACCGTATCGACCAGTCGCAGGATTTGTCGCTCGACGTCCGTTTGCACGGTTTGTTGAAGCCGGGGCGACAGCAGGGAATCGAGCTCGGCCAAGACGCTCGTCGGGTTGTTTGTCGGTGCAAGCGGCTTGGTGCGCCACGCCGCGATCTTTGCGCGGGAGTCCAGGACGGCAGCGGCGCTTATCGGTGCGCCAGCGGTCGGCCCCTCGTTCCCTATCGCGAGCGGCACGTCATCAACGATGCATAGCGGGAATACGGGGAACGGCGCCGTGTCCTCGGGAAACCAGCTCAAGTCATGCCAAAACGTTTGAGCCGGCGGCTGAGCTTCAAAGCTGGCGAGGACCACGCCGAAAATGCCCGAGCTGCCTATGCCCGCCGACGGGAACAACTGAAAGAACTCATGCAACACGCCAATCCCCGCTTCTTTGCCCGCCGGCTGCAGCGCATTGACCGCGACAATGGTCGCCCGAGGCTCAAACCGACCGGTAGAAAACGATTTTCGACCGGCCTGAAACAGCAGTCGCAAGAGTCGCCGCAACTCGGTTTCGCCCAACTTTGAAACCACATCCGCCGCGCCGGTGGTTCCCGCCAGATCCTGAACCTTTCCCTGATAGTCAATGTATACGGTCCCCAGCGTCGGAAAACCGCGGTGATGATCAGTGCCATAGGCCCATATTTCGTCCGTGTCGTTGGCAACAGGATAAACATGATCGAAGTCGATGCACACGTCGTCCGGCTTTCCGAGGATCGACGCGACCTCGCCGGCGGTCATTCCTTTCTTAATCTTCGCAAATTGATTGGCGAATGCCTGCCGCGACGCCGGCCCGGTCCACGTTGACGGCTGCGTGGTTGTCTGGCCGGTTGCACGGGCGGACAGCAACAAAAACGCCAATAGCGACGCTGTGCAAAGCCCACAAAAGCAATTGGAAACCCGACGAGGAAATGGGGTGGTCATTGTCAGCTCCAACGGATCAAATGGAACGTTCCTACATAATGAATACGCCTTTCAGCCGTCGGCGTTGCGGGCGTCGATGCCAGCGGTTTGGAGCCCATCTGTAATTCAGCCTACGGCCAACCTCCCAACCGCCCGGCCTACAACTCCACCCCAAGATGCCGCAATTGTCGCGCCGGCGGTTTGTCCGCGGTTTTGTTCTGGCGGTCGCGGCGCGGGCCATTCGTGGCGAGGAAATCCGGCAGTCCGCCGCGGATGTCGCTCAGATCGGCCGACATGGCCTCGATAACTTGTTCGCGGGCGCGATGGGCGATCGTGGTCAGGTCTTCGTATACGGCCGTCGCCAGAGTTGGCAGCGCGATCGAATGCGCCCGGCCGAGTTTTTCGTGCAGCCAATCACTGAGTGCCAAAAAAGACGCAAACGGCGAAGCATCCGCCCAGATGAGCGGCGTGGTGCGGAGGAACCGGCCGCTGTTGGCGATCATGTCCCAATACCTCGCCATGCGCGACAGGCGACGCATCGTGGCAAAGTCGATCGTCGAAGTCGAGAGGATTTCGTACGGCGGGTGCGGCGCGTAGACCATCGAAAACGCCTTGTCGTGCCGCACGATCGGCGTGCCGCGAAGACGTTTGAGCAGGCCAAGCTGGATTTCGTGCGGACCGAGTGCGACCAGGCGATCAAACCCGGCCGCGAAACTCGCCAGGTCTTCACCGGGCAGGCCGGCGATGAGGTCGGCGTGGATGTGAACTCCCGTGCTGGTGCGCAGGAAGCGGAGGTTTTCCTCGGCGCGGGCGTTGTCCTGCTTGCGGCCGATGCGCGCGGCCACCGATTCGTTGAACGTCTGGATTCCGACCTCGAATTGGAGGCTCCCGGCCGGAAATTTTACGATCGTCTCGCGCAACGATTCAGGGAGCCGGTCGGGGATCATTTCAAAATGCAGGAAAAGCCCCGGCCGATAGCGGTCCAGGAAGAATTGCAAGATCGCCCGGCCGGTCGCCAGGTTCAGATTGAATGTCCGGTCGACGAACTTAAATTTGAGCAGTCCGCGATCCAGCAGTCTTTGCATCGCCGCCAGAAACGCATCCAGCGGGAAATTGCGGACCGGCACATCGAGGCTGGAGAGGCAGAATTCGCAACTGAACGGGCACCCGCGCGATGCCTCGACATACACCACGCGATGCGCGATGTCGCCATCGTCGTACAGATCGTACGGCATGACCACCCGCGCCAGATCGGGCAACGGCGCGCTGATGATCCTTTCCGGGGGACGCTCGCCTCGCAGCAGCCGCGCGCACAATTCTGCAAACGCAAGATCGCCCTCGCCCTGGATAGTGTAATCGGCCATCGCGCAGATCGGCTGGGCATCGGCTTCATGGCTGACTTCCGGGCCGCCCAAAACGATCATCAATTCCGGCCGGGCGCGTTTGAGTATGGCCACAAGTTGCTCGCTGGCGACGGCGTTCCAGATGTAAACTCCCAGTCCGAGAACGCGCGGATTGCGGGCGAGAATGGTCTCGGCGATGTCGATCGGCCGCTGGTTGATGTCGAACTCCAAGATGGCCGCGCGCTCGCTCAGCGCTCCGAGGTTGGCCATCAGATAGCGCAGGCCGAACGCGGCATGAAGGTAACGGGCATTGAGCGTCGACAGGAGTATGTCGGGCATGGCGTAAGTGTAGCACGAATGGGATGATATGAGAGGGCGGCGGTTTCGACGATCGGGGCTGCATTGGCGGGAAGTATCGGGCTCTGTGGGGGCCGTTTACGCTGTGATGCCCAGGGCGCGGAGCAGACAGCGTTCTACCTCGCGCATCAACTCGGGGCTGATCGTGCTGGCGAGCGGGCCTCGGGAGAGACGCGACTTGTGCAGGTAGCTGACGTTTTCGCAGCGGGCCATCGAGTCGTGCGACAGCCCGCCCTGTGCCGCCGGCAATGCGACATGCGTTGGAGATGGGCGGCGGTTGGTGGTGATCGGAACAGCCAGAACGCTGTTGGACAATTCGTTGCGCACGTCGAGAGAGACGATGAGTGCGGGTCTGGACTTGGGATCATCGGGGAAATCGACAAGCCAAACTTCGCCTCGGCGCGGGAACGCTGCCATTGCTTAATCCTCGTCCCACGCGCTCTGAGACCGCTTCGAAGTGGCGGCGGCCCAGGCATCATCGTCTGCGTCGGTTTTGTTCTCGTAGTACGCGCGCATGGCCGCGTCGAGCTGCACGCCAGCATAGGGATCATTCTGTTCAACAATGACCAGCGCCTCGGATTGATCTGGCAGCGAGACCAACTGTTGGGGGATAAATACCTTGCCGTCGAAGATGACGCGGATTGCAGTCATTGGTCAGATTTTAGCCGAGGATGTACGCTTGTCCAACTCACAATTGCCGCCTTGCTCAACAAGCAATACATGCGAGCCTTGTCCATACGCCTGTCGCCTGAGAGTTCGGCCTTTTTGGCGACTTGATGAAGACCGCCGAATCGACGTTGATTCGTCCGGCCGGTAAGATGTCGGCGGCGCCGCTGCGAAATCTGAAATTCGCGCTTGCTCCGGCGTGTGGAGGCATCTGGCCACGGAAAGGCGAATCATGCAACGGGAGACACAATGGAAAGTCGCTGATCCGCATCCCGATGCGGCGGAATTGGGGCGGCGGCTGAAAGTGTCGGCACTGGTGGCGCAGGTGCTGCTCAACCGGGGAATTTCCGATCCGCAAATCGCGGCCGATTTTTTGCAGCCGAGCCTTCATCATCTCCACCCACCGGAGAAGATCGCCGGATTGACCGTCGCGGCCGGGCGGATCGCGGCGGCCATCGCTCGCGGCGAGCCGATCGTCATCTACGGTGATTACGATGTGGATGGCATCACCGCGACGGCCATCCTCTGGCACGCGATCCGGCTGCTTGGCGGCCGGGTCAGCTATTACATTCCGCACCGCCTCGACGAAGGCTACGGCCTGAGCGGCGAGGCGATCGAGCAACTGGCGGCCGGCGGGGCCAGGCTCATCGTCTCGGTCGATTGCGGCATCACGGCGATCGAGCCCGCCCAGGCGGCGGCGCGATGCGGCGTCGAACTCATCATCACCGATCATCACGAATGGAAGCAGCGCGAGAGCGACGCCAGCGCGGGCGGCCACGAAGATTCGGGCGTTCCAATGCTCCCGACCTGCGCGGCAATCGTGCATCCGCGACTCGCGGGCGCCGATGGGATCGCCTATCCGAATCCGTATCTCTGTGGCGCGGGAGTGGCGTTCAAGCTGGCGTGGGGGATCGGCCAGGCCGTCGTCGGCACGGCCCGCGTGACGGCCGAGTTCCGCTCGTTCCTCGTCGAGGCGACGGGGCTGGCGGCGCTGGGAACGATCGCCGATGTCGTGCCGCTGGTCGGCGAGAATCGCGTGCTGGCGTATTTCGGACTGGGCGGACTCAAGAAGAGCCAGTTGACCGGGATTCAGGCACTCATCGAATCGGCCTCGCTGGGCGGGAGGGCGATCGACAGCTACGACGTCGGATTCACGCTCGCGCCAAGGCTCAACGCCTGTGGTCGAATGGGACACGCGGGCCTGGCCGTTGAATTGCTCACCGATGCCTCGCCATCGCGGGCGATGGAGATCGCCACCTTCCTCGACTCGCAAAACCGCCAGCGGCAGACGATGGAGCGGCAGATTCTGGCCACCGCGATGGAGATGGTCGAGAGCCGCGGCCTGTGCCAGCCGGACAACCGCGCCGTCGTCCTCTACAACAAGGACTGGCACGCCGGCATCATCGGCATCGTCGCGTCGCGCATCGTCGAAGCGACCGGCCGGCCGACGATCCTGATCGCCATGAACGGCGAAATCGGCCAGGGCAGCGGCCGGTCGATCGCCGGGTTCCATCTGGCTAGGGCGCTGAACGCCTGCTCGTCGTATCTGGTCAGTCACGGCGGCCACGAAATGGCCGCGGGATTGAAGGTGCTGCCCGACCGCGTCGACCAGTTCGTCGCCGCGTTCGGCGATTACGCACGGCAGCGGATCGAGCCGGACATGATGATCCCCACGCTGCAACTGGACGGTGAGGCGACATTGAGCCAACTCACCGACGGCCTGGTGCGCGATCTGAACCGCCTGGAACCCTTCGGCCACGGCAACCGCACGCCGATCTTCCGCGTCTCCGATGTAACGGTGGCCGGCCCCCCGCGCATCGTCGGCAAAGACGGCCGGCATCTGCAACTGACGGTTCGACAGACGGGTTCGACAAGCTCACCGCGGGCGGGTTCGATGAACTCACCACAGGCGGGTTCGCTGATCAAGTGCATCGCCTTCGGCCAGGCCGAATCGACAAGCTGGCTCAAATCCGGCGCCCGCATCGATATCGCCGGGGAGCCGACACGCAACGAATACAACGGCCGGGTCAGCGTCGAGTTCAAGGTCAAGGGTTTGCGCGCGGCGTCGGTGGGTGAGGAGGAGAATATCTCTCGCAGAGGCGCAAAGGCGCAGAGTTGAATGCAATAATTTACCTTTGCGAGCATTGCGCCTGCTCCGAAAAAAGCACGGATCAACCGCAGATGGACGCAGATAAACGCAGATAGAACCTGGTTCTTGTCTTATCCGCGTTCATCGGCGTTCATCGGCGGTTCCATCGCTTCGCTTCCATTTTCATGCTCTCTGGGTGAGAC
>Ga0181520_10002512_pt1 | contig 33842 bp, 38 predicted proteins | sample PEATcosm2014_Bin_29_FD_132451 | JGI IMG/M metagenome (GOLD analysis project Ga0181520, IMG submission 132451) | Peatland microbial communities from MTU Mesocosm Facility, Houghton, MI, USA - PEATcosm2014_Bin02_30_metaG | ecosystem: Environmental > Terrestrial > Soil > Wetlands > Peat | place...
ACTCCCCTAGGGGGTATTGTATTGTGCCACAATGACTATCGGCCAGGCGGATAACGAAGGCGTCCACGCCAATCGGGGCATCCTTGCATCCCCTTCTGGCTGCATTGCCCTGCTGCCGCAACCTGCAATGATTGTAGTAGAAGGCCCGTCCGCCGGTGCAGGTTCAAAGCCGCTACATTGTTGTTTAATTGGCTTGAACCAAGTAGGAAGCACCGGCAACCGCGGGCCTTCGTTCTTTTTGGCGTGTAACTCCATCTACTGCAAGCACGCCGACAAACGCCCTTTCCCAGATGCGTGAAACGCCGCACACCGATCGCCGTATAAGGACTGCTGCAAGGCGATACACGGTGTATCGCAATTCGGCACAGTCGGTGCCTTTTTGAGGACACTGGCTAGGCCACGAACATCGCTCCAATCACCGTAACTTGGGCCGCGTCAATGGTTTGCTGAAGCACACGTTGCAACGCGAAAGATTGGCACAGAAGTTGCTTATCATTCGCGTGCGGCGAGGCGGCTGCCAAACGAGCAACCGCAGATGCAGTTCTAGTGATGGAAAGGGCACTACCATGGAACCGAATGCAGGCAAGATCGTGCAGGTACTAAAACGGCTCAAAACAGCCGTCGGCTACCACGAACTGGGAATGACCAAGCACGCCTTGGGTTGTCTCGACAGCCTGGTGTCACTGGGCAAGATTGGCCCCTTCGGCCTGGTCGCCGATGTCCTCCGCGGCGAGTTCGTCAAGCATGCGGAGAATCACGTCTCCGCAGCCAAGGCCCTGGAAATCGTCGCCTGCATGCTGCCGACGCCAGCCAGTCACGCGGTTCAGATGACGTTGGTTGCCTGCTACGGACAGCCCAGCGACAACAGCAGGGCCGCCAACATCGTGGCTTGCAGTCGCGGCGTAAAGCCCGAAAGTCAACCGAAACCTGCCTGCTAGCCGACACTATACGAGTTCCTGGTGATCTGCATACCCGCCGTCGGTGGCAATCCGCCCATGGCCTACAACCACACGCAGCATGGCCGCCTGCACTACTTGCTCCTCGTCTTCTCGATGTCGATGCCGGTGACATGCCGGGCGACACCAGCCACCGCACAGGTGATGAGGCCAGGGCCGCAGGCGACATCGAGCACCGTGTCCGCCGAGCCAGTCCCGGCCGTCTCAATAACAAGCCGGTTGGTCTCCTCGTCGTTGTGGTGAGGCATCTCAGAGAATGGCACCGCCTGTTTTGTGAATTGCTCTACGATCAGCCGTCGTTGTTCGTCTTGTTGATTCTTCATTTTGTGATCTACGCTTGACCATCGTTAAAGTCACAACCCAAGCTCCATAAACACAGCGTCGGGCAGCGGGATGTACCTATACGGCGGAATCTCGACGAATTGGACTGGAACGATAATCACTTGACATCCCCCACGCCGCAACCACTTTGTCTCCAGATCGTGCGGCCGACCGAACCCGGCAGAGTTCCTTTCATCGCCGACTACTTGAACTTCTCGTCCAGCGGAACACGGAAGCCGGTGGCCAGGCGGTTGGTCAAGTTGGCAGCAGCGACAATGCTCATCAATTCGCCGAACATCGCGTCGGTCATGCCCTTCGATACGGCCGAGGCCCGGTGAGAAGCGATGCAGTAATCGCAGCCGTTAGTCACGCTGACGGCAATGTAGATCAGCTCGCGGACGAGCGGGTCGAGTTCTCCTGGCCCGCCCATTACTTCCTTGAGCATGGCCCAAGTCCGTTGCAGCGTGGGCGGATGATTGGCCATGGCCTTCCAGAAGTTGTTGATCTCGTCGGTTTTGCGGGTGGCCCGGATGTCGTCGTAGACTTCGCGGACCAGTCCGGCGCTCTGCTCGTATTCGATCAGGGGTTGCATGCGTTCTTCCTCTGAAAAACAGGTGTGGTGGAGGCTGCACTACTGTTTTGCGGGATGCAAGTCGATGCACTTCAGCAACTTGCTGTCACGCACGTAAAGCAGGCCATCGGCCAACGCCGGCAGGGCACGCACGGTGGTCTCGCTGATTTGCTGGCGAGCGAGTTCCTCATACTTATGCGGATTGGCGGCGGCAAGCACGAGTACCCCCTCGGTCGTAAGAATCAGAAGCCTGTTGCCGACCCGTAGCAACGTCGCATATCCAAATGAGGGCTGCGTCCAGAGCACCTTCTGTGTCTTGGTGTCAAAACAGCGAAGATCGCCTGGCGGTCCATCTTGCCTACCTTCTATGCCGTAAAGACAGCCCTCACGCTCGATGCAGGTCGCGTACTGGCTGGCCATGATCTCTCGGTCTTTCCACAGCACTTCGAGGTCCTTTGGCTTGATCTTCGCCAGCAACGACCCGATGCCGTAGCTGGCGGTGACGAATAGCTGACCATCGAAGACCACGGGGTTCGCGGCATTCACGGTCGGTCCGACTCGACCGAAAGGCAGGCGGAACCGCTCTTTGCCGTTCGCGGGATCGATCGATATGACGTTCAGCCGTGTGACGAAGAACACGTGACGAACCCCGTCAACCGTAGCCGCCACCGGCGAGGAGTAGCTTGCCCGTTCGTTCGTCGATTTCCAGACGGTCTCACCGGTATCGGCAGCAAATGCGACGATGCCAGCGTCTTTCGTGTCGCCGCCCACGGTGAGGATCACCTTGTTGCCTTCCACGATTGGTGAACTGGCGAAGCCGAAATAGCCCTGAGAAGGCTCGCCGTGGAATTCCTTCTTCGAGTTGAACTCCTCGTAGGTATCGCGTTTCCAGAGGACCTTGCCGCCGCCGAAGTCGAGGCATCGAAGGCAGCCGGAAGCATTGTAGGCATAGACATGGCTGCCCGATATTACCGGCGTTGCCCGCGGACCGTCATCATCGGTGAAAGTCGGTGAATAGTTGGCAGGAAACGTCGCTTTCCACAGTTCTTTTCCGGTTCGGGCATCAAGGGCCGCGAGAATCTCCTGTTCGCCGACGCGATGATAAAGCATGGCTTTGCCTCTGCTGACGGAGACGCCGGCAAAGCCAGTCCCTACATCCTTCTGCCAAAGGACCTTCAGCCCTTCCTTCCAGGTGGTGGCGATCTGCTCTCCATCCGCTACGCCATTGCGGTACGGTCCAAGGATTTGCGGCCATTCGCCGGCCTGAGCACCAACCAGAACGCCGACTGGACAGATAAGGGACAACAGGATGGTCGGAAAGAGTTTCATCTTCATATTCTCCGTTCGGACCCGACATGCGGATGCGAACACCATGGGTTGCGGCCGGCACCGACATCATTCTTTACCGGGACTATGTGCCAGTCAAGCAGAGCCATTTCGTACATCTGAAGAAACTGCGATTGGAGCTCAACGTGCGCCTTATCCTCAAACCCATTCAACAACGCCATCGACGGCCTTGAGGCTCTCATTCTCCCCCAGGCTTGCGTCCGGAAACGACGTTACGACGCCGGCCTACATCGAGGCCATCGAGACGGCGGCCGAGGCGATTACCAGTGCATGGACTGCGGTTGGATCGTACCTGGCGTCCGTGACGCCGAAGAGTTGTTCAACTGGCTGAAAGATCCCAATCGCGATCGGACTCCGTTTGACGGAGATGTCGAAGAGGAAGATAATAGGCCGGCATGACCCGGATTTTTCCGCCGCAGCAATCTTTGCTTTCTACACACCACCTTTAATCGAGGACTGTCATCATGCCCGATCTCAAAGACGGCGAAACCGCCGAAGTCCAAGGCTCGGCCCGTACTCCCTACATCTTGAAGAATGTCGGCGGCGTTTATTCCTGTACATGCCCGGCGTGGAGGAATCAGTCCGTGTCTATCGAACGCCGAACTTGCAAGCATCTGAGGGCCTACCGCGGCGAACAGGCAGAGCAGGACCGGCTGGGCTCTCGGGCCCCGGCAGTGCCAAAGGCGGCCAAGGAAGAGGGCGAGGACACCGCACCGAAGCTGCTACTTGCGAATTCGTGGGAGAACGATGTCGATCTGAACGGCTGGTGGATGAGCGAGAAGCTCGACGGCGTGAGGGCCTGGTGGGACGGCCGGCAGTTTCTTTCGCGGCTGGGCAATGTTTATGATGCTCCCGACTGGTTCGTCGCGGGCTTGCCAAACGTGCCGCTCGACGGCGAACTCTGGCTGGCTCGCAAGGCGTTCCAACGCACCGTGAGCATCGTCCGCCGCCAGGACAAGAGCGACCATTGGCAGCAGATCAAGTATGTGCTGTTCGATGCCCCCGGCGTCAGCGGCCCATTCGAGGAACGCCAGAAGGCCCTTTCCGAGATCATTCAGCAACAGCATCCGCAGTATGCGAGCGTACTCCAACAGGCACGCTGCACGGGTGTCGAGGCCCTCAAGAGCGAGCTTGCCCGCGTTGAAGCTCTCGGCGGCGAGGGACTCATGCTCAGGCAGCCGGGTTCGGCATACGAAGCCGGCCGCTCGTCTACGCTGCTCAAGGTCAAAACCTTCCATGACGCCGAAGGTAAGGTCGTCGAGCATCTGCCTGGTAAGGGTCGTCATGCCGGGCGGCTTGGTGCCGTGGTCGTGGAGCTGCCCGATGGCCAGACCTTTTCGGTCGGCACCGGCTTTTCCGATGCCCAACGCGGCAATCCGCCGGCTGTCGGCAGCACAATTACCTACCGCTACCAGGAAATGACGGATCGTGGCGTGCCGCGGTTTCCGTCGTTCGTGCGTGTGCGGGCAGACGTGGCCCAACCGAAAGCGGCCGTGCCCAGTCCTGCTCGTTCCAAACAAGTCAAACCACAACCCAGCGAGAAAGCCATGAAACGCTATTTCGAGTTCGTCGAAGGAAGCTCTGCCAAGTTCTGGGAGATTTCCCAAAACGGCCTGGACGTCACCGTTCGCTTCGGCAAGATCGACACCAACGGCCAAACCCAGACCAAAACGCTGGCCGACGCCGACGCAGCGACCAAGCATGCCGAGAAGCTCATCAAGGAGAAGACCGCCAAGGGCTACAAGGAGACTGCCGCTAAGTAAGGCGGGGTCTTGCTGTCAAGTAATAAGAGAGGACCGGCGTGTTGGGCATGGCCGGTCCCTTTTCATTCGACTTCGAGGTATATCGCCAAGCTGATCATTCCTCTTCGTCCCTTGGTATCACGGGTAACTCAACAGTGATTCGAGTGCCTTTGCCCGCCGTACTTCGGATGATACACTTGCCACCCAGCAGCCGTGCCCGTTGTCGAATGCCCTCCAGCCCAAAACGATTCTTCGGAGCGGTCTTGGGGTCGAATCCTACTCCCCAGTCCTGGATCTCGACACGAAGGCGATCCTCACGCTGCAAGAGGCTGACCTGCACCCTCTCGCTCTGGCTGTGCTTGCAGGCATTCGTCAACGCTTCCTGGGCAATCCGGTAGATGGCGTTCTCCAAGGTCGGGTCCAGCCGGTCGAAATCGACCCTGCTGCGATTTTCGATCTTCGGCCCCTTGTCACGGCCTTGCTCATGGACCAGGTGGGCGATGGCTTCTACAACGCCCGATTCATCCAGAATCGGCGGCCTAACCCCAGCAATCAGGCGGCGGGTCTCAAAATGCCCTTGCTGGAGCATGGTCAGTCCCGCATGGTACGCGTTCGCGGCCTGTTTGGGCTGCGTGTCCTTCAAGTGCTCGTAGGCTTGGAACTGCATAATGGCCCCGGCTAACTGTTGGGCCAGCCCATCGTGGATTTCGTAGGCGATAAGCTGTCGTTCATTGTCGCTGGAGCGGAGCATGTGCCTGAGATTGCGGTGTTCCTTCGCCAATGCCTCTTCCGCACGTTTACGATCTGTAATGTCTCCATGCGATCCAACGAATCGGTAGGCTTTACCTTGCTCATCTCGCACCACAAGGCCATGTGCCACGATCCACCGGTAGGAACCATCCTTGTGACGTAGGCGGTACTCGACCGTAACCGTGGGTGACGTGCCCGCCAGGAAATCGTCTTGAAACTTGAGAATCCAATCACGTTCGTCAGGATGAAGAAGTCTCGCCCAATCGTCAAGAGTATCACCAATGTCCTGTTCGTCATAGCCAAACAGGGACTTCCAACGGGGCGAGTAGTACACTTTCCCAGTGTAAATATCGTAATCCCAGATGCCAACGCCAGCCCCTCGGACTGCCAATCCGTATCGCTCCTCACTCGCCCGCAATGCCTCTTCGGCTCGCCTACGTTCGGTCACGTCGCGGAAGAAGCCAACGACGCAGGGGCGAGCATCGTGAGTAAACTTGCTGGAAGTCACCAATGCGTAAAACACACTGCCGTCTTTTCGCAGGACAGGAACTTCCTCGCTGACTTGGATCTTCCCTTCGGCCAGTCCTTGAAATTGCTCGACGACGAAGGGCAGATCTGCTTGTGGGTGAATATCCTTTACCGACAAGGACCGCAATTCTGTATCCGAGTATCCAAGCATGCGGGCCATGGCTGCATTTGCCGCATAGAATCGCGTGGTCTCGATATCCGCAACGAGCATGCCGTCCGCCATCCCGTCGTAGATGGCCTGGAGTTCACCGTGGCTCTGCCGCAGGCTCTCGTTGGCCTTTGCCAGTTCCGCAGTACGCTCTTCGACCCTCTGCTCCAGTTCGTCGTGGGCCTTCTGCAACGCCTCCTCGGACTGCCTGAGTGCCTCCTCGGCCCGTTTCTGGTCGTCAATGTCGGTAGCACAGCCGAACCAACCGATAATCTTGCCGCCCCTGTCGTTCATGGGAACCGCCCGTGCCAGATGCCAGCGGTAGCTGCCATCGGATGCCCGCCGCAACCGGTTCACAATCTCGATAGCTGCTCCACTGGTTATGCCCGCTCGCACCTTCTTAACAACGATTGCCGCCTCGTCAGAGTGCAATGCCTTCGTCCAGCCGCTCCCTTTGGCCTCCTCGGCGGTTTGGCCGGTGTACTCATGCCAGCGGCGATTGAATTCGAGCACATTGCCATCGGCATCGCTTCGCCAGATGGGCTGCGGGATGGCTTCTACAAGAAGTCGAAATCGCTCTTCGCTCTGCCGCAACGCCTCTTCAGCCCGTTTCTTCTCCGTAATGTCGCAAAGAAGGCACACGAATCCGGTAACTTGCCCCTGCGAATTCCGCTTGTAGTTCCAATCGACCCGGACATCGAAGACCTCACCGTTCTTCCTGATGTTTTTGGCGAAGAATGGAGTTGGCTTGGGCTGTTCCGAAACAAGATGCTCCAAATAAGCAGGCAGGGAATCCCTTTCCGGCCCAGGCTCGATACGGTCCCACGCGTACGATCCCAGCAATTCGTCTGCGGTATAGCCGGTGATCGCTTCCTGAGATGGATTCACGAACATAATTCGGCCCGTGGTGCCAAGTTCGTAAATCCCAAGCGGAGCGATCTGAAGAAGGGCCGCCGCCGATTGGTTTTCCTGCAACGCCGTTTCGAGCAATGCAACTCGCCGCCGCATTTCCGCCAGTTCTTCGATGAGTTCTTGCTTGCTATTGCCCTGATCGGCCATGCCAGACCCCGTGCTTTCGTAGTGCTGGCCCATCATGGCAGAGCCAGTACGGCCATTGTACTCGATCGTGTCGTGCCTTTGGAGGGTCGCCAATGCCCCAGCAAAACGGGTGGGAGAAGCCGACGAGACGTCCGAACAAGCCACTGGCAAGCGCTGATAGTAGCAAAACCGCCGGATTGCTTGCGACCGGCAGACTGCCAGATTATGCTCTGAGAGACGTTGGCTAGTGAGACTATCCGGCCCAAAGGACCGCAGGAGGCAGCAGCAGCGTCGGGCAAGTACAAGAAGGACCGCAACCTGATGCGGGCCAGGATCCTTGCTGGGCTGGAAGCACTACGCAGCAATCCGCTGTGCGATCCCAAGCGGATTGCGGCCATCGGCTACTGCTTCGGCGGCACGTGCGTTCTGGAACTCGCCCGCAGCGGTGCCGACATCGCCGGCGTGGTCAGCTTCCATGGCGGGTTGGATACGCCGACGTCCGAAGAAGCGAAGAGCATCAAGTGCAAGGTGCTCGTGCTGCATGGCGGTGATGATCCGCATGTTTCTGCCAAAGACGTGGAAGCTTTCGAGAACGAAATGCGGACCGGCGGTGTGGACTGGCAGCTTGTCGTCTACGGCGGGGCCGTGCATGCCTTTACCAATCCTGAAGCTGGCAACGACAAGTCCCGCGGTGCCGCGTATGACGCAAAAGCGGATCGAAGGTCGTGGGAGGCGATGAAGACGTTCTTTGCCGAGATATTCAAGCAGTGACGACTACGGAAGGAGGCACGCCGTGCAGGAATTGATTCAGGCCATCGACTTGACCCTGGCCGGCGACTGGGACCAGGCCCATAAGATCGTGCAGAACATCGAAGACCCCGCGGCCTACTGGATTCACGCCGTGCTGCACAAGATCGAAGGCGACCGGAGCAATAGTATGTACTGGTACTCACGGGCGGGAAAGCCCGGGCAGTTCAAGATGGATGCCACCGAGGAGTTGCAGGCTATTCGGAGGGAGTTGGGCCGCGAGTCTGTTTTACGGCAGCCCGCAGCCGCGTCGCTAAAGCCGCGGCCGCGAGGCTCACGGATCCAGCCCTCCGGTTTGTGAATTAACATCATACTCCGCGAACAGCATGCCTTCCATGACCTTCAACAGCGGCCTTAGTTCTTTTTCCGTTTTTCCCCAAACCCAAACGTGGAGCATGATTCGGTCGAAGCCGGGGGCATGAACGTATTCAACGATCGTTTCGTATCGAAGTCCTTGGTCGGCGTTCCTGGTAATGTGCCAAGTCACCGGAATACTGGCCACCACCCCGGCTTCCTCGGTTTCGGCCTTCTTCAAATCGCGTGGAAAGTGGCCGAAGCACATGGTGAGGCCGGAGTCTTTTGCATCCTTCCCATTTGCTTGTTTGTCGCCTGTCCAGCAGTAGAAATCGGAGCCGTTGCCAAGTACCCATGTGTAGCCGAGCGGTAATTGGACCGCCGGACGCAATCCCGGGATTGCCTTGCTGCAACCAAATAGAGTGCTCACCAAGCCCACCAACACGACTGTCGATGATTGTCGGAACATGGGCCAAACCTCCTTCACGCCAGTTGCTGCGGATCGCCACGCATGCTACACAATGCCGTCGGGCCACTGCATCCAGTTTATCGGTGGCTCCTGGTGTTCGTCAATCACCTGCAAAGCGGACGAACGTGCCGCCTAGGGCGGCTTACGGCCACGCTTTTCTTTTAGCCCTTGGCAACATCCGGCCGCCGCAATTCGTACCTTCACGCCGATCGAAAGGGCGTCGAGGACCGGCGGTGGGCATTTCAGCGGGTGATCTTGCAGTTGGGCAGGGCTTGCTGAAGCTTGGCGACGCCGGCGGCGGTGACCTTGGTTACGCACAGATCAAGCCTTTCGAGCTTGGCAAAGCCTTCGATGGGTTCCAGACCAGCGTCCGTGACCTGGGTGTTGTCGAGATTCAGATACCGGAGGTGAGTCAATGCCGTCAAGTGCCCCAAGTCCGAAACCTTCGTCTTGGAAAGACATAGGTCTTCGAGTCGCCCCAATCGCTTGAGATATTTCAGTCCGCTGCCGCTGATGTTGGTGGCGTAGAGATTCAAGCGGCGGAGTTGCGTCAACCCCTGCACGTGTTCTAAGCCGGCATCGCCAACGTGGGTGCGATGAAGGCTCAGCTCTTCGAGGTCAGTCAATACGGCAAGATGTTTCAGCCCATCGTCCGTAATGTCTGCACCGCCCAAACGCAACAGCTTGAGCCTTGGCAACGATTCAACATGCTCCAAATCGGCATCGGTAAAACGCCTATCACATGCCAGACAAACGCGTTCGATGGATGCGAAGAAATCGCAACCCAGTAGACGGAATAGCCAAGCGGGAGCCAGCGATGCGGGTTGTTGCCCCGTCCGTTCGTAACCATACTCAACATAGCCGGGAAATCGCTGAAACGCTGTCTTGGCGGCCTGCTGCCTGTCCGCGTTTTTCAACTCTACTGTCATCCAACTGCACGGCACCGCCACCACAACGACCAAGACCAGGAGCGACCGAATGCTGAACTGGAATCGCCGCCGAAATACCAGGGCAACGCCGAACCAGCCCAGCAACAAGAGCATCGCCATGCCGACTGTTGCCACCGCGGTCAGCACCGCATAGCCCTTGTGCCACCCCAGCCAGCCGAACCTATCCGACAGCCACAGCAGACCCTCGACCACGAGAAGCCCGAGCACGAAGCGACCGGGCGTGAGGTGGAACCAGCGGGTTTGAGTCGGGGCGTCCATTATCGACCTATTCGCCGGCATAACCGAGCTTCTTGGCCTGGGCGAAGTCTTCTTCCGCCTTCGACGCGTCACCAAGCTTCTTATGAACGAGCCCGCGATGATAGTATGCTTCGCCGAATTGGGGGCTGAGTTCGATCGTCGTGTCGTAATCCGCGAGGGCTTTGTCGTATTCGCGACGCCGCTCGTAGACGACACCGCGATTCCAGTAGGTCGCGGCCTTCTTGGGATCGAGACGGATGGCTTCCGTCCAATCTCCAATCGCCTTGTCAATGCGGCCCGCCGCCTGATGGGCAAAGGCCCTATTGTTGTAAACAGTCGCCAGCCTTGGAGCCAAACGGGCAGCTTCGTCGTAATCCGCGATCGCCTTAACATGTTCTTGCTGCTTGCTCAGGGCCTCGCCGCGGGCACAGTAGGCCGCCACGCACTTCGGATCGACCCGAATTGCCTCGCTGAAATCTGCGATCGCCTTCGTGGGATCGAGTTTCTCGATGTACGCATTGCCGCGGCCAATCAAGGCCACGACGAGTTTCGGTTTGAGCTTCAATGCTTCGGTGTAGTCCGCGATGGCCCGCTCCAGCTCATGCTTGAACTGATAAACCTCGCCGCGGGCACAGTAATTCAATTCGCTGCGAGGATCGCGTTCTAATGCCTCGGTATAATCGACGAGGGCCTTGTCCAGCTCATTCTTGCGGACATACGACTTGGCCCGGTAGCTGTAGAAGGAAGCATCTTTGGAAGCCCGGCGAATGGCCTCTGAGAACTCCGCGATGGCCCGATCGTGATCGCCTTTGGCGGTGTAAACGTGACCTCGGTTGGCATACGGGTCGGCACGTTCCGGATCGAGTCGAATCGCCTCGTTGCAATCCTGCAGCGCCTTGTCGAGGTCGTGTTTTCGCAGGTAGACCCAGCCGCGGTTATTGTAGGCAGAACCGTCTTTCGGATTCAGGCGGATGACTTCGGAGTAGTCGGCGATCGCCAGGTCATAGGCGCCCTGCTGGCGATACGTCTCTCCCCGGCCGTTATAGGCGACTTGATACGTGGAGCGAAGGAGGATAGCATTCGTGTATTCTTCGATCGCCTGCTCCAGTTTGCCCTTTTGCCGAAACTCCCACGCCCGCTTGCAGCAGTTCACGGCGTACTTCGGATCGAATTGATTGGCGGCGGCGAAGTCCGCTGCGGCCTTCGTCGCATCGCGTTTCTTCGAATACGCCAAGCCGCGATAGAAATACGCCTGAGCGAACTCCGGCCGCAGGTGAATCGCCTCGCTGTGCTCTGCCAGTGCCCGATCCAATTGGCCTTTTCTCTCGTAGGCAATTCCGAGGTGACAGTGGTTTGAGGCGTCGTCTGGTTTCAGGCGGATCGCTTCCGTGAAATCCACAAGGGCTTTCTCCAAGTCGTGCTGGAGCAGATAGACTATACCCCGGGAGCGAAAGAGAACAGCATCGTTTGGATCAAGACGAATGGCCGCCGCGTAATCGTCACGTGCGTCGACCAGATCGCCGACAGCAACATAGGCTTCGGCTCGCTCGGTATACGCCAGCTTGAATTTCGGATTGATCTTGATGACGGTTGTCAGATCCGCGATGGCTGGACCGAATTGTCCCTGTAATCGTCGGATTACGCCGCGTTTATAGCGTGGCATATCGGCGTTTGGAACAAGACGCATGGCAACCGCATAATCGGCAAGTGCATTCTGGAAATCGCCGGTTCCCGTATAGGCGTCGCCGCGGCCCAAATAGGCTGCGGCGTCCTTTGGCGAAAGTGTGATCGCCTTGTCGAAGTCCTTGATCGCTTTCTCGAACTGGCCCTTCTTGTCGTAGCACGTGCCCCGGTGAACATAGCCGTATGCATTGGAGGAATCCAAGCGAAGGGCCTCGGTATAGTCGGCGATTGCCCGGTCATAGTCAGCTTTCCGCTGGTACATGACTGCCCGGTAGAAATAGGGCTTGCAAGCCTTCGGACCCAGCCGAATTGCTTCGGAGAAGTCTGCAATCGCTTTGGCAGCGTCGCCAGAGTCACCGTATGCCTTGCCACGCAAGGCATACGCCTCTACACACTTCGGGTCGAGCCTGATGATCTCCGTGAAGGCGGCAATCGCTTTTTCACGTTCGCCGCTAGTGCGAAGGGCTTCTGCCTTCTGCAAGTCTGCTTTGCGTCCAATTGCCGCTATGGCTGCGGGATCGTCCGCGGCAAAGAGTGGCGAAACAAGCGAGAGCACCGCCAGCAGAAATGTGGTCCTAGTGGAATCGACGGCTGTACGCGAAAACATTCTTACGCCTTTCAGCTTTGCATTGCCCGCACTTGTACCTGCCGTCAGCCGCGTATCGGCCTTAGAACGGCTCCCGCTTCTTCTCCGTGTTGATCTCCGGCCCGACCTTCCTCCGTTTGTACGTCACGCTATACACCACCGTCTGCTTCTTCCCCGACTTCAGGTCGAGAAAATACTTCACGTGCTGCTGATCGACCCGTTCGACGTGCCCAGCGGTGTGCAGATCGACATACGCTCCGGCTTCGTTGCTCGTCCAGCCTTTCGGCTCCTCTTCCGAGCCCCAGAGCACCACGTTCGCGTCGAACTGCCGCTCGACCTCGATCTTGGCGGGCTTGCCCGAGACCAGTTCTTCCTCATAGAAAAACGTCTCGTCATAATCGATCAGGTCGTAGTAGAGCACGAACTTGTCGTCCAGCCGGCGTTTGTACTGCCGGGCCACGACTTTGACGATCTTCCGGTCCTTCACGCGATGGCTGATGGTAATGTCCTTGTCCGGCCCGACATTGACTTCCACGCGGTCGCCGATGGGTACGTACTTGGTCTCCGTGCCGCCGACATAGGCAAGATCGTGGTTCTTATACTCGGAAAAGAGCCTGACGGTGCCGGTGGGTAGCGGTGAGAGGCCAAGGTTCTCCATGCCGGAGAGCTTCTTCTCCTTGCCGGCATCGTCCAACAGCTTGACGTTCTTGAAGCGGTAGAACTTGGTGAAGCCCTGGTCGCCGCTGCGGTCGGAGAGCTTGTAGATCGATTCCAGCGGCACTTCGATGGCCTTCAGGGCGATCAGCCGCTTGGGTTCCTTGTGCTTGATGTCCTCGCGGCCTTCGATCGTGAAGAGGAAGTATTCGGAGAGGCCCTGCTTGATGACTTGCTTTTTCGGTTCGAGCCATGTCTTCGCTTTGACATCGCCCCTGACAAGGGCTTCCAGGTTCTCTCCATCTTTGGCAGCATCGGCAAGGCGCGCAACGACCTCTTTCCGGCTGTCTGACGGCAATTCCTTCCATCGACCGGGTGGCGGCCTCCTCGCCAGATCGGCGATTTTCTCGACCAGGTTGACGTTGCCCACTACTAAACGAGTTTCGGCGTTGTCGTACTGCTCGCCCGAGCCGTTCGTCACTCGCACGTAGCCAGTCAGGTTGATCTTCGTCTCGTCCTCGTTGGCGATTCCCACGTAATCGGCGGCCCAGGTGATGCCCGAGGTGAAATACCTGATCTCCACCGAAATCTTGCCGGCGATCTGGCTCTTGATGTTCCATTGCAAGGCGTCGTTGCGGCCCGCCGGAAAGGTCGTATCCACCAGATCGACCTTGTCCTGCTTGTCGAGGATGCGGAATTCGATGGAGGTCGGGTCGATGAGCGTGTTGGCCCAGGAGAACTGGATGCGGTTGACGCCTTCTTTCACGGTCAGCAAGCGGTGCTCGCGGACCATGGTGATGTCTTCGGAGTTGTAGATCGTGAGTTGAGTTCCCTCCCTCGACGGGAGGGTTACGAGATCTACCGCAGCCAGGGAAGAGGCAGGCAGCAAAACCAGCAGGAATAAGGCTTGTATCGGGTATCTCATGGCGATGTAAACCCAGTATAATCCGTGGCTTACGGCAACGCCAGAGGCGGCGGAAAGCCTTTGGGAATCGTCTATTGGACGAACGCCAGCAGGCACAAGTTCCAGCCGATTTTGAGGCTTCCAAGACCCCGAAAAAATCTTTTGGAATTTGCCCAAATCGCCCCAAAACTGCCCCGATTTTACCGAACTTTCTGCAAATCGTTATGCAAATCGGAAGCGATTTGCAGAGCGTTTTGAGCCTCTGCAAGCAAGGCAATTTGCAGAATGAGAGGCAAGAATCAAGAGGACGAATTACCGTTTGCGATGAAGAACGGCGGGGCTGGCGTTGTGGTTGTTGTGTTCGCAGCAGTAATCTGAATCTGAACGGATCGGGAATCAGGCGGAAGGCTTGGCGGTCGCCCTCCCTTATGATCCCAGACCACGCCAGCAACGGCGGTTACAAGTATGGCTTTTCCAGCGATACCTTGACAATCAAACATTTTCGAGGACTCCGTTGTAATTTGTTGTTTAGGTTTCGAGGCGCATCCGATTCCTTGCTGCCGCTCTTGCTTCTGCTTCTGCTGCCGCCTTTTCGTCCTCATCCATCATCAGTTCAAGGCGTTCAAAGAGTGGTTTAAGATGAAACCGATTGGTCGTTCCGATATGAAATTCGCGGGCAAGAAACCCGTGCTTTTCAAGGTTCCGGAGATGGGTTCTTACGGATGGAGCAGTAATCCCCATCCGCTTCCCAATTGTCTTTAGGGCGGGGAACGGTGCATCAGCATCCCACTTGAACGACATAATATGGATAATTACCATCGCCTCGGTATGCGAGATTTTGAGGCGATGGTAGTTGCGGAGAAAGCAATCAGCAACCGGCGTCCAGCCACCGGCAACAATGCGCGGTGTCCAGCGTTGCCCGATTTGCCGATTGACCGTTTGAGCATCGGGTTCTTTTTCAAGCCTCGCGCGAGGCGGCGACGGTGGGCGCGGCGGCGTTCGGGGGATTGGGGGTGGCATGGCAACAAGCGACTAGAATTACTGGGCAAACCAAATCGGAGGGGGAGGGAATCGAACCCTATCCTTTCGGACCAATGGAGTCGTAAGCCACGGCTACACCATGCAACTTCTCCCCTCCAGTCAAAATTGACCTGGACCATTAAAGTATCCACCCCCGCCCGCTTGTTGTCAAGCCAACTTCTGGTTCTCCTTCAACCTTATGACCCTCGTGATATAGCAATGTCTCTACGTAGGCGTCAAAAAATGAACGGGGGAACGGTCGATTTCAATCGGACCACTACGAGCGAAAAAAGACGGGGGGGGAGTGAGTGGGATCACATTTGTGCTTGTATTTGCACGGTTTTGATAGTAGAATTCCTCTAGTCGTAAGCCACGGTTTGCACCGTGAGGAAGCCAGTTCGTTTTGCGAACTGGCTTCTTTTTTTCGTCCCTTCGCTGCTGCTTTCGACCCGAGATTCCCCTCTTTTACGGGGTGTCGTATCGGAGTTTGGGATTCTACTTACTGCCCTTGATGATGCCCAGCCACTCAAGGATGGTTTTCGCCATCACGACATAGCCCAGCACGGCAGGTAGTCCCACGACCACGACATAAACGCCGATTGACCACGGCTTGCTCCAGAACCACTTGCTGAGTTTGTCCTTGTAATCGGGCAGCGGTTCGGGCGGCGGGTTGTCCCATTGCCGGACGAGTTTAGCGCAGGCGGGCAACGCCTCGATACTTTCGCTATCGCTCCCTTTGATTAAGCCTGCCTCCGTGATTCGCTGTCTTGCACTCAACGCCTTTTGTTTACCCACTTCCGCATAGCGCGGAAAATCGGAATGCTCAATCAATTCGTTGTGGGCAAGGTACCGCTCTGCACAAAACCTCACGAGTTCTTTTTCGTAATCGTCAAGGAAAGGTTCGTCCATCACTCCTCCTCATCACCGCCCTTGCCTGCCAGCACGCGCCGAACCACGATTCTCTTAATGCGACGTGCGACCAGTTCGATATTCTTTCCGTTTACCTCATGTTCCCAGAGACGCACAACGACCCACCCAGCGTTTTGAATCTTAGCAGTTTGCCGCTCATCGCGCCGTATGTTGTCTTCAATCTTCTCTTGCCACCATTCGGTATTGGTCTTTGGCGCGCGAAAGTGAACCGGGCAGCCATGCCAGAAACAGCCATCAACAAAGATACCTACTCGCGCGCGACGGAATACGATATCCGCCTTGCACCGGATACCCGCAACCACATTTAAGTCATTCCGAAATCGTAGTCCAAGTTTTTGCAGAACACTCCGTAACCGTTTCTCTGGTTTAGTCTCGCGCCCAGCATTCCCTTGCATCACTTTCCGCACGAGAATGGACGATGCCATTGGTGCTCTGGAACGAATAGATTTCATGGTCCAGGGATTTGCTCCGAAACGTCCTCGGGCAACTCGTCCGCAACATCCTCGGGCGCGTCTGGCGACCGCTTGATCAACAGGCAGTCCCCCGCTATGGAAAGCGTGATGTTGCCATCGCGCATCACGGCGGTAAAGTCCGGCAGTGTGTCCGTTACTTCCCGCAACAATGCTTGGATCGGCACACGCACATACTTTTCAAGGAAGAGTGCCATGGTCGGTCCAGCCACCGCCTCCAAATGCCGCCACGCAACTTCGCCCTTGTATACCTCGCCCTGCTGCGCCACAAAGGCTGCCTCAAGTTGAGCCAACTTGGGATTGGGGGTCGCATCAAGAACGATCAAAATCGGCGTATACCCGCTCGTTCGGCAATCAACAGGGAAATCAAGTTCCTCCTGCCAACGCCCTTGTCCGGACGATGCAATCGTCACCCTGATTTTGAACTCGTAAGCCTGTTGCTCACGAATACAATCGGCTTGGCGACCTTTCTTCCGGTCACTCGCCCGTTTTATCGGGCTCGTCTTGGAGCCGAAGGGGGCTCCGCCGATGGCGTTTGCGATAATCGGTTCAAAGAGGTAGCCAGTCTCCTGTCCGGCGCGGTTGTCGATGTCAAAAAACCACTTCCTCCAGAATAGTAGCCCGGTGAGAGACTTCGCCTGCAATGTCCCGAATTGCAATAATCCACGAGGACCAACCTGTTCGATTGTTGGAATCGGCTGAGTTTGGAGGATGCGTTCATACTTCAGCCGCCGCTTGTGGAGGCTGGCGAGGCAGGCAAAGAAAGTGTCCGCATCGGCGTTGAGTCCAACGAGGCGTTCCATGAGCGGTAGGAATGGCACTCCCGGAACGGTGAGCCTGTTGAGTTCGGCGTTCTCAAAGAACGGAGGAACATCTTGGGGCAGTTCTGGAAACTGATTCAGGACGTCGAGATCTCTGGCTATGATGGCGACAAGGTAGCAGCAAATCTCATCGGTTAAGGAGATACCTTGATCGCTCGCTCCCCCGGACCGAGCCTTCTCTATCATCGACCGCTGTGCTTGAGTTAATCCCATAGTGCCTTCTGCTTCCTGGTCTTGGTCGTGTCGCAAAAACGGGACTTGACGGTTTGGACTACGGCTTCAAGAGCCGGACTCAAGCCCGATGAGAATGTTGGAACGAAACTCAGCAGTTTGCCTGATGAGTGGCGGGGCTCTGCGGCGGCGATGCCTGCGAGCAGGTGACGGGCAATGTGTTCCGCCAGAAGAGGCGGGACAGCGTTGCCGATGATGAGCATTCGATCTGCCTTCGATCCGGCGAAGACAAAATCATCGGGAAATGTTTGGAGGCGAGCGCATTCCCTCAAAGTGAAAGTGCGATTCTCGTGCGGGTGAATGAAGTCTCGCAGCGCACCACTCGTGATGGCTTTTGAAGGTTGGTCTGGTCTTAGCCGCCGCAGCCCGAACGGCGCACCGCCTCTGCACTCACTTGGCGTGCCATCCATGACACGACGGAATGCGCGCCGCCGATAACTTTCGTGCCACAGATTCTCGGGAAGGTCACGCATACATTGACCAGGCTTCAGGCTCTTGGCTCTTTCCAAGTCCAGCCCTTCGATTGGCTTGGCAACATGATCGGGCAAAACACCCGGATCGGATTCCGATGGCGGCGGGAGTCCTTCGAGGGCTTCAAATAGCGAGGGCGTGAGCGGCAATTCTTGTGCAGCCAAATGCGAACCGGGTGCGCCGTGTGCCGTATGCGTGGGTTCAGGAAATGACGGATCCCATCCTAAGCCGCCGATAGCAATAACTCGTTTCCGATGCTGCGGCACCCCATAATTTGCAGCATTGATCTTCCGCAAGTGGATTCGGTAGCCAGCCTCCAGCAAGGGGGTAAGAAGATCCACGACAAAACGCCCACCCGCGCCAGTAAAGAACCCCTCAACATTTTCAAATACAAAAGCCTTTGGCTTGAGACCCGCAACGAGTCGTGCAAAGACCGAAACAAGTGAGTTACGCTTATCGTCATCCTCTCTACGTCCAGCAGAGGAGAAACCTTGACAAGGTGGACCGCCAACAATGACGGTCGATGCGGGCAGTTGGATTCCGTCCGAGATTTCCTCTTCAACCACATGATCGCCGAGATTCGCTCGGTAGGTATCGACTGCTGGCTTCCAATGGTCAATCGCATGAATCACCTTGAAGCCCGCGCGAACGAATCCGAGGGACATTCCTCCGGCTCCGCAGAATAAATCAACTACCGTAGGTGGGTGACCGTTGTTGGACATCATCTTCCTTTTGTCTTATCCCCAGTAAGCGGGGGCTTCCTGCTGGTTGCGCCAAATTGCTGGGGCAAATCTGCTTGAGGGCGCAACCCTATGCCCACCATGATGATACCAGCGCTTGTGCGGCGTAGCAATGCCCTGTTTTTCTTGACGTTTTGCCATACAATTAACATTCTTGAGGGCTGCGGTTTTGCCGCTCGTGCTGCACCGCATTAACGCACCCGTTGATCTTGGGGGTTACGCGCGGCAGAATCAGGGAACGGATTACTTGAGCGTCGTTGCCGCCCCGCTCACGCCGATCCCCACTGCCGATGGGTAATAAGTTTTCTCGCCAATTCCGGTGGAGAAAAGGTAGTGGCGTAACTCATCGGATTCAGAATCATGGCGATATACGATCTTGTTTGGAAGCGTGACCAGCCATTGCCGGACGTATTTCAAACTGAAACCATACCGAAAAAGTTGCGGTCGCAAGTTTTCTGGCTATGGAACGACACGTTGAAAAAGTTTGATCAGGATGATGATGGATGGGCTGCGCGTCAAAACATCCAACTTCGACGAGTTTGGGAGGCAGTATGTCGTGAACATGGCGTGCAACGTCTTTCCAACAATCCGTTCGCACGCCCCGAAGATGATATTGAGGACGCACTCCTTAACGGCAATGATACGCAAGTGGCACTCAGCATCATTGAATTATCAATGCGGCTGCTTTGCGTGCTATCGCAAAACCCCTTCTCGCCCGATGTTGTTAAAAAGACCATCAGTGAACTCAATCATCGTTTCCGAGAAAACGGGGTAGGATACCAGTTTGATATCAACACCCTCAACCTTATCCCGATCAATGCGCCCCTCGTCCATGAAAACGTAGTGCGACCGGCACTTGCCCTCTTGGCTCATCCCGATTTGGCAACCGCCAACCAGGAATACCTTGAGGCGTGGGAGGATTTCAAGAACAGCGATTACAATGGCTGCATTTTGGAATGCGGCAAGGCTTTTGAAAGCGTAATGAAGATTATTTGCACCAAAAAAGGCTGGACATTCAATCAAACCGATACCGCCAAGCCCCTGATGGAGACAATCATCAGAGAATCGGGGATGCCGCCGTTTTTCAAGGATCCCCTTATGCTGATTGCGACCATGCGGAACAAGTTCAGCGCGCACGGCGCGGGGGCTGCGCCAACGAATGTTCCCATCCATATCGCACGATACGCCCTCAACGCCACGGCATCGGCAATTTTGCTGCTGGTCGAGGCAACGGGCGTATAGCCTGCCAACGCTTACATCGTTTTTCACCTAACTGAAAGGTGCTTTTATGGAAACCTATCGTGGGTCAATCTACAAAGATGATACGCTCGTCGCTGATAACATTCTGATCGAACTTGAGGTGGTTTCCAAGTCCGGTCGCCCTCGCAGTTGGCACGGGCAATTTAACCTCCCACTTGATGCGCTCGTGAAGTTCGGAGAGAATGCCAACCGCATTGTTTTGGAGGACGGTCGCCAAGGATTCTTCGTCCTTGACCGCCTGCTTACCAACAGCGAAGGGTTGCGGCTGTTTATCTTCAAGGGCAACGGTCCCTTGAAATAATGAAAAGCCTCTACCTGCCCCCACTTGCGGGCAGGCTTGCCCAACGCCTCCGCCGTCCAGCCTTTCGGCAATTTTGGTCGTGACCATCTACATATCGTAGAGGGAATCCCATGACCATGAACCGATCCAATCTTTCAAGCGACATCACTACCAACCTGCCCACGACCGGCAAGGGGGCAATCACTGCCGCCAATCTTCGGCAGGTTCTCAACGATGCAATCAACAACGTAGTGACGCCTACCGATTTGATCGCCGGGGCGAACGTCACCATTGATACCAGCCAACTTCCGCTTATTACGATTTCTGCATCGGTTCTTATGGGCTACTCTGGCTACTCGGGTTCAGCAGGAACCGCAGGCGTATCGGGCTATAGTGGACAATCAGGGCAATCTGGCTTCAGTGGTTACTCTGGCAAATCTGGCTACTCGGGCTACAGCGGTCAATCAGGACAATCGGGCGCAACAGGTGCATCAGGCGGTAGTGGTTCTTCGGGCGCTCAAGGCGCATCAGGAATTAGTGGCTACTCGGGTGCGGCAGGTGCCAGTGGTGCAACAGGGGCGACAGGCTCGGGAACCTCTGGCTACTCGGGCTATAGTGGACAATCAGGACAATCGGGCTTCAGCGGTTACAGTGGTCAATCAGGACAATCAGGCTTCAGTGGCTACTCTGGCAAATCGGGCTACTCAGGGTATAGTGGCTTCTCTGGCTACTCTGGCTCCGGATACTCGGGCTACTCTGGCTCTGGCTACTCAGGCTATAGTGGCTATTCTGGCTACAGTGGTCAATCAGGACAATCCGGCTACTCGGGCTACAGTGGCTTCTCTGGCTATTCTGGCTCTGTTCCGGCAAGCCCATCATTTACGAATCTTACCGTTACTGGATACGAGGCGTTCACTGCCACGCCCGCAACCGTAGCGGGAACCGGCGGCAGTTACAAATGGTTCCAGCCCCAGCAAGGCTCTGCCTTCAAGATTGTGGTCGTTTATTGTGCTGCCTACTACAACACGGCAACATCGGCGACAACCTATACAACGGCATTCACGAATACGCCGGTAATTGTTGCAAACAACTGCACACCGGCTATTACGCCAACCCTTTCAACGACCCAAATAACCATGCCCATCATTACCAGTGGCAACGCTACTACGGGATGGGTTATTCTGATGGGCTACTGAGGGAAGCCCCGATGATTTCCTCAATGTCCTTTGGGACAACAGGCGGTTTCGGCACCCACTTGACCGCCAGTTGCCTTGAATCGTATTCCGTGAACTCGGCAATAGCCTGCTCAACTACCGCCCGTATGGTTTCATGTTTCATAAGGGCATACTTGACCATGTGCCTATGGAGTTCTTCCGGTATCGCTACGTTCTTCATTTCTTTTCCGTCCTCCCGCTAATAAGCATTTCCTCTATTGCTTGGCGAACCACCTCGGTAACGGTCACTATTCGCCCCGATCCCTCCCCCATCTCATAAGCCTTCCGTTTCAACGCCTCAAAGGCTTCAACGGACAGCAAGATATTCACCTGTTTTGCTTCCATGCCCTATCTATTAGAGATATAGAGAGAAAATCTTATAGGGTGCTGGATAGATACCGGAAATGCGGTATCTATCACTCTTCTCAGGCATCGGCGGTTTTGATTTAGCCCTATCCCGTTACGGACACCAGTGCATAGGGTTCTCAGAAATAGAACATCATGCCGTAGAGGTTTATGAAAAGCACTTCCCGGAGGTTCCCAACTATGGCGACATTACGCAAATCAAAGAAAAGGAATTGCCAGAATTTGAGTTGCTCTGCGGCGGATTCCCCTGCCAAAGTTTCTCAATGGCAGGCAAAAGAAGAGGCTTCAAGGATCGGCGTGGGCAACTCTTCTTTGATATTGCCCGCATTGTTGGAAGCAAAAGACCCGAGGTTGTTTTCCTTGAGAACGTGCGGGGGCTGCTCACGCACGAGGGCGGGCGAACATTCCGGCGAATCCTCGATACGCTTTGCAAACTGGGGTATTGCGTGGAATGGCAGGTGCTTGACAGCGCGAATTTCGCAATCCCCCAGCATCGGGAAAGAGTGTTCATTATCGGGCATCGTAGAGACAAACTTGCCAGCCTCATCTTTCCGATTGAACCCACAACAACGGGCAGCATTAGCGGCTTACAAATCCATAACGAATACAAATACGACCGGCGAAATGTAATCTACGATGTAAGCGGCATTGCCCCAACGCTCACGGTTCAGGACTCACGGCATACCCTGTTGAGCATCGGCAGGGCGCTAACGCCAGTAGAGGCGGAACGCCTACAAGGTTTCCCCGATGGCTGGACGGAAGGCTTTAGCGACCATCGCAGATTTGCGATGCTGGGAAATGCCGTGACCGTTGCCGTAGTTGAGGAAATCGCCAAGAGGCTTTAGAACGAACTCAACGCCACTCTACGCCAGGTGTTAGTAGCCACGCAAACATACAAGTAGGTTGTGCCGCTATTCGTTCCCCACATGATTTGACCGGTCGTTCCAGTTGCCGTAGATTGGAGAACATTCTCTTGATTCTGAATGCACAACATAACGCCAGATGCAGCAGTAAGGGTAATGCTGTTTGTCGTGATGTTCTGTGCCGTAAGCGTAAGGTTGCCGGAACCATCCAGTTGGACGAGTTCATTTGCACCGTTGAACGTATTGCCTTGCGTCGTGACATTGCTGGGGAGAGGTGCCGCAATCGTTTGCTGGGTGCCATTGGGCGTAATCGTTATGTTGCTCCCTGCTACAAGGTCTTGAGGGAGAACGGCGGAGTTCACGAAATCACGCACGTTGGAAGGCATGATTGCCCCACTCGTATTGTCCGGGAACTCGGTAAGTAAAGTTGCTCTGTTGCTCATAATACTCTATCTACGCCTCTCAGGAAATTGTTTGGCGACCGGCGTAGATAGAGCAAAGGCATTTAGTGAGGACAATCCATGACTCTCGTAGTTCCGAATATCGGTGACCAGAAAAGTTTGGCGTATATCGTTGGCTCGGCGACCAACGGCAATCTCAAGTTGCACCTTTACAATAACAACTACACCCCGAGCAAGGGCGATACGCTGAGCAACTATACCGAATCAATTGGGGCTGGCTATGCCGCGCAAACCCTCACTTCAACCACTTGGACGATTGCGACCGTGAGCAACGTGACCACCGCCACGTATTCCGCAGTCACGTTCACTTATACGGGCGCGGATAACCTTTACGGCTATTACGTGACCGATGCAGCATCCGCAAACCTGCTTTGGGCAGAGGCATTCCCCAGCGTATTCAACATTCCTTCGGCTGGCGGCAGCGTGACCGTTACGCCAGTTCTGGGCGCGAACTAACCCCAATACCTTTCTGTGACCTACGGGTAGTGGGCTGGAATTGCCTGCTACCCGTTTGTTTGCGCATTCTCAGGCGTAGATAATTACGATGCCCGTCCATGATTCCTATACTGCCTCTGGTCACGTCCTATATTCCGGCGCTGGAATATCGCAGCCAAGTTATGATTATCTGCCCGTTGGCGGGCTAACCTATTCGCATTCGGCAATCGACCGAGCAACCTACAAGTGGGCTGCTTCCGGCTCACTCGCCTACTCTGGTGCTGGTCTATCAAAACCTCACTTCGCTTGGAAGGCATCGGGCAGCATTGCCTATTCCCAGCACGCCAAAGAAACGCCATCCTACAAATGGAAGCCATCGGGGGCAATCGCCTATTCAGGCGCGGCAACCGTCAAGCACTGGGTTTTATATGCCTATGTCGCATCGGGTAAGGTGCTGCTTAGTCGTGTGGGATTCTCCTCGGGATTCAGTAGCGGGTTTAGCGTTGGTTATCTTGGCTCAAGCGCCTCGGAAAAAGCAACTTACGCCTACAATGCTGGCGTGGCGAAACTGATAACCACCGGTCACGCTACGGCAACGGCTGGCTTTCATTGGCTGGCGTTGCCTGCATCTATAGTGCTTTCCAAGAGCGGAAACGCCAAGCCCTCTTACCCGTTTCATGCTTCCGGCATTCTTGCTTTCTCTGGTGCAGCCCAGCCCATTAAGCAAGGATTCAACCTACTTGGCTCGGGCGGAATTGCCTTTGATGACGAGCCTGATTTTGACAACGATTTCAACAATGATTACGGCGGGGCGTTTCCCGGCGCGAGCGCTACTGAACAAGCAACCTACAAGGAATCCGGTAACGGCAAGGTAACGAGCGTAGGCAGCGCAGCCGTAAAGACCGCCTACAACGCTCGTGGCTCTGGCTCGTTGGCGTTCGGCAGCAAAGCAATATATCAGAGGGCATACGATTATATCGCCTCTGGTGGGCTTTCCTATGCTTCTCAGGGCATCGCAAAGCCCAAGTATCCGGCAACGAGTTCGGGCAGGCTCGTCCTCTCAGGCGTAGCAACAGATAAGCCCTCGTATCGGTTCGTGCCGATTGATTCGCCAGCGAATCCATTTAGCAGTGGGTTTAGCAAGGGATTCAGCAGCGGATTCGCATTGCAGTTTACGGGAAAGGGCATTCTCAAAACCTGCTACTACAAGGGTTCGGGCGGGTTCGTCCTCTCGGGCGCAGCCGTTGCCAAGCCCGCCTATCAATGGCGCTATGGCGATTACAACCTTGATTTCGGCACGGATTACGATGATTACGCCTTTGGCGGCATCCGGTTCTATTCGCCACCTCGGGCGCAATTCTTTGGCGTTACGAGCGTAGCGCCATTGTTTGCTGGCGACATTGCGACCACAACGCCATTTGCCAGCGCGATAGAGGTTGAGCCTGCTTACTCGGGGACAATCAGCATAGGGGAATAAATGACTACACCACGCAAACCAAGAGCGAAGAAAGACGAAAAGGCGGCATTGCTGGACATCGTGACCAAGAGCATTACGAAGAACCGCAAGGCGGTCGAGCAACAACTTGCTCAAGCGATGGAAACCGATGCCGTGAAAGTCCTCAAGGATCTCGGCTGGCTATATCGCAAGGAAACTGAGGAGAAAGGGGGCAGCGAAAAGGCAATCGTTCGTATAGAGTTCATTCCGAACCCTACCGGAGGCGCATGAGGAAGTGGGGCGAACGGTATAGGGACAAGGATGGGCAGTTAGTCAAGCATTTCCCAATTCACGTTGGACAGCGCGATATTCTGGCATCGCCAGCCCGCTATAACGCCATCATCGCAGGCACCGGAGGCGGGAAAACTGCGGCGGGGGCGTTGTGGCTCATGCTGGAAATCGCCAAAAAGCCCGATGGAATCTTTCTGGTTGTAACGCCTTCCTACAAGGTTCGTGACCGAGCAACCCTCAGAGTGTGGAAAGAGACCGTTGAGGGGACGGATTTTGAGGGCGTTTACATTTCAGCAGCCTCGGAATATCGCCTCCCCACTGGCGGCAAGATTTACTTTGGCACTGCCGATAATCCGGAGTCCATACAAGGCGTTGTTGCCGATGCCGCATGGGTTGATGAGGGCGGGCTTATCTCTCGCAATGCGTGGCTTACGGTCAAGCAGCGCGTTTCTTTCCGCCGTGGGCGCGTGCTGGTCACGACCACTCCCTATGATTTCGGTTGGCTCTACAAGGATTTCTACGCCAAGCACAAGGCAGGGGACAAGAACTATTACGTTAGGCAGTTTCCCTCTACGCTCAACCCAACCTATTCGCAGGACGAGTTCCGAGAGAAAGAGGCAGAGAACTCCGCCCACGAATTTCGCATGACGTATTGCGGCGAGTTCTGCCGCGCTGCTGGGCTTGTTTACCCAGATATGGAATCGGCTTGCGTGGTGGATGTTACGGCAATACCTGCTGGCAGATTCGTGGGCGGTTTGGACTGGGGTTTCGCCGATCCGTTTGTTGGGTTGGCAGGCGTTCTTGATTCCGATGATTGCCTATGGGTGATTTTTGAGCGTTACATCCGCCGCAAGACATTGGATGTTCACGCCAGCAACCTCCCCAAAGAACCGCAATACTACGCCGATTCAGCCCAGCCCGAATCCATCAAGGCATTGAGAAAACTCGGGTTCAGGGTCAAGCCTGCATTCAAGGGGGCTGGGAGTATTGCTCACGGAATCAACCTCGTGCATCAACGCATCAAACGGGGAAAACTCAAGATTGCCAAGATAAAGGGCGTAAGTGCCTGCCCGATGTTGCTGCTTGAGGCGGAAAATTACCGCTACTCCACCAACCAGAATGATGAGGTAAAGGGCGATGGCGATATGGTGGGCGATGACCATGCCCTTGATGCTCTGCGGTATCTCGTGATGAGCATAGACCGCAATCGCCGGATGGAACTCTCAGAGGATGAGTGAGCCTGCCTATAAACGCTATCGCCAAGCGTAGATAAGGCATGGCGACAAAGCGGAGTAACAATAGTTCTGAGGGCAATCTCACCCTCTACAATTCGTTGGTTTCGGGCGCATTGCCAGCAGGCACGACAGCCCGCAAGCCCGCCGATACCGTTCCTGAAGCGCCGAAGCGTGAAGAGCGGTATGAGTGGGGGAACACTTGGATTCATCCGCTCAACGATTTTCTTTTCACTGAGGAACTCTGATGCGGGGTGAAACCACGAGCAACATATTAGACCAATTCGGCAAGCCTATTGAAAAGGTGATTGATAGCAGGGCGCTACTCGGCATCGATTTGCCCGGAAGTTTTGCGGACCAGTGGCACAAGCAGAAAAAGCCAAATCGTGACCAGTTGCTTTCCGAATACAAGGGCATCGCCTATTGCTGCGCGAATCTCAACGCCGCCAAAGTCACCGGCACCGCATTACGCCTCTACCGCAAGACCAGCACGACCAGGGAAAAGAGGGCGTTGGACTGGAAAACCAAGAGCGTTGATTATGCGCGTTCCAACTGGCTTACAAACGGCATTACAAAGGCGCGGGTTGCCGATGGCGAACGCCTTGAGGAACTCACCAACCATCCGCTATGCAACCTGCTTGACCGCCCAAACAAATATCTTACTTGGACGGATTTTGCATTCCTCACGGAAATCTATCAGTGGACTATCGGCGGGGCTTACTGGTATGTCGCTAAGAATCGGCTGGGCGTTCCGCAGGAACTCTACCTGCTCTATCCCGAGTATCTCCGCACGATTTACGACGATGAGAACAACGTGCCTCTGCATTACGAATACGGCAAGGGCAACGATGTTATTGTGTATAAGTTGGATGATGTAATTCCCCTGCTGGCGTTCCGCAATCCTCGCAACCACTTTGAGCCTTATAGCCCGTTGTTCTCGGTCTTTGAGCAACTCAATATCACTAACAAGTATTCCGCTACTGAGGCGGCAATGCTGGACAATGAGGGGCGAATCTCTGGTATCTTCTCGCCAAAGGACGATGCAGGCGGCGGTATCGGCGATGATGAGGCGGATCGGTGGGAACAGCGTATCAACTCCAAGTTGCGGCGGGCTGGCAATGGTTCGTTCCTCGTGCTGGATGGCGATGCCTCATTTACGCCCATTACCTATAGCCCTCGTGACCTTTCGCAACTCAAGGTCAAGGATGGGGCGCGGTTGGACGTAATGAACGCCCACGGCGTTCCTTACCAGTTGTTCGCATCAATGGCAGGTAGCCAATACGATGTTCAAGCAACGGTCTTGGAGCAGTGGATTCATCAAGCAATTATTCCCCGAATCCGCCACAACCAAACGGCGCTCAACGCCTACTTGGTGCCGTTGTTTGATGATACTGGGGATTTGATTTTGGCTTACGATGATCCTTCGGTAAAGAACAAGACGCAAGTTCTGGAAGAGACAACGAAACTGGTCACAGGAAACATCATTACGCCGAATGAAGCACGGGCAATCTACGGATACGAGCCTGCCGAATGGGGCGATGAGCCAGCCGGAATGTATTCCCAAGCCAAGCCAGAGGACGAGCCTGCCGAGCAACCCGAGGCGAAAGAGCCAGAGGCAGAAGCGCCAGAGGTTGAGACCGAGGGCGGAACTGCGGAAGAGCCAGCCCCAGAGGTTTCGGCAGAGACCAAGCAGGAAAGCGCCTTGCTGGGCATGGTGGGCGGCATTCAGGGGGCGTTGGAGATTTTGCAGGCTCTTGCTGCTGGGCAAATTGCCCGTGAGACCGCCGTGAGAATGTTCAGCCTCTTCTACCATATTTCGCCCGATGAGGCAGAGGCGCTTATCGGCACGACCGGCGAAAAATCCGAACCCAAACCCGAAACCGCAGAGGACGAGGGCGAAATGGTTCGACCCGAACCTTTTGCAGAGAAAGCCTGCTCTTGCGGGAAATGTGGGGGCGTTCGCAAGGACTTCACTGGGCATTCCAAACTCTTGCCAACGGGCGATGAGTTGGCGAAATGCCTAAAAGAGTTCTTTGCATCGCAGCGTGAGAAATGCCTCAAGAGTTTGGGCGCTGGCGGCAAGGCTGCTGGGGATGGGCAGTTGCCCAGCAAGTTCCTCCACCTCAAGCAAGCCGATTTGGAACTCTATCACAAGAGCCAACCGGTAGTAGAACTCTCCGCCCATAAAGCCTATCAGGAAGAGGGAAAGGACTTGGTTGCAAGGGCTGGCATAAGCCCCGATGTTTTCTCGGTTCATAATCCAAAGGTGGCGGAGGCAGCTCGTAAGGCTGCAATGCAGTTCTGCGAATCCACGAACGCCACGACCACTGAGGAACTCAATAAGGCACTTGACGAACTCCGCAAGGACATTGAGGAGGGGCTTGTTGAGGGCGACCGGATGAGCAACCTGGTCGAGAGGGTCAAGGGCGTATTTACTCGGGCATCGGATGAGCGCGCTGGGCTGATTGCCCAAACTGAATCAAGCCGCGCTCACCACGAGGGGCAAAAGGAGGCGGCAAAAGCCTCTGGCGTGGTCAAGGGCTTTAAGTTGCTGCCCAGCACGGGCGCTTGCAGCCTTTGCCTCTCATTGGCGGATGATGAGATTCCGATAGATGGCTATTTCATGCACGATGAGGACGCGCCCGAGGCGTATCAAGACAAACTCGTTCCCATTCATCCCGCCTGCGAATGCGCCATGGAAAGCGTATTGGCGGATATGGATGAGGGACAGCCCGAGCCACTGCCAGAGGACAAGCCTGCCGAACAAGAGCAGCAACCAGCAACCGAGGGCGAATAATGGGCTTGGCGTGGTATGGCGATAAGTGGCTTGAGAACTTCCGGCAAGAGCAGGTAAAGCGCCTGAATCGTGCCGCAATCTATCTTGAGGGCAAGGTGAAAGAGGCTCTTGGGGTCAAGGGCGCGCCGCTATCAGGAAGGGATAGCGGCGGTAGGTTCGTTCGGGCGAACTGTGAGCCATCGCAATCCGGCGATTTTCCCCACCTGCAAACCGGCAACCTGCGCAGAAGCATAACCCACGAGGTTGATGGGCAAAAACTGATTGCCAGAGTAGGCACCAACGCCATTTATTCCAAGTTCCTTGAACTCGGCACGAGCAAGATGCAGCCCCGCCCGTTCCTGCAAAGGGTGCTTGACGAGCATCGCGCAGAGTTGCGGGCAATCCTTGCTGGGAAAATGCCTCCCTTACTGGGTAAATAATTGAAATGAGCATTACCAAAGATTATCAGGCTGAAATTCAGAAACTCGAACAAAACACGGTCATTGCCGTTATCTCAACGGATTGCGTGGATAGGGATGGGGAGGTTGTCTTGCCGCAAGGACTCCGCAAGGCGCAATTTCAAGGCAACCCTATCGTCCTCTGGACTCACGACCGCAAGACATTCCTGCCCATCGGCAGTTGCCTTTGGATCAAGGCTGAACCTCATAGGCTCGTTGCCAAGTATCGGCTCACGGATAAAACCCAACTCGGCAAAGATATTTTCGGGCTGTTGCAAGATGGCGTTCTCAAGGCGCATAGCATCAACCTCAACCCGATTCAGAGCAGCCCGCCCACTGCGCAGGAAATCGCCGAACGCCCTGATTGGGCATCGTGCCGCATGGTTCACCGAGTATGGGAAATGCTGGAGTTCTCCGTATGCTCAATTCCCTGCAATCCCGAGGCGCTTGCGTTGGCTGTTGCCAAGTGTGCGCCCGAGACAAAGGCATGGCTTGGCAAGGCATGGGAAGCGGAAGAGGATTGCATTGAGTGGGGCGATGGCGGCATACCTATTCCCAAGCAGTTCAACGATATTCTGGACAATCCGCAGGCTGTTATTGATCCTCATGGGGTTCTCAAGACCGAACCCGAACCCCAGAGGATTCGCCAACCAGAATACTGCCGGTCACTCTCTGATATTCGCAAGGAATTGCAGGCAGTTATCGACAATGCAGCCAAGCCCAGTGATATTCTGCGGATGCTGAAAGGACAAGCCTAATACAAGAACCCTCTGGGGCAACAATATCTCCTCAATTCTTTGCGCCCCGGAGGGTTCCTTGTTTGTCCCGCATAAAAAACGCCAACCTCGTGCGTAGATAAATGCGAGTGGGTTCCCTGCCTCTTGTTGATGAGGCTGGTTGAGCCTGTTCCGAGGTTGGATCTATTGCGGTTAGCACCTCATCGGCACGCTATGCGATGCCCAGAGGTTTCAGAACCGGAAATAAGACCTCCACGAAACCAATAGGTTTTCTTTTGTGGAGTTTACCACTATGGATAAGATTTGGGTTGAAATGCTCAAGGCTTGGGACAACAAGCCAATGGGCGAAAAGGTTGAGTTGGATGCTGCTACTGGAAAGCAGTGGGTCGAGGCAGGACTTGCTAAGGCTGTTGAAACCGATCCGGTTTCCGAAACCATCAAGGAATTTGAGAAATCATTGCAGGCTCGGGATGAGAAGTTGGTGCATGAGTTGAGCATTAGCATTGCTAAGAGCGAAGTGAAATGCCCTGCTATTCCCAAGAGTCACGATGAGGACAAGCCCGGTGAAGGCTTCTGGACTTGCGTGGGTATTACTGGCTCGGCTAACAGCACGCCCGATGCCAAGCAGAAGGCTCACAATATCCTGATTGAAAAGCACAATGCAGGTATTCCCAAGGGCTTCCTTGAGCAATCCGTTGGCACGGCTGGCGGTTTCTTGGTTCCGGTCAAGTATATCAACGAACTGGAGCGCATTGAGGGCTATGATTCGGTTGCGTTCCCTGATAGGGTTCGTATCATCCCGTGCGAAGGGCGCGTGGTGAACAAGCCTGCTCTTGACCAAACGATTACGCCAAGTGGAGCAACAGGACTCTCCGCATTCTTCGGCGGCGTGAGTGTTACGTGGGTGGCTGAAGGCGTTGCACCAGGCACCTATACCCAGCCTGCATTCAAGCAACTCACTTGGACGGTTCAGAAGGCAATCGCCGTCACTCAGGTGACCAACGAAATGTTGGCTATGTCGCCCATCAGCGTTGAGGGTGAAGTAGGCAAGGACTTGCGCGGCGCGATGATTACGGATTACGATTACAACGTGTTCCAAGGCGCTGGAACTGGGCAGTTGCCGTTCAACGGCATCATCAATAACAACGCCAGCATCAAGGTATTGCGCCAAACCAACGGTGCGGTAAGCCTCTTGGACATTGCAAATATGTGGGCGAAACTCGCTCCCAAGTCCCGCAAGCGCGCCTGCTGGTTTATCAATCCTTCCGTTTGGGCGCAACTCCCAATGTTGGGCAGCACCGGCGGTGCCGCAGCCCACTTCGTATGGTTGGGCAATTCGGCTACCGGACAGCCCCAGCCCTATTTGTTTGGTTTGCCGGTGATCGATACCGAATGCCTGCCCTCTCTGGGCAACATCGGTGACGTGGTGCTGGCGGATTTGACCGCTTACATCGTTGCTCTGAATAAGAACATCGTTGTGGACGCAAGCCCGCACTATGCGTTCCCGAGCGATTTGACTACCTATCGCATGACCACTTTGGCGATGGGTATGCCGCAACTTACTGCCCCAGTGCAGTTGTTGGGCGGTGGCACGGTTTCGCCGTTCGTCCAGTTAGATACGCAAACTTCCTGATAGTTGCCGCAAGGCATATCGGATCGAAACAGAAGCGCCCAGAGGAAAAACCTCTGGGCGTTTTCTTTTCCTCTCAGGCGTAGATAGATGAGAGGCTCAACGCATGATTTACATAGGTTCTGATACCATCGTCACTTGGAGTGGGCTGCAAAACAGCATTACCGGAGCATACGTGAATGATGCCGCGATAACCGCCACTCTGCAAGCCCCAACGCCCTACACGTTCTCCCTGAGTTACGAGGCAAACTCGGATGGGGATTACGTTGGCACCATTCCCGCCGCAATTACCTCAACGCTCACCGAGGGAACCGCCTACTTGCTGGAAATCACGGCGACCGAGGTAGCAGGCACGGATTACCGCCAGGAATCGCATATTGCCCAATACCGAGGGTTCTCCGCATGACTTGGATTGAATATACCAACCCACTACTTGCCCCCCTGAATCTCTCTGCCGATGCAGATAAGGAACGGGCTTGCCTTATCCTTGAGGGAACCCAGCAATTCATTGAGCGTTACTGCCATCGCCAAATCTCTCAGGGCACCTACGTTGAACAGCAAACCGTTCGGCAGGATGGCAGCGTAATTCTCAAGCAATTCCCTGTTCAGCAGATCCTACGTTGCCAGTTCTTCAATATGGGCTGGCTTACGGTTGCGAGTTCTGCGCAGGTTGCGACCGTATCCACGACGCCTACGGGCGTTACCTTGATGAGCATTGCGAATGGCGTGCAAAGCACGACCGCTTTAACTTATGCCCAGTATCCAACGCTTAACGCTCTTGCTGCCGCCATCAATGCGGTAGCGGGTTATACGGCTGGAATGGATGCCTACCACGGCAGTTATCCCAGTGCGGATATTGTCTCGCCTCAATTCGGAACTTGCTCGGGGACAAGCCCCACAACGCTTGCCCAGTGGGAAGATTATGTAGGCTCGTTTGATGTTCAGCCATCGGGCATTATCTGGAGTATGTTGCCGTTGGGTTTGGCAACGGGCTACTCAACACCTACCGCCGTTCCGCTCAATATGTATCGGGACTTCCGCGCCCTCATTACCTACACTGCTGGTTTCTCAGTCATACCCTCTGATATTTGCATGGTCATGGCGAATCTGGCGATGGCGGCATTCAACGGCGGCAAGGAAGTCCAAACAGAAAGGTTGGGCGATTGGAGTTATACATTCTTCGCGCCCGAGAAACTCACGATGGGCGATAGGCGGATACTGGATTCCTACAAGTCACGGAGGGCGTAAGGATGTTTACCAGCCGTAAGCCCACGCACTTGATGATTGATTCCTTTGACCACTACAAGGAAACGGCTGCCGATGATCGGGACCAGGCTGGCGGCGAAATAAAACTCCCCGTGCCTGCGCAAATAGGCGTTGCCTGCAAATGGGACGATAAGACCTCATCGCCTTTTGAGGACTATTTGCAGCGTGATACGCTTGACCAGCCGTGCTTTTACTTGTGCGATGCAACCGCCTTTGATGCCATAACGGAAAACGATTACCTGCTATTCAATGGCAACTGGTATCGGGTGATGGGTGCGCATGACCAAATGGGCTTGGGGCGTTGCTTCCGGTTGGATGTTCAGAGCGTTATCACCCCCGCATTCGTGAATATGGCTCATCGCAATAAATCTGCAACATTAGTATTGACACAGGTCGTTTGTGACGCGATAGTCCGTCACTATGATTCACGGAGGATACTCGACGTATGAAATTCGGGCACGCGCAGTGCA